>PVBE010602523.1_pt1 | contig 65722 bp, 51 predicted proteins | sample 1631181 | NCBI WGS metagenome assembly PVBE01 (sample SAMN08397723, study PRJNA350692) | Marine metagenome, whole genome shotgun sequencing project. | isolation source: water | place: Pacific Ocean | collected 2012-04
GAAAAGCTACAGCCAGGCACGACCTATCGTGAATTGGCGCGGCGGGTGACTCTTCGAGTTGCCGAGGAAAAAGCAAATCAGGATGTCCAAATCGAAGGCGCCATGGACCGCCTTGTTTTTGGTGCTAAGTTTGCAGAACGCCCCCCTGGCTTTTCTGGCACCGCCCTCCCTGACAATGGCGGCATCGATATTAATGCCGGAACTGTCCACTTACTGCGCCGCAAAAGTGTGGTTGAAGTTCGCAGCCTGGACGGAAAAGTGATTGGAAAGGCCAAGATCCGAAATATTTGGGCTGAGTCTTCGACCGCACGATGGGTTGGCAAGCCACCCACTATTGAAAAGACAGAGCCTGTCCAAGTAATTGAAGTAGAACGCGCGGGCGGGGAAGATCCTCTTTTGGTTTATGTCCCTGAAGGCACTCTTGGCGATGCAATCGTTTCAGAACTCAACAAACGGATGGAAGGCCTTTTGGATCTTGTCCGTAAACCTGTTCGAGGAAACGGCTATCAACTTTTTATTCCAGAAGGCTCCACGAAAATGGAGCTCAGCACTTGCGCGGATGACTTGGTTTTATTCCGAGAGGAGAGCACTGCTGGCAAGGATCGCGCAGAACGCATTGCCAAGAGCGTTGCGGAAGAACTCAATGCAGAGTTCCGACACAACCGGCTTTTGAATCTTGCCAATACTCCAAGTGGCTTAGACCTCCAGCTCCGCCTCGAATCTGTCCCCGAAGATCAGGTGGAAGATTGGATTGCTGCTGGCTACCTTCCGGATGATGCCCAACCAGGTCAAATCCAACACGCCAAAGACCGCGACGCCAATAATCCTGGTGCGTCAGTCACCTTCTTGGATGAAGGTGGAAAAGAAGTAAAGGATATGGTTCAGTTTGTAGTTTCTCTCCCTGATGATGCCCCCGAGATGTACATCGCCCTGTTGGACATCAGCCAAAGCCGTGAATTAAATGTAATTTTCCCTGAAGCTGGCCGCCCACCTTTCCGCATCAAAGGAGGAGTGGAAAAGGAGATTCACGCAAGCCTTTACCTCGATGAGAACTGGCCTGCGGATCGCCCAATGCGGGATCGTTTTCTTCTAATTGCAACAGAGCAACCTGCCGACTTCTCCCCTTTCGAGGGTAAGAGCCGCCTAGTAAAAACGCGTGGCAACGGCGGCGTACTCGTAGTCTTGGAAGATGGTGGCATTCCACCAGAACTCATCCAAGCACTCTCCCCTCCGAATACTCGAGGGGCCAACAGCTACACTCCCGGCAAAGTCCGCTTTGGAGTTAAAGCCTTAGATGTTCTCCTGACGGCAGACTAGCGGAGACCTGATGCATTTGTTTCCGATATCAATTGCATTCATCCTTGCTGGCACATCTCCTATTTTTTCGTTCTCCGATAAGCCGATTAGCGAAAGTACGAGGGCCTAATCAGCTTCCTCCGATTTTAGAAGGAGCAATGGCGCCCCGTTTCCAGTCGCGGAGTGAAGCCAAATCTGTATCGACTAAAGTCGAGTTTGCGATTACCGCCCTTGACGTACTTGTGACTGGTATGTAGCCATCAGGGAAGTTCCATAAAGTGGGAAACCTCCACGGAAGGCAAGCCCTAAATCTGGGTCGGTCAAAGAGTTTACCCCTGCAAGCGGATTCATCGCGTGAATGACAGGGGTCGCCCAGGTTGCGGGATTCGCCCGTGCAGAACAACCCGTAGCGGAAGCGGCTGCAACGCGCACCTCGCGTGGCTGGTTTTCGTCAACGGCCAAACCTGCCAAAACAGAAGCGGGCGCGCTGGAGGCGACCCTCCCCAATGCGGTGATTAAATTCAATTGCTCATTCGTGCTCAATCTGCGATTCTGATTTCCAGCAAGAAGGTCAATGAGGTTTGCAGGAGTATGAATATCCTGAAGCATCATGAGGGCTTGCGCAGAGCGGGCCAAAAGAGCAGGGCTCTCAAGACGCTCAGTAAAGACCCCGGAGAGCGAAGGAATCGCTTCTTTGCGTCCTAACATCCCAAGGGAAAGGGCCGCGTAGGAACGTTCGTTATTGTCATTGGCGTCCACAAACCATTCTTGGACCATTTCGCCAGATTGGGTGGAGCCGGCAAGCCCCAAGGCGAGAGAGTAGACCGAGCGAAGATTGCCTGAACGCGCACGTTCCATTGCTTTATAAAGTGAATCTTCAATCTCTTGAGGAACGGTCTGCTTATTTTGACGAAGGTTCCAGGCCAAGCGACCCAAACTCAAAGCAGCCCAAGAACGTGCGTCGTTGTCCCCTTTCTGGAGCCGTTTCTTCACGATGTGTTCTACAATTTTGGTACGAGTATCGTCTTCAATAAACAAAGCCCAGTTGGCAAGAGCCATTGTGGCCAAATCTCGTTCGTGGCGATCTTGGGCTTTGTATGACTGCGTCGTGAGCACATCTACAGCCCTGTTTTGAGTTTCCTTTGAACCCAAGCCAGCAGTCGACCCCAAAGCCTGAACAGCTCCGTAGCGGATTAGCTTTGCGAAACGGCCACGGACACGATGTTCAACAAGGTTGATAAAGTAGTTTTGAACACTATCAAAAGTAGTAGAGTTTACTCTTCCGCCTATGGCGATTTGAGCTATTGCCGTAGGGCCATGGGCGCAAGCGAGGCTGTCCCCCTCTGAAGTGTAGGCCAACAGGTGATCCAAAGTGTTGTAGGGGTCCGCTTGGCGCAAGATGCCCAATCCCAAAACGCAGGCTACGCTGAGATCCTGTTTAGATGAACGCGTGTCAGCCAAAATCTCCCAGAGGGTCGCCGCCACAAGATTTTTGAAGTCGTTATCCGCCGTAGCGCGAGCCGCAAGAGCTAGGCCATAAGCGGCATAGGCGCGGTTGAACTCAGAAATGCTCCTTCGACTTCCAAATAGTTGGCGACCTTCTCTGTCATTTTTGAGAATGTGAAGAAGGTCATCGGAAGCCTCTTGTGAGCTTATCGCGGTGAGCGAAACGACCGCAGGATGGGACAGGCGACCTTTTTCGCTTTCCAAGTAGTTCCGGAAAAGAGAAGTTAGGTTTGCTGGTTCCGCACCCAGGGCTGCAAGCGCTTCCATTGCAGCAGCGCGAATTTCGAAGGAGTTCTCGTCATCCATCATCAACCCCTTTAGGGAATCCAAAATACTCCCCGAGACTGGAGATTGATTGCCACCCGATGCACTTACGAAGCCACCCGATGGGCGGGACATCAGGAAGGAGGCTTCATGGAAATCCCACCAGGTCCGCCAGTCCTGCATATCCACATCGTCAGCCCCGCGAGTGGTCGTGCCCACCCGGAGCTCCATGCTGGTCGAATCTCCAGGGTCCTCCCTATCCCGCAAGGTGCAGGATCTGAAGAATAGTGAGATTCCGAGGAATAAGGGGAGAATTAGGGGCTTTGGGATGTTCATGAATGGGGAGGGGGGTGAACTTCCATTCTAAACATAAAACAAAGCATCACGCCATGTGGTATTCTCAAGTATGGCTGATTCAGAAGGGGAAACCCCTCCCGACCTGCGCCGGAACTCCAAAATCGGCGGATATCTACTGGTGGCTCCTATCGAGGAAGGCCCTAACTCCTCTCTTTGGCAGGCTGAGGATATGTCCCTGGGACGCCATGTCTCTCTTAGGGTCCTCGACCCTGCTTGCAGCGCGGATGAGAATATTCTGGATGGCTTCAAACGCGAAGCCAACGCAGCGGGTCGACTGACCCACCCCTCTTTTCTACGGATTTTGGAAATGGAGGAAGAGGACGGTCATCATTTTCTGGTTCAAGAACACCAATCCGAACGACAGAGTCTGTACGAGCTTCTCGAAGACAAGTGCCTTCGTAATGGAAAGCGAAATAAATCATGGTTCCGCAATGCTGCGCGCGACTTCGCCCATTTGGCCGAAGGCCTGCAGGAAGCTCATGAAGCAGGGGTGCTCCACCGAGGAATCAGTCCGCGGGTCATTACTTATTCACCCGACGAGGAACTTCCAAAACTTTCTGGTTTTGGATTGGCCACTGTTGCCAGCCGGGACGAGTGGTCCTCTCCAACGGGCGAAACTACGTTTGCAATGACTGGATTTGGCAGTCCTGACAAAGCCAAAAAGAAAAAGAAAGTCTTGCGACCCTACTATATCAGTCCGGAACAAAGCATTTCTCGTCAAGAGGGTTTAGACCACCGCACAGATATTTGGTCTTTGGGTGCGATTTTCTTCGAAGTTCTCACTCTACATCGCCCCTTCGATGGCCAAACCATCGAAGATGTTCTACGTCAGTGCAATACCGGCGACCCCTTCGCCAACAAAACCAGACTCAAAGGTGTCCCGGCAGACCTTATTGCTATTTGCCAAAAAGCACTCAACAAAGACAGAGACGATCGCTACGAAAGCATGGCAGAGTTTGCAGAGGACTGCCAAGCTTACTTGGACAACCGGCCACAGGGCTTAGAACATGAAAACATCCTGGTTCTGACTCGAAAATATATCACGCGCCATCCAGGTCGAGCCGTGGCCGCCCTCCTGTTACTTGCGGGCACTCCGCTACTTTTGTTTCAACAGGGCCTTCTTCGATCATCTCAAGAGGCGTATGAGGAAGCTCGCGGTCAGCTAGATATGAATCGGAATCAAGTAGAGGCGCAGCTGGCGAGGGGAGAAACTATCGTTGTGCCTGATGGAGAGCAAGATCCTCGCGGCACTCTCTGGCTTGTGGCATTCGGCGTTTCTGATTACAGAGACCCCAAGATGGACTTGAATTCACCAGTCAAAGATGTTGACGCAATTGTAGGCGCATTCGAGACTCAAGTTGGCGAGGGACTCCGTCGATTTGCAAAGATTGAAAAGAGGGTCTTCAAAGACAAAGAAGTTACTTCTGGTGCTGTTCGTAGAACACGAAAAGAACTTCGAAAGGCAAACAAGGAAGATACGATTGTTGTTTTTGTTGCGGGACATGGCGTTCGAGATAGCGACAACGACTACTACTTCCTTCCCTCGAATGTAGGTTGGTCAAACTGTGAAGACGGGATTGCGAGGACCGATATTGACGACCTCGTCCTCGACAGCGACCTCGAGGCTGAACGTCGACTGTTGTTGTACGACACTTGTGCATCTGGAGTTTCCATGGACGGGAAAACCAGGGGCGGCGACGGCTTCATGCCAGAGAGCTATCCCGAAAAATTCAGCCGAGGTGGCATTTATATCTTGTGCGCAAGTTCCGATGATGGGTTGGCACGGGAAGACGACTCAAACGGTTACTTCACGGCAGGAATTGTCAAAGGACTCTCTGGAGAGGCTGATGGAGCCACAAGCCAAGGGAAAGACAAACTGATTTCTGTTGAAGAACTCAAAGCTTTTGCAGAAAAGTATGTAAAAGAAAAGAGCGGTGCTACGCAAAGAGTTCAAGCGCCCGTCACAAAAGCTGGTGAGAACTTTCGGCTAGCGCGGGTCCAATAGGATTTAAGACAACACCCTACGCACCCCATCAATGGTCGTGCCATCCACCCACTGAATCGCGGCGACGAATTCATCACCCAGCTTGGGCTTCGCAGGGGCACCTCCACATAGGCGGTCCAGGCGGGCCTTGAGTTCGCGAATATCCAAGAGGGGGACACGAGAACCCTGCATAGCCTCGATGAGATCCGCGCGGGCAGGGTTAATACAAAGACCCTGTTCGGTAGCAACAACATCGACCAGCTCTCCTGGGCCCACAAGAGTTGTCACTCGGTCCAAAATAACTGGAATTCGATTACGGACACTCGGAACTGCAAGAACTGTGCATTTTGAGAAGAGACAGTTCTGCCAACCTCCGATTCCATGCAAAAGTTTTCCGTCAGAGTGAGTGACGACGTTGGCGTTGAAGTCAACATCCACTTCCGTTGCCCCAAGTACAACAACATCAATCATTGAGGCGAAGTTTCCTTTTCCATGATAGTTATAACTCGTAAACGGAGAGGTGTTTTGGTGACCTTGATTCTCGCGCATGGAGCGCACGCCCTCCAAGTCAAATGTTTGACCATCCAGAATCACGGGAGTCAAACCCTCTTCAAGCATTTCCACGAGATATTGGTTCGAACCACCACGAACGAATCCTGCCGTGACATCTGCGGCCTTCATATGTTCCTTCAAAAACATGGCAAAAGCAAGGCTGATTCCTCCCGCGCCGGCCTGAAAGGAAAAACCGGGCTTCAAAATCCCAGAGTCACGTACAAAATCAGCAATGTACTCCGCAATCAAAAGGCGTTCGGGTGACTTTGTGACAACTGTGGTGCCAGAAACAATCTTTTCAGGCAATCCGACTTGTTCCACCTCAACCACTTGATCCACACGTTGACCTTGAATCTGCCAAGGGAGACAGGGAAAGGGTACGAGATTATCCGTGACTACAATCACATGGTCGGCGTATTCAGAATCTGCCAAGGCAAAACCTAAAAGTCCGCAAGCCGAAGGACCGCGATCGCCAGTTGCGTTTCCAAATGCATCCGCGGTCGGAGCAGCAATGACTGCAATGTCAATGTGCACTCCCCCATCTTGGACGGCTTGATAACGACCCCCGTGAGAACGTAAAACTCCCAAGCCATTCATTTTCCCTTCGGAGCAATAAGCGCCAAGAGGTCCGTTCATGGAACCTTCTATATGGTGGATAGTGCCATCTTCCAAATATTGAAGAAGGTGTTCATGACAAGGAAAGCTCGCGCTCGGGAACCAACGCAGGTTTTTTACTCCAAGATCTTTCGCCGCGTCGAAAAGTGCATTCGCAACCAAATCACCATTTCGAAAATGGTGGTGGGTGGAGATGGTCATGCCATCTTTAAGACCCGCGTTCTGAAGGGCGACTTTAAGGCGAGCTGCCATATCCCCTTCTGCTTGGGCTAGTTTGTTTCCACTAGATGGAAAGTCTGAGCAAGTTGAAATCAGTCGAGACGCTTGTTTCCCTTCAGGCCGGTACATCCCAACTCCTTGATAAGGAATAGTCTTCTCTCCATTGATATCAATGGGAACCTCCCGCCCAGCAGCATTAAGGATGGATTCAGTAGGCAAAGAATCGCTCATGAGTTCTTCTCCGCTTGGCGCACTAGATTGAGGGCTCGCTTTACAACAGGTGGGTCAATCATTTTTGACCCCAAAGAAACGACTCCAAGCCCTTGGGCTTCGGCCTCTTCAAATGCCGCCACAATCTTCCGAGCCTTCTCCAATTCCTTTTCCGAGGGGGCAAACTCTTCGTGCACAATCCGGATTTGTCGTGGGTGTACGCAACCTTTACCTTCAAAGCCAATGGCTTTGGCTTCTTGAACACTTGCCCGCAAACCAGTTTCATCTGCAACATCACCATAAACCGAATCAATGGCTTGCAAGCCTTGCGCTTTGGCGGCCTGCACAACAAAGGAGCGAGCAAACAGAGTTTCCATCCCCTTGGGTGTCTTCACTACTCCGAGATCTGCAGTCAAATCCTCTAGCCCTAAAGTTAGGGCCACAACAGATTCGTGAGCAGCAGCGATTGAAGGAGCGTTCTGAACACCAGCTGCGCTTTCCAAAATGGGCATCAAGAGTTTTTCGGGAGCGGCTTCGGCCACGGCAACTACTTCCTCGGCAGTTTCCACTTTGGGGATGAGCACCAACTCAAAGGGGGCATTCCCTAAAGAAGCCAAGTCCTTTATGCCATCTTTTCCCTGGTTGATGCGGACCATGCGTTCGCAAGATTCAAAGTCCAGACTCCACAAAGCGTGCCGGACGAGGCTACAGGCATCATGCTTTGCAGAAGGGGCAACAGAATCTTCCAAGTCCAGAATCAAACCATCCGGCCCATGAATCGCTGCATGGAGCATGTACTTTGGTTCATTACCGGGCAGATAGAGGCGAGAGCGGCGGGGACGGTCGGGAACAGGATTCGTGTTTAAAGCATCTTTCCCGGTCACATTGCACTCAACAGGTAGCTCCAACCGCGGGTCCTCCAGAACCAAGCGCAACAAAGACTCCAAACGAGCTCGCAAAACAAATGGATAGGCACCAGAATCTTCAACCATGAGGCAACCAGTCTTCAAACCAGCACCTTGGCAGAGTTCTAGCAGGAGTTGGCGCGTGGAATCGCCAAAAAGCGTCTCTAGCTTGGATTGAAGGTTCAGCTCCAGCGATTGTTCGCCAGGCTCAAAGGACATCCAAACATCACCGCGAATTTTCTCGCCGCGCCTTCCGGATTCAAGGGGTGTGGGAGATCCCATTGCTTTGGATTCTATCCTATTCTTCAAAAGGCCAAGATTTTGATTGAGCAACGGCTTCTGCAATAAGAACTGAAGCGCCGGCTGCACCCCGAATCAAGTTGTGCACTAACACCGTGAACTGCCAAAAGCCATCCGGGCTTTCGCAAACATCCCCCACGCTGAGTGTCATACCTTTTCCCGTATCTAGGTCCATTGCGAGATTAGGACGGCCTGGCTCGTCAAGGAGCTGGAACAGTCGTTTAGGCGCTGACGGTAAGGATGGGTTTCGAAATTGAGCCCAAGCCTGATGGAGTTTTTTAGCAGAAACTTGCTTTTCGAAGGCAACTGAAAAGTGGAGTAGGTGACCATGCGGAGCCGACACCCGCGCACAATCCAAGCTCAAATCCAAGTCTGCGCCTAACGCAATGGGAAGCTCCGTAGCAATGCGCTCCTCCTCGCCTTCAATGTGCGACTCAATCTTTCCCCCATTCAAGCCCACTTCCAGCACCCGCCTTCCCCCACCGCTGAGGGCTTGCTCGGTACAAAGCCGAGTTTTCTGGATTCCATATCTTTTTAACGGGGCCAAAGAAAGCGCCGCCCCTTGGACCACGCAGTTGGGAGATAAAACAAGGGAAGGGTTCTCTAACTCCTGAACACGATCTCCATGAAGCTCAGCAATGACCGGCGGCTCTTCCCCGGGCGGCCATGAGCCCGAGTTGGAAAAAACCCAAAGGCCTTTCTCCACCCATTCTGGTTCCCATTTCCTGGCAATTGCCGCTGGTAGCGCAGAAAAAACGACTCGCCCTTTTCCAACTTTACTCAAATCTTGCCCAGGGGTAGCTACAAGCTCAAACCAGGGGTGCTTGTCCAAGAAACGGCATATTTCCGCCCCTACAAGCCCACTGGCTCCAGCAACTGCAACAGGAATTCGCTTCATGGTGTTGTCTCCGAGTCATAATAAGAAAATGCTCCTCTCCGCCCTCACCCTTGCCTTGCTTCCACAAAGTGATGGCGTGTGGCATGCCTTAACCGAAAAGGGCTTACGGATTGAGTGCGTAGAGCAACCCAACCCGGGTGACTTGGTAATTCAAACCCCTTTTGGCTCCTACCTAACGGCGACCGATCCAGTACAAACCAGCTTTCGTATTCCTCCCGGGGAATGGAGGGCTTGGCTCAAAAGGGACCCACACTTCAATCTCACTGAAGAAGTTGCGCGCCTGGATTCAGACGGCTCCCTACGCGAGCTCGTTGACTTGGCAAATTGGCTCATGGAACATCGTCCGAACGAGAACCTAGTTCTTGCGGCAACTGCTCTGGAAAAATGGGGCGCCGGGATTGACCCGCTCAAATCTGGCACTGCCATGGACAAACGAGCTGACCTCCTCTGGGAAAAGGTTCGAAAAACGAATGGGGCTGAAGCCTTCCTATATGCTGGAATTTTCATTGAAGAGGCACAGGCCAATTCAGCTGGAAGCAGTGGCCAGGGGAGTCTTACGGTTTCTGAAATCAAAAAATCACTCAATAGTTCCTCTGAGATTGTTCAGCGCACTGCTGCACTTGCTGCTGAAAAGGCAAAAATTGATGAGGCTGAGCTTGTCGGAATGATTCTGAACCGCAGCATAGGCGGGAATCTTCTCGCTAGTGACGCCTGTGCCCGCGCCGCGATGGCCTGTTTGGAAAATGGGACTATTACTTGGTGGACCAGCTTACTCTTGAGAGGCAAAAGGAATTCAAGGATGTCGGCGGCACGAAACCTAGCCCGGCATGGCGGCCAACGCGGTCTTCGTGGTTTGTTATTCCTGCTTTCTGCCCGAGAAAAAAAAGTGGGGTCAAACTACACCTTTGACGGCCGTCCTATTCGAATTATCCAAAACTCTTTCCAAACAAAACTCCTTTCGGCAGGTTCACTTAAAGATTGCGCGGGAAGATCTGCAGGAATTCTATTTGATTTTGAAGACGATTTACTGGATACAGGTTCCACCGAACGCATTACCCGAGTAACGACGGAATTAGCGAATTGGGCCCTTGAACAAGCCCGAAAATCTCCTGCTCTTTCGCCCACAACAACGGTTGGCCATCTCGTGGAAGAGATGTTTACGCGAAAATAATATCCGTCTACAAAATGTCTGGCGAACTAACCCTAGGCCTCAACCAATACACCCATTCGGCATCTGCATGCTTGCTTAATGCCGAAGGTGAAATCCTAATCGCCCTCAGCAAAGAACGCCTAACTCGCAAGAAACACGACGGAGGTGATGTCGCAGAACTTGTCCGGCACACTCTCGAGCAGTGCAATGTGTCCTTGAACGATATTGGCCTTGTCGTGGCAAACAATCATCTTTTCAGAGTTGATGCTTTCGAATCTACTTTGCACTGGGCTCAGGCCCTCAACCAATACCGCCCTTCCTATTTAGATCAACACAATCTTCTTCCCAGGATTGAGAAGCATGAGCTTTCTCACCACTTAGCTCACGCCTGGTCCGCTTTTCCCTTTTGTCCATTTGAAAAGGGGCTCATTGTGGTCATGGATGGCATGGGAAACACAAAGGAAGAAGCTGAGCGGACAGGAGACTATTTCCACTCTGATCTTTCTTTACCGAAATCAGAAAATTTCAAAGAAGTCCCCGACTCCAATGCTTTTTCCAACGGAAAGGGGTGGCGGGAAGGCGAAAGTGTCTATCGATTTGAAGGCCACGACCTCGAACTTCTTTTTAAACGATGGATTTGCGAAAACACCCCCACCCTTCTTTACAACTACGGATTTGAAAATATGGAATCTCTGGGAGCTGTGTATTCCAGAATCTCTAGCCATATTTTTGGTGACTGGAATTCCTGTGGCAAAGTCATGGGAATGGCCCCTTGGGCGGAAAAATGGAATCAAGGGAAAAAAGAAAATCAGCCTGATTGGATTCTGCGTGGCCCTCTTGAAAAGCTCGAGGTGAACTGGGAACGACTTCGCAGTACGGCACACCCCAATGAATGGAGCGATTCCCAAAATCATCCGCTCTATGCACAATTGTCTTCGGACTTACAGCGTGATTTAGAAAAAACGGTTTTGGATTTCCTCAAAGGCTTACAAGAAAAAACCGGCGAGAAAAACCTCTGTCTTGTGGGCGGCGTTGCCCTGAACTGCGCCCTGAATGGGCGGCTTGCTATGGAAGCTGGGTTTGAGAATGTCTTTGTTCCGCCTTGGCCTGGGGATGATGGACTTGCCGTCGGGTGTGCTCTCTACGGCTACTCCCAGAAAAATGCTTTCCAAAAACCAACCGCCAGCCCTTACCTAGGGACCCAATTCGACGACCAAGAGATTCTGGAATCTCTTTCAAGATATCAATCCTGGGTTGAGTGTTATCTCTCCCCAGATGCCACCTCCGCAATCGCGGATGAACTTGCCGAGGGAAAAACAGTCGCCACATTCCGCGGGCCTGCAGAGTTCGGACCGCGTGCTTTAGGAAACCGCTCCATCCTCGCTGACCCACGCGTTGAAGACATGGTGGACCGCATCAATTCGGCCATCAAAAAACGAGAGGGCTTTCGTCCCTTTGCCCCCGTTGTAAGGGCAGAGTCGGTTAAAGATTATTTCGACTTTCAGGGCTCCAGCCCATTCATGTCCTTTACGGCACAAGTCAAAAACAAATGTCTCCCTGCAATCACTCATGTGGACGGCTCTGCCCGCCTTCAAACTCTTGCGCGAGAAGAGAATCCTGACTTTGACGACTTGCTCATTGCTTTTGAAAAACGAACGGGGATTCCCATTTTGCTGAACACCAGTTTCAACCTTGCTGGCGAACCGCTCGTTGAAACGCCGGAGAATGCGATTCAGACTTTCCTGGATTCCGAACTTGACCTACTTGTTCTTGGCAAGTACTTAGTTCGCAAAAAATCCTTTCCTTCGGATTTGGAAGCAATACCTATCCACGCTCCCGGAAACGCCGAAATGATTAGCGACCAAGAGGGAGAGCCCCTCAATGTCCGCATCTCTTCAGCAGGTCGAACCCACGATTCGGATGCTTTGGAGTTAGGAATCTGGGAAGCCTGTGACGGCAAGGCCTCCATCTCCGAAATCCAAGCCTGGTTCCAAGAGGAGCATGGGGAATCAGCAGAAGGTGTCCAATCCCGCCTGAAACGTCTTTGGCAAAAGCGTCTCATTAAATTCCAACATCCTGAAAAAATCCCGATTTAGCGTTCTCTAGGGGCAGGATTGGAGTATTTGGGATAGACTCACTCTATGCCCTCAAAGTTAATCTCTCGGGTTGCCTTCGCTGCCCTGTTTCTCTGTTCCTCACTGTTCCCGACCTGGTCCATTGTGGTTGTGAACTTGGATACCGGTGAAGTTGGAATGGCTGTGGCCACTTGCTTGGAGAACGTCAACCTCCGGCGAGCCGTTGTGTGCCTTGTTCCTGAATATGGCATTTCAGTACATCAAAGCGTTGGAGATCCTGACGGCTCCCAGCGCCTTGAGGCTTGGGAACTCATGCAATTGGGTTATGCCTCGACTGACATTATGGCGGCCTTAAATCAGGGCGACCCGATGTCACAAATACGCCAAATAGGGGTAGCCACTCTGAATGGCCCCGCATCCACCTTTACCGGTTGGGGTTGTGGAGATTGGGCTGGAGGTCTTACAGGACAATCGGGGTCCTTGGTCTATGCAATTCAAGGCAATGTCCTTACTGGAAACCCCGTCATAACTGAGGCGGAAACTGCCTTCTTAAATTCCACCGGCGACATGGCCGAACGCCTCATTGTCGCAATGGAAGCAGCTGCTGCCATGGGTGGTGATGGCCGTTGCTCCTGCAGTAATTCCCAACCAACAAGCTGCGGGAGCCCGCCACCTAGTTTTCTAAAAAGCTCTCACGCTTTCACCCTCATGATTTCCCGCCCAGGAGACCCAATTGGGGATTGCAACTCCAATTCTTGTGCACGAGGAGAACACTACTGCATTATCAACATCACGGATAATGGAATTGGTGATCCCGACGCTGTCGCAGTCGGTCGAACCGAGTTAGACCTTTGGCGCGCTAGCCTCAGTGGAACCCCTGACGCATTTCGCTCAACTACTTGGCTCTCTCAAAGCTCGGTCCCAAGTGGCCATGCAACACCTATCCAATTGCTCGTTGATTTGCGTGACCTAAATGGAGTCCCCCTCCAATCAGGTGGCGCTTCTATCCGATTAGAACACGATCGTTTCTCAGCAGGCGGGGGACAACTTTTACAGGTTTTCGATCACCAAGATGGAACCTACACCCTGGATTTGCTCCCCAACTCAATTTCAGGGCGCGATATTTTGCGCGTCGTGGTCGAAGATGGCATCCACCCTCCTGTAACCCTTTGGCCACCCGTTGAACTTATAACTGAGCCAGAAGCTATTCCTGAGTTCTCCGAGCGCAGCGCCCTTGTTGCTCTCCCACCGATGTCTCTTCAAAGCTCTCCTTTCCTTTTTGATAATTTGCTTGACCTTTGGTTTCTTCAGAAAGGCCCCAATGGCCCATCTCTTGTTGAAGCATCGCGTACCGGCACTCAAGCTCCGTTTGCGATTCAGGGGAATGTTGCAATACAAGGTGGACAGGGTTTTCAATTTAACGACTTTTGGGTCTCCAAAGACCGAACGCGTATCTGGTTATCAGGGAAACGACATGGAGATCTCGAATCCCGTATCTGGGAATCAACACGTACATCGGCCGGAGCTCCATTCAACACTCCAATTCCTTCTGAAGAACTTAATTCCGGTTTGGGAGAAGCTGGACCATTCCTGTCCGAAGATGAACTCCAGATTTGGTTTGCTTCCAAGAGGGAAGGTACTTGGGACATCTTTTCCGCCAACCGCTGGAGCCCTGAAGGCCGGTGGGGAGACTTGACTCGATTGGCTCAACTCGACCGTGGTGGAGCCGAGTCTGCCCCTACTCTTTGCGAAGGTGACACTCGTTTGATTTTTCACCGAGATGGCCAAGAGCAATTGCACTTCAGTAACCTCACCCCAGACCTTGGTTTTGATACTTCGTCTATTCTTCCAGGCCCTTCATCTCCAAAAAATTCTCGCCTAATTCCATCATCTTGGGACGCAAGCAACCACTGCTTATTCTTGACGAATGCTTCGCCTACAGTATTTGGCTCCATTGAATCATTCAAGCCAACGTCAAACAGCTTGAGTTTGGATGCTTCTACTTTTTCCCAGTCCGTAGGTGGCCAACTCAACATTCAACTAGATGCTGGGCCAAATTGGGGAGCCTCTCAATATCAAATTTTTATCGGCGCTTCAGGTTCAGGCTCACCTTTCTTATTTGGAGAGACTTGGGTCCCTATCAGCCCCGACATTTGGACCCGAAGAGTCCATTCGAATCCAAATCTTCCCGGCTTGACCGATTTCCATGGCACACTTGACGCAGCAGGTCAGGCCATCGCAAGTGTCAGCATGTTACCCGGCGAATTGGATATTTCTCTCATTGGCCGACACATCCTCTTTAACTTTGTCGCAAGCCAAAATGGAGATTATTTCTTGAGCCAACAAGCCAGCCTGCAAATCATTCCCTGAACAAGCTGAGGCCAATGGCATTGTTATCATACGGGTTGAACACCCTTAATCAGAGGCCTAATCCATTCCTATGAACGACCAGAAAATCCAAATCACAGCCGAACCACAGTCCCGCCCTGACCAGTGCCTTTTCCGTTTCGACCGCACTCTATATTCAGGAACTTTCTACACCTCGGATTCTGAATGGTCCCAAGAATGGGCTCCTTTTGCGGCCGCCGTTTTTGCGACCGAAGGAATCAAAGGTCTGCGCATTCGAAACTCCGAACTTTTGGTTACTCTCTGCGAGAAACCTGACGACTGGCGCGACATGGCTCGCGCAGTAGGATCTTCCGCCCGCGACTTTTTGGACGAAGGGGGTGAAATCATAAAAAATGGCGCCTTTGAAGCTCAAACGGGTGACGACCTTATTCGCCAAAAGGCCCAAGATGTGGTGGACACCAAACTGAATCCTGGCCTTGCCGGCCACGGTGGTTTTGTTGAAATCGTGGACTCCGACGGCAAAGACCTCTACTTGAATATGGGCGGCGGCTGCCAAGGCTGCAGCTCTGCCTCCGCTACGATGAACCAAGGGGTTGAAGTCGCGATTCGGGACTCTGTTCCCGAAGTCGGCCGCATTATTGACGCAACCAACCACGCCATAGGCGCAAACCCCTACATGTAGGTGAATTTTGCGTTAAAGTGGAAGGGTTCCCCTGTTTCTCAAACCCCTCATCTTGGACGCATGTTTTCGATCCTTCTTCTTAGCTTCGCCCTTCCGCAGCAGGACCCTCAAACCCTCCTTTCGGACGCCACTTGGCAACTCCCCCACTTAGGAACTCAAGTCCGTGAAATTCGATGGTGGGATGAGGCCGCTGGAACCATCCTGAGTCGCGCGACCCTTCCTGACGGTACGGAAGTCGATGCGTATCTCCTTCGCCAAAAAGATCATCAAGTTGGCCGCCAACTCAACGGGAAGCTATCCCCTGAATTAGCTGAAATCGTTGCGGAAACTAATCCAAACGATTTTCTTCATGTTGTATTCTGGCTTGAAACCCGTGACGCCCCAGATTGGCGCGCGGTTTTGGATCAAGCCATGGCCAACGGCATGGACGGCGAATCGGCTCGTATTTTTGCCCGCGATGAAGCCGCTTCCTTTTTTGCCCCTCGCATTCAACATTTTACTGATTGGTGCTCCAACCAAGGCTTCGAAGTCACACAAGCCCTAAGCGCTTGGCCCGTTGTTTATGCAAAACTCCCCGCCAAACATGTTCGAGCAGCCGCAGGGCATGACTTGGTAGATGAGGCCTACTTTTGTTTCCCCGATGCCTTTCCAGAATTGGACAATGCCCAAGGAACCATGCGGACTCCCATCGTCTGGGATTCTGGAATGACCGCTGCGGGCTCCCCAGTCAAAACCATGATTAACGATGTGGATCAAGTCACCACATCCAACCCTTACCTCCCGAACATCATCAAGATTTATGGGGGTAGTGGAGTCGGTTCACACGCGAGTGCGGTGGCTGGAAATATCGCAATGAACCATTCGGCACGCAAAGGTGCAGCTTACGGAATTCCTAATCTCTATACAGCCGATGGTTACGGAGACTCCGGCGCGCCCAGCAGTTGGAACGCAGCCATCAGCAATGGCGTGAGTTTTGGAAACTGCTCTTGGTGGAACGGCAGCAAAGGAAAAATTGTCTACCTGGACCGTTTCTTTGATTACACCATTCGGAATTACTCCGTGATGATGTTCAAGTCTACTGGGAACCAGGGCCCTGGTTCCGGCGCCTACACAACAACCCCAGGTAACGGATACAACTCCACCAATTCAGGGTGTTACTCCGATAACAACAATACCTCTTGGAGCGGAGACGCCATGGCCTCCTATTCCAGTTATTTGGATCCCGCCGAAGGTCACGAAAAGCCAGAGCTTGCTAGTCCAGGAGACGATGTCGACACCACCGGCACCTCCACCTACTATTCTGGTTTTAACGGCACCTCTTCTGCAAGCCCATTAACTTGTGGGGTAGCCACTTTAATGGCAACCCGAGACAACGCACTCATGACAAAGCCCGAGGTCGTGAAATCTGTCCTAATGGCATCGGCGTGGCACAACATCGAAGGGAACGATGTCCTTTCCGAGAAAGATGGGGCTGGTGGTGTACATGCCTTGGCCGCTGACTCCGTGTTAGCTCGCGGAAACTACCACTCGGCTACTTTGACTTCAGCTGATTTCCAAAACTCTTTTAACTCTTACGACATCACCATTCCTGCCGCCGCCGGCCAAGAAGTCAGAGTCTGTGGGCTTTGGTTCTCAAAGGCCAATAGCTCCTACTCCACCGATGTCCTGGATATGGATTTGGACCTTTACATTTTAGATCCGATGGGGAATTCGATTGCGCAGTCCGCTAATGCCTACAACGCCTTCGAAATCCTGAAATTTACGGCTTCTGTTTCCGGTTACCACACGGCTCGATTAGTCAAGAAACGCTTTAATGGAACTACGGAACCTTTCTGCTTGTCATGGTCAGATCGACTCGACTCCGGCGAAGCGGAAGTTCGGATTTTGGGCACTCCGAAGGTTGGCTCTTCCTTCACTTTGGAGCTGGATACTCGATACACCCCATCTCAATGGTTTGAGCTCCGAGTTTCGGGGTCCACCTTCCCCCGCTCCGTGGACATTGGCAGCGGCTATGTGCTGCCTTTGGCGAATGATGGTGCCTTTGCTTGGTCCACAAACCAATCCAACTTCTCCGGCTCGCTGGACAGCGCGGGTCAGGCTAATATCACCACATCCATCCCCAATAACCCAAATCTGGCTAACCGTAGCTTCTGGGTAGCCATGTTTGTGAAACCGTCTGCCACCTCTAGTACCGTGAACACCGTCTCGCACACCGCAAGCCTGACGATTTTGCCCTAGCCTTCACAATTCTCCGCTTTTTTGGCTTGGTTTTCTAGCCCTTCAGGGTTTAAGCATCTAAAGGGACCCTAGAATGAGGGTCTGCGCGCCGTCAGACGATGCCATTCCAATACATGACACAGGAGAAAACAACAATTAGTTTCGAGGGTGAGGAGGTTGAACTTCCCCTCGTCGTAGGCAGTGAGGACGAAAAAGGCCTCGACATCAGCAAGCTGCGGTCCCAAAGCGGGCTCGTTACCTATGACCCTGGTTATGCCAATACGGGTGCTTGCCAGAGCTCCATTACCTTCATTGACGGTGAAGAAGGAATCCTTCGTTATCGAGGATACCCTATCGAAGAATTAGCCGAGAAAAGCTCCTTTTTAGAAATTTGCTGGCTCCTGATTTATGGCGAATTGCCAAATGCAGAAGCGCTAAGCCAGTTCCATGAAAACGTGATGCAACATACCATGCTTCACGAGAATTTTAGGTCCTTCTTCTCCTCCCTTCCGAAGGATGCTCACCCCATGCCTGTAACGGCCGCAACGGTGGGCGCTCTCTCCACTTTCTACCAAGAAAAAGAAACGGAGCGCAGCATTCAAGAGACCACAACGCGCCTGATTGCGAAGTTCCCAACAATCGCAGCCTGGGCGTACAAACACTCGATAGGGCAGCCATTCATCTACCCGAGCAATGAAATGGATTACTCTTCCAATTTCTTGCACATGATGTTCGCAACGCCTTGCGAAGATTATGAGGTAAATCCTGCCGTCTCTCAGGCACTTGACTTGCTCTTAATCCTTCACGCCGACCACGAACAAAATTGCTCAACTAGCACTGTTCGCCTAGTAGGGTCTTCCCAAGCAAACCTCTACGCAAGTATTTCCGCTGGGATCTCTGCCCTTTGGGGTCGCCTCCACGGCGGCGCAAATCAAAAGGTCATCGAAATGCTCGATGCTATTGCTAAGCGTGGAGAGACTGCTCAAGAATTTGTTGCAAGAGCTAAGAACCGGGACAACCCCGCTCGCCTCATGGGCTTTGGTCACCGGGTTTACAAGAACTACGACCCACGCGCCAAAGTCTTGAAATCAGCGTGTACTAAGGTCGTCAAAAGCCTCGGTCTTTCGAGCAAACAGCTTGAAATTGCCATGGAGCTTGAAGAAATTGCTTTGCGCGATGAATTCTTCATTGAACGAAAACTCTTCCCAAATGTGGACTTCTATTCCGGTGTGATTTACAAAGCTATGGGCATCCCAGTCAATATGTTTACTGTGATGTTTGCAATGGGTCGTATGCCCGGCTGGATTTCACAATGGCAAGAGATGCGCCGAGACCCCAGTTTCCGGATTGGCCGACCACGCCAAATCTACACCGGCCCGACGAAACGTTCTTACACGCCAATCGAGTCGCGTTAGTTCGGCTCTGTCCTCTTTTCGATACTTTTATCCACCCGGTCAAGGATGGCGTTCACCACTTTCTCGCCCCACAATAAAAAGCCGAGAAGAATGATGAAGGAAATAAGACCTGTCATCTTTCGGTTTCCTTTCCGCTTTGACCTGGCTGGTTTCGAAGGCGATTCAGGCCGAGCTTGCTGTGGCTGAAACTGACCGACATCAGGGACAGGAGTGCCGGGGGAGATGGTTCGCGCAAGACTGTCTGAGAGATCCGGTGTAGGGCGAGCCAAAGGTTCAACTGGATCCGGAGGCGGAATGGCGTCCTTCGAATCTAGAACATCAACAAGCAGGATATTACTGTCTCCAATGTCGAAGGAACGCCCAGGGAGTAACCGACAACACTCCGTTCGCTGGCCGTCCACCCAAGTGCCGTTAGCAGATCCTTCGTCAAGAAGAACGACTCCACCATCTCGCATTTCCATAGAACAGTGGGTTCTAGAAATACTTGGATCTCGAACGGTGACATCGCAACGGCGAGAGCGGCCCACGCGAATCAATTCACCTCCCACTGAAAGGTTACTTGTGACACCTTCAAAAGTGATTTCGAGTTCTAACTTAGAGTAAGACATTCACCTGGCGGGGCAGAATCAGCGTAGCCAAAAGGATAGCAGGCCCCCTCCCCTCATAGGAGTTTAGGAGCGCACAGGGGCCCCTTTTGCCTCCAAAGAGCCGATTTGTGCCCCAAAAGCTCCCCGTATTCACCCATCCCTCCCATCAAAAACTTGCTCCACAAAACCCAGTTTTGGTGTAAGATTAGTCAGCGCAAGTCAGATTTGATTTTGAAGCCCATCCCCCTCATTCTCCTTTCCTTTTTGTGGTTGCCCTGTAACCACATATCGGGTCAATCCACCCAGCCCAATATCATTATGATTTTGGCTGATGATATTGGTCCTGAAACCCTCTCTGTTTATGGAGGGCAGAGCTACAGCACTCCCGTATTGGATGCCATGGCTGCCAAAGGCGTGACCTTCCTCAATGCCTATTCGATGCCCTCTTGCACACCTACACGGGTACACTTTCTCTCCGGGAGATCCAATGTTCGAAACTATGTCTATTTCTCTTGCATGGACCCCAATGAGAGGACTTTCGTTCAAGACTTAAAGAATGCTGGCTACCGAACTGGAGCGGCTGGGAAATGGCAGTTGCGGGGAAGTCAAGTCTATCCTGAGTTTTACCAACAAGGCCTTCACCCTACAGACGCCGGCTTTGAAGAGTGGTGCCTTTGGCAAGTCGATGAGAGTGGTGAACGCTATTTCGACCCATTAATTGAAACTCATCAGGCTCCACCGACAGTGCGGGTGGGCGAGTACGGTCCCGACATTTTCAATGCATTTGCCATTGACTTTATTGAAAATCACAAAAGCGAACCATTCTTCCTTTATTACCCCATGGTTCTTGGTCATGGCCCCTTCCATACCCCACCAGGACGCACTCCTTCCAGCAACATCCATATCAACTTTGGGAACATGTTGAGCTATGCAGACCAATTGATTGGAAATCTAGCGATGAAGCTCGAACAACTTGGAATAGCGGACAATACTCTCGTTATATTTGCTGGCGACAATGGCACGAGCCAACGCGTTCCCTCCAAGTGGAATGGCCATTATGTCTATGGCGGAAAAGGTGCAACGAGCCAATTCGGACTCCATGCTCCCCTAATTGCTTACTGGCCAAACAACACATCTCCTGGCAGTTATGATTCTGACCTCCTTGAATTCACTGACTTCTACCCTACCTTCCTTGAGATGGCGGGATTAGATATGCCAAGGGACAAAATATATGATGGCATTAGCTTCCTTGACCGTCTCAAAGGAACCAATAGTGGCAAATCCAGGAAGCATGTTTACGGCTGGTTCTGGCCAAAACCAGATAAAGTGGCTCAGCCTGCGCCTCGCACTTGGATTGTGACGGATGAATGGAAACTTTATGGAACCGGCCAATTTTTCCATTCCGTAACCGATCGACTCGAGCGAAGGAACCTCCAATTCTCAGCCAACCCCATCGTGGTTGCTGCGAGAAACCACTGCCAAGCTCTTTTGGATGGTTACCCATCCATGCCCCCTGCCTGGGGCGGCTAGGACCCCTGAAGTGCTTTAGGGACCCGATGTCCAGTCAAGGACTTCAGGAAGGCAATTAGGCTAAACTTTTCCTCATCATTGAGATTTAAAGGAAGAAGAGTTTCCTCGCGATGGCCAACTGGTGGCAACCCCGGCAACTCGGAATAAAACTCTAAAACGGATTCAATGTCGGGAAAGCGGCCATCGTGACCATAGGGAGCTGTCCTGGCTACATTCCTCAAACTTGGTGTTTTGTAAGCTCCAAAGGTGTGTTCGTTATAGAACAAATACAATAAATGCTGATTCGAGTCCCAAGCAGAATCATCACTATAAATTCCACGACCGTTAAAAATTTCGCTACGGAGCTTTTGGATTCCTGTCGGGCGACCATCATCAAATTCAACGCCATCTGCAATAGAAAGTCCGACATTGTGAAATTCGCCATCAGTTAGTTGGGGTCCGAAATGGCAACTTATGCAATTGCCTTTCCCTACGAAAAGACGTAATCCTTTTTGGGCATTTCCGGATAGGGCGTTCAAATCTCCGCCCTCCTCCTTTCGTAGCCCAGCCACAAATTGATCAAAGGCGGAGGGCCCACTGAGAATTTTCCGCTGATATGCTTCGAGGGCCTTGCCTAAGTTCGCATAAGACTCATTTATTTTATTTTGATCGGCAAGGTTCATTTCTGCCCACGCCAGGTGCCGAGGATCTTGACTAGGCTCCGTTATCTCGAAAGGATTTTGGCTTGAGGTAGGAGGCGGACATGCATTTTGAGGAAATCGTTTAAAACTGGAAATGTCCGGGAATGGGCCCAAAAAGGACTCCCAAGCCTTACGAAGTTTAGGGCCATTCGCAATCCGATGAAGAGCAAAGGTCCGGGATGAATTCATTTCAACTGCGTCTTCAATGGGCTGCAAAGCCTGAGACCACAAAGAGTCTGTTCGACCATCCCAAAACTGCCATCGTCCATAGGCTGAATTTAAGATTGTCGGCGCATTGAATGCGGTTCCCCCTATTCCCTTTGAAAGGGCAAGACCGTCGCTCCATCCTTTCTCGGGATTGTGGCAGGTAGCACAAGAAACTGTCCCCGTAGGCGACAAGCCTTTGTCGAAAAAGAGGAGTTGGCCCAATTCAGCCGCTGCTGGGTCATCCGCATATTGGTTACTTGGATTCGGCGGGACGGGTAGAGGAGGTAATTGAGGCGAGAGGGATTGGATGATGGCAAGCTCACGCTCGGTCCAATCAGTTATTTCTCCCTGGATTGGGAAAGCAAGAAGAAGAACACTCAGCACTAGACCGCCCTAAAAGGGTTCAAGGAAAACGGGAATCACCACTCGAGTAGCCGTGTCTACATTCATTAAATCCACATAAAGCTCCCAATCTCCTGGCATGTGATACTTCATGCCATCCACGCGCCAGACGCCGGGTTCTTCCTGAGTCACAACCGGTTTAACAATCATTCCATGTCCATGGGCAGGCATATCAGCATCCACATGAATCGAATCCGCGTGGCTAGGATCCACCTTAATCGTCATGGAAAAAAACTGATTCAGGGGTGGGCCACCGTCAGGGTACTCCACCTGAACCTCAGGACGAGAACATGCTGCAAACAGCAGGCACGCTGCCAAAGCAATGTAGGTGCGCATGTCTCCTACTGTACCGTCACCCTAGCGGGAGAGGAGAGTGTCGTAGTTCCACCTTGGGGCGTAGAAACAGCTTGGGCATAAATGGTTTTCCCCTGCATCATCCCAGGAACGGGAGCTTGAATCGAGACGAGGCCATTTATATTCGAAGTGTAGGGCCCAATACTCTTAATGGGCGGAGAGAGGGCTCCAACTCCCCATGGTGTATTCAGCGGCCCACTACCAGCGAGAGAATAGCCAAGAAAAACTCTCGCACCAGGCCCACAATTTCCAACAGCGATTCGGGCTATTCCGCCAGCAACGACATCGTTGACATACAAGGCCAAAGGAGTGTAATCAACGGCAGTGCCTGGAGGAGAGATGTGGCCAGAACCAGGCCCGATATTGGCAGAGTCCACAACTCCATAGTAGGTCGGCCCAACGAGGTATGGGTAGGCTGGCTCTCCAGAAGCATCCAATGTCATGTAGTACGCGTAAGTCCCTTGAGGATACTCAGGGGTCATACCGAACCGCCCATTGAATTCGTCAAGGTCTCCTAAGCCAACAACATATTCATTATCCTGCAAATAACAACCCAGAGGATATTGCGAACTTACATCGGGACCCCAGTCCCCTGAGCTCAGCTGAGTGCCATCTGGGAGACTGCGGCGTTGTGTAATATTTCGCAAGCGATAGCTCGTCTCCATTTTCTTGAGTCCTCCTGTCCCATCAGGATTAAGAAAAGCATAAGGTCCATAAATGGGATATCCATCAAATGCAAAGCCCAAAATTGGTGAGTGGTCACGAGGACTGTCGCCGCGCTGACCTGCCAGCAGTCTTGGGTAAGAGTGGTAATGATAATCACCAGTTTGCTGTGGATGCCCCAAACCGACATCCATCGACTGCCCCTCGAAATAAATCGCATCTTGTTCCCAAACTCTTCTGTTGTGGTAAGAGCGACCATCACTCATATTAAAAAATGGGACACCGTTCACCATAGTTCCAATTTGTCCCAATGAAGTCTCCGCATGGGTCGTTGCGGGCTGAGGATTCCTCGGAATGCGCCAAGTCCAATTACGAGCCGTAGCAGTGTTCGGATTAAAATTCCACGGACCAATCGTATGCGAAGGGATACCTTCAGCATCAACAAAAACATGCGCATTGGTATAGACCGCCCCTGTCACATCAGCCTCAATGTTGGAAATGGATGCATTGATGCCTGGATCTACGGATGTTCCTGTTGTGCCATCTAAGTTGAGTCTCCAAGCTTCGAGCGTGGGATCAGAACCTTGCGCAGAGAGCAATGACGTAGCTACAAAAAAGGCGAGAACAGCTTGGGGGATGTGGTGGAACATGTCCTAGTTTACCCCACAAGAAAGCTCTAGTTCTGCTGAATCAGCAAGAGGTCTTGAGATTTATTTGCAACTGATTCAGGGATGGGAGGCAACCCAAGTATTTGGAGAGCCAAATTGCCTAATTCGGAATTAGTAATTGCCAGAGGCTGGCTTGGCTGAGCGGAAATTGCCCCATTAGGGTTTGTTCTTGTTTGCGAATTCAGTGCGTAGAGTTCACCAGAAAAAATGCCCAAACCAGACCAGGCAAGTAATGGAATCGTCCAGTTTTCTGGGTGCAATCCTAGACTCCAGTGTCCATGCAGAGGGACGCCACCACCGTGGTCCGAAGTAAGAAGAATCGCAGTACGGTTACGAGTTTCTGGATTGGAGTCCAAGTGAGCCAGGAGAACACCTAAGGCAGAGTCCGCTGTTTGTAGAGCACGCATGTATTCCGATTCGGGATTCAAGCTCCACCCCTGCCCTTTCCCGTGGCCTGCAGTATCCATATCTCGAAGATGCCAAAAAACCAAAGCGCCCTTCTCTTGGGAATTCTTCAAGATTTCCACCACTTTGAGGGCTCCAAGCAACGCATTGGGCTCAAGGGTATAAGTGTCTAAAACAGGTTCGTCTCCAGGCAAATTCCAGCTCAGAGGAAATACTTGAAATTTTTCCTTTGCCACCACCATCCCAGTTCGCAGGGAGGAGGCTTTAGCAACATGAAAAACACCAGACGTAAATTCTCCACGCACGCTGTGCAGAGTCACCGATTCAGGAACTTTACGATTCCCGCGCCAGCGATGCCCGTTAGGCCCACCGTAGAAACGACCCGTCAACATGCCAATATGATTAGGAAGAGTCACTGTTGATCCAGGATCCGTTCGTGCCTCTAAAGTGTAGGCTCCAGCAAGCAAGCGCTCAATTGCGGGAAGCTCCCCTTTTGGCAGGGCGGTGAGCGCATCTGCGCGAAGCCCATCCACGCTCACCATGACAACATATTCATGCTTTGGCTGTTGGGGGGCGGACACAACAACGGCGTCCGAGCGCATTCGGGGTTCTGCGCAGGAGCAGAGAAAAGCCGCAATGATAAGGAGAGAAGACCTCACCCCTAGATTCTAAACAATCTCAGACTTCAAAAGAATCCGCAGAGGGTTCACTTTCGAGCGGGTTCGTAGGCGTGCGCCCCTCTTTGCGGGTGTAAATCACCACGTAGCTTTTAGAAACCGTTTCGGGACAAGTCCCGCACGAGGGCGCAAAATCCATGGGAGCTAAAGGTACTATTTTTACCTCGAACCCCGCGGTCTCATAGAGCTCCGCCATTTCCTGCGCACGCTCTGGATCTGCAAGACTCCGCCGCTCCCACCCTTCGGCAACGAGGTCGGGATCAGGTGGCGGTGGCGCCGGGCTATCGCTCATTATTAAGGAGTGACGACAGGCTCGCCTTCTTCGGCCAGCTTCTGAAGTCTTCGGTGGCACAACCAAGCAGCACCAAGAGCCGTCACAAATTGAGGCATAGAAGACGAATCTTTGGATTCGTCTTCTGTGCCTGGGAGGTTGACGTCATCGTCAATCCGGCTATCCACAGCGCGTGGCATCGTGGCAAATCGCATGATGCCGCCTATCAAAGTATGGCCCGGTTCGGCTTTTACTCGCTTCATGAGTTGGACGGCACGGGTGGTCAACGATTCGATGGAGCCCTGCATGATGTCAGCGGGTGGGGTTCCCAAACTCAGCTGGTTGATGACTTCGGATTCCGCAAAAACTGCACAGACCCCAGAAATGGAAGCTGGGTCCAAAGAAGTATCCAGAAGTTTGTCAATATCCTTGGTCTCATACCCCATATATCGAGCGGTCTTTTCGAGAAACGCGCCAGTCCCGGCCGCACACTTATCGTTTTGGCGGAAAGACTTTACGCGACCGTCATCTTCAAGACGAATTGCTTTCATCGTTTGGCCACCCACATCCAAAACTGTTCGGGTGTCAGGAAACAACAAGAAACAGCCTCGAGCGCTCGCTGTGATGTCGGTTACCGAGAGATCCTTACAAGCAACTTGATGTCGGCCATAACCGGTTGCAATCACATACGCAATGTCATTGCGAGTCAATCCGGCTTTTTCGAGACAGGCGTCGTAACATTTTTCAGCAACTTCAGCCAACTTAAACCCCGTGCTCATGACATGCCGGGCAACGATGTTGTAGTCTAGGTCAAGGAGAACAGTTTTTGTGTAGGTCGAACCTACATCAATTCCAGCAGTAATGGTCATTGCGCAACCTCAGCTTTTTCAGGATGGGGAATTCGGCTTGCCTGGATGTGGTCCATAGCGAATAAAGCAGCGCCGAGGGCACCGGCAAAGTGACATTCGTCGGAAATGTTGAGTTTTTGTTCCAGAACATCTTCTAAGGCTTTAACCATAGCTGGATTGCGAGAAACGCCACCAGTAAAAGTGACTTCACCCTCAATGCCCACGCGTCTCATGAGGCCCATGCTTCGCTTTGCAATGGACTCATGCACCCCCCACAGAATGTCTTGGACCTTCTTGCCTTTTCCGAGCCAAGCAAGCACTTCCGATTCAGCGAACACCGTGCAAGTTGTGGAGATTTGAACCCCTTTCTCAGATTCCAAAGCAGTGTCGCCAAGGTCGTTTAGTGGGATGTCCAAGGCAGCAGCAGATGCGCCAAGAAAGCGGCCAGTGCCAGCAGCGCATTTGTCGTTCATGCAGAAGTCATCAATCTCACCATCCTCAGAAACACGAATAGCCTTGGTGTCTTGGCCTCCCATATCCACAACGGTTCGAGTGTTTGGAAAAATCTGAGCGGCGCCACGGCCATGACAACTTATTTCGGTCACCTGGGCATTACCAAAGGTCACCTTGTAGCGACCGTAACCAGTCCCAATCACCCATTCGACTTCTTCCTCGAGAATGCCCTCTTGCTCAATACAAGTCTTAAAGGCGTCCTCTGCGGCCTTAGTCACATTTGCGCCGGTATCAATCAAGCAACTTGCGATGATTTCGCGTTCCTCATTGATTACGACGGCTTTGGTTTGAGTTGAGCCAACATCTACACCTGCTGCGTATGCCATTTTCTTTTTTCCTTCTGTAATTAGTGAGCAATGAGTTCTTGTTCGCGACGCGAGACTAAACCTTCGAAGAAGGCGTCGGCGCGGTTTTTCATTTGCGCTTCAGCGACAACTCGTTGGTCCATCATGTCCGACTCGATGAACAGGCTTGGGATTCCGGTTCTTTCCGTGAGGGCGCGGCGGCCATCTGCCAGGCCCGTTGAAACGGTACGGCAACTTTTAATTGGGTGGTACACCACACCGTCAATGCCAAATCCTTCAATCATCTCCTCGCACACGCGATCATGGTGGAACATGGAATCCATGGAATCGCGAACTGAAATGAGCGATCCCTCAGCCAGGCTGGCAACAGGGTCGGAAAGATCGTACTGGAAGCCTACGTTGGAGCCGCCAGATGCGAACCAAAGGTAGGTCGAGTGGACAAAGGTCCCCTTCCACTCCGAGAACATTTCATTGAAGCGCCTGAAGATGGGGTAGCAAGGCACACCGACAAAAACAAGGCGCCACTCCTCTTCAGTCATGGTCCCGATGTTGTTAGCAACCTTGTATTCCATTTCTTCAACAAGATCTTGGAAGTACTTAGCGCCACGCTCATCCCCTCGAAGGCCATTTGCCACGCCGAGATAAATCGTGCCATCAGTCAATGCGTTAAAAACGGAAGGCTTGTTCCTGTTGAGCTCCAACAAGCTTTTCCAACCACTAGAAATCCCATTGGCGTGCCCCATAATCTCACGAAGCTTGTCAATGTCGAATTTTTTCCCTGTGACTTTTTCACAAACTGTAATTAGGTCACGGATTTGGGCTTCCACATACTTGCGGTCATTTTCAAAATCTTGGTTTCCTTGCCAAGTTTCACCGCCAGCAAAACGAGTTCCAGGGACATCAATAGTCACCATAGGCATTTCGTACATGCGCTCCCAAGCTTCAGCCCACTTCAGGTAAGTGTTACATGCGTTCGTGAGAACCGTAATCGCAGGCTTAGGTATCTGCCCCATAGGATGTTCGCCACCTCGGAGCTGGGTGCCAATATCGGCCTTCACATACCCACAAATGTCCGGGGAGTAGCCGTGATCTTCTGCCTCTTCCAGGTACTCGTGGGCCACGCGGCGCACGGCTGTTTGAAGAGAGTTAATTTCAGGGAAAACAACTGGAAGGTCAAAGGATTTGAGAATCTCGTTAAAGCTCCCCATCACGAAGACATAGGCAGCGCCGCGCCCTTCGTCAGAAGCTTGATTGAGTTCGGCAAACCAATCGCGGAAAAGAGAGGCTCCCTCTTTGTTTCCGCGGCCGACGATGGTTTCTGGTATTTGTTCAGTCATGGTGGTGGCTCCGATTAGGCGAACAAGAGGTTTTCCATAAAGGTCTCGAGCTGAAGTTCGAGATCTGCAAAGGAGGATTGGTTTTCTTCAAACTCGCTAACAAAGAAAGGAATGCCCTCCTTGTCAAGCCCGTGAATGTAGGCAACTTGCTCTTCAAGACCAGGCTCGCACATCTTTGCAGCAGTCACAATGACGGCATCGGCCTTGGAATTTCGAACTCGCTCAATGAGCATATTTTCCTTCCGTTTACGAAGGTCGTGCTGGACGGGGCTGTATGAAGAATCTTCAACATAGGCATGAGCCAAATCTTGGAGAGGGTCCTCTCCGACAGGAATGTCGGAGAGTATCCAACGTAGGCCGATGAGAAAATCATCGTCCACTACATAAGATGATCGCCCAAGCATTCGGACCATGTCAAAGGGAGGCTGCTCGCAAAATGCGCCTTCAAAAACAACGCGGATGCGATCTTCTCTCTTGGTCTCTACCGTACGAATGAGAGGTAATGCATATTCGAGAAGTTCATTGTGCTCTTCGCGAGGCATAATGCCCGCAAGGGCGACGAGGGCATAAGCGTCCTCAGCGGCAATCTTTTCAGGATTGTCTCTCTTGATTTCGTAGAGCTCGCGGAGAAGTCGGCGGTTCTGATTGAAAACTTGGATTGAGTTACGCAAAGCTTCTTCCGTGATTTCCGCTCCACTCACCTTCTCAACCATACGCTTCAAACGGCCATATTCGCCTCGAAGGTAAGGAATTGAAGATACTGAGTTTGGGTTCTGAGGAAGGTACAAAATCTCGCAAGGATAATCGTAATTCCGACCCCAAATAGCGCCCAAGTTTCGTGCCGCATCGCAAATCGGGTGGGTTACAAAGGCATCGAGCTTAACCTTTCCAGAAAGAGCGAACTCTAGGGAAGTCTTAATGATGGAACAAAGGTAACTTCCAAAACGAGAGTCTGCCTGGTCTGGCTGAATGTTCCCGCCATGAATTTTGACCGGCAACATTCCGGCAGCATGAGCAATTTCTTCGGGGAAATACACCTGGAAATGGCCGAGGACTTTGCCCCCTTGGTCGCGCCATTTTGCAACCGTGGGAAAATCAATGTTCTCGTACAGCTCACGGCACTGAAACAACACCTCGTCGAGGGGTTGGTCACGCCAGGAATCAAAGACGGGTTCTTTCATGTTTAGTTCAGCTTGGGACGGCGGTGGATACAGCACCGTCAAAGAAAAGATTCAAAATATGGTCTAACTTGGCCTCGGCACCGGGAAATACTCGACCCGCATGAGGGCTAAGAGAAACCTCGACTAAGGCGACAAAGGACCAGGAAAGAAGGCGAGGGTCCGCGGCCTCGATTTCTTTGGCTTCTACCCCATCCCGGAGAATCTTCTCAACTTGTTCGGGAAGGGCCGATTGGTAGGCACGTATCAAAGAGGAGCGTGCGTCTCCTTCGAACACATTCACATCTCGGCGGACAAGCGAAATTATTTCGCGATGCCCACGAGGAAGATGGAAGTAATCCGAGGTCAAACGGCGCAAACGTTTGCGACAAGTGCCCGCCATATCCACTGACTTTTGAAAGAGTTGCTTCTTCTCTTCAAGGTCAGCGTGAAGTAGGGCCAGATAGAGCTCTTCTTTCGATGAGAAGTGGTGGTACACCGCGCCCTTTGTTGCCTGAGCAGTTGTTGCAACTTGCTCCATGGTCACATCCGCAAAGTTTCGTTCTAGAAAAAGGGCCCGCGCCGCATCGAGAATGCGTGCTTGCGTAGCCGAGGATCGCTCTTGGACAGCCATAGAAAAACATACCGACTGGTCGGTATCTCTTCAGTATAGCCGCGACCCTCGAAGAAACAAGACCCTGAGGGGCTTTTCTGAGCATATTTGAGCCAACAGCCCCTATTTCCCCTCTCCTCCCCCTTTCTCGGACGTGTTGAATTGGCTGTAAGTCTCCCCACCACCACACGAACCTGGAAGGGCTTCCCGGGGGGAAGCCCTTCTCAAACATCTTGACTCAATTACCTCAAGCCAAGAGCGCCACACTTTTCGCCTGAGCGAACACTTCCTTGCCCTCTTGGATACCTAAGGCAGAAACAGATTTCTTCGTAACTCGGGCCAACAAAGGTGTGCCTCCCGCATCCAACCGGACGGTTACTTGGGCAATCCCCAAAGGGGCCATTTCAAGAACCGTCGCAGGAAATATATTCAAGATAGAGGTGTCAGATTGGGGAGCCAAGGTAAGGCTAACGTCTTTGGCTGCGATGCGAAGTCGCACGGGTTCCCCGATTGAAAGGTCCTTGCGAACAACTGTAAACTTTCCAGCTGAAGAATCTAGATAAGTCAAATGAAACTCATCGTCATGTTCAGCAACGGTTGCGCTAAGCAAGGCTTCTGCCTCAGGCCCTTGAGCCAAAGGCAGATCCAGGCGAGTAAGCATTTCTTGAATTGGCCCGGCTTCTTCGGCAACTCCACCTTCAACTAGCGCAAGGTGGTCAGCTAGACGGGCGACTTCATCCGAAGAATGGCTCACATAGAGAATGGGGATTTCTAATTCCCGATGAAGCGATTCAATGTAAGGAAGAATCCCTTGTTTCCGTTTTTCATCCAGTCCAGCCAAAGGCTCGTCCATGAGCAACAACCGTGGGCTCACTGAAAGTGCCCGCGCAATTGCAACGCGTTGCCGCTCGCCGCCAGAAAGCTCGTTTGGCATTCTGGAAAGCAAAGGAGTAATTCCTAATAGTTCTTTCACTGAATCAAGGGGGATCCGCTTTTCCTCCTTCGGTACTCGCTTGTGACCGTAATCTAAGTTTCCAGCAACAGAAAGGTGTTCAAAAAGACTCGCTTCCTGAAATACATAACCCACGGGACGCTCATGTGGCTTTTTGTAAGAAGAGTCTGCCTGCCAAGTTGACTCGCCAACCTGTAGTTCTCCACCTTCAAAGAAATCCAAGCCCGCAATGGCGCGAAGAATCGATGTCTTCCCGGAGCCTGATGGTCCAAATAATGCCGTCACGCCTTTTGAAGGCAGGCTCAAATTTACTTTGAGTTGAAAGTCACCTCTTCGGATATCGAACTTGGCTCGGATACTCATGATTTCACCATCCGAAATCTTCCGTTCATCGCATACACACCTGCAAGCATCACAAAGGACATGAGAAGCAAGCCACCGGAGAGCCAGTGAGCCCGTCCATATTCCATCATCTCAACGTGGTCGTAAATCGCAATGGAGGCCACTTTTGTTTCGCCCGGGATATTGCCCCCAATCATGAGCACAACACCAAACTCTCCAATCGTATGAGCAAAGCCTAGAACTGCTGCCGTCAAAAAACCTGGTCGGGCTAGAGGAAGTGCGACAGAAACGAAACGATCCCATGGCGAAGCCCGAAGAGTGGAGGCGACTTCCAAAGGCCGGTGGCCCACGGCTTGAAAAGCATCTTGCAAAGGTTGGACCACAAAGGGCAGAGAATAAATCACCGACCCAATCACCAAGCCCGTGAAAGTGAAGGCAAGAGAGCTTCCCCCGAGGGATTCGAACAATTTCCCAATCGGTCCATTGGAGCCTAAGGCCAATAGAAGATAAAAGCCCAAAACAGTCGGAGGAAGGACCAAAGGAAGAGCCACCACTGCTTCGACAAGGAACTTAAAACGCGAACGACTTCGAGCCATCCACCAGGCCAAGGGAGTACCAAGAAGAAGAAGCAAAACCGTCGAAACAACGGCAAGCTTCAGGGTAATTCCAAGGGCGAGAAAATCTGCTTCAGATGGCATTAGGGAAGGGAGTAACCAAACTCTTGAATGATGGAATGGGCTTCTTTTCCTTGAATGAAATTGAAAAACTTTCGAGCGGAAAGGTTATCGCTCAGCAGAATGGCTTGTTGAAGAATAGGCGCGTGGTGCCTTTCAGGAATGTCCCAGGTTGTGCCAGCCTTCCCCGCTGGGAGACTCTTTTTTTGGGATGCTGAAATAAGCCCAAGTTCCGCGCTACCGCTAGCAACAAACTGGAAGGTCTGAGCAATGTTCTCTCCGAACACCAACCGCTTGTTCCACGATTCCCACAAATCGGAATTCTCCAGATAGCTTTTAGCCGCTTTACCATAGGGGGCAAGTTCAGGATTCCCTATTGCAAGGTGTGGAGTGGATGCTCGAAGGAGATGTTCCCGAGCCGAGGGTGCGGAGGCGACCTTCGAACTCCAAAGCACGAGGCGACCTTTTGCGTAAGTAAAACGACTACCGGGGACACCATAACCTTCCTTTTCCAATCGCTCAGGGCGAAGAGTATCCGCAGAAAAAAACGCATCAAAGGGAGCACCGTTTTGAATTTGGGAAAAATGATTTCCTGATGAACCTGATATCAGAGAAACCTTCTCCCCAGTCGCCTCCTCAAATTGTTGGGCGATGACAGCCATGACATCCCTAAAGTTGCTAGCAACAGCGACACGAATCCCCGTTTCAGGTTTGGCAGCACAAGATGAAAGAACTGCCAAGGACAAAAGCCCTGGCGTCAACAATCGTGGCCATGAGAATGCATTCAAGTCAGGAACTCCAACTGATTCCTCTAGATTCTACCTTTGCCGCCCACAAGCTAGTTTCTTGGGAACCTCACCTTTCGGGAGAGCTAAGATTCAAGCAATGATTATCCCTTATCTCTGTTTGGCCCTGCTTCAGGAGCCCACCCCAGCTGAGCGCCAGCCCGAGGTGAATCTATCAGAGTCGGTCCAGCCCACTTCTCCTAAGGAAATGGCTGAAGTCCTTGGAATTAAAAAGATACAACTCGCAACGGCTCCGGGGCTTGAGCTTTGGTGCGACGATTCCAAAATCATGAGAATCGTCCAGAAACCCCTCCTTGCGGCTTGGGAATTTGGCGAAGAACAATTAGGCCATTCCCCCCTTCGTAAAGGAGCCACAATTCGAATCGTTCTCCTGAAAGACGAGAAAGCTGTCCGCAACTACTACAACCTCCTTGTTGCTGAATGCAAGCGATGGAAGCTCCCCGCCCCTGCTCCTTCTTGGGCAGACTCTGTTATCGCCAGCGGCTCTGCCCACATGACTTTCCCCCCAACTGCCGTTCAATTCCTTCGCGTCGTTGGGAAAAATGAAATCTTGACCCGATCGGTCCATGACCTGGGCGTTGTCCGCATGGCCTCTGCGTGCTCCTATTCCGGGTTCGGCGTTCCCCCTTTCTTGAAGGAAGGATTTGCAGGAATGCTCATGAAAACTTTGAAGAAACCAAGCGCCATTGTCTCCCATAAGAATGCCGCTCTTGAATCCACCATCCAAGGCTATGGAGTTTTTGCGGGCATTGGTGCTGCCATGAACGATGCCTCGAATGCTGCAAGCAATTGGCCCAGCGTCATTAAAACTGCAGTTGACAAGATGTGGAAACAGAAAACTTTCGACCCCATGGAGCGAGTGGATTCCATTTTGCAAAGAACAGATGCCGAGTTTGCCCGATCAGACTATGCATTCTCTTGGGCAGTTTGTTCCTTTCTATTCGACGCCCATTACCCTTTCGGGGAAGCCGCCACGCTGGCCTTAGAAGACAAACGCTGGAAAAGTCCCATTAAGCCACTTCCGCAAAGTCGGCGGACTGCTTTCCTCTTAGTCCTTCAGAACTTAAGAGACTTCCGCCTGGCTCGCGTCGACGCCGATGCGAGGGGAAAGCTTTTGAGAGATTATCTGCTTGAAGAATATGGAGAAGAGCCTAATCATCTCCACCGTTCCTTCTTGCATTGGACAAGAACGCGCATGCCCAAGTAAGTTTTTGTTCAAATTACGCCTGAACCCTGGGACACCTTGGATGGTGGCTTCCGCAGCTTCTTTTGCTGTTATGGCAGCTGCAGCAAAAATGCTTCCAGATCTGCCCGCACTGGAAAAAGTATTCTTCCGAAGTGTCCTCTCAGTATTCCTAACTTATTGGGCACTTCGAAAGGCTGGGGTTGCGATTCGCCCAAGGCGACCTGGCCTTCTTTTCGCAAGGGCTCTGTTCGGATTTGCAGGCCTGTGGTGTTATTTCGAGTCTATCGCTCGCATTCCACTGGGGACTGCGGTCACCCTCTACAACACGACTCCTCTTTTCGCCGCCGCTATCGGCTGGTTCTTCTTTCGGGAACAACTAACCAAGCTTCGTGCCGTTGCCCTCCTTGTTGGCCTTGGTGGAATTGCACTCATCAAAGGTCTCTCTCCAGACCTTACTTGGGATGGAGTGTTCTTTGGACTTGGGACTGCCGCCTTCTCGGCATGCGCCTATTCCCTTGTTCGGGTTCTCACGCGGACCGAAAACGCCATGATAATTGTTTTGGCTTTCCCATTATTCTCCATTCCGCTTGCCCTTCTACTCGGCTGGAATTCTTTTCTAATGCCGGCTGGAACAGATTGGTTTTGGTTGTTGCTATTAGGGCTTGGCACACAAGGAGGCCAAGTATGCTTAACGCATGGCCTGAAACATCACACTGCATCCAGAGCAACTCAAATTGGGTTCGTAGGAGTGGTCTTCGCAATGCTTTTTGGCATTCCTTTGGGAGACGGTTTCCCTTCCCTTCCCCAGCTATTGGGGGCACTCCTCATTTTCTCTAGCCTATCTTTCGGTCGACAACAGAAGGGCAAGGAAACATGCTAAACAAAATATTGCGCCTCTTAACTTTGTACTTCTTCAGAAAATATTCGAAGCAAAACACAACATCCTGGTTTCATTTCAAAGCAAGTCTCAACTAATCGACAATCATAAACGAACCGCCGGTGCCTTCAGAAATATGACGAATTTGATCTTGGTTCCACTTCGACTTTGAATACGCCACGCCGTGGACCACCATCTTTCGGAACCGGTTCCAGTCCACCAGATGATCGACAACTCGATTGTGATGAACATAAAGACCGACTTCGGGTTCACCCGAGCTCAAAAGAAAAACTGTATCAATCGTTGGATCTCCCAAAACGGCAAGAAGTGCACCCCAAATGTTCTTATTCCCCCGCGCCTTTGTCTTCTGCACAAACTTCAAAACTGATTTAATATTCTTCGGATTTACTGGCTGAGCTTCCTTTTCCCACACCGTAATATTAGAAGAATATGCATAGACATTGAATTTTGTAGTCTCGGGAAGACTCTCCAAGGTTTTCTTCAATTCCTGAAGCGCAAGTTCACGCTTACGCTCACCCTTTGATGTACGATCATCCATGCTGGAAGAAATGTCCATCAAAAAGGCGACGTGGTCTGAGTCCACTCGCAATCCATTGTAGGTTGCAACGGTTTCTTGGCTCCCACCTTCCGTCCCTTTGCCCTTTTCTAACAGAAAAGTATCACGATTCGCACTCCACCAGCGCTCCCAATCTTCAGCTTTGTGAAATTTCATTCCAGTCCAATCCCGAATCCCACTCAAGAGCGGAATCCGCACAAGAGGACGCACTCGCGCAATAGCAGGTATTAGGGCATCCATAGTCTCAACCGAAGGTTCACAACCCAGTAAATTCCTAATCGCTTGAAGCCGAACACGCCAATCCTCATCTCGTAGACCGACGATTGCTAAGGATGCGGTTTCCTTTTCGGCGTACTTGGGGACAACCGAGAGTAGAGCGGCTCGAGTTCCCCCATCGGGATCTTGAAGACCCTTCACTAAAGCTTCTTTTCCAGAAGAAAAGCCTAGCTTCAATAAAGATTCAACGGCATTGCCTCGAACAATAAAGTCTTTGTCTTGAAGAAATTTTACTAGCACCTTCTCGGATTCTTTCAGGCCAAGATTTCCTAGAGATTTCGCAACAGCACGCCGAACTCCAACATCCTTGTCCCGAGCAGCCTTCATCAAAACAGACCCATAAGTTGCATCTGCATAAATACCCAAAGCCTCTGCAGCCCATTGGCGCATAGAAGCGCTTTTCTTGTTTTTCTTCAGCTCGGAAGCAATCATCTCTCTTGAATAAGGATCGGTGAAGCGAACAATTCCCTTCCAGACAATATCGCGATAGTGAGGTTGAGCTCCCTTGAAGCGGCGGAGCAAAATCTCCATGGAAGAAACGCAATTCAGGTTCGCGCACAATTCGGTTCCTTTCTTGACCGAAGGCTCACTGTTTGTAAGGACTAATTTCTGAGCTTGGCGAAGTTCTTCTTTACTCGGACCCTGGGGGAATACGAATAGGAGGCAAAGAAAGATTGGCATCATTTAAATGGTTCTGTGCGACAAAAGCACCCAGAATGCCGGGTGAGGGTTGAGCTCAGATTTCGGAATAGTACCCCATCCATATGCTCCCTCGGCTATTTCGAGCAAGGAGCGCCCCATTGGGGCCTGATGAGAGAAGTAGGCCAAAATATGGGAACCAAAATCCAACACACTGGGTCCAATTATGGCATAGAATAGACAATATCCCCCTTTTGCTTTCTTCACTCTCATGAAACGCTCTCTCCTTACACTCTCGCTTCTTACCCTCTCGACACCTTTGCTGGCGCAGGCTGGCTTTCGCTTGGAATCTTCCGCTTCGTCTGTTCGTTCCGGCGATTCCGTCATGTTGGATGTCCTTGTGGACAATCCGAACGGACTGCAGATAGCTGGCTACCAAATTCAATTTGGTTGGGATGCGGAAACTCTCGAAATGGTTGGTCCCCCTGCGGTGACCTCTTCCTCCGTACTCCTGGATATATTTGGAACCAACTCACCTCCCTTTGGAAATGGGTTTTCCAACTGTCCGGATGCCGGCAATGGCCTTTCCCGAGAAGCCTCCTTCTCTTTAGGTGTTGCTCTGCCCAGTAATATTTTCAGCGGCTCCGTTGGCCATCTTTTTCGAGTGCCGTATGTCGCAAAACAAGCCTCTCAGCAAGCCCCTGTCCCCCTCTTAATTACCGAGTTTGAGTCTTGCACAGGAAATAGCACTCTATTGTCTGACCCAACGGGCACGGCCATTTCCCTGAGCTACATTGACACCTCGGTTGAAATCACTCCAAACCTCTCGGTCACTGGTGCCTTTCAAACCGGAGGGCAAGTGGATTTTGAAATCCATGAACGCCCTGGAGAAGTTTGGAGATTAGCCGTGAGCCTTGAATACCTTGAAACCAACATAGGAAGCATGGGGACCCTCTATTTCAACCATTCTTCCCCTTCCTTTAGGGTATTAGGCATGGGCACCATGGGGGCTGGGCCTGAGATTGCAACTGTCACCATCCCGGGATTGCCTGTCCTGATTGGCCAAACGGTGTACGCCCAAACCCTTACAGGCACGGGTCTTGCCCAACGCCTGAGCAATATGGTGAGTTTCGTCATCACCTAAATGCAGCCGATACGCTAGACTCTCGGCATGGTCGATTCGCGACCACCCCCGTTGCCTGTCGTTCCGAGAGTCTGCCACGGTCAATACCCTTCTCGGATACGAAAACGAATGCGCCTTTTTGCTGGCAACCTACCTTGGAGCGTCGACGACGACGAACTCCGCAACATTTTTTCTGCTTACGGTGATGTCACCGATAGCAAAGTCATTATGGATCGTGAAACGGGTCGCTCCCGAGGCTTCGGCTTCGTGGAAATGGCCGATGACGGCGCTCGCGCTGCGATTGAAAGTTTGAACGATACAGAAATCGACGGCCGCAACATCGTGGTCAACGAAGCCCAAGAGCGAAAGGAACGCGGCCCACGCCGCTTCTAAGCTACGGCTTTTCGCATCACGGCCCGCAGGTTCACTCGAATCTGCGGGCCGTTTTTCTATGGATAAATCAAAGCTAAACACCATTTGAAACTCAGCTTTTTGGACATAGTCATAGCTTTCGGTTCCTTGGCATCGTGCTATATTTCCCCGTGTCCGAGCCGCCACTCTCCCCTACTCCGGACGCCCTCTCCCGATTAAACCGCTGGGTTCTCTCGAGTCTGGGCGTTTCTTTCCTCGTAATGTCTGCCGGAGTTTTTTTGGACACTGGCGCAACTGGAAAGACCGCTCTCTTCTCGCCAAGCGGAGTCGAGGGCAAGAAGGTTTGGAATGAAAACAACTGTATGGTTTGCCACCAATTTTTTGGAATGGGTGGATACCTAGGGCCCGACCTCACCAATGTGATTGACCGTCTCGGTCCTGAAACAACTGCTTGGGTTCTCCGCAACGGTCGTGGAAGTATGCCGGACATGAACCTCAGCGATGCAGACATTGCTGCCCTCGTTGCCTTTCTATCCGATATGACGACGGCCGGCACCTTCCCCCAAAAATCCTGGCCGGCCCAATGGTTCCCAACAGCCAACAAAAACGGTGACGACTCATGATGGCAACAACAAAGCGCGGCCCTGAGTTCCGCTTCTTTTTTGCTGCGGGCACTTCCCTTCTTCTGGCGATTCTTGCAGGACTTTGGGCGCTCACTTTGATTGCATGGTCAGAGCCTGGAGACTCTCTTCTTGCCTTTATCAAGCTCCGTCCTATCCATGTCACTTTTGCCATTGCATGGATTTTCCTTGCGGCAATTGGAGGGATTTGGGCATTTCTTCCGAGCGCTCTAAATGTTGCTATTCACAGTCGAAAATTGGCAAACACCCAATTGTGGCTCTTCTTAGCAGCTGGCTTGATTGCCCTTCTCGGTTATCTCACTGGAAACTTTAGCGGCCGTGAATACATCAACTTTGTGTGGCCCGCCTCCCTTTGCATCGCCGCCGCATGGGTTTGTTTCTTGATGAACTTTTTCAAAACGGTTCGAGAATCTACAAAGCCATGGCCTGTTTATGTTTGGATGTGGGCCACAGGCCTAGTGATGTTTAGTTGGACTTTCATCGAAGCCCATCTTTGGCGCTTACCTTGGTTCGGCGATGCCCCCGTCCGTGATTTGTCCGTGCAATGGAAATCCTATGGGGCGCTCACGGGTTCTTGGAACATGCTCGTTTATGGCTTGTTGATCTGCCTGATGGGCCGTGTCGCTGGCGAAGATTCCACCAGAAGCCGCAAAGCCTTCTTTTTTTACTGGCTCGGACTCACCAATCTCATGTTCGGCTATGCCCACCACACTTACCACCTCCCGCAAGCAGAGTGGATTCGGTGGATGGCCTTTTTTATCAGCATGACGGAATGGGTTGTGCTTCTTTCCCTCCTTCATGACTGGGCCAAACCTTGGAACCGTAAACTCTGGAAAAGCCACCCTGAGCACCGAATCCCACGCGCCTTTCTTGCGGCAACTTCTGCATGGATTGGCTTAAACCTAGTTCTCGCATTGTTGATTTCTATTCCAACCCTGAACTGGTTCACTCATGGAACGACCATCACTGTGGCACATGCCATGGGGAGCACGATTGGCATTAACACCATGGTTCTTTTTGGCGCAGGCTTCACCTGGATTTACTCCCGAACGGAGCCCACAAATGAAAAGCCAATTTGGTGGGGTTTGGGAATCACAAACTTTTTCCTGCTGGCTTTCTTTTTGGTTTTTATTCTCGCAGGTTCGGTAAAGGGCCTAGGAATGGTTCGAAGTGGTTGGTCTTTCAATGAAGCCCGCGAACACCTCACCCCCCTCATGGGTTTGGCTGGATGGATGGGCGTGGGTCTTCTCTTTGGTCTTCTCCTCCTGCTTCATCACTGGTTCACCCTTCTCCTCCGGGCTGGGCGAACGGTCGGGAATGGAGACCAAGCATGAGTACCATTCTCAAAGCTCTCTTCTTTGGCTTTGTCCTCTTCCTCGGAACTTTGATTGTTTTTGAAAGTTCTGCATCTCTTTGGGCAGCGGCGGAAAGCGCCCCCCCTTCGACTGAACTTCCCATGCCCCTTGGTTTGGACTATCAAGAGGGCGCTCGCCTCTATCGGCGCGATTGCGCTTCTTGTCATGGAGTTGCTGGGGATGGCGATGGAGCTCTCGCCGAGACGAACGCGCTCCTAAGACCCCGAAATTTCCGCGAAGAGCCCTTCCGCTTTCTCTCCACCCAAAATGGCGTTCCAACTCAAGGCGATTTAGTCAAAACAATTCGGCGAGGAATACCGGAAGCAGGAATGCCCCCGACTCTTCAATGCTCCCCCGAAGAAACTGAAACCTTGGCCGAATATGTTTGGGCACTTTTTCAACTGGGCTCGGGAAAAGGCAAAACTCCGGGCAAAGTAATTTCGATTCCTCCCTCTATCCCTGCAGGTTCTGCCGTCCAAGGTGAGAAACTTTTCGCAACTTATTGCTCGGCTTGCCACGGCACAGATGGAACTGCCAAAGAATCTCCGGAGTTCCCTGACTCTCTGGGCCGCCTTTCAAAACCGCGCGACCTGAGCAGTGGAAAATTTCATGGTGGGGATACCGACACGGATTTGTATTGCAGAATTCGATGTGGCCTACCGGGAACAGCCATGCCGCCATTCTCAATCAATCAACTTACCGACCAACAAGTCGGGGATTTGATTGCCTTCGTCCGAAAACTCGCCCGAGATTAAGACGGAACCCGTTCCGATTCGAGAGCGCTGCGGAGGATGGTCATGTCCTCATCGAAGGTCGATGGATCCAACGGCCCAAAGGAGAAGCGGAAGAAGGTGGCAAGCGGAGATTCAGGACCACGGCGAGCCATATCGCAATCGGTTCCTTCAAGAATGGCGGCACCCGACTCAAACAATTTCCGATTGAGACCAGCAGCCGTCATGCCGTCAGGGAGTTCACACCAGTGATAGAAACCGCCATTGCCTGAGTGAAGTTTGAGACCCATCGCTTCAAGTGCTTCGCCATAGCGGTCGCGCATTTCACCGTAATAGGCGGAGACTGCGCGTCGGGCAAGCTCCGTTCTTTCGGGCTCTAAAAGCTCTACAGCGTAGTTTTGGGAAAGGTGGGAGACACCACCCATTCCAAAGGAAGCAAAGTTCCCAAGAGTTTCGATGTGATTCTTGGCCGCAACAACCCAGCCCACGCGAATTCCAGGAGCTTGAAGGCCTTTCGTTGCGGCACCACACACAAAGAGGTTTGAGTTCTCCAAATCAGAGATGTGGGCTAGAGCACTCACTGGTTGGTCGTGGAAAAACTCATAAGCCTCATCAACCAAAAGCCCCGTTTCGCCATAGGAGGCCGCATCCACAAGGGCTTGCAGTTCAGCCCCGCTTCGAGTCTGTCCCGTAGGGTTGCAAGGGTTACTCAGAAGCAGAAGGCGGCGGCCTTCATCGGAGGACCCAAGGTACTCCTCAATACTAGGCCTGAAACCGTTCTGGGTGCCACTTGGAACCACGCTGTACTCTCGGTTGAGTAACTCCAGCATGTCCCAGTACGGTGTGTATTCAGTTTCGGCAATGCGCACACGAATATCGGATTGCAAAAAAAGCAGGAGCGCAATTAGGCCCGGGCGCCCGCCGGCGAACACCATGACGTTTTCAGCGTCCACAGGTGCACCGTACGCATCACGGTAGGAGCGGGCAATAGACTCTCGTAAGGCGGGAAGCCCCCAAGCCTTAGGGTACTTCAAATCTGATGAAGAAACGGGGACCGAATCCGGAATTGAGGGTCCTCCGGGGAGCTGGACAGTCCGAGGGAAACCCTGGCTCCACGGGTGGGTGCCCTCGGTACCCATGGCTTGGCCAAAGGCATCCTGAAAGGCATAAAGGGTTTCATAAATCCCCATTGGCAAAATGGGATCGAGGAAGGGTGCGGGGGATGCGTTCATGGTGTCTCGAATAAGTTAGCGTTGCGGCACAGGAATCGGCGCGCTCACAATTTAGCGAAAATCCTGTAATCGCCGATTGCTTATGGTTTAAAAATCCACCCAGTCCGAAGCCTGGGAAGATTCGAGAGTGGCCTCGATAAAACGCACGCCGCGACAACCATCCTTAGCCGTTGGAAAGGCATTGGGAATTGCAGCCTCGCCACGGATTTCCGCTGCAAAAGCGCGGTAGATATTGGCGAAACCCTCGAGGTAACCCTCGGGGTGACCTGGAGGAATGCGACCCAAACTCATACTAGTTTCGGCTAGATAAGCATTGCCTGTTCTCCGCGTTTCACGCAATCCATCCTGACGCCAGATGGTTAAATCGTTGGGATGCTCCTGGTCCCATTCCAATCCTCCTTGGGTACCAAATATTCGCATCTTGAGCCCATTCTCTCGCCCCACGCACACTTGACTGCAACAGACCTTCCCATTCGCACCGTTATTCATTTCAACGAGAACCATGGCATCGTCGTCCACTCGTCGGCCTTCGACAAAAGTTGAGACTTTGCCAAACAACCGCTTCACCTTTAACCCACTCACATGCTCAAGAAGATTAAAGGCATGAGTGCCAATGTCGCCCAAGGATCCCCCCGGCCCTGACTGCGCTGGATCCGTTCGCCAGTCGGCTTGCTTGTGACCAGTGCTCTCAAGATCTTCCGCCAACCACCCTTGAAGGTATTCGGCATCGACCTTGCGCACTTCACCAATTTCACCAGACTGAATAATTTCTCTCGCTTCACGAACCATCGGATAGCCGGTGTAGTTATGGGTCAATGCAAAGACTCGACCAGAAGCTTCCGCGGTGGCGCGCATATCTTCTGCCAACTCCGAAGAAATCGTCATCGGTTTATCACAAATGACATGAAATCCTGCCTTCAAAGCGGCTACCGCAGGTCCATGATGGAGATGATTAGGAGTCACAATCGAGACGGCATGGATGCGTTCGTCTTCTGGGCGACCCACTTCCTTTTCCAGCATCTCTTCCCAAGAACCATAAACCCTTTTTAGGTCGAGACCGAGTTCTTCACCAGCTTGACGACTTTTGTCAGCATTCGAAGAAAATGCTCCTGCAACTAACTCAAACTCACGGTCCATTTCAGCGGCAAGACGATGTACGGCGCCAATGAAGGCACCTGGCCCCCCTCCTACCATTGCGTAACGCAAACGACCGATGGCGGTCATCCGTCTAGCCCCAACATTCGGCGGTTAGCGCCCGTGTCGCGATCCGAGTCAGCAAAGTCATCAAAAGAGCCCTTGGCTACTTCAATAATGTGTTTCTGAATAAACTTGGCGCCCTCAGCGGCGCCCACCAAGTTGTCTTTGTAGGCACACTCCCATTCCAAAACTGCCCAACCCGGAAAATCATAGTTGGCGAGCTTAGTAAAAATCGCACCCCAATCAGTTTGACCGTCGCCGAGGGACCGAAAACGGCCGGCACGATCTGGCCAAGATTGATAACCCCCGTACACACCCGTCCGTCCGTCAGGCCGAAACTCTGCATCCTTGACATGGAACATTTTGATGCGGTCATGGTAAAGGTCGATGAACTGTAAGTAATCCAAGCACTGCAGTACAAAGTGTGATGGGTCGTAAAGAATGTTGGCAGCCTCGTGCCCCTTCACTTCTTCAAGGAAGCGTTCCCATGTCGCGCCATCATGAAGGTCTTCACCAGGGTGAATCTCAAAGCAAACATTCACTCCACATTCTCTGGCAACATCCAATATAGGAGTCCAGCGACGTCCCAGTTCTGCAAAAGCTTCCTCAATCAAACCTGCCGGACGTGGCGGCCAAGGGTAAAAATACGGCCACGCCAAAGCACCCGAGAAAGTCACCGTAGATTCCAAACCCAGGTTTTGAGACGCCCGAATACTTCGCTTCACCTGGTCGACAGCCCACTCTGTCCGGGCGACAGGGTTGCCGCGCACTTCAGGAGCAGCGAAACCATCGAACATTTCATTTACGGCAGGGTGAACTGCTACCAATTGACCTTGGAGATGTGTAGATAGTTCACACGGTTCGATTCCATGAACATCCAGCCTTGCCCTCCAATCATCACAATAAGACTTAGACTCTGATGCTTGGACCAAATCAATGGCACGCGAATCCCACGTTGGTATTTGCAAACCTTTGAATCCAAGTCCAGCCGCCCAAGCAGCAGCAGTATCGATGTCATCAAACGGAGGTTCATCGCCCATGTATTGGGCAAGAAAAATAGCAGGGCCTTTGAGTGTCTTCATGGGGAATCTAATGTAGCTCTCCCGAGCATTCGCTACAATCGAGATATGACGTTTCGGAATTCCCTTATTTTTGTTTGCAAAGGTGAACACGACCAACACAAAAGAGCCTTGGCAAGAGCCCGAAAGTTGAACATAAAGCGATCTGTTGCCCTTAAGGAAAGAGTGTCGCAGTTGGAAGGAGATGTTGGATACCTCGCATTGCTTTTAGGTTCGCTACTTAATCGGATTGCTCAGAAAGGTGTAGTGACTCAAGAGGAGATTCAATCGGTGATGTCGGAGTTGGACGAGCTCGATGGGGTCGTAGACGGTAGTCTGGACATCCAAATCCTTCGAAATTTGGGCGAAGAACACAATCCCTCGTAACATGTTGGCTCAATAACGAGCCTGCGTAAGATGCCTTGATGGCCTACGCCCCCTACTGCCTGAGCTTTATTCTTCCTCTCACCGTTCTTGCTGGGAATTTACTAGGATCTGGGTGGACCTTTGGCGGCCTGTTTCTTCTTTTTATTCTCTACCCCATTTTGGACATCGCCCTAGGGGAAAGGCAAGAGTATTCAGGCGTAGCAAAGCCCTCGAAGGTCATTGGCGAGGGCATATTATTTCTTCATGTGGCCATACAAATGGCAACGGTTGGGACTTTGTTATGGCGGGCGTATCAGGAAGGCCCGATATGGAGCACATTCGTAGCTGCACTAAGTACAGGAGCTCTATCGGGTGCTAGTGGAATTATCGTCGCCCACGAATTAGGGCATCGAAGGCCTAGAAGTTTTTCGTGGTGGCTGTCTCAGCTTAACCTACTCTCTACTTGCTACACCCACTACACCATCGAGCACAACCACAATCATCATTTAAATGTGGGGACAGACGCAGACCCCGCAAGCGTTCCGGCAGGTCGAGGACTGTGGCGTCAGATTATTCACTCTATTCCGGGTCAAGCCATTAGCGCATGGAAAATTGGGGGAAGAACCGATTCCGGTCTCTCCAATTTGGTCCTACGCGGATGGGCACTACAAATGCTACTAATCGCCGCCATTGTGTTCTTTTTCTCTTGGTGGACTGCGTTCGCATTTGTCCTCCAATCGGTTCTTGCTGTGCTTCTCCTTGAGTACGTAAACTACATTCGGCACTATGGACTTCGCCGAGGGGGAAATGAAAAACAAACAGAGCAGCATTCTTGGCAAACAGAATCTCGATGGACAGGATGGACATTGTTTGAGGTCTCCCTTCACCCAGACCATCACATGCGCGCTAGCCTCCCCTATTGGGCGATTGGGGCTGTACCAAATGCGCCAAAACTCCCTGTTGGCTACTATGGCCTTTTCTGGCCATGCGTTTTCCCTAAGCTCTGGTCAAGATGGATGGACCCAAAAGTCCCTCGCCAAATCGACTCTTAACGGAAAGGTCTATCTCTATCACAGTTACGAACCAAATGGGGACAATATCAAGATGCCCATGGAGACTTGAATCTGTAGAGGATTCCTTATTCTTTAATCACTTTTAGAGTTAAGATTTAAATTTTTCTCAAGATGCATCGCATAAAGAACGACTTGTGAGAATTTATCTTCCCAAAGAGCATTACACCAAGCAAAAAGTCCCGAACAAATAAACGTCAAAGAGATGATGGCAGAAGATACTGAAAAATCCATGAATAGAAATGAAAAGGATGTCCAAATGAGCCCGAAGGCCACCGAGGAGATACCAAACATTTTCCAGAATCGGTACGTTCTCGGCGAAGATGTTTTTGCGATGTGACCCGCTTGGCTGACTATTTCTTTGCCTCTGGAAATGGCATCCTGATGTTCATTATCTTTCATCATGATATTTTAGCGCCCTATTTGATTTGCCTCACTTTTTGCATTCCACCTTCCATACACCCCTAATCTCCTCCTTTCTCACTTAGGGTGGCCTGCAAATGAAGCCATAACGGAAGTTTCAGCGAGCCCCTAATTCTAGAAGCAATAAAAGGTCTGCAATCTCTTGGGCCTGAAACCTGTCCAGCAAGCCTGATGGCATAGTGATATTGGGGTACTGGTCAGACACGATTTTTTGGGGTTCCAAAATGGATTCCAACACCATGCGTTGATCAAAACGTCGACCGACTCCAGTCAAATCGGGTCCCAACCCGTGGCCGTTTGCGTTAAAACGGTGGCAAGCAAGACATTGGGCTTCATCTAAAATTCGATAACCCCGTTTGGCAGAAGCTTGAACTTCCCATGGCTCCACTGCCTTCATCGCCGACTCCACGGTCCAGCTACGAATAAAAGGTCGAGCCCCCAGAGTGACTTCAGTCTCTGGGGCAGGGAGAGGCGGGAGTAGAGATTCTGCGGCATCCCAGTCTTTGGCTCCACTTGCAACACGAATTTCATCGGCAATCTGCTTTAGGAATCCTTCGAGACTGGCGCCGCCTGGTAAAAAACTAGACTCTCGAGTCCATTGCAAAGCTTGGCGTTGTAAAGCAGGAGTCCAATCCCAACTCACCAGCCGCAACAAAGAAGCCGCGTGAATTTGGGTTTCCGAAGTAAAGTGAGCCTGCAAGAATGGAATCAAAATCTCCGGTGCTTTAGGCCCCTCTAACGAAACCCACAATTCCAACGCTAACCTCTGGGCCGACTCCTGAATCAACGGCAAAGCCGCCTCCAATCGTTTTAATAGCGAATCTCGGTCTTCTTTAGATAAAGCTTGAGCGTGGCGGACCAGAACTACCTGAGCTGTTCGAAGGTCCAGAAGTTGAACAGCATTTCTTTGAGACCAACCTGTCCCCATCAAAGCACGCCATACTGAGACAGCATATTCAGGGTGCGTACGGGCCAAAGCTAGGCGACCTTCAGCCTGGGCCAACAAACGCCCATGACCACCAGAATCAGGCGCGGTAGAACCATCTAATACCCATTCCGACCATGAACCTTTAGGACTCTTCTCCAAAGCCAGGCGCGCATCCCAGCGCACCCAAGAATCTTGAGAACCCATCGCTCGCCAAGCAGCTTCTAGGTCCTGGCGCTTTTCTGCCACCCAGGGTCCGCCGGCCAAACTTACGGGGTCAACAGGAGAGAGCCTCTCTGTCCTTGGAGAAATCCGATACAACGAAGAAGATGTTCCTCGGCCTCCAGTTAGGACCCAAAGAGCACCGTCTGGGCCGGCAGCCAAGTCAGTGATGTTCCAGGGACGGCCCTCAGCAAACACGCTAACCTCCCCCGAAAAGCTAGCTCCTTGGGGCGTTAAGTTCACCGCCAGCAAACGACCATATGCCCAGTCAGCCATTAACAAATCCGCATCATATGCATCGGCATCAGCCAACAAATGCGTAGACAAGATTCCGGTTGGGGAACTGAAGTCGGTATCCACTACCGCGGGCAAGGTGTCTGGGCATGCTGGGTCCAACTTCGCAGATCCTGTTCGCCAGCCATAGTCGCCACCAGGAACTAAATGCAGAAGTCGTGGAGCCCGATACCAGGGCGTGCCAATATCCCACTCCATATCGGAGTCGTATCCAAACAACTCACCATCAGGGCGAAAGGCAATGTCAAAGACATTACGCATACCCCCAGCAAGGAGTTCCCAATGCTCGCCATCGGCATCCGTTCGCCAAAGAGTACCCGCCGGCATGGAAATTCCATGTGCATGCCCTCTTGGATCAAGAATTCGCGGCAACAAAACATCTTCGGCGTAGTTTCGGAATGGAGAATTTGTTGCTGCCATGCCCGCCGGAACTTGAACATGGTTTCCCCATATGGTGTAGAGCGCGCCATCTGGGCCGGCAAGAATGGCGTGGGCCGCATGTTCACTGGCAGGGCCATATGCAGCCAGCCGCTTGTGCTCGTCAAAAACCCCATCTCCATCTAAGTCGCGCAAGCGATGGAGCCCACCGTCTTTCTCAGAATCAGCCGCAACATTTGCGTAAAGCGAATCGCTGACCCAGCATAAACCCTGAGCGCGCCCCACCGGAAAATCAATCGGTAACGGCTCACCCAGTTGCGCCCTTGGCTTGCCCGCAATGGCTACCAAAGGAAACTTCAGCAAACGACCTGACTCTGGCGAAACATATAACGCATCATTCGCCCCAAAGGCCATCGAAATCCAAGAGCCTTCATTCGGACCAGCTTGGCGCATGAGCTCAATTTCAAAATCTGCGGGATGCAGGATGCCGTCAACGCCTCTCTCCATGGCTGGTGGGCCACAACTAACTGAACTCAGTAGAAACAATGTCCAAGCTAACTTCCGCATGCTGAAATTCTAGCCAAGACCGTCGGTATGTGGAATAAGCCAAACAAAGGTCTTCTCAACACAGTATGCCTAGCTTTCAGAGACGGTTCTTGGCAACTATTCGCTTATTTCACGAATAAGCTCTTCAATTTTCCGATCAATATCTTCTCCATGGAGGTTTTTGTATCGAATAATTCCTTGAGCATCGAGGAGATAGGTGGTAGGAAAACCTCGAACCCCCCATTCCGCAACAACGCCTTTCCGAGGAGATCCACAGAATATGTTGTCCCAAGTTACGCCGTGTTCCTGACATTTTTTTCGGAAGCTATCAGGATTATCATCGGTATTGATGCCAAGAAGCGCAAACTTACTTGCGGGGAAACGCTGAACCAGCGCCTTTTCGTGGGGTATTTCGCCCACACAAGGGCCTCACCAAAAACCCCAAAATACAAGATAGGTCACTTTCCCGCGATAATCAGAAAGAGCAATCTCCACTCCGTCTACAGTGCTACCTATAAAATTCGGAGCTTCCTGACCAATTTGAATTTTGGTGAACTCCTTGAGGAATTCTTGGACACGGTTTACCCGCGAATCCGTGGAATAAATCCTGGAAAAGTACTCTACCGCTTCCTTAAGCACTTCGGCATCCTCATGCTTGAAGGCAAGGATTCGCTGATACGCCGCCTCTGCTTTACGCTCAACAAGAGTCGTAGCCCCTTCAAGTCGAGCAAGAACTGGACCAGCATCAAAATTTGCAAGTCCATGGTTTTTTCCAATTGTCTCGGCAAAAGTCTCGGCCCATTCCGCATCAGCCCAATCAGCTGCAAGGGCAGAAGCTAGAGAATTTAACTCCCGGAGAGGTTCTGCTCGATCCTCAACAACCGCAAAAAAGTTTTGAAAGCACCACAAGTACGCTTGCCCCCGGTCATCACGGGAAGCTGAAGGATCTTTCGCCAAACTAAGGAATGAGGGAAAACATGTCCGGAAGGTATCGAAAAGTCCCGGAGGGTTGGCCTTGTATTGGACTTGAACGTAATCATCGTAAAACTTGAACTTGGACCCAGAAAACTGTGCCGGCAGAGCAGGAGGGCCTGAATCCGCAGTGTGCGCAAGAGATTCCATTTCTTTGCCACAAGAAAGGAGAAAAATCAACAAGAACGCTCTTTTCATGGACCACAATCTAGCATTGTCAGAAGCCGAATACGAGCCGACTTACTAAAATGAGCGGCACAACTCAAATGCCCTCACAAATACACGAGACAATTCCGATCATGCAATTTCGTCAGAAATCCTTCACTGCGCTTCTTGTTTTAGCCACATCCTGCACTGCCTCTCAAATGGCAACTCTTGCCCCCGTTGGCCCCCAAGATATCCTGGACGACCTAGCACCAAACGCACTCGAACTCGCAGGATATGGCGGCTACCAAAAGCAAATTTCCACAAGCAGTGCTGACGCCCAAGGATGGTTCAACCGCGGAATTCAACTGGTCTACGGCTTCAACCACGACGCTGCGGTCTATGCTTTTGCGCGAGCCGCAAAAGAAGACCCTAATTGCGCAATCGCATGGTGGGGAATTGCCTACTCCTATGGAGTCGACGTCAATAACCTCGAAGTCAGTGAACTCGAAGCTCGTTACGCCAATGTTGCAATACAAGAAGCTCTTCGCCTCCGAGGAAATGCCAGCCCTGCCGAGATCTCTCTCATTGAAGCGGCAGCCCGTCGTGCGGTCTACCCAATCCCGGACAATCGGAATGAGATTGACTTAGCCTACAGCCAGGCAATGAAAAGAGCCTGGGACGCTCATCAAAATGACCCCGACATTGGCACAATCTATGCAGAGTCTCTAATGAATATGCAACGCTGGGAATACTGGACTCCAGAAGGCGAGCCTGTTGCAAACACGGAAAAATTCTTAGCCGTTCTTGAAGATTCACTTTCCATAAATACTCTTCATCCAGGTGCAAACCATTTTTACATCCATGCCGTCGAAGCTTCCAAAAACCCATCGAAAGGGGTCCCAGCTGCGGAACGGCTCAAAGAACTCGTTCCAGGTAGTGGACACCTTGTCCATATGCCTTCGCATATTTTTGTCAATGTAGGCCGTTACGCTGACGCTGTCTCAGCTAATCAACGAGCAATTGAAGCTGACGATGCCTACTTTGACCAAGCAGGCGCTCCAACTTTTTACAGGCTCTACTTTTTGCACAATATGCACTTCTTAACCTATGCAGCCATGATGACTGGCCAAAGGAATCTTGCTCTAGAGACGGTTACGAAAATGGAATCGGAAATTTCACCTCAACTCCTAAAACAACTTGCGAAAGACGCCGACTCTCTGAGCAGTATTCGCCTTCATGTATATATGAGATTTGGCATGTGGGAGAAACTTGTCGACTTTCCAGAGTTCGAAGAGTATCGCCATATAAGTCGGGCCATGCGGGCCTATACGCGCACAATCGCATTTGCGAATTTAATGCGACCCGAGGAAGCCAGAAAGGAGTTCTCCAGATTCAAAGAACTTCGAAAAGAAGTTCCTAGTAATTGGACGATTGGGTTTTCCAAAGCAGACGATGTCCTGTCAGTAGCAGAAAATGTAGCGTTAGGGGAAGTTCTATGGCGAGAAGGAACAATAGAACCAGCGCTAACCGCATTAAGAAAAGCGGTCGAACAAGAGGACCAGCTCCTTTATGCAGAGCCCCCCGGATGGATGATTCCTGTTCGCCATGCTCTAGGAGCTATCTTAATTGCAGCTGGCCAGCCCGAAGAGGCTCAAAGTGTATATCAGCTCGACCTCAAAGAACATCCCAAAAATGCATGGTCCCTGCTGGGATTAAGTCAGTCTCTGCACTTGCAGAACAAAAAGACGGAAGCTGAGAAGTTCGAAAAGATGTTCAAGAAAGCTTGGAAAAATCCTGATGTTATGCCGCCCGCAAGCTGCTATTGCGGGACTAAAAACCCTCTTTAGCTCTTCGGAGACATTACAAAATAGATAAAGCATGACTGCTCTCATCCAAACCCCTCTCATCCTCGCTTCTCTGGCCCTTGTTGCCGTTTCGTATTCAATTTCGAATGAAGGGAATGACGGGACAACTATATACCACCCTAATGCAATACCGAAGCCCGTAACCGAGCAACCCTTCGCAACCCAACAACCCAACTACCTCTCTGAAGAAGTTCAGATTGGGGGAACGAAGTTTCCCTTTCTTCTACTAACACCAAAGAGTATTCAAAAAGAAACAAAGTATCCTCTTGTACTTTTCTTACATGGCGCAGGAGAACGCGGAAAGGACAACGAAAAACAAAAACGTCATTTCCCTGAACTTATGGCGCGTCAAGAATACCAGGACATTCATCCCACTTTCGTGCTTGCCCCTCAATGTCCTGAAAACCAATCCTGGGTAGATATTGATTGGTCATCCAAAAAATCTACCCCACATCAACCAAACCCAACAATGCCAATGCAATCTGTTATCGCAGCCCTTGCAAAGGTTGTGCGAGAGCATCCGATTGATTTAGAGCGGATATCCTTGACGGGCCTTTCAATGGGAGGATATGGAACATGGGATCTTGCGATGCGTCACCCTTATTTTTTTGCATCAGTCATTCCGATATGCGGGGGAGGCGATGAAAAAAATGTGGCCCGACTTTCCGGCCTTCCAGTACAAGTTTGGCATGGAGAAGACGACAGGGTTGTTCCCGTAATCCGCTCGCAAAAAATGGTTGAAGAAATCAAGAAACTCGGGATGGCTGTCGATTATTTTGAACTACCAAACACCAAGCACAATTCCTGGCATGAAGCTTACCGGCGAAAAGAATTTCTCAATTTGATTTTCTCAGCAAAACGGAACCTCGCAGAAATGCAAGACTCTTCCGCTCAAATCCTATCCAGGAACATGGAAGAAAAGGAGGTGGTTGCTTTTTTCGGAGATTCAATTACTCAATTCGGCAACAAGAACGGGGGCTATGTGGACCTTATTCGAAGGGCCATTCGAAAGGAAGGACCTGACTCCGAAATCATCCCTGCAGGCATTAGCGGAAATAAAGTCCCAGACTTGTTGAAAAGACTAGACAGAGACATCATTGGACAAAAACCTACAGTCGTCTTTGTCTACATTGGAATTAATGATGTTTGGCATTCAGAAATGGGGTCGGGGACACCCATCGAACAGTACTCTGAAGGACTCCGCGAGATAATTCAAAAAATCCAGGCCGTGGGAGCCCGAGTTGTCCTCGCAACACCAAGCGTGATTGGCGAAAGGCCAAATGGAGAAAATTCTCTAGACAAAGTGCTTGATGAATATGCTGACGCATCAAGAAAGATTGCCAAAGAAGAAGGTGCGGTCCTCTGTGACTTGCGGTCCGTATTTGTCGACTACTTACGGATATTTAATCCAAGGGGAATTGATAAAGGAATCTTAACGACGGATGGAGTACACCTAAACGAGGTGGGCAATGTTCTTGTCGCCATCGAATCAGCGCATGCCTTAAGAGCGGCGATTGCCACGCGGTAACCAACACATTTATCAATAGATGGTCGCTGCGATTGGATTTAACATCGTAGCGGTCCCCAAATCAGCGCCGTGGAACCAAATTTGAGTTCCAGTCATTCCGGAAGGAACCAGCTGTGTCAGAGATGCATCCCCATTGCTATCACAAGTCAGGTTAAGCAGTTGGTAAGGTTTGCTGACATAACCAGGGCCGTACGGAGTATTGATTGGCCCTCCTCCAGCCAAAGAGTAGGCAAGTACAGTCTTCCCATAAGGGGTGCATTGACTCATGCCGATTTTGGCGACTTGTCCGCTTATTAGATTCGTAATCACCAGGGTTGGCCCAGCAGATGGTGGGCCCTGATGGTGATAGCCCATATCCACAATCAAAGAATCCAAAACACCATCCGTTCGAGTTGTCGTGCTCGGCAACGAAGAAGATGGGTCGCCAGCATCTATGCAAGGGCTTTCGCTCACTTGTCCAGCCGAAGTCTGACTAAGGTAGAACCCACTTACAAAAATCGGGTCGGAATCAATATTTCCAACTCCGGCCCATCCCCCCTTAACATCACTGTACAGAACGGTGGGAGAAACTGCGTCAAAATAAAACTCAGCGCTCTTAGGCGCAGCATTTTCCCAAAAAATTGAGTTGGTAATTGTCGGATTTGAGTTATTTCTGCAATGCAAACCACCTCCTCTTTTCAGAGCAAGGTTCCCGAAAGCCGTTACGCGATCAATGAAAGGATCTGATTGATTCTTGCAAGAAATCGCGCCGCCAAATCCCAAACTAACATTCCCAAGAAGTAGATTCGAGTCAATCAAAGGGCTAGAAAACCAATAGCAATAAATTCCTCCAGCATCGCCTCCAGAAGAATTATAGGAAACTTCATTCTGAGAAATCCTAAGAGAAGACTCCTCGAGAAAGATGCCGCCGCCATCGCCCATGGAGGAATTTCCTTGAATTATATTGCCTGTGATATAGCGAGCAGAACCAGAAGAAGCAGCAGAGATGTCAACAATCGCAATACCACCTCCCGAGCCCTCGGCATGGTTTCTCAGAAATGAGTTGTCTTCGACAATTATATTGCGATGCCACGCGCCGGGAGAACTGATGCACAGGCCTCCACCCTTACCTTGAGTTGCCGAATTTTCGAAAATCGTGTTTCCACTTATCGTCGGACTAGAGTGCGTAAAGAATATCCCGCCACCTGAGCCCTGAGAAACATTATCAAAAATTGTATTGTTCGTTAAAGTTATATCGACTGCTGTAAATCCTCCATACACGCCACCTCCATCGCCCGCCAAGGCCACATTTCCAGAAATCGTATTCCCAGAAATAAGGGAGTGGCTTTCATCTTCAAAATAAATTCCCCCGCCATGCCAAAGGGCCGTGTTTTGGGAAATAACATTATTAATTATGGTCGGACTGGTATCTCCAAACCTACATTCAATTCCACCTCCATTCGTTGATCTGCCATTCGTAATGGTGAATCCGTCAACAACCGCATCATCAGTCCAGTCTGTGAACCAAATAACCGGGCCAGCTTGACTTCCATCGATGATGGTTGAAGCAGGACCATTCTCGCTACGCAAAATTACAGCGGCATAATTGAACTCAAGATTCTCGAAATAAGTCCCATCTCTGACAATGACTATATCGCCATAGGGAACCGTATTAATCGCCTTTTGGATACTAGTGAAATCGCCATTTCCACTTTGGTCTACATACCACGTGGATTGAGCAAATCCTATCGTGGGAAGGAGGAGAAGGGAGACGGAGCAGAAGAAGTTCTTCAAAACGAAACAAGCTTATCACAAAAATACTAATGCCGCTCCAGCCATGTACCGGAACCCGAGCGACCGCCATAGAATGCTCAAATGTTTTCATGCGTCCTCCTTCTCTTAATTGCTCCACCACAGGTTCACTATTATCCGAACGGATCACCTTGGAATCGGCGTGCAGACAATGGCCCTGACGCAGAAGTTCCTGGGTGGTTCTACAACCTGGGTGTCACGGGAATTCGTTGCGAGCTGACTGAGGAACACCCAAAAGCACTTGTAGTACGACATGTATTCTCTGACTCGCCTTCTCACAAGAAAGTCAAAATCGGCGACCTCGTCATTGGGGTTTCAGGGAATGAATTCAAAGAGAGTCACCAAAACGGGTACGGCATGAATGTTTTTGGAGCAAGAGGTCCTATTTCGGAGATTGCCCAAGAAATTCAGATTTGCCAAGGTAATGGGAGCTCTCTGCCGTTACTTATTCAAAGGGAAGGAAAACGAAGAGTCGTCAAATTGAAGCTCAAGAAACGAAAGAATTTCCTTCCTGAAGAAACTTTAGAAGGGAAAAATGAAGAAGATTCTCGACTCCCAATCTTGCTGGACTACCTCACCAGTCACCAGCGAGAAGATGGGTCCTGGGGCAGCCCTCCCCACGACACCTTCGCCCCCTTAGCTCTCATGAGTAGTCCGAAAAAGAGGCACAGAGATGCCGTTCTTCGAAATGTACGGATGCATGCCAGGACAACGAAGTCTAAGGATGAGTCGTGGTTGATTAACTGGCGATATATGTCTGCCGGAATCGTTTTAAGCGAATACTACTTAAAAACGGGTGAGAAGTGGTTGCTCCCTGAACTCCAAGAAATCTACGAATTTTTGATTAGTAGCCAGTATGTTAATTTAATTCAGTTAAACCCAAAATCTCACGAAACTCATCCTCACGCAGTCCCCAAAACTCCACTGGATTCCCACGGCGGCTGGGGCCACAATCCAGGGTTTGAAGGATATGGACCTATTTCAATGTTGACTGCTCAGGGAGCCCTCGTCTTTGCACTAATGAAGAGATGCGGACTTGACATTGACAGAGAAAGGCACGACGCAGCTTACGCATTTTTACGACGTGCATCAGGAGACAATTTCTATGTTTGGTATGAAGACCAGGCGGCAGGCCCAAAGGACTGGGCCGACATGGGTCGCACTGGAACTGCAGCAATTGCTTTCCAAATGAGTCCGTGGAGTGGAGAACACCGAGAAATCTCCCTCAAATATGCTGAACTAATTGGGAAACACCCAGAAAGTTTTCCGGATACGCACGGCTCGCCCGTTATGGGGATGGCCTTTGGGGCACTCGGAGCTTTCTGCGAACCCTCTTCATTTGAGAAACTCATGAGCAAGAACCAGTGGTGGTTTACTTTGTCAGAATGCACCGATGGTAGTTTTTACTACCAGCCGAACCGAGACAATGCTGGCTATGGAGCGGACTCCAGAATCTCTGCAAGTGCAGCAGTAGCCTTTATCCTTTCTCTCCCAAAACAAGCGCTAGCTGTTACAGGGAAAAAGTCAGACTTTGCAGGCAAATCTCAAAAATCCAGCTAGTCAAGTTGAGAATTGAGGTCGCGCCTACTGGATTGTCATCGCTAGCGGGTTTAGCAATGTAGCGGAGCCGAGGTCCGCCCCATGAAACCAAATGTTCGTACCAGCAAGGTGGGCGGGAACTTGGTTGTTTTGAATGGCATTCCCGTTGGCATCTGTGCGCATTGAAATTATTGTGTAAGGCTTGCTGACATAGCCCGCCCCATAAGGGGTACTAATTGGGCCGCCACCGGCGACAGACCACACCACATAAACCCTTTTAGTCGGCGTACAATTAGAAACATCAATTGTGGCCGTTTGTCCGGCAACGAGGTTTGTAATTGCAAGGGTGGGCCTCCGGTCGTAATAAAACGCTCCCATATCTGCGCGTGTCCCGTCTGGATCATTTGGTCCGTTCGGATCGCCGCTATCAATACAGGGAGAAGTCGCCCGTAGGTGAAGATCTCTGTTGAGTGGGTCTAGAAAATCAGGGTATGCACTAATCATTCCGGCCAGCCAATAAAGGGTATTTCCCGTCTCGACATAGACAGAAGCTTGCCCTCCTTGCACATCGCTGTACCGAATTTCTACAACGGAATACCCCCAGTACCATGAGTTTCCACCAATCGAAATTTCCTTGCCGATACTGGCATTATTTTCCCACAAAATCGCATCCGCAATTAAGGGCTGACAGCCTCCATAAAACGACATTCCCCCGCCTTCGTCCGTAGCAATGTTTTCTACGATTGTATTGCGCTCGAGATTGGGCGAAGTTTCAAGGCAGCTAATCCCTCCACCGTCAGCACCTGCTCGATTTCCTGCGATGACATTTCCAGAGATATTCGGAGCGAAAGAAGATGCAGCGGCAATTCCACCGCCACTGCCTGTATGGGCCAAGTTTCCCGAAATTTCATTCCGCAAAATCTGAACTTCTGACTCAGCCAATGAAATCCCACCACCAGCATACGCAGTATTGTTTGTAATGACATTTGCAACCAAGATTGCGGCGGATGCCGACCTACAGGAAATGCCGCCGCCGAATCCGCTAACGTTACCTCGAATGATATTATTTGTGATTACCGGGGATGATGCCGTGCAATATATCCCCCCACCGCACTCGTAATTCGCGCCAACATCAAATGTGCCGGATCCGTTTGTTACCGTAAACCCGTCTAAGGTGGCCGCGGCCAAAATATTGTTGCCATTGAAGGTCACCGCCGATCCCGTTTGATTGCCATCAATAATCGTCATTACGGGGCCATTCTCACTTTTTAGATAAATCGATTTGCCATTAAAGTTGATGTTCTCAATATAGGTCCCATCCCGCACAATCACGGTATCGCCATCAAGAGCACCATTAATGCCATCTTGAATTGTCGCGAAATTGTCCGGCACATACCAGGTCGTTTGAGTACGCGCAACGGAGGGGATGAGCAGAATCGCACAGAAAGGCAACAACTTTTTCATGCAAGACTAGGCTACCAAAAAATGCAAATTATGGCTCGTTTGATTTGTTCCTATCTGTCCTCAAAACTGAAGCCCACCCCTCAAAACACACTGAAGGTGTTCTCAGATACGCTGAAAGCAATCTAAAATGAGACTAATCCAGCTGAAGACCGTTTAAGGGCTCTTCCTTGGCCAGTCGTTCTACGTCCATATGAAGGTTATTCACTTTCACATGCAAGGCGCTAAGGTGACTGCCCAGGAATATAAGGTAGCCAAGCACGACGAAGTGAAGAATAAATACGGTCCTATAATTGGCCTTATGTTCTTTTTTTTCCATAAACGAAGTATAGCAATCTGAAGAAGTTTTTAGAGTGTGTTTATGCAATTCCCCTTAATTGCCCTAACACTGTTTTCCTTTGGGTGCGCCTTCGCCCAGGAAAACCAAGAACAGGGCCGCACGATACACCATTTTGAGCGCATCCTTCTCGACCCGGAATTCTATGCCGAAGGAGCAACGTTTGGCGACCTAAACCGTGACGAGCATGCTGACCTCATTGCCGGTCCTTGGTGGTATCAGGGGCCAAGCTTTGAAAATCGGTATGCATTTTATTCGCCCAAAACATTTGACCCTTCACGATATTCCGAAAACTTCTTTGCTTTCGTTCACGATTTCAATCGAGATGGATGGAATGACATCTTAATCATCGGGTTCCCTGGAAAAGATGCCTCGTGGTTTCAAAATCCTGGAAACAAGAGTAAAGAGTGGATTCGGCATCGCGTACTCGACGGCGTAGACAACGAGTCCCCCACCTTTACGGACTTAACAGGCGATGGTGAGCCAGAGATTGTTTGCCAGCAAAATGGCAAGCTCGGGTGGGCTGGGCCTGACCCTGTCGACCCAACTGCTCCCTGGGTCTTTCGCCAGGCGTCGGCCGACAATGTAGGGAGCCGATTTACGCACGGACTTGGAGTTGGGGACATCAATGGCGATGGCCGCAAGGATCTTCTAATGAAAACTGGATGGTGGCAACAACCAGAGAGCCTGGACGGGAATCCGGTTTGGGACTTCCATGCCTTTTCATTTTCGCGCCGAAGAGGTGGAGCTCAAATGCTTACTCTTGATGCCGATGGCGACGGCGACACGGACATCGTCACCAGCCTCGACGCTCATGGTTGGGGTTTGTCCTGGTTCGAGCAAATCGCAAATGAACAGGGGGGAATTAATTTTCGTGAACATCGCATTATCGATTCGCGAGCTGAGGACAACCCCTATGGCGTGAGCTTCTCGCAAATGCACGCGATGTGCTTGGCGGATATAGATGGTGACGGCTTGCAAGATGTCATAACTGGAAAACGCTTCTGGGCTCATGGTCCGGATGGCGATCCAGACTCCGCCGCCCCAGCAGTGGTTTACTGGTTCCGCCTGCAACGCTCACCCGAGGGCAAAGCCGAGTTCATCCCACACCTCGCCGATGACGATTCCGGTATCGGTGTGCAGGTGGTTGCGGGAGATGTAAACGCGGATGGGCTCCCGGATATCGTCATTTCAAACAAAAAGGGCACCTTCCTCCTAAGCCATCGCACCCGCCAAGCCAGCACGTCTGAGTGGAATGCCGCACAACCCAAACGCCGCGCTATGGATCAAGCACCGCGCTTTGAAAATGGCATCTCCCCCTTGAATACAGACGGGAAACCTCTCGACCTCAGCTTCGAAAGTGGTGATTTGCAAAACTGGGTCGCCGAAGGAGACGCCTTTACCGGCCAACCCATCCAAGGTGATTCGGTTGAAGCACGACTTGGAACTGTCGTAAGCCATCACCAAGGCAACTATTGGGTTGGCGGATATGAGCTCCACGGTGATTCCCGTACTGGGACTCTGACAAGCCTCCCCTTTAAGGTGACTCATCCCTGGGCCAGCATGTTGGTTGGTGGCGGTAAGAGCCATAAAACTCGAGTCGAGTTGGTGCGGGTTGCGGACAAGGCCGTGATTTTCATGACTCCCGGGGCTAGCCACGAAACCATGCAAAGGGTGGCTGTAAATCTTGGTGGATTCCTTGGACAAGAACTTCGGATTCGCTTAGTTGACGAAAGCACTGGCGGATGGGGACATCTCAACTACGACGATTTTCTTTTCCATGAGTCCAAGCCAAAAATCGTGCAGGAGCGCAAACTCCCGCGAATCATTCCCTACAAGGTGCTTCAGCAAAGCGGCCTAGAAGCGGAGGCCGCAGTGCGAGCCATGACGGTTCCCGAAGGCTTCGAAGTCAAAGTGATTGCCGCCGAACCGGACCTCCATCAACCCATTGCCTTCACCACGGACGCAGATGGGCGGTTATGGGTAGTCGAGGCTTACTCCTATCCCCAGCGCAGAGCGGAAGGCGAAGGACTCGACAAAATCATTGTTTTTGAGGACAGCAATTCGGATGGTGAATATGAAACACGTCATGTTTTTGCCGAGGGCTTGAATTTGGTTAGTGGCCTGGAGGTCGGATTTGGCGGTGTCTGGGTCGGAGCTGCACCCTATCTAATGTTCATTCCCGACCAAGACGGGGACCTCATTGCCGACGGACCTCCGGAAGTCCTACTGGATGGTTGGGGATATGAAGACACTCACGAAACCTTGAACTCTTTCATTTGGGGGCCCGATGGATGGCTCTATGGCTGCCAAGGCGTCTTCACCCATTCCCGAGTTGGCAAACCTGGAACACCAGATGCTGAACGAGAACCAATCAACGCAGGAGTTTGGCGCTTCCATCCACAAAAACATGAATTTGAAGTCTTCTCGTGGGGAACTAGCAACCCTTGGGGGGTGGACTTTGATGACCATGGTCAAGCTTTCATGACCGCTTGTGTCGTCCCCCACCTTTACCACCTTGTTCAAGGAGGACGTTTCCAGCGCCAGAGCGGCCGACATTTCAACCCATTTACCTTTGACGATATCAAGACAATTGCCGACCACCGCCATTACGCCGGAAAGGTTTCAGACCACGCCTGGTGGGGTCGCAATGCTCCAGTCGAAGCCGATGCAACCGAGGCCGCCGGCGGCGGGCACGCGCATTGTGGCGCGATGGTTTATCTCGGAGACAACTTCCCGCAAGAGTATCGCAACACAATCTTCATGAATAACGTTCTCGGTAACCGCATCAATCGCGACTTACCAACACCCGTTGGCTCAGGGTACTCCGGCAGTCATGCGACAGACTTTTTACTGGCCAATGACCAATGGTACCGCGGGGTCAACATGAAATACGGCCCGGATGGCGGGGTCTTCTTTATCGACTGGTATGACCGTCAGGCATGCCATCGACACGACCCTGAAATTTGGGATCGAACCAATGGCCGACTATTCAAAGTTTCTTGGGGGAATCCGAAACCACAAGCCGTTGCATTAAAGACACTCAGCAACTTGGAGCTTGTCGAATTACAACTGCATCAAAACGATTGGTATGTGCGGACGGCACGAAAAATTCTGCAAGAGCGCGGTGGCGACGAAAGGACTTGGCATGCACTCAATATCATTCTGCATAATAATCCAGATGTTACCCGCCGACTGCGTGCTTTATGGGCACTTCATGTGAGCGGCGGACTAAATGAAAAACTCGTAACCGAACTCCTGGACGACAGGAATGAACACATCCGCGCATGGACCATCCAGCTAAGCCTTGAAAATCAAAACCCAAGTCCACAACTTCTATCTCGCCTTTCTGAACTCGCCCGCGAGGACTCCTCACCTGTCGTGAGACTTTATTTGGCGGCTGGCTTGCAGCGCATTCCGCCCCTGAATCGCTGGGACATAGCCACTAACCTTCTGAGCCATTCGGAAGATTCCACCGACCACAATCTCCCCTTGATGTACTGGTATGGAATCGAATCCCTCGCCGAGGCCGACCCGGAGCGCGCAATCCGTTTGGCGCTAGACGCGCAGGTTCCTCCTATCCAACAATTCATGTGGAGGCGGCTCGCTTTGGGCAAACAAGCAGGTCTACAAGCATTGTGCACCGCATTGACCAAAGCAAAGGACGACCAGGTTGGCATCATGCTCTCTGAGCTAGATTCTGCCGTGGATAAGCGTCCGGATTTGCCCATGCCTAGCACTTGGCCGGCGGCGGCAAAACGCTTGCTAGCGATGCCTGCTCATCGAAACCTTGCCGCCAAGCTTGCTCTAGCCTTTGGTGACATTTCGGTGGCGCCACTGATGCGCACGGTACTGGTTGACCGCGAGCGCGACTTACATGAGCGTGAAAATGCGCTCAGCGGACTTGTTCGCGTGCGCGACCCTGGTTTGGCTCCCACACTCCACGCGATCCTTCCCGAAGAGCCGCTTTGCCTAGCTGCTCTGAATGCCCTGGCAGCCTATGACCACCCCAACACGCCACAACATGTACTCCCATACCTTAATGAATACGACAGCAAAGAAAGTCGAGCGGCGATTGCCGTCCTGACGGCGCGCGCTAATCACGCAGTCGTCTTACTGAAAGAGGTCCTCGCCGGCACAGTATCGCCAGCGGTGTTAGATGACGCCACCGTTCGCCGACAGCTGGCTCAACTGCAAAATCAAGAGGTAAGTCGCTTGCTTGAGTCTGCTTGGGGTAGAACAACCTCCTTGAGCGAATCTGCCGAAATGGAAATTGCCAAATGGAAAAAGAAACTCGCTCCAGCAGTCTTAGCAAAAGCTGACCAATCCAATGGTCGCGCAATCTATGCTCGCACCTGTTCGGCATGCCATACTCTGTTCGGCGAAGGAGGCTCGCTTGGGCCAGATATCACAGGCTCTAACCGCTCAGACTTAGATTACATCCTTCGGAATATTGTGGAGCCAAGCGCCGAAGTGGGGCGCGAGTACCTCATGACTACCGTGCGATTGGCTGATGGCCGCGTGGTCTCGGGCATGGTCACCGACGAAAATAGCCACAGTATTACTCTCCAAAGCGGAGAGACCCGAGTCATTGTTCCCCTCACCGAAATCAAACGAGACTCTGATGGGAACCCAATCATAAACCGCTCCTCTGTTTCTATTATGCCCCCTGGTCAACTACTCGCCTTCACGGACAGTGAGGTCCGTGACCTTGTCGCCTATCTCGCCAGCCCCAACCAAGTCCCTTTACCTTAAATGCCCTTCTTCTCTCTAACAATTCTTGTCCTAGCTTGCCCTACTGCTCCCCAAGCTCCCATATCTTTGTTTGATGGAATCAGTTTGGCTGGATGGAACAATTACGTAATTCGCTGTGAAGGTCCCAGGACTAGCCTCTGGTTGAATGATGTCGCAACGATTAACTACACCGAAAAGGACCCGGAGATTCCTCGCTCAGGACGTATTGCTTTTCAGCTTCACTCTGGCGGTCCGATTCAGGTTTCATTCCGGGATATTCACTTGTTACCCCCACAGGAGCCTTCAATTGCCGGTGTCTGGAAAGGAAATATTGAAATCCCGGGAAGCGACGGTTTGGGAATGGTTGTGGTGCTGGAAAATGATGGGCAAGGAGGGTATGTGGGCACCATTGATACACCTCTCCAAAACATTTGGGGGTTGACCCTGAGCGATATTTCTTTTGCAGACGGCAAAGCGTCAATGACCGTGCCACTAACACGCGGTCGATGGGAAGCCGAACTGTCCAGCGACGGCCAAACCCTTTCCGGAACCTGGCACCAAAATGGCGCTAAGCTCCCCATGAGCTGCACGAAGCAACCAGATGCGCCAAATATTCCAAAGGGGATCGCAACCAGCATGCTTGGCAGGTGGGAAGGAGAGTTTGCCGTGGGAGCAGTTGTTCTACGCATCGTCTTCAACTTCGAGCAAGACGAGGACGGACACTTAGTTGGAAATAGCGAAAGTCCTGACCAGGGGCCTGGAAAAATGCCCGTAACTCGAATCGACTGGCTAGGAGACCGCAAGATGCGGATTTCAATCGGCTCCATTGCCGGCGCCTTTGAGGCAGAACTGTCGGACGATGGGAAAAAACTCACCGGGATTCTGCACCAAGGAGGCACAAGCATTGACCTTGAAATTATCAAGGTAGAAAAAGCGACTGAAGTGCGGCGACCTCAAACACCAAAGCCCCCGTTCCCCTATACCGAAGAAGAGGTCTCCTACCGCAACGAAGCCGGGGAAGTGGACTTAGCGGGAACACTCACGCTGCCGCCAGGCCAAGGCCCCCACCCCGCAGTTCTTCTCATCACGGGATCTGGTGGCCAGAATCGTAATGAAGAAATTTTCCAGCACAAGCCCTTCTGGGTAATTGCCGACCACTTCAGCCGAACCGGTATTGCAGTCCTACGAGTAGACGATCGCGGTGTAGGCGGCACGTCGCTTGGCCCAAACCCCGGAATGGCAACGTCTGCCGATTTTGCAGGCGATGTCCTTGCGGGTGTCAACTATCTCAAGTCACGAACGGACATCGATTCCAAGGCCATTGGGCTTGCAGGACATAGCGAAGGTGGAATGATTGCGCCGATGGTTGCAGCTGACAGCCGAGATGTCGCTTTCATTATTTTGATTGCGGGCACCGGCATCCCTGGTTCCGAAATTCTCTTTCAACAAAGCGTTCTTATTGCGCGCGCCAGTGGCTCGAGCGAGGAAGAATTGGAAAGCATCAAAACTCATCAGCGACCGCTCATGGACCTCTTGCTAGACAAATCTCTCCAGGGCGCCGAGCTTGAAGAAAAGCTAACTGCCGCCTTGGAAGCTAACCCATTTTTCTCTAAAGACCCCGATGAGCGAGAAAAAGAACTCAAAGCAACATTGGCGCAGCTACGTAGTCCTTGGATTCGTTTTTTTGCTCGCCATGACCCGGCCAACGTTCTGGAGCGGGTGGACTGCCCCGTCTTAGCACTTAACGGAGAGAAAGATTTGCAAGTGCCTTGCGAAGTTAACCTTGCCGCCATCGGCGAGGCTCTGAAAAAAGGCGGGAACAAGAATGTAACTATTCACGCTTTCCCCGACCTAAATCATCTCTTCCAACATTGCAAAACAGGTTTAATGGAAGAGTACGGCAAGATTGAAGAAACATTTTCTCCCGAAGTCCTTAAGATAATGAGCTCTTGGATTCACGAGATACTGCCCCGCAAGTAAAAGAACTAAGTCTAAGCTAGTTAGATGCTCCGTAAATTGCGGTGCGCAATTTTCTTGGTATTTGGAAATTAAACTCGCGGGAACGGCTCATAAATATCGCGTATAGGCCGGTGCTCCTATCAATCCAGAAGTGGGTGTTGTGATATCCGGACCATCCGAAAATCCCTTTCGGAGCCCTAGTCCCTTCCTTTGAAGAGTCGGTACACACAAAAAGGCTAAAACCCATATCAAATCCAGGCACAAGTACCTTGTCGAAATCGCGGGTTGTCGTTTTGGTCATGGTTGCAATGCTGGCTTCGGAAATGATTCGTTCTCCGCGAAACTTTCCACCATTGACTAGCATCTCGCAAAATCGAGAGTAATCCCCAAGGGTGGAGACTAAGCCTTCGCCTCCGAAGTGAGCTTGACTCTTGGGGCTATAGGTCAACTCATTCAGCAAGTAGGTAAATCCCTTTAGAGCTCCCGAATTAATAAAAAGAGGCTGAAAACGGGCTGCACGTTCCCTGTCAAGCACGAAACTCGTCTGAGACATCCCTAAGGGATTAAAAATCGTTTCCGTAAGATAATCACTAAAAGTCTTTCCACTGAGAACTTCCACGAGCCGACCAAGTATTGCCTGATTAATACCATAGGCGTAGCTGGTGCCAGGTTCGAAGGCCAAGGGCTCCCTTGCAGCCACCTCAACAAACTCCTGGAGATCTTGGTATCGCGTCTGGTTTGGGTGAGGAGAGTCGTATGTCGGGGGCATCGGCCCAGGAAAACTGTAGTACGTATAACCTGAGCGATGCGCCATTAAGTGCTCTATTCTTAATACCCCTTTTGCAGGCCGTATTTCCCGACCTTCCCTGACCATCAAATTTTTGAAACATGGAAGATATTTCGAAACAGGATCATC
>PVBE010463500.1_pt1 | contig 65700 bp, 45 predicted proteins | sample 1631181 | NCBI WGS metagenome assembly PVBE01 (sample SAMN08397723, study PRJNA350692) | Marine metagenome, whole genome shotgun sequencing project. | isolation source: water | place: Pacific Ocean | collected 2012-04
TTCAGTGACACGGATACGGCCGTTGCAACTCTGCCGTTTTGGCGCCAGCGCGGCGTGCTGCCGATGGCGAGCGCTGAGGCGCGCCGCTCTCGGGATGGGGTTGATCGTAGGGCTGCTGGGGGCGATGGCTGCGGTGGGCCTGAGCGCGGCAGGCGAGGCGTCTGCAAAGATCTACAAGTGGAAAGACCAAGACGGCAAGGTTCACTTCTGCCACACGCTGAACAACACTGTTATCGCATCGCCGCGGGTGCTCATCCCGCTGCTGGAACTCAACCAGAACGCCGACGGGTCGATCAACATTCCCCAGGCGCTCAGGGGCTATATGGGCGGTCTGGCGAAGATCGAAGCTGCAAGCTAGACTCCCCAGGCCGAGCCAATTGGCAGTTGTAACTCCCGCAATCGGCACGGAGTTCTTGTAGATATCCTCTCTTTATGCCGAAATGAACATAGTTAACGAACCTATTGAGGTGTGAAAAATGATCGTAGTAATGAAGCCCGGCGCCAGCGACGAAGCGATTCAGCACGTGATAGATCTCGTGCGTGATTTTGGTCTGAAGGACCATCCGATCTACGGAACCGACCGCACGGTGATCGCCTGTATCGGCGACAAGCGATCCGTCGACAAGGGCGCTATCGAAACTGCGCCAATGGTCGAACGCATCGTGCCGATCCTCGCTCCGTACAAGATGGCCTCGACAGAGGTCAAGAAGACCCGCACGACTATAGAGATCGGCCCGGGCAAGTTCCCCGTAGGCGGGAATTCCGTAGGCCTGATCGCCGGCCCGTGTTCGGTTGAGAATCGCGAGCAGTTTCTTCGCGTCGCCGATGCGGTAAAAGCCGCCGGGGCGATAGGCATTCGCGGCGGGGCGTACAAGCCCAGGACTTCGCCCTACAGTTTCCAGGGCCTGCAGGAAGAGGGGCTCGAGATTCTCGCCGAGGCCGGGCGAAACACCGGCCTGGCGATCGTCACTGAAGTTGTCAGCGTGGAGACCGTAGACGTTGTCGCCGCACACGCCGACGTGCTGCAGATCGGGGCTCGCAACATGCAGCACTACCCGCTTCTGGAAGCGGTCGGAAAGACTAACAAACCGGTGCTGCTGAAACGCGGACTATCGGCGCAGTTGGACGAGTTCCTGCTGGCGGCCGAATACATCATCAATGCCGGCAACCCGCAGGTCATACTCTGCGAACGTGGCATCCGCACGTACGAGAAGTACGTTCGCAACACTCTTCCGCTGGCCGCAGTCCCGGAACTGAACGAACGAAGCCATCTGCCGGTGGTCGTCGACCCCTCGCACGGAACCGGTCACGCGCATCTCGTCCCGGCGATGTGCCGGGCTGCGATAGCCGCCGGAGCCGACGCGCTGATAATCGAATGCCACGCAGACCCCGAACACGCCTTGTCAGACGGCGCCCAATGCCTGACCCCAGACGCCCTGACGGAACTCACCGGCTCGCTGCGCAGAATCGCCCAGGCGATCGGACGGGACCTCTAGATTCGGCGGTCGCCAGGCGGCTCAAGGTTTGACTCTGTCGGATTCGGCTTCCTTGGCGGTCCGTTCCATTTCCTTCATTCGCTCCATGGCCCGGGTCCTGTTGTCCATGGCGCGCTGCCTGGCCTGGTTGTAGGCGGCCATGCCGGCTTGAACGGCTTCTTTGATCAGCGGTTTGGCGGTGTAGAGGCTGGTGTGCAGAGTCGCGCCCTTGGCCTTTGCTCCGAACGCGATCGGGATCTTGTATTTCAGCGAGGGTATATCTTTGAGGACTTCCGGCGGCGCGCCGCCGGCTTTCATTCCCGTGAGCACCACGTCCAGCAAGTTTGCCGCGTTGAACAGCGACACGATAGAGGAGTCTTTCGGAAGGTTCCGCATCGCCTGGGTTGTTGACGGCATGGCGGGTATCGGTCCCTTGTTGGCGGCGACTTTGAAGGCTTCTTTGAGAGTCTCAGTCGATCCGCCGAGCGTCATGACCAGCGTCTTGTCGTCCGGTGCGGCCACCAGCATGCGGATAGTCTCTTCGCCTAAGAACATCTTGAGAATACCGCCCATTTCGTCCGGCTTGACCCCCGGCATCCCTGTCATTGAGATGTTAATCACGTCGACCGACTTGCCGTCGACTTTCTCGACAGCCTTGGCGTAGGTCATCGATATCTTCATCGCGTCGGGTTCAGTCTGGGCGGCGGCCATCATCTTGTTGCTCAGGGCTATGCTCTCTGGGAAGACCTCCATGTACTTGGCCGAATCCTTGCAGCGGATGACGTATGTCAGCGAGGCCACGCCCTTGCCGGTAGGGGCTCCGCCGCCGACGACTTGCACGCCGGTGACCAGACCGGCGACTTTGGCCTGCATGGCTTCCATTGCCGCGACGTCTTTCTCGTCGAGCTTGTACGGGGAATCCGGGCCCATCATTGACTTTGAGAATTCCTTCGACGCATCCAGTAGTGCGGCGTTGTCCAACCACCCGTCAACGCCCATCGCCCAGACATAAGGCAGCGAGGGCAGGGAATCGAGCACTTTGGCCCCGCCGGTTGAGTCGGATTCGGCTTCGAAAACTTTGGCCATCGTGCTGCCGGCCTTGGCGGTGCAGATCGAGTCGATGTTGAGATCGTTCTGGCCCATCTTCACGCCGAGAGTCGTTGTGTCGAGTTGCTGGATCATCGCCTCGCCCATCATCAGATAGACACCGAAGCCCATCGCGGTCGCCGGATCGAGCTCCCTTTCGAGTTCCTTCTTAGCTTCGGCCAGCAGCATCTTAATCACAGGCCGATATGGCGCGACGTTGGCGTGCAGGGTGATTTCGCTGCTGTTGACCATCGCCAGTTCATCCTTGGACAGTTCCGACGCGGCGGAGGTCTTGGCGTCGATGACGGCCTTGGCGACGATCTTGCTCGGGCTGATCACCACGTACATTCCCTTCTGTGCGGCGTATATTTTCTTACTGTTGGGCGTCAGGATAGTCAGATCGCCTTCCTTTGTCGGCTTGGCGTCGGCAAAGAGCGTCTCGACGGTCCCCGGCAGGATCGCGGCGATCATGTCTTCTTCCTTCGGGCGAGCTTCGCCGGGCTCGAGTTTCCCCATGGCCTTTACGAGATCGATTCCCACTGTTCCCGGATCGAGCACGACGAACGCCGCGCCGCCTTTGGGGTCGAAACCCTCGCCAAGTTTGAGTTCCTTCCTGATCATGTCCAGCAGGTCGCTGCGCGGTCCTCGCCCGTCGCCGGGGCGGCTGACGCCGATTCCCAGTGCTTCGCCCAGGCCGATATCGATCAGAAACATCTCCGCTGACCCGATGGCCTTTTCGATATTGCTGGTCATGACATAGCTTGCCCCGGCCGGGATCTGGACAAGTATCGCAGAGTCTCCCGCAGCGGCCTTAGGATCGCCGCCCGGTTGGCCGGCTGTTTCCGGCGGTTGCTCGGTTTGCGAACCGCATCCGGCCAACGAAAATGCGATGGACAACATGAGGATGATAGCCGTGAGTGCCGATCTGGTCATGATTAGTCTCCTTAATTGGTTAACTCGCCCGCCCGCTGGCGCGGCCAGAAGTGTCGTTTAAGTATAGGGCTCCGACCTGATCGGCGTCAACGTCGCCGGGAACTACTCTTCGATAACGATGCGGAATCCTACATTATAGACGCCTAACCACGGTTTGTAGTTCCCGCGGAACGTTGATGTTGCACGCTTCGGGCGGTCGTACCAGGATCCGCCTCGGGCTATGCGGCGTTCGATAGAGTCGGACTTGTCTGAGCCTGACGTCCACTCGGCCACGTTTCCGTGCATGTCGTGCAGCCCCCATGGATTTGGGGCGAACTGTCCGATCGGCGACGAGACGCGGTATTTGTCGTCGATCTTGCCGGCCGCCGGGCGCCAGGGCGGTACGATGTTCGCCGCTTTGTCGTATCCGCCGTAGTTTATGATGTGCTTGAACGTGGCGTCGGCGAGATTGGCTTTGGATGCGAAATCGGCGTCGAGCTTTCCGAACCACATTGGCGTGTCGGTCCCGGCGCGGCAGGCCCATTCCCACTGGGCGCCTGTCGGAAGCGATACCTTCTTGCCGCTCTTCTTCGACAGCCACTTGCAGAACTCGATCGCCCGATTCCACGAGACCCGCGCTACGGGCTGGTCCGGTTTGTTCAGTGCGAAACCTCGGGCGATTGATTCGAAGTGCAGTGCGTCTCCGGGCTCCATTCGGCTGTCGTGCGACGCGTCGAAAGCGGCGTACTGTCTGTTGCTGACTTCAAATTGTCCCATCCAGAACGGTTTGGCGACTGTTATCCTCTGCGAGCCTGTGGCGAACTGACCGGCCGGTATGCGGATGAGTTTCAGTTGGAGGTTCTTGCCGAGATCTATCGTGGCGCGGGTCCGGCCTAGGGTTTTCTGTTTCGCCGCGGCCTGGGTCGTGCTGAAAGGCCAACCCTTGCACGTCGCTTTCTTGGGCGGGGTGTCGCTTTCCGGTTCGGGTGTTATGGGTTTGATGAGCATAGCGGTTTTCTCGGCCGCCGGTTCGGGGTTGTCGTCTCGACCGGTGTAGAGTTTGAGCAGGGCCCGTCGTCGATCGGCCTGCTTTAACACGCGGTTATCACCGGCGATTGCCCGCCATGTTCCGTGCGCCGGCGCCTGGATGTCTATCCACGTTATCAGGCGTTCCCACGCCTCGGCGCTGAGTTTTACGTTGTGGTGTCCGTCGCGGAGCATTTGGATCAGTTCCGTAGTGTCGGCGTGGAAGTCGCCGGTAGCGAGCATGTGCATGTCCGGCTCCATCGTCGGCGTGCGGACCAGGCGCCGCAACGCCATGTAAGACGGCGTGAAATGGCCCGCGCGGTATTTTCTCTCTTTGGCCAGGCGCAGGTCGGGGATATTCTTACCGTCAGTTCTCGCCTTACCGTTGTGGCAGGCCAGGCAGTATCTGTCGAGCACCGGCTGGATTTCGCGTGTGAAGCTGAAACCGCGTTTGGGCCCGTAGAACGGTTTGATCTTCGACGGTTCGCGCCGCAGCGCGATCGTCTGCTTGACGGCCGACGACATATTGCCGGTCTCGTGACATCCAACGCAGCTTACGACTTCTCCCGGCATTCCGACCAGCCAGCTGCGCATGAGTTGGACAGCTTTACCTTCGGAGTCCAGCGGTTGAACGGCGATCGGCGTGTTGGCCGGTATGCGGAAATTCGCCGATCCGTCGGATTCGACAGGGACGGTTCCGAGCACCTGTTTGACGTCCCACGGTCCGTCGAGACCGACGCGTTCGTACTGCCCGCCGAGGCCCTGGTAGCAGTAGTGCAGCGTTACCAGTCTCAGGCGTTTGATCGCCCCTCGCGGCACGCCGGCCAGGCCCTTGCCGCGATAGATGTCGGCCAGCAGAACCGTCGCGTCAGTGCGTTTTAAGTCGACTTTATCGGGTATCACCGCCGGACGTCGCATCTTGCGAAACGGGATCGGCTCGAACAGGCCCCAGCCGTCGGCGTGATGCAGGCGGAGCATATTGTCGAATACGTCGACGAGGTAGATGTCCCACGGCGAGCGTGCGTTGAGCTTGCAGGTCGTCAGGAAATACTTTTCATTCAGCGGCCAGGGGTGTGCGAACTTCGGCCAGGTCTTCGACGTGAGTTTGTCTTCGATCAGCGGTTGGATTTTCTCGCCGTAGCCCGGTATTCGCTGGACTACGCCTTCGGTTTCGCGGCGGCCTTTGGCTACGTCGAACAGGACAAGCTCGCCGGTTCGGTAGCAGTCGTGATGCCCGGCCACTACGCCTGCGAACATTGTCGGCTTGCCCGGGATCGCTCGTGCGCTGTAGATTCCGTTAGGCCAGTAGGAACTCCCGCCATAGAGCGCCATCTGCCCGGTCCCGTCGGGGTTCATCTGGAACATTATGCGGCTGAAGGTGTGGGGCAGGTCGGAGTATTCCCATCGCAGGTACATGACTCGTCCGTCCTCCTGGATCGAGGGGTGGAAGTTATGGTCTTGGTCGAAGCAGAGTTGTCGGACCGATTGGCCTTTTGGGTTCATGCGGTACAGGAGTGCGACTTTCGACCTGTTGCAGGGAACGCCCTGGAAGCATGCCGTCGATGCGAAGACGATGTCTCCGTTGGGCAGATAGCACGCGTCGTGGTTGTGCACGTCAATCTGCTCGCCGCGGCTTACTTGTCGCGGCGATCCGCCTTTGGCGCTGATTTCATGTATCTGGAAGTTGCCCCGTGAGTCGCGCCGGGTGAACAGCATACGTTCGGCGCTGAAATGCAGATCGACATCGCCGACGAACAGCGGTGTTTTCGGGCGGTACAGCGGGGTGATCTTGCCGTCCGGGGTTACTGGCGACAGGACTGCGATTTCGCCTTCGAGCGCATTGCGCTTGAGGCTGCTCTTGCCGAACGAGCTTCGGGGGAAACCGATGTCCCACCCTCGCGCCAGGTCGGGGTTTCCGGGCTTGCCCTTCTTGTTGGGGCGGCGTTTCACCAGCAGCAGCTTGTCGAAGTCCAGAAGGGGATTGGCCAGCAGCGCCTCGCGCTGCAGCGCATCGAACGCCCTGCGATCCTTGATCGATTTGAGACGCTTAAGATATTCGGCGCCTTTGGGATATCGAGCCCCGAACGTTTGGGTCAGATCGTTTATCGCGCGTCGAAGCGCCGCGACATTCATCTGCGGCTTGGAGGCGCCGTCGGACGGGGCGATCGCCTGGGACTTTGCGCCGCCTTTGGGCATGGGCATGGCGCCCGACCCGCCGCGGGCCAGCACGAAACCGTTGAGCCATATCTCACCGGAGATATGCTTGAACTCGATAACGATATCCTTGCCGTCGGACTTGAGCGGGATTGGTCCCATGGCGGCGTGTTCCGCCCGGGGGCGACCGACGCTGCCTTGCTTGCCGAGCACTGTCCTGCCGTTTACCAGGACATCGAATTGGCCTTTGCTGTGGGGTTTGTTCCACAGCAGATCGCAGCTGTAGAGCACCAGACGGTAGTCGCCTGGCGCCAGGTCCTTGAACGTCAGGCGGATGTTGTTTCCGCTTGTCTTGTATCCGTCGCGAACCACACGCTCGAATCGCGGCGCACCGTCCTTGTCGCCGCGATCGCGCCAGTCGAGCCCAGTATTCAGTTCGGCGATGAAGTCCGCATCGAAAGCGGTCCCCAGACGTACTGCCGGGCTCTGTGTCCAGGCGACCCATCCGGGTTCGACCGGTCCGCCCGCGCCGCTGATGTCCACGCCGATAACGTTAGCGGTTACCTTCACGGCTGCAGGAGGCTTTGCAGGACGAGCGCCCGGGCCGGGGGTTATCTTGAAAGCGAACGGCGATTTTCCGGTGATGTCCGACGAGGTGATGGTCGGACAAACGTAGGTCTCGATGTAATCGACGATGAGCCCGGTGCCCTTGAAATGCGAGACATGGGGCTTGCTGCGTGAGTTGTACATCGTGTCGGTAAGATCGCGCACCAGCACAACGTTCTTGCCCGCCCGCTTGAGGTTCCGCAGACCGAACGGCCGACCGATAACGCACATGTTTGTGTGTACGCCCATGACGATTACGTTATCGATACCCCTCCCGCTCAGCAGATTCCACGTCTCAACGCCCGAATCGGTTATCGCGTCGCTGTCGGCTATCTTGATCGTGTCGATCTGTCGCGTCCAGGCACGCCGGGATTTGCACTTCGGCTCGCAGTCGCATCCTCCGTCTGACTGATCGATCGGCCAGATTGCATTTTTCTCCGAGTCGAGTTTGCTGGCCCATCGGGCGATCCAGGACGGAACATCAGACGCCTTCGGCGCCGATTGTGCGTGTTTTCGGGCCGGATGCTTGCTGTAAGCTCCCAGGCAACTACTCGGTGCGTGGATAATAAAGACACCGCCCTTGCGAGCGGCGGATATCGTGCGGTTCATGGGTTCGGCCATCTCGGCGACGCGCCGGGTGGCGCCTTTGCACCAGTGCTCGTTCCACATGTCGCAAACGATAATCGCCGTCTTTGCGGCATCCCATTTGGCCGGCGAGACCTTCGATCCGGACTTGCCACGCCGCTGCAGCCGAACATCCAGACTCCCCGCCGACGAGGCCGATGCGCAAATGGATACGATAGCCATAGTGAGAATTGTCTTTTTCACTCTGCTGCTCCTGACCCGTTAGTATAGCGCCGCTCAACCAGCGAGGTCAACCGTCGGCGGGAGCCTTCCAATTGATTGGCGGCTTTGCGTCTTTGTACGGCAGGATGTCGAACTTGCGTTTGGGCTTCTTCTTGAAGAACTGTGCGTCTGCGAAGTCCAGGAGTGCTCGCCAATCTTCCAGACCCTGGGCGTGTCCGCCAGGCCGCCAATGTGTTGCGATTCTATCGCCGACCCCGAGCCAGTCGTATACGATTTTGGCGGCTTGGTGTGTCAGTTGCGTGCCGTACGGATTGGCCCAGTAGTCTTCCGTGGCGTGCGGATTGATCAGGGCTCGCGGCGCGACGAGCGCCTTGGCGAAGTGGGCGTCAAACGGCAGCTTCGCCTCTTTGCGCGCGAATTTCATAAACCGTTCGTTCCACCAGTGATCGTGCCTGCCGATATGCGCGGCGATCGTCTGGGGGCGTTGGCCCTTTTCGAAGTACCGCATGGAGCCGGTTCCGCCGGTGCCGGAAGAATTCGGCGCCGCGATGGCGATGCGTTCGTCGTAGACTGCTCCGCAGAGTGCGGTCTTTCCGCCTCGCGAATGCCCCGTGGCGACGACCCGGCCGGTGTCTGCGAATTCCATCGTCGCCAGTGTGTCTATGACGACCTGGTATCCCCAGGCCCAGGCGGCGATTACGCCCCAATCGTATTCGGGATACAACGGAAAAACGCCCTGGCTTCGCTTGCTTGGCGCGTCGGCGGCCAGGTCTGTGCGCAGATACTTGCAGATAACGTAGCCTCGTCCGACGGCTTCGCTGATGGCGGTTTGCTCCTGGGAATGGCTTTTCTGATATCGCTTGTTCTTGGGCTTGTCCAGCAGGCGGCTGTCGTTCTTGATCACGACTGGGAACTTACCGGTCTGCTTGGGTCTGACCAGCACGACGCGAAGATCAACGCTCTTGCCTCGGCGCGTGATTGTTACGGTCAGATCGATCTGCTGAGCCTTGCCGCCGAACGTGTCGACGACGCGAGTCCGCCGGATCCCCAGTTTTTTAGGGCGGGGCGGCATGTGTCCGTACTGATAGTGGGCCAGCATGGCCTTGAGGTACTCGCGATGTTTCGGCCAGTCTTTAGGCGATTTGATGCGCGACCCGTCGGCAGTCAAAAAGGGTCAGGCATGCCCTCCTTATCGGAGAGTTTGTCGACTGACTTAAACGTGTACGTTCTTATTTTCACCGGAGCCTGCTTCAGGTGCTTGTCAGCGAAGTCCATGTAGCTCTTCCAGTCGAACTCCTTCACGTCGTGCCTGCCGGTGCGAATGTGATACCCGACATGACCCTGGACGGATTTGTCCAGCGGCGGCATCTTCTCGCACGGCAGGGGGTTTTTGCCCAGCAGTTTGTATACCGGTCCGGCGCCTTTGGCCGCCAGGAACTCGCCGCGCGGATCGGCCCAGCGGTCGTCCTTGGCGCTGGCTACGTATACCGGGCGAGGAGCCGCCAGGGCCAGCAGCATGTGCTGATCGAGCGGCAGGGCGCCTTCATTGTTGTTGTACTTCTTGAAGTTCTCGCAGAACCAGTGCGGGAAGCTCCTGTTGATTCGCCCGACTGTTTCGCCGAAGCAGCGTTTGGACAGGGCGGCTCCTCCGCAGCCCGAATCATTCGATATCACCATGGCGAACCGCTGGTCCTGGGCCCCGGCCCACAAAGATGTCTTACCCAGTCGCGAATGACCCATGACGATCGTGCGTTTGTGGTCGATCTCCTTGTCGGTTTCGAAGTAGTCCAGCGCCCGGGAAAGGCCCCATGCCCATGCCGCAACAGAGCCCCAGGCGTCTTTGGGGCGATCGCCTTTGTGCTTGTCGAGCAGTCCGTGCACGCCGTCTTTGAACTTGTCGTACTTGTCCGGATCGACATCGCCGTAGTAGATTGTCGCTACGCCGTAACCGCGTGCGACGATCTTCTCCACAGGCCAGCGCGACGAAGCAACGCCCCGGGCTTTCTCCGTGGCGCGGTTCTTGACCACTGAATTGCCCCGTTGGCGCATCCATCTGGTCGACAGGCGGATGGCCGGATCGGCGTTTATTGAATGATTGCCCTGGAAATTCATGCCGACAAAAGTCGGGACCGGGCCTTTGGCGTTTTCCGGCAGATAGATGAGGATGTCCATCGAGAGCCCGCCGGGTTTGCCGGTGAAGTTGACTGTCACCTGCTTGCGACGGGCCTTACCGCCTAACGCGTTGTCGTCGGATTCGAAAACCTTGAACGTCATCCCTTTCGGCCGGCCCGGAGACCTGCCGTACATCTCGCGACGGAACAGCTCAAGTATCTCCTTGCGTCGCGCGGGCCAGTCCTTGGCGTCAGTCACTTTCTTACCGTCAAGCGTAACCAGCGGATCGGGCAGTACGTATTTCGGGACTTCTTTCTCGCTGTAGATCGTCTTGGTGCTCTGTGTCGTCAGCGAGGCGGTTTGCATTGACGATGCTTCCGGGCTCTTTTTGGCCGCCATCTTATCCTTGCCTCCTGTCAGCCAGTCGAGTGTGAAGCTCGCCAGCGTGATCTTTCCCGAACCGTCGCGTTCGTAGAGAAGTCCTATCGATTTGTTCGGTAGTTTGGTCAGGCACGAGTACGCCGACGAGCCCTTGTAGATCATTCGCGAAACGCCCCAGCTCTTGGCTTCGTCGTAGCTGAGCTTAACCGTTATCCCGTGCCGCCCGCGTGATTGCGGCGGATTGGAAAATAACAGGCGGTTCCTGCCGCCGTCAGCGACAGTCGTGTATCGCAGGATGCTGGCCTGGCACGTCGGTTCCGGCAGGTCCTTCTGGAACGTCACTTTGGACCACGTCGCTCCGCCGTCGCTGCTCGTCGAAATCGCCCGGGCGCCGCGCGGCTTGTAGGCTCGCATGTTCATCATCAGCGTCCCGTCGGCCAGTTCGACGACCTGGGCTTCGTTGCAGCCGGGTCGGATCGCTTCGGACTTCTTCCAGCTCTTTCCCCCATCGTCGGAGTAGATAACGTGCGATGCGTAGGCGTGGTCCTTGTACTTCTTGTTCGAGTGGTTGGCCGGGCAGACCAGGCGCCCTTTGTACTTGCCTTGGGTCACTTGTATCGCTACTCCCGGGCCCGTGGCGTACCAGCCCCAATCGTCGTCGCGGCATGTCGCCGACAGATCGGTCGGCTTGGACCAGGTCTTGCCGTCGTCGGTCGATGAGCATATGTAAGGCCGCCTCGCATCCTTACTCTTACCGTTGATGATCGCTCCTTCGTGATCATCGCCGCGATTCCAGGTCATCAGCAGGTGTATCGTTCCGGTTTTCTGATCGACAACCGGGCAGCAGTTTCCGCAGGTGTCTTTGTCCTTATCCCAGATAACCTGCAGCGGCCCGAAGGTCTTGCCGCCGTCGGTGCTGCGTTTGAGCACCATGTCGATATTCCCGCTGTCGCCGCGCCCGCCTACTCGTCCTTCGCAGAACGCCAGTACGGCTCCCTTCTTCGTGACGACAATCGCCGGAATGCGAAAGGTCTTGTAGCCTTCCTTACCGCTGACGAAAACGTCGAGTTGGTTTTCCGGTCCGACTTTGGGTTCGGCGCCGTAAGACGCAGTCGCCAGCATAGCAACGGCGGCGAGAATGCAGCACATGGTTTTCAGATGCATCATATCTCTTAGTCTCCCTGGGAGTTTATCGATCTGCGGTTATACGTGATTGTATTCTATGTTACAAACGGTCCGGGGCAAGGGTCGATTGCATCCGGCGGACTTGACCGAAAGGCGTTTTGGCGGTACTTTTGGGGATTCGTTACTTCACTATCTTTGTGACTTATCCGAGAGGCGATGGAAAGATGAGAGCTATCGAGATAGCCGAACCGCGCAAAATAACAATGCTTGACGCACCGATCCCCGAGCCCGAAGAAGGCCAGGTGCTCGTCAAGTGTAGCCATGTCGCCCTGTGCGGAAGCAATATGGGCCAGTACACCGGCGTCGGCGTCTGGGGGGATCTGGCGTTTCCGAACCCGACCGGATGGGCCGGCCACGAGAATATCGGACGCGTCGTAAAGTCGCGCTGCGACGAGTGGAAAGAAGGCGATCTTGTCCTGGCCCAGCCGATAGGATACTTCGGATTCGCCGAGTACATAATCGCCGAACCGCCCGGGATAGCGGCGCTGCCCGAAGACGCCCCGAACGTCGGAGCCCTGATAGTGGCCCAGCCGCTGGCTACCGTGCTCCGCGCGATGGACCAGACCGAGGGCGTGGTCAACCAGCGATGCGCTGTAATCGGACAAGGCCCGATGGGCCTGATCTGGACGCACGTGCTGTGGCATTTCGGAGCCAGACAGGTGATCGCGACCGACCTGCTGGACTGGCGGCTGGAGTGGGCCAAGCGGTACGGGGCGTCGGCGACTATAGACGCTTCCAAACACGATGTTCTGGCCCAGGTCGAGGAGTTGACCGGCGGCGAGATGATCGATTTCTGCGTAAGCGCCGCCAGCGAGGCCGACGCTCTTACCACTGCCTCGAAGCTTGTCCGCCGAGCCGGTCGATTGTTTGTGTTCGGCATGCCCGACTACAACGATCAGACGTTCCCGTGGCACGCAACGTTCCGCAATGAAACGCGGATTATCAACTGCGTCGGGCCCGAATGTGCGCCGTATTTCCAGACGGCGGCCGATATGATAGTTGATGGACGCGCCTCGGACCTTGCGTCGATGGTCACGCCTATAATGCCTTGGGACCAGGCGCCTGAAGCGTTCGAAATGTACGCCGAATGCGCCAAAGACTCCCTTAAACTAACACTTGAGCTGTAGATAGGCGCATTACATGATCGAATACAGCGTATCTGACGGCTTGTGTATTCTCCGGCCGGATAACCCGCCGATGAATGCGATTACGTTCCAAATGCTGGACGAACTGCGCGCCTCGATCGGTCTGGCCGGCGCCGACGAGAGCGTCCGCGGGATTGTCATAATCGGATCGGACAAGGCCTTCAGCGCCGGCGCCGACGTGAACATCTTCGAAGCGATCTCCGGCAACGCCGAAGCGATAAAGACTTCCCGCGTTTTCCAGGAGGCGTTCGACGCAGTCGAGGCTTCGGAAAAACCCGTCGTCGCGTGCGTCACGGGAACGGTCCTCGGCGGGGCGTTGGAACTGGCCATGGCGTGTCATTTCCGCATTTGCGCTCCGAAGACGCGATTCTCCATGCCGGAAGTTCGCCTGGCGATCAACCCCGGCGCCGGAGGAACCCAACGCCTTCCGCGACTTATCGGAGTGACAGAATCGCTCAGAATGCTCCTCACCGGCAGATCGATTGATTCAGGCAAGGCTCGTGATTTGGGGCTGGTGGATACGGTCTGCGAATTCGGGCAATTCCTCCAGGCCGCCAAAGAGCTGATAGCGTCTGGGGAACTGGTCAGAACATCGCAGAAAACTGACATGATCGGCGATCCGGATTACAGCGCGGCCGAGAAACTCGTCACGGCCGAGCGAGAAGAGATAATCGCACCGCGAGTGATACTCCAGACCGTTCGGACCGGACTGGAAGAATCGCCGGCCGCCGGTCTGCTGGCCGAGCAGAACGCATTCGCCGAGTGCATGCGAACGCTGGCGACTCGGAACCGGATATACATGTTCTTTGCCAGCCGCAAGACCGCACACGCACCGAGCCTGGACGGGATAACGCCCAGGCGCGTGTCGTCTGTGGGCGTTGCGGGAATGGGTTCTATGGGCGCCGGAATCGCTCACGCGATGATAGCGGCCGGTCGGTCGGTGATCGTATGTGACGCCGACGAAGCGGCGATTGAGAGAGGAAGCAAGCGAATACGCAAATCGCTGGACAAGCAACTCGCCGGTGGGCGGATATCGACCGACAAGCACAAACGTACGCTCGGGCTGCTTTCGACCACTACATCGTGGGCGGATCTCGCCGGAGCTGACATGGTGATTGAAGCGGTATACGAAGACCCCGAGGTAAAGCGGGCGGTGCTCGGCGAAATCGAGGCCGCTTGTGGGCCGGAGACCATAATCGCAACGAATACTTCGACGCTGTCGCTGGAGGATCTGGCTGGCGGTTTAAAACGACCCGAGCGCCTGGTCGGTCTGCACTTTTTCAATCCCGCCCAGCGCATGCCGCTGGTCGAAGTGATCTACAGCGATCAGACTGACCCGAGCGTGACCGCGACGGCGATGTCGCTGGCCAAGTCGATCGGAAAGACGCCGGTCCTGGTCCGCAATCGCGAGGGCTTCCTGGTTAATCGCCTGTTCGTGCCGTATTTAAACGAAGCGTTCTGGCTCCTTCAGGACGGCGCCGAGCCCGAGGCGATAGACGCCGCGATGGTGAGCTTCGGTTTTGCGATGGGTCCGCTAACGCTGATCGACATGGCCGGGATCGACATCCTGGCGTTCACAGACGCCGTCCTCCAGCGAGCATTCCCGTATCACGGCGGGTCGTGTCCGATCGTCGAACGCATGGTTTCAGCCGATATGCTGGGCCAGAAAACCGGCTCGGGAGTGTACAGGTACGAGCCAGGGGACTATAATCGACATGACAGCCAGCCCGCACGCGAGCTTATCGCCCAGGTGCGGCTGGACAGCGCCGCCGAGCGGCGCGATGTCGATTCAGACGAGATTACAGACCGCCTCGTTCTGCGAATGGTCAGCGAGGCGTTTTATATTATCGCCGAGCAGATCGCACAGCGGGAGTCGGACATCGACGCGGCGACGGTGTTGGGGATAGGTTTTCCGAGCTTTCGCGGCGGTGTGCTGAAATACGCCCGGGATATCGGGATCGAAAATGTTATCGACCGGCTTGAAGAGCTGTCCGAGAAATTCGGGACGCGTTTCGAGCCGTGCGAGCTATTGCAGAAGATGAAAGGAAAATGACTATGCCGGCAACAGCTGAACCGAAAAAGATCCAGTGCTCAGGCAAGATGAAAGGTCTGATGGGCAAATACTTTACCGAACTCATGGGCGAAGAGCCTACAGGCAACAAGATGGCCTGGTGCACGTCAGTCGGACCGGCTGAGCTGCTCCGATCGATGGGATTCGACGTTTACTTCCCCGAGAATCACGGCGCCATGCTCGGCGCGACGCGAATGGCGACTGACCTGATCCCGCTTGCCAACGCACACGGTTTCTCGCCGGACATTTGCTCCTATCTCACAAGCGACATCGGCGCGTACATCAAAGGCGAAAGCCCGTTCCAGAAGCTCGGTCTGCCCGGGCCGCCGAAAGCCGACGTGCTGGTCTACAACACCAACCAATGCCGCGACGTGAAGGACTGGTTCCAGTTCTACGCTCGCGAATGGGACGTTCCCTGCATCGGAATCGAAACGCCGCGATCCATTGGCGAGGTCGACGAGACGATCGTCCAGGCCATCGCCAGGAAGATCAAGTCGCTAATCGACCCGCTGGAGGAAGTCTGCGGTAACAAGTTCGATATCGACAAGCTTCGCGAAGTGGTTCGACTGTCCAAAGAGTGCACCAAGCTGTGGAAGGCTGTGCTCGAGACGGCCGCGACTGTTCCGTCTCCTCTTACGTTCTTCGACGGAACGGTCCAGATGGGCCCGGCGGTCGTGCTGCGGGGCACCCAGGGCGCCGTTGACTACTACGAACTCCTGCTAGCCGAACTCCAGCAGCGAGTCACCGACGGAGTAGCCGCCGTCGAAGGCGAGAAACAACGCATCTACTGGGAAGGCATGCCGGTCTGGGGCAAGCTGCGCGATCTTTCGACCCAGTTCATGGAACTGCAGACCGCAGTCGTCGCCTCGACGTACTGCAACAGCTGGATCTACGAAGACCTCGATCCGGACCACCCGTTCCTGGGAATGGCCAAAGCCTACAGCGAACTGTTCATCTGCCGCTCCGACGACTACAAGGAAAAATACATGACCAGGATGATCGAGAAGTTCTCGATCGACGGCGTGATCTATCACGATTCGAAGACCTGCCCCAACAACTCCAACAACCGCTACGATCTGCCCAAGCGCCTCGAGACGAAAACCGGCAAGCCGTTCGTTGTCATCAACGGCGACTTGAACGATATGCGATGCTACTCTGAAGAGCAGTCCCGCACGAATATCGAAGCGTTTGTCGAGCAACTGTCCGGAGCGTAATCGTGGAGTATTTCTGCGGAATCGACATAGGCGCCTCGACGGCCAAGCTGGTCATCGCAGATGATCAGGGCGAAATCGTCGGAAAGGCCATGCAGCGGTCCGGCGTGGACTACACCCAGACCGCTCGCACGCTGTTGGATGAGTCGCTGGCCCAGGCCCAGATCGAACAGTCGCAGATAGTCCGCTCGCTGTCGACGGGGTACGGGCGTGATAATGTTCCCTGGTCCGACGGCAAAATGACGGAAATCGCCTGCCACGGACGCGGCGCGTACTTTTACTTTAAAGAACGCATGACGGTTATCGATATCGGCGCACAGGACAGCAAGATCATTCACCTGGGCTCTGACGGTCGGCGAATCGGCTTCAAGATGAACCGCAAGTGCGCCGCGGGAACCGGAGCGTTCATAGAAGAGATCGCACACCGCTTGGCGCTGGATATCTCCGAGCTTAACGCACTGGCGGAAAAGTCGACGAAGAACGAACCGCTGGGCAGCTTCTGCACGGTGTTCGCGGCCACTGAAGTGCTGGCCAAGATCCGCGACGGAGTAGATGTAGCCGACATCGTTCGCGGAGCGTTCTGCTCGGTAGTCAACAGGATAGTCGAAATGGACCGCCCCGAAGGGCTCCTGGTGGCAACCGGCGGCGTGGTCGCCAACAATCCGTTCCTGGCCGAACTCATAGGACGAGCGTTCGGAAAAGAAGCGTTAATGCCCCCCGAGCCCCAGTACATGGGCGCATTCGGGGCCGCTCTGTTTGCGGCCCAACAGTCGCAGAAAGGATAGCAACATGATCAAGAAGGATCCCCCAGTCGCACTTACCGATACGCTGACAATGCTCGGAACCAACGAGTATCCGATCTACCTGGTCAACGGCGGCGCCGAGGGCGCCATCTTCGAAGGCGGAGTCGGAGCCATGGGGCCGATCCTGGAAACGCAACTGGCCCAACTGGAAATCACCGGCGACTTCGTAAAGCAGATATTCGTGACCCACGCGCACCCCGATCACGTGATGGCCGTCCCGGCGCTTACCAAAATGTTCCCTGAAGCTACGGTCTGCGCCTCGAAACCGGCGGCCCAGGTCATGCAGGTCGACAAGGCGATCTCATTTTTCTGCAAGGCCGATCAAATGATCACCGACGCGTTGCAGAAAGCCGGCTCGATCGGGCCCGACGTCGCGCCCCAGCCGCTTGAAGAAATGCGCATCCCGGTCGACACCTACCACGCCGACGGCGATCTGGTGGTTATCGGCGACGCCGAGTATGACGTGCTGTTCACCCCGGGCCACAGCGACTGCAGCCTGAGCTTCTACAACCCGGCCGAGAAAGTGCTGATCATCTCAGACGCCACGGGCTACTTCGTGCCGGACGACTTCTGGTGGCCTAACTACTTCTCGCACTACGGCGAGTATGTCGACTCGATCAATCGCCTGGTGTCGCTGGAGACCGAAGTGCTCTGCCTGAGCCATAACGCGGCGATCGTCGGAGCCGCAGACGTGGAGGCGTATTTCAAGGGCGCACTGGAGGCTACCGAAGCCTACCACGCCCGGATTATCGCAGACGTAAAGGCCGGCAAATCCGTACGCGAAATCGCCGGAGCACTGGGCCAGGAAGTATTCGCCAGGACACAACTCATGCCAGTCGAATTCTTCCAGAAGAACGCCAGTCTGCTGGTCAAACAGTCGATGGAATATGAAGAGATAGCACCAGCCGAATAGCTTTAACCAAAGATCGCAGCCGGAGAACGCCATGATATCGTCACGAATTCTCGGAACCGGACACTTCACCCCGGAAAATGTAGTCACCAACTTCGACCTCGAAAAGGTGATGAACACCAACAACGAATTCATCGTCACGCGGACCGGCGTTAAAGAGCGACGCCACGCAGGACCCGAGACAAGCGCCTCGGACCTCGGCGTAAAAGCCGCTCTGGCCGCCATCGAAGACGCCGGCCTGACCCCGGGTGATATCGACCTGCTGATCACAAACACCATCACGCCGGATCATCACGATCCGGGTTGCGGTTTCTTCCTGCAGGCCAAACTCGACATGCCGGGTATCCCTGTGTTCGACATCAAGGCCCAGTGCGCCGGGCTGATCTACGGCATCTCGATCGCCGATCAGTTCATCAAGTCCGGAACGTACCGCAACGTGCTGATCGTATGTGCTGAAGTGCTGTCAAAACGCATCGACTGCTCGGATGAAGGCCGCAACATAGGCATCCTTCTCGGCGACGGCGCCGGCGCGGCAGTCGTAGGGGTTTCCGATGACGAAAACGCCAAAGTCGTCTCGACGATCCTCCACGCCGACGGAAGCGGAGCCAAGGCGCTATACACCGCCGCTCCGGGAACGGGCCAGGGCAAGATGGACTTCGTCGATTCAGAAGACGTAGACGCCGGGCGCGTGCACTTCCGAATGGACGGGAAAACCGTGTACGAAAACGGAGTTGCGGGCATGAGTTCGGCGGCCGCCGAATCGCTTGAAGCAAACGGACTCACGCTGGACGACATAGACATTCTCATTCCCCACCAGGCCAACATGCGCATGCTCGAAGCCGTTGTCGAGAAAGTCGGCATCGACATGGAAAAGGTCTTCGTCAACGTGGAAAGCTACGGCAACATGGCGTCAGCCTGCCTGCCGATCGCGTTGGACCAGGCGCGCAAAACCGGCCGCCTCAACCCAGGCGACACAGCCCTGTTAGTAGCATTCGGATCAGGTTTCGTCTGGGCCTCGGCGCTGGTGAAGATGTAATATCGCGTCGTTATTATCGCCGTTGCCGTTGGCGTTTGCTGTTGTCGTGTGCCGTTGTCGTTGCCATGTGTCGTGGACTGTTGGTTTTGAGGTGTTGGTTCAAGGGCCGAAGGCCCGAGTCGATCTTGGCCGGGGGCGGGAGCCCCCGGAACCCGTGCTCTAATATCTCAGAGCCCCGAAGGGGTGACAGAACCTATCGGATATACTTCGGATCGTATTTGACGCCGTGCCTTTCGAGCAACAGGATCAGCTCCTTCTGAAAACTCATCTTGTGATGATGAGTCTCCTGGCTGTTAATGTACGACAGGACCGAGTCCTTTACGCTTGCAGACACGGTGAACGCGCTATACCCGTCCTGCCAACTGAAATCACGCATATCGTCGAATGTTTCATGGATCCATTTGCTGCAGTTGGATTTCACCGTTCCCACGAATTGTGACAGCGCTACGCTCGGCCCGACGACCGCTGCGACATGAAGATGATCGCTGACGCCGTTGACCGCCAGTGGGATTCCTTCGTGGTTCCGGATAATGCCTGCGACGTATTTGCAGATTCTGGCGAGTTTGTCGGAGGTTAGGAACTCTCGTCGTTCTTTAGTCGAGAAAACTATGTGGTAAATGAGTTGCGTGTAGGACACTTGTTCTCCCGCCTTTCTGTCACCCCTTCGGGGCTCTGTCTCTTAGAGAGCACTATTCCGGGGGCTCCCGCCCCCGGCCAAGATCGCTTCGGGCCTTCGGCCCTTCCGGCAAACCCAACCCCAAACTCAAGGCCAACCCCAAACTCAAGGCCAACCCCAAACTCAAGGCCAACCCCAAACTCAAGGCCAAGGCGGACGACCGCCCTCGCGGACGGGGCTACCATATTTCGGCCCGATGGGCCTCAACGGCAACGACTACGACAACGGCGATAACAACAATACTTGTGCGCCGTCTATTTCCTTCACCCTTCTTTCGCCGCTAATTGGCGGAGGCGGTATCTTTGGATTTTCCCCGTTGCTGTTTTCGGCAGGAGTTCTGTGAAGATGATTGACCTGGGGTATTTGTGCGGGGCGGTGTTCTTCTTGACGAATGTCTGCAGCTCACGCACCAGTTCGTCGCTGGGATCGTGGCCGTCCTTCAGCACTACGTAGGCCCTGGGCTTTAGCAGGCCCTCTTCGTCGGGCACGCCGATTACTCCGCTTTCCAGAACCGCGGGGTGATCGATCAGGATCGCTTCTACTTCCGCCGGCCAGACCGCCTGGCCGGAGACTTTCATCATGTCGTCGGTCCTGCCGGCGTACCAGAAGTACCCGTCTTCATCGAGCCTGAACTTGTCGTGCGTGTTGATCCACTCGCCGCAGAACGTTGACTTGGTCTGCTCGTGCTTGTTCCAGTATCCGTTTGCGATCGAGTCGCCCTTGATGAACAGCGTGCCTTCTTCACCGATCGGGGCTTCCTTGTCGTCGTCGCCGATGATCTTGGCTTCGTATCCTTCTACGATCTGCCCTGTGGAGCCGGCTTTTACCGCTCCGGGTCGGTTCGAGATGAAGATATGCAAAATCTCAGTCGATCCGATCCCGTCGTAGATATGCACTCCGAACCGTTCGAGCCACTTGTCGTACAGCGGTTTTGGCAGCGGTTCGCCGGCCGATACGCACATGCGGACATTGCCCAGCGAGGTCCTGTCGGTCTGTTCGGCCATGTGCAGCATCGCGGCGTAACTCGTCGGCACGCCGTAGTAGACAGTGGGCTGGTACTTGTCGATCACGTCGTACGTGGCTTGCGGAGTGGGGCGATCGGGCAGCAGGACCGTCGTGCCGCCTGTTCGCAGCGGGAAGTACAGCCCGTTGCCCAGCCCGTAGGCGAAGAAGAGTTTGGCGATCGAAAACGACGTGTCCGATTCGCGCACGCAGATGGTGTCGCGCGCGTAGAGATCGGCTTCGACGATCATGTCGTGGTGCAGGTGGATCGCGCCTTTGGGGAATCCGGTCGTGCCGGAACTGTAAAGCCAGAACGCAGCGTCGTCTTTGCTGGTCTCTACTGCTTCGAGTTTCGGCGAAGCGTCGGCCAGCAGTTTGCTCATAACCAGCGGGGCGTCGTGATCGTCGCCGGCTACGATAATGTGCTCCAGATGCTTGAGGTGTCCGCGGATCTCCATGATGTGTCCAAGCAGCGAGGGATGGACGACCAGAACGTGCGCCCGGGAGTCGTTAAGGAGATACTCGTAGTCTTTCGGCATCAGGATCGTGTTGATCGGGATCGCGACTGCTCCGACCTTGATCGCACCGAAAAACGCATAGACGCAGTCGGGATTGTCGGGCATGAGTATCGCGACCCGCTGTTCAATGCGTATGCCCAGATTCAGCAGCGCATTGCCCATGCGATTTACGTTTGCCAGCAGTTGATCGTAAGTGACGGTCTCGTCGCCGCATAGAATTGCAGGCTTGCCGCCTCGACCGGCGGCGACATTCTCGTCGATGAAGACCGACGCTGCGTTCAGGCGTTCGGGAAATTCCATTACAGCCATATCATCTCCTTCGCATTTAGACGAACCGCTATTTTAAGGGCAAAACGCGTTTCTGGCAAGCAAAACGACGGCGAGTCTCTACGATGTCTTGACCCCGACGGCTCCGGCGGCGACAATTGTCCCGGCAGTTCTTCAGACAATCAAACCCTTCGAGAGGTCATACCATGATTTCCAGCAGAAGAGAGTTTCTCAAGACCGTTGGCGTCGCAGCGGCCGCTATGGCGATTCCCGCGACAGCTTCGCGCGGAGCCGAAAAGGCGTCCAAACCCAACGTTCTGCTGATATTCACTGACGATCAGGGCACGCTGGACGCCAACTGCTACGGGTCGAAAGATCTCTACACCCCGGCGATCGACGAACTTGCCGCCAAAGGCGTGCGGTTCACCCAGGCCTACTCGCACACTGTCTGCTGTCCGGCTCGAGCGCTGCTCATGACCGGCAGGCATCCGCAGCGGTCGAACGTAAACATGTGGACCCAGGGCGACGCGCATATCAAGACAGTCGGCAGGAACATGTACAAAGAAGAGATCACGATCGCCGAGCACCTCAAGGCCGGCGGATACCGCACGGGCCTGTTCGGCAAGTGGCATCTCGGCGCGCACCTGGAATACGGGCCGACGAAGCAGGGGTTCGACGAATTCTTCGGTCTGCGCGGCGGGTTCATCGACAACTACAATCATTACTTCCTGCACGGAAAGGGATTCCACGATCTGTACGAAGGGACGAAAGAGGTATTCGAAAAGGACAAGTACTTCCCCGATTTGATCACCGCCCGTGCCTTGAAGTTCATCGAGACCAACAAGGCTGGCCCGTTCTTCATGTACCTGGCGTTCAACATTCCGCACTATCCCGAGCAGGCCGACAAGAAGTTCGACGAGCGGTACAAGGACCTGAAAATGCCCCGCCAGGCGTACGCCAAGATGATCTCGACTGTCGACGATCGGATCGGTCTGGTGCTGAAGAAACTCAACGATCTGCAGATCAGGGACAATACGATTATCGTGTTCATGTCAGACAACGGGCATTCGCGCGAGCGGAATCACATCCGCATGGATAACCACAACAGCGGTTTGGCCAAGGGCACGAAATACGGCGCCAACGGCGGCGGCGGGAACACCGGCAAGTGGATCGGAGCCAAGGGCTCGTTCCAGGAAGGCGGCATCCGCGTGCCGGCGATAATTTCGTATCCGAAGAAGCTGCCCAGCGGTATTGTTCGTGACCAGGCGATAACCGCCGCCGACTGGTATCCCACGATTTCGGAGCTATGCGGTCTGGCCCAGCCCAAGGTCAAGCTCGACGGGCAAAGCCTTCTGAAGATCATTAAATCCGCCGACTGCCCCACACACCACGAAGCGATGCACTGGCAATGGGGCTCTCAGTGGGCGGTGCGACAGGGCGACTGGAAGCTTATCGGAAACGGCAAGCGCGGTCGGTCTCTGGGCAATCTGGCCGGCGACAAGCCCGAACGCGAGAACTTCATCAAGACCAAGCCTGACATCGCCAAACGCCTGCTTGAGCTTCACCTTGAGTGGGTCAAGGAAGTTACGCCCAAGAAGTAACGCTGCTACGCCGGTTTTCCGACCGGGGCGAGATAGACGGTGAATTCGTCGTCGCCATCGAGACCCAGGAGTGAGTCCATCGCTTCCTGATCGTAGGCGGCGATCGCGCACGAGCCGAACTCCAGCGCTTCAGCCGCCAGGTAAAGATTTTGGCAAACGTGTCCGGCGTCCAGCAGCATGGTCTTGTGTGCTTCGTGCTGATACCGCCACTCGCCGCGATAAGGTATGCAGCTCCATACGAACAGTGCTGCGGCTTGTGCGGGGCGAACTGCTGGCCGAACGTGGCCATGGCTACACGCCGCGCCGCGTCTTCGGGCATCTGTGCGGTCAGCAGCAGTTCGTGCGTAAGGGGCAGGTATCTGTATATCCCTTTGCTCAATCCGGCCACTCGGTTGGCGAAAATATAAGTCTCGAATGGGTGTCTGGCCCCGGCCGACGGGACCGGTCGAAACGTGTTGCATTTATCGCGACTTACGCGGTCTACACCCTGGGTCGCCCACAGCAGCATCGCAAGTTCGACCAGTGTAAGCGGTTGGTTCGAGAAGTTTCGGCGGCTTCGGCGATCTTTAAAGCACGTCAGGATGTCGGGCTTTCGCACCGCTCGTTTGTCGGGCTGGGGAAGTTTGAATACCTTCTTGGACGGTTCATACGGTTTTTCCAGCGAAGGATGGGCCACGCCTCCTGACTGATCGGACCGGCGCGAGTCCACGTCCGCAAAACCCGACTTCATGAACTGTCGTCCAGACTGTTTCGATTTCATATGTTGCTCCGTGTAGTTGCCGCAATGATGTCATGGCGCCGGCCGAACGTCAAGGCCTCCAGGCGCCGCACTGTAATTCAGGGCGGGACATTTGTTTCCGGCGGCGGTATAATACTATGGCAATTGCGGGTTGGACCGCATGCCCGGAAAATCACTATTCACAGCGAGATTCGCCATGGGACCCAGAGTTGGAGTCACCTTTGTCATTATCGCGGTTTTGATCTGTTCGTCAGTGTCCTACTCGGCGGCCAAGCCTGCTGCGGCTTCCGGCGATTCCGGTAAGGTTGCACTGACGTACGACAGCGGTAGGAAAGTTACATGCCTTACGCCCCGTTGGGCCACAGGCGGAAATCAAATACAGATACACGGTTCGTCGGGAAAAGCCGCCATCGCCGGCAAGAGCGTGCCGGTGGCCGGTTGGAAGATCGGAACCGGGTCGAAGATAGGCCTGGACTCCGACGGCGACGGGATAGTCAACACCGACCGGGAGTACAAGAAGGCTCCCGACGGCGGTTCTGTGGTCCTGACCGGCAAGATCGACGGTAAGGAGCTGTCGGTTCGCTGCAGTGATATCCGGGTTCATTACGACGCGAATAAGGGCGAAGTGCGCAGTATGCGCTGGCGAATGCAGGGCGTGTACGGATGGGTCGGTCAGATCGGATCGGAGAATATACGCATCCTCGATGAGAATCTCGACGGCAAGTACGGTAACGACGGTAAGGATGCAATTCAGATCGGCAGGTCCAGGCTGGCGCTTCCGCTTCGCAGGCGGCACCGGATCGGCGAGGATTTCTACAGTCTCAAGATAGCGCCCGACGGTTCCAGCCTGGAGTTTACGAAACTCAAGGATGTGCCCGTTGGCCTGGTCCGCACGCCGTTTGCGGGCAAGTATCTCGTTGGCCTGGTGCTGGACGGTGCGCCCGGCGCGTTTGACATCCGGGCCTGCAGCAGGACCGGTATCCCCGCCGGCGACTACACCGTAGTGTACGGCGTGGTGGGCAACCCCAGATCGCCGGTGGCGCTTTACCGCGGGCGGAGTTCCAATCTCAAATACAATATCCAGGCCGACAAGAATAACCTTCTCCGCATAGGACCTCCGCTGCAACTGGTTTTCCATGCGTCCTACAAGGAAGAGGAGAAGAAGAACAACAGCAACAAGAGCAAGAAGCCCATCAAGAAACCGGTCAAGATCAACAAGAAGCAAATGATCCACAAGATCGGGGTCAGGAAGCCCGATCGCGTAATTGGGTCGGCCGGTGAGGAATACGGTCCGGTGGTCTTCCCCAACCCTCGCAGCCCCAGGGGGCGCCCCGGAGTTTTTGTGTACCAGGGCTCAAGGATTATCGGAAAGGGCGTCATGTTGGAAAGGGATGGGAATATACAGGACTTCTGGTACGAACTGCCCCGCAAGTTCTCGCCCATGAGCATCAGGGTTATGATGGTCGCGACAGTAGGCGGACTGGGGAAGGTTTCCGGCGTCAGGACGCTCAAGCAGATATATGACAAGGAGGCCGCCGGGCCTCCCAAAACGGACAAACCGGCGGTAAGCACCACCCCGTGGAAGAAGCCGGTCAGATCCGGGCGTGTGGCGATAAAGCCCAAACCGCCCATAACCGCCAAGCCCAAACCGACCCCCGCGCCGACCACAAAGCCGGTGGTCGGAACACGTCCGCCAAAGCCGAAACCGTCCAAACCCGTATCGTCGAGCGAGCAGAAGGCCGACCGGCTCCTGAAACTCGCCCGGAGCTACGAAAAGATGAAGTTGAACGCCAAATATGTCCAGATGCTCAAGAAGACCGTCGAGAAGTATCCGGACACCAGAGCCGCTATCACCGCTAAGGAGCTGCTGACGGCGATGGAGTAGCGCGATCTTACGACCGGCCTGTGGCGGGGGATCAGCACGCAACCGAACCAACTAGCTGCGCTCGATTTGCGCCCCGGGCGAATATCGCCGCCGGCGCGTCTGATGTACACACCAAACGCCTCCGGCGGCGGTTCGCCCGTCGTATATGGTTGTTGTAGAGACCAGCGGCTTGACAACGCCGGTGAGTCTACGCTGTTTCCTGCATTAGTTCGATCGGGGCGGTGTCTTCCATGATGAAGGCGATCGTCAGGCCCGGGAATACTTCGAACGGCTCGATCAGGACGTTCTTGCCTTCGATGGCGGCCTGGATGTCGTCGACCATGAACGCGGCGTGAGTATTTTCCTGGAGTTCCTTGGGCATGGGGCTGTCGTCGTCAAACCGCAGCCATTCGATCTTGAATTCCGAGGCTTGCGGATCGGTGTAGTACAGCTTCCCGTCGGCCATGTACTCTTCGCCTTCGTGAGAGTCTTTTGTGGGGATGCCAATATGGTGAAATTTCATGTCTGCTCCTGGTTGGTTAGGAATTTGAAAACTATTAGAACTTAACGTTAGGGTTTGTGAATCTCAGACCGTCATTATCGTGGAAAGTCGCGTATTCGGTCACTATCGCCCCCTCTGGTCCGGCGAGCATGAAATGCATTGCTTCGGGTCGGTTCAGCGTGTCGATTTCGCCGATCGGGACTTCCTTGACCTGTTTTGCGGTGATGAACTCGGCCTGGCTGGCGGGGGTCTGAACCGGGCAGGGTATGGTCTCGTCGCCCTCTGCGAATGTGTATATCATCCCGTGCCGCACCTGCCAGCTTTCCATTTTGGCGGTCACATCACCAGCCGGCACGTGTGAGTGTTCGACTATCATCTGTCCGGGCAAGAGGAGGATCTCGTGTCCGAAGTACTTATGCTCCAGGTCGTTAACCCAGAATATACCCGCCATTCCGGCTCCGACGAAATCACCGAGCCCAAAGTCTGTGGCCCACATTTCACTTCGCAGCTTATTGGTGATCGGATAGCTGAAAGACTCCATCATCGCGAAGTATGCGTCTCGCGCCTTTTCGACGAGGAATTGCCCATCGGCGTCATAGAAGTCGCTGTTTTCGAGTGTCACCGTTGTGCTCCTTGAATCTGGTTCTTGCGTGCTGCGGCGTTATTCCCTATTATTAGCCCTCTGTCGATCCACCGCAGCAGGGAGGCTCGCGGGAATCCGACTGTCGGGCGAGCATCTTTGGCCTGACTTCGGATCGGGCAAACCATAGATGCTGGGATTAAATTTCAGTATATGAAAAGCGTTTTAGCATGACAACATCTAACTAGAAAGGCGAATCTTATGGCTATGAAGAAGTTCATGAACGACCCGGCGAATCTCACACCCGAGCTGCTGGACGGTCTGTGCACCGCTTTTGAGGACAAGCTGACGCTGGTCGGCGAGAAACTCGTCTGCCGCGCCACCCCCAAAGCCGAAGATAAAGTCGCGATCGTCACCCTCGGCGGCGCCGGTCACGAGCCCGCCCTCCAGGCGTTTGTCGGCGAAGGGCTCATAGACATCAGCGTAGTTGGCGACATTTTCGCCGCTCCCAACGGTCCCAAGGTCTTCCAGGCCCTGAAGATGATGAATCGCGAAGCGGGCATCCTGTTTGTGGTTCTCAACCATGCCGGCGACGTGCTGAACGCCAATGTCGCGATGGAACTGGCCGAAGACGAAGGACTCAACGTCAAGATGATCCTGACGCACGAAGACATCGCACCCGGCGCCGATACGCCTGACGAAGACCGAAGAGGACTCGTCGGATGCGTACCGCTGTACAAAGTCGCCGGAGCGGCGGCCGAAGCAGGCAAGAGCCTCGACGAAGTTTACGCCATTGCCGAACGATTCAACGACAACATGGCCACTCTCGCAGTCGCGATGACAGTCGCCACCCATCCGCAGAACGGCGGGGAAATCGGCGACATCGCCGACGACGAGATGGAAATCGGAATGGGCCAGCACGGCGAAGCCGGCACGGGACCCTGCAAGATCATGACCGCCGACGAAACCGCCAAGACTATGGTCGAACGCCTCGTAGCGGCCATCGGCGTAACCAGCGGCGACAAGGTCCTGCTTACGATCAACGGTTCGGGCGCCACGACTCACATGGAAATGTTCCTGATCTACCGCGCCGCCAGGAAGATTCTGGCCGAAGCTGGTGTCGAAACCGCATGCTCGATGGTTGGCGAATATCTGACCGTGCAGGAAATGGGCGGATTCCAGATGTTCCTGGCCAAGATGGACGACGAGCTTATCGACCTGTTCAAGGCGCCCTGCGATTCGCCGTACTGGACCGTAAGGTAAAGTTCCAACTCAAGAGGTAAAACGAACAATGGCTGATACTATCAATGCTGACAATCTGGTTGCGATGCTGCAGAACGCAGTGGCTACTATTCGTGACAATGAATTAATGCTGAGCAAGCTGGACTCGGCCACCGGCGACGGCGACCACGGTTCTGCGATGGTCTCGGCGGTTGGAGCTGCCGACAAGGCGATCGCCGAATGGGACAAGGCCTCGATCAAGAGCCTGCTTAAGGGCGTTGGCTGGGGCATGATGTGCATCGACGGCGGATCGACCGGACCGCTCTGGGGCTCGCTGTTTATGGGCATGAGCAAGGGCGCCGGCGAGGCCGAGACCCTTGATTGTGCGGCGCTGGCTGATGCGTTCGAAGCCGGGCTCGAAAAGCTGCAGAAGCAGTCCAAGGCCCAGGTCGGCGACAAGACCATGATGGACGCGCTGATCCCGGCGGTCGGAGCCATTCGCACCGCCGCCGACGCTTCGGCGAGCATTAATGACGCGATGGCCGCCGCCGCTGCCGCCGCTGCAGAAGGCGCCGCGGCGACTTCCGAGATGCTGGCCAAGTTCGGACGCGCCCGCAACCTCGGTGATCGCGTTATCGGTCACATAGACCCCGGCGCGACGTCAATGTCGTTGTTGTTCAAAGCATTCAGCGAGGCCCTGTAGGTCCCGCTAGATTTCGATAGAAAACAAGGAAAGAAGAAATGGCTGATCTAGATGGAGTTAACAGCGCTGACAGTAGCGCCGATGGTTACGGGATAGGTATCCCCGTTGAAACGAAACCGTATTTCCTCAGGGGCGCTAACGACCTTGACTGGGGAATGAAAGATCGTCTGTCGCGCATGTTCTGCCCGGAATCCGGCAAGACGGTTATGCTGGCGTTCGACCATGGATACTTCATGGGGCCGACATCGCAACTCGAACGCATCGATCTGGCGATTCGCCCGTTGGCTCCGTACGCCGACGTGCTGATGTGCGCTCGCGGAGCTCTGCGAGGCTGCATCCCGCCGACGTATAACAAGGCCATTTCGCTGCGCTGCTCCGGCGGAATCTCGGTTCTGACCGAACTGAGCAACGAAGTCATCGCCGTGAACATCGAAGATGCTGTGCGTCTCAACGCATCGGCGATGGCGATCCAGGTCCATATCGGCGGAAAGTACGAACGAAACACCATCGATAACCTGGTCAAGACCGTTGACGCGGGCATGAAGTACGGCGTTCCGACGCTTGCTGTCACGGCAGTCGGACGCGAAATGGTCCGCGACCAGCGATACCTGGGTCTGGCCACGCGCATCTGCGCCGAAATGGGCGCACAGTTCGTAAAGACATACTACTGCGACGAAGGCTTCGAGAAGGTAACCGCAGGTTGCCCCGTCCCGATCGTCATCGCAGGCGGAAAGAAGCTGCCTGAACTCGACGCACTGAAGATGTGCCGCCGAGCCATCGACGAAGGCGCACTGGGCGTAGACATGGGACGAAACATCTTCCAGTCTGACGCACCGGTAGCGATCCTCAAGGCCGTTCGCGCCGTAGTACACGGCGGCGAGACCCCCGAAAAAGCGTTCGAAATGTACGAGACGCTGAAAAACGAACAATAAATCCTGCAAGGGTTCGTTATTAAGTCAAACAGACTTCTAATAGACCCGTAACAGACTCTTAAGGAGCAATGCATGACTTTCAAACAGTTTTTCCCCATCCCCGTTGGTATCGCTATCCTGGCGTTCTTCTTGATGCTGATTGCCTGGGGCTCAGGAAAATGCGCCAACTATGGTCAGTATTTCGTTATCTGGATTGCTTTCCAGGCCTGGGCGATGTACTTCATGGCCGGTTGCACGCTCCAGGGCGGTGTGAAAGTCTTGCTCGGATATACTGGCGGCATCACGGCCTCGATAGGCGTTATGGAACTCGCTGGTCAACTGGGCCCTGGCGGCATTTTGGGTGAGACGGGGCTTGGCGGATTGGCCGCCGCCGTGGCGGTTCTGATCATCGTGATTCCGATCATCTGCTTCGAGCGCGTACCGTGGTTTGACTTCATCCCCGCATGGTTTGTCGGCTCCGGCGCGTTCTTCGGCCTCAGCGCACTCCGCGGAAACGAAAACACTGTCAGTATCCTCAAAGCGACATTTGGCAGTGGTGGTACTGTCGACGAAGCACTAAAGAGTGGTGTTGGCGCATTGGATGTAACCCACCTTAGCGTGATGGGCGCAGAGTTGTTCTCGTGCTTCATCGGCGTCTGCTTCGGTATCGTCACCGTGATCCTTCGTGGCAAGTACGAAGCTTCGCTGAAGCTCGAAGCGCCTGCTGAGGCGCCAGCTGACGAATAAGACGAGCTTTTTGAGTTAGATGAAATAATCAATGCCCGCAGCAGAAATGTTGCGGGCATTGTTATGCGCCGAATCAATCCAGATCGGCCAGTCGAGCGCGCACATCGGCGACAGATAGATCTGCGATATGGAACTCTTTACGCGGATTGGTCATCCCGCCTACGATTTCCACGTCCCGCTTGGAAACCCCAAGAGCCTTTGCCAGCGTCTTGGCGATCGATGCGTTGGCCCGCCCCTTTTCAGCCGCAGATGAAGTCGCAATCTTCAAACAGTCCCCCAGAACGCCGACAACCTTATCACGCGAAGCGCCGGGAACGGCCTTTACGGAAATAACAGCGCCGCCGGTCGTATCACGAACAGCAAGCTTCTTAATATCCTTCATGATATCGCCGCCTGGACTGATCACTTTAGTGAACCAGTCAAAACCGTCCATCGGAACATCTAGTCGAATCCAATAATGCAGTTCGTGAACAGTACGCCGTTACTTGACAGTCAACTGCGGTTCAGCAGGCTCCGGTTTGCTGATTTAAAAGGCAAAGGCACTGGTTCACTGAAGTGACCAGTCCGGGGGGGGAGTTATATTATCCCGCTCTGCCTGGCGTATTCGAATACGCCGCCGGCTCGGATGATGTCGCCGACGTCGCCCAGCGGCTGGAGGGTGTAGCTCTTGCCGGTGGTGGTGTTGGTCAGCGTGCCGGCCTCGGTGTCGACCTGTACTTCGTCGCCGGTGGATATCTCATCCACCAGTCGCGTTGCGGTCTCGAACGGTACGAGGTATCCGCCGTTAATCGAGTTGCGGTAAAATATCCTCGCGTAGCTTTCGGCGATCACCACGCGGCAACCGGCCTCGGCGATCGCCAGCGGGGCGTGTTCGCGGGAGCTGCCGCACCCGAAGTTCGTCCCGCCAATAATCACCGCGAACTCGCTGGCGAACTGGCCTTCGGCTACAAACGGCGTATTGCCCTGCGGCAGGCCCGCCTGGGCGATCGGGATACCGCACATGGCGTGCATGCCGAAGTACTTTCGCTCTTCGGGGTCTGCGGGATTATAGCTCAGAAACTCGGCCGGTATTATCTGGTCGGTATCAATATTGTCACCGGCGACAAAAGCCTTACCGCTGATTACTTTTTCATTGTCGTTCTGCATGTGTATTGCTCCTTAGGCCGACTATTCTAGCGACCCGACGCCAACAACGAAAGACGCTGTCGCGGTTTTCGTTTTGCCGTTGCCTTTAGCCAGTTGCCAACTGCCAATTGCCAATTGCCATGCCGCTGGTTATAACGGGTGCAACTTGAAAGGCCCCAGACATGAGCGGACATTTTGCAGATGATCTTACAGCAGCAATTATCGACAAACACGCGCCGGTATGCGTAGGGATCGACCCCTCGTACGACCGTCTGCCTGAACCTGTTAAGCAGGAATTCGGCGACGACCAGATCGGAGCCATGCGAAAATTCTGCACTGAAGTCATCCAGGCCGTCGCTCCGATAGTGCCGGCGATAAAACCGCAGATTGCATATTTCGAGGTCCACCAGGGCGCCGGCGTCGAACTGTATTTCGATATGATAGCCCTGGCTCGGCAGGCCGGGCTCATGATCATTGGCGATATCAAACGCAGCGATATCGGCTCGACGGCCCAGGCGTACGCACGCGGGCACGTCAGCGGGAAAAACTGTCCCGACGCGGTTACTGTAAACGGATACCTCGGCTCAGACGGGCTCCAGCCGTTCATCGACGAGGGGAACGCAGACGGCAGGGGCATATTCATACTCGTTCGCACGTCCAATCCGTCCGGTGCGGTGATTCAGGATTTCGCAGACGCCTCGGGCAAAAAGTTTTACGAACACATGGCCGAGCAGGTCGCCGCCCTGGGGCAGGACTCAGTAGGATCCAGCGGTTACAGTCGTGTCGGAGCCGTAGTAGGCGCCACCTATCCCGCCGAAGCCAAAGAACTGCGCGTAATGATGCCCGAGCAACTGTTCCTCGTTCCCGGTTACGGCGCCCAGGGCGCAACTGCAGCTGACTGCGCGGCCTCCTTCAAAGCCGACGGAACCGGCGCGATAGTAAACGCCAGCCGCTCGATCATTTACGCATACGACAAGAACCCCGACGTGGACTGGCGTGAGGCGATCCAACAGGCCGCAAAAGCATTCGCCGCCGACCTGGCCTCGGCGATTTTCTAACGGAAACAGGGCGGCGGGTTTATGGGCTTGCCGATTTGACTTCGGCGCTGCTTGTTCTTTCACCATATAGGCGGCATGTTCCCATGCCCCATCCTGCCGTGCGATTGAGGATGAAGACCGGTGAAAAGCGATTCCCGCGACGGACCGCAAATCGGCGTGGTTATATGGCAGTTCTCAATCAGCAGACCTTGCCCGGCAAGTCGGTCCAGGTTTGGGGTAATGCCCGCCATCGGGTTACCCATGCAGCCCGGCGATTCATCGCATCCACGGGGCTGCTTTCCGCTCGTTAGTTCTTCGGCAGAATCACCGTTGCGTTTTCGGGGTAGGTTCCCTTGCCCGGCTTGCCGTTCAGCGTGTACTCGATCGTCAGCGTCTTGGGCTGGCCGCGGGCGGGGTCTTGGTTAGTCAGGTCGCGGTACCTCAGCAGCGGGATATAGCGACAGTTCTGGGCCCATCTGGCGACCTGCTTGGTTACGTCGGTCTTCTTGTCGCCTGCGCCGTACATCGCCTTAGTGATAACGAGATTGACGTTCTCTTCCTTCATCGCGGCGGCGATCTCGTCGCTGCTTACGGCGATGGCGGTTTTGCGAGCCTGGGCGTCGAGTTTCTTCATTTTCAGTGCGGTCTTGGTGAGTTTCAGCGGAACGCCGGCTACTTTCTCCGAGTCGCCGTCCTGGCGGATGTTGAACCGGTCGATCACCGGGGCGGTGGCCACTCGGGGACGTACCTGCGGGATGCACGCGACGGTAGTGGAGTACGGATCGTACATCGCGCGGATTTCCTCGTCGCCGAGGTAAGGACCGTTGGCGTCGACCCACGCCACGAGCCGCTCGAGATCTTCGCCTGTGACTTTCACCTTGTTTCCGTGCTTACCGCTTGCTGCATTGTCGATAAGCTTGCTCTTGGCGGAGAACGCGGTGTACGGGGCCAGCGTCTTAAGATCCGATCCGTCGCCCCTGTTGCCGTTGTACGACTCGACAACGTACACGCCGCTGGGCGATTGGGTCCTGCTGTTGTTTCTGCCCCAGCGGCAGGCTCCGCCCACGAGCGTCAGGTACGGTTCGGTGAACGGGCTGACCTCGTCGGGGCGCGTAAACGTCGAGTGATCGCGCCAACCGTGCGTCGAGGGTCGCAGCGTCATGTTCAACTTGGCGTAGGCCTTGTGCTTGGGGTTCTGGTGGCACTTGGCGCAGTGTTTGTCGAGCACCGGCTGAACGAACCGGGCGTAGCTGATGGATGTTTTGTAGCCCCAGGACGGTTCGACCGGAGCCTTGGGGCCCTTCTTCATCGCGATGCTTGTCGAAGTCGCGGCCGGGTTGCCGCGCGTCACGAGCTTGGACTCGTGGCAGCCGAAGCATCCTCGAACTTCGCCGGGCATAACGCCGGTGAACGAGCGCATCACGTGGATCGCCCGCTTGTTCTCGTCGAGCATCTGGAAGAACAGAGACTGGCCCGGCGGGAGTTTCATGGCAATGCTGCCGTCTTTTTCGATCGGCACGGTTCCGAGGATTCGCTTGACGCCGTCGGCCTGGAACACGCTGATCGCCGGCCCGTCGTGCTGAACGGTCTTGTGCCACGTCGTGTAGTTCTTGGGGTCCATCTGCAGAACGCGGATGTACTTGCCCTTGCCTCGCAGGATTTTAGGTGCGTTGCTGAATACGTCGTTGCTGTAGAGGATGCCGTCGGCGGGTTTCTCGTTGGCTCCGATTTTGGGCCAACTCACGCGATCGGGTATCGCCCGGGGAGCCTGTCGCTTGCAGAACGGCATGGCGTAGTAGGCGTTGTGCGCGCCCTTGTGGATAAGCTCGCGGTTGCCGTAGATGTCCATCAGGTAGAGATTGTACTTCGCGCCCCTTGCCGAGAATTGGTTCGTGTGCGGAGTTCTCCCGTTAACCGCCGAGCAGAGGAAGTCCTCTTCGCTCAGCGGGTACGGGGTTTTGTATCCCAGGAAGCCCATGTTCTTGTGGTACTTTCTGGCGGGATCTTTGTACTTGTCGGTCTCGTTTTCGCAGGCGGGTTTTCCGTCGCCGACCTCCGGCCAGGCTACTTGAGGCGTTACTTTCGTCAAACCGTTGGGATAGTCGAGCCCCTTGTTCGGGTCGATTATTCCAAGGCTTCCGGCGAACCAGTTGTGGTGCCCGACGCCGGTGAACATCACGCGCGTCGAACCGGGAATGGCGCGAGCTTCGGTCAGCACGTCGGGCCAGCGGCTCTGATTGCCCCAGAATATCTGAACGTTCGTACCGTCGGGATTCATCGTCCAGAGGCTCTGAACTCGCCAGAGAGCTTTCTCGGTGTACTCCCATCGCGTGTAGATGATTCTTCCGTCATTGAGAACCGAAGGCATGTACTCGGCCTCGCCGTTTCGCGAGACTACGTAAATGTTCTTACCGTCGCCGTCGCAGCGGGCAACGGCGTATGCGTGAGTCATCGGCATGCATCGTACGTAAGTGTGGGCGCGCGACGTGCAGAAGGTGATCTTTCCGTCGGGCGTGTAGATCGGATCGAGGTCGTCGTAGTCGCCGAAGGTAAGCTGGGTGACCTTTTTCCCGTCCTTGTCGACCTCGTAGAGGTGGAACGACTTCTCGCCTTTGGGCTCGAACGAGACGATAACCTTGTCGCCTGAGAAGTGCACGTCAGGCCGCCAGAAACTGCCCTCGCGGTCGCCGAAGAGATTCTTCGTCTTGCCGCCGGGATCGAGACCGGCCACCAAAAGTCGCCCGCCCGATACTCCCATATAACCGTTGCGGTGACGAGCCTCGTGCTTCCACTCGTTGGTCGCGTCGCCGCCTTTGCCCATCGGGAACGGATTGTCGATCAGGATGACTTTATCGAAGTTGACCAGCGGGTTGGCGAACATGATCTCTCGCTTTACCGCTCGAACCGCAAAGTAGAGCTTTGTGACCGCTTCGTCGCCTTTGATCTTGTCGACTTGCTTCTCCAGCTTCGCCAGCTTGTCGAGCTGGGCCTTAAGCGACGGACAACCCTTGATCTCCGCAAGTCGCCCAGCCAGGTCGCGAGCCCAACTGATCTCGTTGGAGATACCGATTGTCACCGGCTTGCCGCCGCACTGCATGAGCCAATCAGCTTCGAGCTGGGCCTGACCTTCGGGCGTGGTCGCCCAGGCGGTGGTGGACATGGCGCCGACAACCGTCAGACAGACAACGGCCAGGATTGCGTTACTAAACAGTTTGTTCATCTATTCTTTCCTTTTCGGTAAGGGCGAATGCGTCACGGGGCAAGCTATAACCGCCAGGCTCTCGCGGCGGATTCCTCGATCGGCATTATACAGGATACTCGCTTTTGATACTACCGTAGTGTGCGACTCCGTTGGCGGACCGCGCGAAATAGTAGTTCACTGAGAGTAGAACGACCGACGGCGTTCCGACGTTGTCGGGATGCGGGCCGACTTACCGTCAGCCGCTAAACAGGATGAGAAGCCATCGCTCGCTGATCGTAGGGACGTTCGCCTACTTCTCAGGTACGAGTCTTATCGTCTCGATTGAGTACTTCCCGACTTCCAGTGTCGCATCCTTCGTTGTGTGGGGCATTTTGGCGGGATCTTCTTCGATCAGGTTGGTTTTGTGGGCGGCTTTTACTCCGAATGACGGGGTGATGACCACTTTGGTTTTGTCTTTGCCTTCAGCCTCGTAGAAGCGGACCGCTATGTCATTGCTGTCTTCGGACTTCTTTACCGCCGTGACGATCACGTTGTCGGCTGAGACGCTCAGGAACGATTTTGTAGTCGGCAGCTTGCCGGACGGATTGGGCTTCACTGCTATGGGCATCAGCGGATTGTTCGTCGCCACGCCGCGGCGGTAACCGTTCCGCCAGCCGCCTTGGTGGGAATATATCGAGAAGGTGAACGTATGATCGCCCGGCTGGGTCCAGCAGTGCTTCCAGCGGCTGCAACTGTACGCCGAGCATAGCAATACCGGCTGCAATACGGGGTAGTCGACTGGTGCGGAACTGGCGTCCATATAATCCCACGCGATTGCCGATGAGCCGATCGTCACGCCAGCCTCGCCGTCGCCAGCGTAGATCCAGTTCTGTATCTCCCGCGGCCGGACCGGGGTCTTGCCGCGTCTGCTGCGACGCCACTGCTTCCATTTCTCCAGGTCGGTTGACCGCAGCTTCTCGAACTCCGCAATCTGTTCCTTCGTCAGCTTAACTTCAAACGCCAGTTGCGGCTGGATCTCGTCGGCGCCGATTTCGACTTTGCCGAACGGGACCTCGTAGGCGACGTTCTTGAAGTTCGCGTTGATCGGAAACGCCAGTCGAATCTGCCTGGCCTCGGTCTCGTCGCACTCTCGCATCGTGCAGGTCAGGTCGATCCGCTTCAGCTCGTTAAAGAGCGTAAGCTGGAACGAGACCTTCCCGCGCGGCGTGGCGACTTCCTTCGACTCGAACGTCGTAAAGAGCGGACCGCTGGCCTTGCACGCCCAGGTCGTTGCAAACACGCCGAGCTTGTCCAGCGGCGCGGCCTCCGGCAGGCGGATATGCACGTGCTCGCCGGCGCCCTGGCCCTTGTAGACGAAGTCCAGCCACTGTGCGGCCTCGAACTTGTCGGTCTTCAGGAGCTGGCGTTTGAGCTTCTTGTCGAAAATCGCGGCGATTCCCTGCTTACCCGGCGTGATGCGGAAGAAATCGTTCTCAAACGGCCCGGACCACGCCGCTCCGGGTTTGGCCAGCCCTTTGCCCGGCGCCAGCGGCTTGCCGAACCTGTGGAGATAGAACGTCGAGTAGCCCATCGACGGGATGTCTTTGGCCAGGAAGATCATCTTGTTGTCGATAGTGCTCTGGCATGGGACCTGCTTGTCGTCCCGATCGTAAACCCGATAGTCGCTCTGGGTCTCAGGAAGCGGGATTTTCACAATGTCGGTTCTGGTCCAGGACAGCGTATTGAATACGACGATCGGCGTGTTATCGCTTTTCGCGCTGGTCTTGACGGCGGCGGCGATGGCGCCGAGCGATTTGTCGAGCATTTTTTGTCCGCTGGCTTTCGCACTGGCGTATTTCTGGAGGAAAGTCGCGATGCACTTGTCCGGCGCCATTCCGTGGCAGGAGAAATCGACGTTACGCCAGCCCTCGAACAGTTTTTCAGTCGGGTATTTTTCCCACGTCCCTTCGGTAACCGCGCGGAATGCGCCGAACGCTTCTGCGGCGCACAGCAGCCTGCTGGCGGCTCGCTGGTCGGAGAACATCTTGTAGTTAGCCGGAGCGCCTTCGTAGAGCCACTTGTTGGGCCATTCGCCCTGGAGGTGCTTGAACTTCGCCCCGGGCGAGGACTTCACCTCGTCCATCATATCGGCGAACGTGCCGTACTCCATCGGCGGCAGCTTCTTCTCCGTGGCGTACTTGTTCCAGTTGTCGATTAGCTCGCGGAGATCGCGCGGCGGGACGCAGTCCTTGCTGATCAGGTGCGGCATGATCGGCTTGATCTTCCGGGTTTTGTATTCGGCGTCCTGGTCGGCTATCCATTTGCTCATCTTCGCCGGATCGTTTGCGATGTTCGGCGAGCCGGGCCGCCATGATATGTTGTCGGCGTAGTGGTTCATAAAATAGCAGAACACGCTGCTGCCGTCTGGGGAAGACCAGTTCAGGAAATCGGTTCGCACTCCGTCGATATTCCAACTGCGGGCCAGGTAGGCCTTGTCGGCGCCGGCTTTGCTGAGGATTTGCGGCATCTGGATCGTGAAGCCCGGCACGTCGGTGTTGTACCAGAGCTTCGTGTCGACGCCGAACTTGTTCTTGTACCATCGGCGGCCGAGGTACATAAGGCGGGCCAGTTGCTCGCCGGTGACCAGCGAAGTGTACGGCATGGCGTATCCGGCTCCCCACTGGATGCGGCCCTGCTTGATGAGCTTGCCGAACTCTTCTGCGCGATCGGGATGGTGCTTGAGATAGTCGAACAGCCAGACGGTGCACTCGCCGTCGTACTTGAACTTCGAATCTTTGGCCAGGAGCTTCAGGGCGGTGTTGATCTCGTGATTGGAGCTCTTCATCTCGCCTTCGTACGAGCCGCGGTGCCAACCGAGATCGTGGTGCGAAAGCTGCAGGATCTTGACCTCTCCGTTTTTGAGGTAGTCTATGGCGGCGGCGGGGTCTTCTTTTGGCTCCTGGGCCAGGGCGGGCAAGCCCAGCACTGACAGGGCGAGGATTGTTGCTGCTATATTCTTAAGCATCGTTTCTCCAGTGAATAATAGTCGTCTTCCCTGCTGAAGGGGGCCAATTATGATACCAGAACTGCTCTAAAAACGCTATTGTATCCATATGCATGGATAGCATAGTCTCTGCTGATTTCCCGGGCGTCAAACGGGGGCCGCCAGGTTCACAGGTTCACAACCGAGGCGGGGCGGGGCTGTGTGCCGTGATGTTGACCTGCAGGCGATCGCGTGATGTAAGCACTGGTGTAGAAATAGGATATGATTATTGTGTTATCGCATGGCTCCGGCAATAGTTAGTTCGCCGCCGAGGGGCGTTTGCTGAATCTGTGAACCATTTGTGATGTGTCGGCGGTGACAATGGAGGGAAATCACCAGCCAGGGGCGACTTGGCGCCGGGTGCAACTATTGTCTCAAGGATTTCAGTCGGTCCTACCGATATATATCAAGCTGAATGGAATCAAGCTGGGTATTGGAAGTAGTATCATGGAAAGAGTTTTTTCAGTAGTGGCTGGCATCACAGAAGCACTGGTTTTCGCAGCGATCGCCGTCGCGATGATCACGGTAGTATGGGTTGCGCTTTAGAGGGTCGACTGGTTGCGGGCGGTTTATTGCCCTACCGCATCGGCCGAACACAATCCCCTTCTTAGGCTCATTCGTACTGAGCTACGATCTGCAGCAGTTCTGTCATATCTGCTATGTGGTGGTCCGGAGCGATTCGCTTGGGCTTTCGTTTGACCGGTAAGTCCCGAAGCACGGTGATCATACCCACGTGGTTTGCCCCTGCAATGTCGGCGCTTGGAGAATCTCCGACAAAGATCGCCTCGGCGGCCTGTAGTCCGACTGCATCGAGTGCGATCTGGAATATCTTCGGATGCGGTTTGCGGAATTCGACCTGGCTGGAGTAGACCTTCGTGTCGAACATGTCGCCCATGGAAACCAGATCCAGGTGGCGGTCGAGAATCTCGCCGGGCAGAAACGTGTTGCTTACCAGGGCGATCTTAAGGCCTTTATCTTTAAGGGCTTTCACGGTCTCCGGTGCTTCAGGCACAACAGTGGCGACCTTGCATAGCGGTTGATAGAATCGCCAGGCCAGTTCCAGATTCTCTTTCTCGGTCAGTTCGTAGCCCCATTTACTGGCGAAACGACCCATTATGTCCAGGGAGTTGAACTCCCTGCCGGTAACGCGGGATTTTATGTAATTCCATCGAATCGCCCACAACTGGCGGAAGTGGAACTTGCGAAATCCCGGAACGGGCTTGCCGAGATCCCGTAGATATTCGTAGCCGAGCCGAGCTCCCTGGAGGAACATTTCGGTCATGCTTGCGTGTGCGAAATCTATGAGTGTGTCGCCCAGATCGAACAGGATGCCTTTTATTCTGCGGTCCATTGCATGCAATATTAACGTATGGCTCGGTTTGACGCCAACCTGGAATCATTTGGCGCTGGAAATGCAAAAAGCATCTTGAATTTTCCTGTGTCCGGACTATATTATGAACGTTGTAATTGAAGGTCCCCGCCGTCAGGTGAGGAAGAGAAACTAAAGAGTAAATAGGAGTAAAGTATGGCCTACGTAATTTCTGATCAGTGCACCGCATGCGGTTCATGCGTGGATTCCTGCCCTGCCGAAGCAATCAAGGAAGGCGATCCCAAGTACATTATCGACCCGGATCTGTGCATCGACTGCGCGAGCTGCGTTGACGCATGCCCCATTGAAGCTATAAGCGAAGTATAATCACAGTGCATTTGTACCTTCTTGCGGGCCGCCCGATGTCGTCATCGGGCGGCCTGCTCTTTGCGCTTTATGCAATTGCAGAACAAATTTGCTCGTTACTCCATACAGTGTGGGGATGTATAATGGTGTGGCGGACCCAGGCCGCTGCGGCCTGGAACTTTTAATGGTTTCCAGCGTCTAACCTGACGCATGCCGGGCGCAGAGTGCGTCCGAACGGGCAGGCGCAAGACCGGTGACCAACAGCGAATAAGAGGACCAGATGCGAAAAAGCATAATAACCTCAATTGCACTGCAAGTACTTCTTGCATCGTTGCTTATAGTGTCAAGCCCGCAAGGGCTTCAGGCGCGCCCCGACAACAGGGCGACCTCAGCGCCTGCGACCAGGCCGGCGACTCAGGCGGCAACCCAGCCGACGACCCAACCTGGCGACCCCCTGGCGGCGGCGAGAAAACTGTTCCTCAAGGGCGATTACGCCGGCGCCGAACGCCTCTACGCCAAAGCTAAAACCGACCCAAAATCGCAAATTACTGCTGCAATCGGGCTGGCCAGGGCTCTGGCCTCGCAGGGAAAGTACCCCGAGGCCAAGAAGGCGCTTGTCGCAATTTCCGACTCTGCCGGAGACGATTACAAGTGGCGGACGGCGACGGCTGAAGCCCTGATGCAGTTGGGCGAATACACCGAGGCGCTGGTCCACGCGACGAAAGCTCACAAGATCCGTCCGAACTGGGCGCCGGGAATACTCATTCGCGGTCGCCTGCTGGAAACGTTCGGGCGGAAGGACCAGGCCAAGGATGTCTACGATTCGATGTCGGTCGTGGTCGCTGACAGAGACTATCGCAAGAGTGCAGAACAACTGGTCGCCGTCGGGTTGATCCTGGACAGATACGTGACGCTCACCGGCCAGAAGGCTTCCGGACAGGCCGACAACATCTTCAACAACTACATCCGCAGGGCTTACGAGGATGTTGATTCGGAGTACTGGCCCGCGCACGTCGCGGCCGGTACGTTCGCACTGTCAAAGCATCGAGCAAAGACCGCAGCCGCAGAGTTTGCTCTGGCGCTGAAGCGCAATCGCAAATGCGCCGACGCCATGGTCGGTCTGGGCGCCGGGGCGCTGTCGAAATGGGGCTTCGAAGCATGCATCAAGTACGCTGACGCGGCGTTGAAGATCAATCCCAACCACCCCGACGCGCTGCTTCTCAAGGCCGTCTGCATGATGCAGTGGCGGAAGTTCGACCTGGTCGAACCGTTTATAAAGAAGGTGCTCAAGACCAATCCCAACCACCTGGAAGCCCTGTCGCTGGGAGCTGCTTTGCAGACTCGCAGGTGGAAGAAGGACCTTGCCAAACCGTACATTGAAACCGCAGCGAAGGTGAATCCCCGTTATTCGGGCATGCCCAATGCGATCGGGCAATGGCTGGCCGCCGGAAGGCAGTTCAAACAAGCCGAAGAACAGTATCTCAAGGCCATCGCCCTGGCTCCGGAGCTGTCCGGTCCGGTTACCAACCTCGGCCTGTTGTACATGCAGACCGGGCAGGAAACCAAGGCGTTCGAGACTCTAAAGAAGGCCCACGAACTCGACGATTTCCGGGCCGACGTGGTGAATTACCTGAAGATACTCGACAAGCTCCAGAGGTTCCTGGTCAAAGAGACCGAGCATTTCATAATCAAGGTTGACGGTCGCTACGATGCGGTTCTCGCCGATCTTGTCGCTGAGTATATGGAGGAGATATACGAGGAGATATGCGACGACTTCGACCACCGTCCGCCGGGCAAGACGCTGATCGAATTCTTCCCGGTCCACGATCAGTTCTCGCTCCGCCTGTCGGGCAAGGGATGGGTCGGCACGATCGGGGCCTCTACAGGAAACGTTATTGTGATGGTCGCTCCCAACAAGAAGCGGTCTCCGATGTTCGGAACGTTCAACTGGGCGACGGTGCTCAGGCACGAATACACTCACACCGTAACGCTGTCGGCGACGGCCAATCGGATCCCGCACTGGTTCACCGAGTCGTGCGCGGTCTGGGAGCAGCCCGACAGGCGAAACTACCAGGCGGTGAAACTGCTGGTCTCCGCAACGCGGTTTGGGAAGCTGTTTCCCGTTCAAGAGCTCGACTGGGGCTTCATAAGACCCAAGAAACGGACCGACAGGTCGCTGGCGTACGCCCAGGCCGAATGGATAATGGAGTACGTAATCGAGACCAAAAAGTATCCGACCATCCTGGCGATGCTAAAGGGTTTCCGAGACGGAATGACGCAAAAGGAAGTCTTCTCGAAGATACTCAAGACTACCGAGAAGCAGTTCAACAAGGATTTCGTCGTCTGGGCGAGGAAGCAGATCGACCAGTGGGGCTATCCCAGCGCCCCTCCGCCCGATCTTAGAAAGGCCCGGGCTGAACTGGCCAAGGCCAAGAAGTCCGGCGACAAGAAGGCTCAGGCCGACGCACAGGCCAAGGTCGCCATCGCCTCGTACTACGCCGGCGGATCGCATCGTTCCGGAGCCTACCGCGCCGCACAGGCGGCGCTGAAGCTCAATCCCAAGCAGGCCAAGGCCCTGGCGATCGTCGCGATGCATCAGCTCAAGACCAAGAAGCACGACGACGCGATCAAGACCGCGACAAAACTCGAGAATATAAACCATACTTCGCGGACCGCTCCGCGTGTGCTGGCAGAGTGTTATATCGCCAAGCGGAACTGGCCGCAGGCTATCGCGGCGCTGGAGCTGCTCAAGCAGAGAATGCCTCTGGACCCGTGGCCCTACGAGCAGTTGGCGGGCAAATACGTCCAGATGGGACAACCTAAAAAGGCGCTGCCCAACCTGATAGAACTGCACCGACGCACGATGAAGGATCCCAAATACGCGCGACAGATCGCAGATATATGCCTTGCCGCCGAAGACGACGACCAGGCGCTGCAATACTTCAAACAGATCGTGCGGATCAATCCCTACGAAGTCAGCGCCTACGAGGCTATGGCGTCGATACACCGTTCGGCCGGTCACTATAACAAGGCTATCTCCGCCATTGGCTCGGTATGCCTGCTGGAGAAGAAATCGGCGGACGCGTGGACCAAAATGGCGATGATGCGATTCCTCGCCGGTCGTGCTAACCGCAGTGTAGAAGAACTCAAACGAGCCGATAAAGCCGCCGACAAGGCTCTGGCCCTCGATTCGGCCAGCCAGGCCAAGCGGGTCAAACTCATGATCGAAGCGGCTATGGAGTCGATTAAGGAAGACAGCTAGACATGACAGATTCCAACCAGGGCGCGGACGCCGGCGCCGGCGACGTAACGATCAGAGAGTTTCAGGACTTCATCCTCAACCAGTACGGAAAACGCGACGCCGAGCGCGGGACGCCCGGGACCTTTATGTGGTTCATAGAGGAGGTCGGCGAGCTGGCGACTGCTCTAGCCGGCGACGACCAGGACAACAAGGAAGAGGAATTCGCCGACGTCCTTGCGTGGTTGAACACGCTGGCGAACATAAACGGAGTGGACCTTACCGCCGCGGTCGAGAAATACACCGTAAGAGGGGTCGAGGGAACCAAGTAGAGGCCTGCGGATCAATATCCGATGGAACAACAGGGAACGTCCAATTTCCGGGTAACGGTGACGGCTGCGGCGACGGCTGCCGCTATTGGCCTGAGAACGCATTTGTTGGCAAAGTAAGCGTTCGGCACATTGACACTGCGACCGGGCGCGGGCATACTTGAGCCTATGAGTATACTTCTGGATATTGGTTATGCCGCGGTGATTATTCTGCTCAGTCCGTGGTGGTTGTACCGGATGATAAGGTACGGTCGGTATCGCGACGGTATCGCCGAGCGGTTCGGTGCGTCGCCCGTTCGATACGGTCTCCAACCGGTGATCTGGCTCCACGGGGTCTCACTCGGCGAGGTTAACGGTCTGGCCTCGGTCGTGCGGGAACTGCATTCGCAACTGCCCGACTACTCTGTAGTGATCTCCACCAGCACCGATACGGGACTGGCCGGCGCGCGAAGGCTCTTTGCTCCGGCCCATACGGTCTTCTCCTGGCCGCTGGATTTCTCGCTGGTCGTGCGAAGGTCGCTTAACCGGGTGCGGCCGGATCTTGTGGTGCTTATGGAGGGCGATGTCTGGCCCAACTTCCTGGCCGCATGCAACCGTCGCAATATACCGGTCGTTGTGGTCAACGGGCGAATGAGCCCCGACAAGGGATACCCTGGCTACAAGAAGCTTGGTCCGCTGGCGGCCGGATTGTTCAACCGCCTGACCGCGATTGGCGTGCAGAACGAGGCGTACGCCGAATGCTTCCGAAAACTCGGGACCAGGAGCGATAAGGTCCGCGTAACGGGTATGATGAAGTTCGACACCGTCCAGGTGGCTGACAGTCTGGAAGGGCAAGAGGAACTGGCCGCGGCGATGGAGATCGAACCGGCCGACCGCCTGATCGTAGCCGGGGGGACCGGACCTGGTGAGGAGAAGATACTGCTGGATGTGTTCGCCCGGCTGCGCGTCGATGGGAAGCATCCGGACGCGAGGTTGGCGATTGTGCCCCGCAAGCCCGAACGCTTCAACGAAGTTGCGAAACTGATAACGGACAGCGGATTGTCGGTGATCCGCCGCAGCCGACAGGCCGACGGTTCGCCCCCGGCCGGTGCGAAAGATGCGATAATCCTTGGCGATACGATGGGCGAGTTGCGGAAGTTCTACGTGTTGGCGTCGTGCGTGTTCGTGGGTCGATCGTTCGTGCCGATGGGCGGTTCGGACATGATAGAAGCCGCCGCCCTGGGTAAACCCACCGCATTCGGACCCCATACGTTCAACTTCCCCCAGGCCGATGAGTTGGCGGCCAGCGGTTGTGTGCGAGTGGCCGGACCGGACGAATTGGTCGATACATTAGACAAGTGGCTGACCGATCCCTCCGCCGCCGGCCAGGCGGGAAAAGAAGCCCAGCAGCACGTGCTCGGCCAGCAGGGCGCCACTCGACGAAACGTCGAAATGATCTGCGGCGTGCTGAACAGGACTCCCGCCTTGACGCCGGGCGGAATCGCAACCGACATAATACGAGACCAGGACTCCGCCTCGGCGAAAAGCGAATAGCACAATGCCCGGAACCGATGTAAGACAAAACGTACTGCCCAACGCTAGACGAATTGTCGTGAAGGTGGGCACCAACGCGATTTGCGAATCCACCGGCCGGCCTGACGAAGAGGCGATAGCAGCGCTGGCCCAGCAGATCGCCGAGGTCATGGCCTCCGGCGTCAGCGTGACAATGGTCGCCAGCGGCGCTATCGGCGCCGGAGTTGGCGAGCTGAACCTCGACGAACGTCCCAAGACCACTCCGCACCTCCAGGCCGCCGCCGCAGTCGGACAGGGCCAGCTCATGCGCAACTTCCACGACATCTTCGCACGATACGGAGTGCGGGTCGCGCAGGTGCTCGTTACTCGCAGCGGGTTCGAGGACCATCAGCGGTACCTCAATACCAGAAACACACTCGCGGCGCTCGAAGAATACGGCGCCCTGGCGATTATCAACGAAAACGACACCGTCGCGATCGAGGAACTCCGCTACGGCGAGAACGACGTGCTGGCCGCCATCGTGGCCAACATGCTCGGCGCCGATTTGCTTGTCCTGCTGACCGTGGTCGACGGCGTGCTCAGCGACGGGGAAGTTGTGGATGTGATCACCCAGGTCGACGACGAGACAATGTCGCTGGTAAGCGCCAGCGGAAGCAAATTCGGAACCGGCGGGATGGCGACCAAACTCCAGGCCGCCGACATGGTGATCCGGGCCGGAGAAGCAGCAGTCATCGCAAACGCCCGCACGCCGAACGTGCTTACCCGCCTGCTTGCCGGCGAGCGGCTTGGAACGGTGTTCATGCCCGCCGATCGGAAGATGTCGTCCAAACGTCGTTGGATCGGACTGACCGCAAGCCCCGTTGGGCGGATAATCGTGGACTCAGGCGCCGCACGCGCCCTGAAGGAGCAGGGAAAGAGTCTGCTGCCCTCGGGCGTAACTGGTGTGGAGGGAATGTTCGCAAAGGGCGACATGGTCGCCGTACTCGACGATCAGGACCGCGAGATCGCACGCGGCCTGACGAACTACTCGTCAGATCAGGTCGAAACGATAAAGGGATTGAAAACAGACAAGATCGTCCAGGTCCTCGGCGACAAACCTTACGACGAAGTAATCCACCGCAACAATATGGCGATCATCTGAGCAGCCTTGAGCCGTGACACATGCGATGTCAGTTTCTGGCTCGCATGAACGACGCTGTGACTAGCCAGACGACTACGGCGCCTGCTGCGATCGCCAATACGGGCCATCCGCCCCAGATCGCAAGCAGCGGGATCGCCGCCGATGTCCATAATCCGCCGCCCATGAACGGTTCGTGGAGGATCTGTTTGTATGCGAATGCGTCGGCGGCTGGCGATTCGTAGTCCGGATCCACTACTCGCAGCAGCAGCAGACCGGTTGCCGTTACGCCCATCGACTGGCCCATCTCGGCGATTGACCGCTCGAACCACGCATCCGGCAGCAGGCGTCTTGCCAGGTACATCACGCAGAAAATGTTCCAGGCGATGCCGCCGACAACGAGTATCGCAAACGGGACGAGCCCGTCTGCTATAGCCTCGATCCTGATCGTCGCTATCGCCGCGATCACCAGGAAGTCCAGCGCCGCGTTCTGGATCCGCTTCATCAGTCCGAGGTCAATCAGCTTGTACTTGTCGAACTTGTTGTCGATCACCTGCACAACCAATCCGCCCAACATGCACAGTGGGAACAGCGGGAAGCTCTTGGCCAGTTGCATCAGGGTGTCGTTTCCGGACGCACGACCGGCCGCCAGCAATCCCTGCTTGCCGGCCCATCCGATTGCGATTGCGATGCCGACCATCGCAAGCTGAAACGAAAGCGTTTCAAGGGCGTTGGACGATATCGTAAGCTTACCGGCTTCGGGTCGCTTCTCGATGGGGATCACCGCTATCGAATCATCTTCGGGTACGTCTTCGGGATTCTGCTTGCGTGTGGTGTATCCTTTCCGGGCCGCCCAGTTGACCAGCATCATCCCGACGATCACCGCTCCCATAATGCCCGCGGTCGCGCACGCAAGGGCGAAATCCTTGCCCGCTTCCCAATTGTATTCGGCGAATACCGACGTCATACCGCCGGCTGTCCCGTGTCCGCCTTCAAATCCGACGGGCAACACGCCTCCGAACATCGCCGGCAGTTCGGGGTACATCCAGGTTATGATCGCAAGGAACAGACCGATCCCGACGACATATTGACCCCAGGCCACAATCTGCCCGTACGCCAGTTGCGGACCGGCGTGCCGCCAGATCGTCTTTATCCCCGGGATCGCCATGCCCAGGAACAGGCACGCGAATACGATATTGATAAGGAATCCGGGCAGTTTTCCCCAAACGGTTGTCACCCCTTCGGGAAGCGGGGTTCCGTACGCCCTGCAGCACTGCACGATCGCCAGGCCGATCAGCCCGGCGATTACGCTTGAGGGCAGATACAGCTTGCCCATCAGGCGGATCTTCATTCGAATCAGATGTCCGACCCATACTAACACGCAAAGTGAAATGAACGAAACAACAGCGATTTCAGAAGTACTCATAAGTGCGTTCCTGGCTACAATTAAGTGAAACAGGATTATATTAGACGACGCGGCGATTGGCAATTGATCTCGGTAGCGGCGGCGAGAAGTACGTTGAGTTCGTCCGGCGCCGTCGGTAGAATCATTTGCAGCAGCCGAGATGGTTTCTAACGCCGATACACTTATTTGCAGGGATCAAGTCCGTCATGGCAGATGGATTCAGCATAGTTTGTCCGACGTGCGGTGAGGCTCGAAACGTTTCTGAAGGATTCGAGCCGAACGAAGACGGACAGTTGATCTGCGCCGGTTGCGGAGCAATCATACCGATCCCGCTGGCCGCCCAGGACGAACCGATCAGCGACAGCACAACGTACTTCGCCGATCCGCCGACCGTAATAGACCCCCATCAGCAGGTCAGCGCCGTCGACGAAGACTCCGTCGAATCGCTGCTGCCCGATTCGCACTATATCCCGCAGGAGACCATCGGCAAGGGCGGAATGGGCGAGATCGTGTTGTGCGTTGAGCAGAACACCCGCCGCCAGGTCGCGATGAAGCGGATGCTGCCGACGACCGCACGGCACCCCAGGCAGCGGGCCCGATTCGTTGAGGAGGCCCAGGTAACCGCACAGCTCGAGCACCCGAACATCGTGCCGGTCCACGAACTCGGGCGCGATGCACAGGGCTCGATCTACTTCACGATGAAGCTGGTCAAAGGTCGCTCGCTGGGCGAGATCTTGACCGGTCTGCGCGAAGGCGAGGAGTCGCATTCGCTTGTCGAACTGCTGCAGGTATTCCTGAAAGTCTGTGACGGCGTGGCGTTCGCCCATTCGCGCGGCGTGATCCATCGCGATTTGAAACCCGGCAATATCATGGTTGGCGACTTCGGTGAAGTGCTGGTGATGGACTGGGGCATCGCCAGAATCCTGTCCCGAGGACATAGCGTTGACGAGACATCCGTCAGCTCCGATCGCCATGAAACCGAGATGCCCGGTCTGCACACAACGGCTGGAGCGGCGATGGGTTCGCCGTCTTACATGCCCCCGGAACAGGCCGCCGGTCAAATCGAGAGAATCGACCACCGCTCGGACATCTATGCGCTGGGAGCGATCCTGTACGCCATCCTGACACTGCAGCGTCCGGTCACCGGAAAAACCGCAGAGTCGATAATGAATAAGGTCGTAAGGGGCGATATCAGCCCGCCGGAGAAACGCACGCCGGATCGCGACATTCCCCGCGAACTATCGGCGGTGGCGATGAAGTGCCTGTCGAAATACCGCAGGGGTCGTTACGCATCGGTGCCCGAGTTGCAGCGTGATATAAGCCTGTACCTTGAAGGGCGCAGCGTCTCGGCCGCTCCCGACAGCTCCGCCCAGGCGCTGGTTAAACTCATTAAGCGAAATAAGCCGGTGAGCATATCGATAGCGGCCGCCGCGGCGTTGCTCCTGGCGGTGGCCTCCGTTGCGTTCATCAGCATAAGGGACGAGCGAGACAGCGCTCTGGCCAGCGAGCGAAAGGCCGTCACCGCACAGCAGCACCAGCGCGCCACTGCATTAGCGGCGTCCAAGCGTTTCGCCATGCAGGCTATCCGCGCCGCCGAGACCGGGCGAACAGAAGAAGCCCAACGCCGCCTGACCGACGCCGAGACAGTAGCGCTGAACAGTCCGTGGGGTTCGTATGCGCGCGGAATGCTGGCGCGGACCGTCAACGACTACGCAGCGGCCGCCGATCTGTTCAGAAAAGCCCTGGCGATCGATCCGAACCACGCAAAGAGCAAAGCCGCCCTGGCCGAAACGCTGTTGAAGACCGGCGACCTGGACCAGGCCGGAAGACTGCTTTCATCCGCCGGCGACGCCAAAGATTGGCGGGTCTTGTTGAACGCGGGACAAACTCTCTATGACGCCGGGCGATGGGCCGAATCGCAAGCGATGTTCAAACGGGCGATAACGCTGATGGAGCAGGCCAAAGACGCCGCCACCGGCGTCAGACTCGCTACAGCAAAAGAAGTGCAGGACAAGATCGACCAAGCCCAGAAGATTATCGATCTTGCGCGGGCCAAGTCCGCCTGCGCAGGGTTCGCCGACGAGCTCAAAGGGCTTAGTGCTGACCAGCAGATCCAGCGCGTGAAGGCGAAACTCGAAGAGGTCAACGGCGTCGGGATGCAGCCTTGGAGAGCGAGTATCAAGGATGGTAAGTGGATTGGAGCGACTCTGCCGCACAATATCCGATTTCTGGAACCGTTAAGAGGTCTGCAACTGCAGCATCTGGACGCCTCCTGGAATAAGGTCGAAGACATCGAACCGCTCAGGGGCATGCCGCTGATGCGTTTGGCCTGTAACAATACGCGCGTCAAGGATCTGGCGCCGCTTGTCGAGAGCATGACGCTGACATCACTGAACTGCTATGGTACATTTGTTAGCAGCCTTGAACCGCTGAAAGGCATGCCTCTGAAGGAGTTGGACTTCGGTGGTACGGCAGTCACCGATCTTAGCCCCGCCAAAGGCATGCCTCTTGTGCAACTGCAATTCCAGGGTGCGAAAATAAGCGACCTGAATCCCATTAGGGACATGAGGTTGGTGAAGCTCAAATGTAACATGAGCGCCGTGGTCGATCTCAGTCCGCTGGCGGGCATGCAGCTTACGGACCTGAATGTCAGCAGGACGAAAGTCTACGATCTGGGCCCACTGAAAGGCATGCCGCTTGAGACGCTCGACATCAGTTCCACCAGGGTTGCGGACCTGTCAGTACTCAAGGGCATGGGCTTGAAGAGATTGTTGTGCAGCTTCGGCGAGATAAGCGATCTCGATCCTATCAAGGGCATGCAGTTGGACGAGTTATCCTGCGCCCGCAGCAAGGTGAGCGATCTGACCGTGCTCAAGGGCATGCCGCTGATAAGACTCGATTGCCACGAGACAAAGGTAAGCGATCTGCGTCCGATCGCCGGCGCGCCGCTGAAGGAGCTGATGATCCATGATGCGAAGATAACCGACCTGACGCCGCTGGCGGGCATGAGGCTTACGACGCTTACCTTCACGCCATCGGACATCAAGAAAGGCATTGAAGTCGTCAGGGAGATGAAGACCATCGAATGGCTCGGCATAAAAAGCCACTACAATTCCAAGAAGTACAAACCCGTGGAGTTCTGGAACAGATACGACGACGGGGAGTTCAAATAAGTGATGAGTGCGGAATGATGAATGATGAAACGGCCAGCGGCAGGGAGAGATGACGTATGAGTGACGGACTTAACCTGGTTTGCCCTGTGTGTGGGAAGACGGCTGATCTTTCAGGGGGTCTTACGCCGAATGAAGACGGACAGTTGCTTTGCGACAGCTGCGGAGGCGAAATCCCTATTCCCCTGGCCGCTCCGGATGAGTCGCTTAGTGATGCAACCGCTGCGGCGGTCGATGCGGCTACTGTTGTAGATCCGCTGCCTCAGGCGCCGCGGGCGACTGATAGTTCCGTCGAATCCGAACTTGGCGACTGCGGGTCGGGACGTTACTCTCAGCAGAGCACAATCGGCAAGGGCGGTATGGGCGAAATTGTGCTGTGTGTAGAGCAGAACACGCGTCGCGAAGTGGCGATGAAGCGGATGCTCCCGACGGCTGCTGGGCACGCCAAGCATCGCGCGCGATTCGTCGAGGAGGCACAGGTAACCGCACAACTCGAGCATCCCAATATCGTTCCGGTTCACGAACTCGGGCGGGACGAACATGGCGCCATCTACTTTACGATGAAACTGGTGAAGGGGCGGTCGCTGGCGGAGATTCTGATCGCATCCCGCGAAGGAGATGAGTCCCATTCGCTCGTTGAACTGCTGCAGGTGTTCCTTAAGGTCTGCGACGGCGTGGCGTTCGCGCATTCGCGCGGGGTGGTGCATCGCGACCTTAAGCCGGCGAACATCATGGTCGGCGACTTCGGCGAAGTTCTGGTGATGGACTGGGGGATCGCACGAATCATCGGGCGTGATGACATGACCGAAGAGAACTTTGTCCAGTCCAATCGCCAGGATATGGATGCTCCGGCGATGCAGACAATCGTCGGATCGGTCATGGGCTCACCGTCTTACATGCCTCCGGAGCAGGCGGCCGGTGAAATCGATAAGATCGACCACCGCTCGGACATCTACTCACTCGGCGCGATCCTCTACACGATCCTGACGCTGAAATGCCCCGTAGAAGGCCGAGACGCCCGGACGATGATCGATACGGTAATCGCCGGGAATATCCAGACGCCAGAGAAACGCACGCCCGATCGTGACATCCCTCGCGAACTGTCGGCGGTTGCGATGAAGTGCCTGGCGAAATACCGCAGGGGTCGTTACGCCTCGGTGCCCGAGCTGCAGCGAGATATAAGCCTTTACCTTGAGGGACGTTCAGTCTCGGCCGCCCCCGACACGTTCGGTCAGGGATTGGTGAAACTCATCAAACGTAACAAGGGCATCAGCGTTGCGGTAGCGGCCGCCACGGTGATATTGATCGCAGTGGTCTCCGTAGCGTTCGTTGGGATCACCGGAGCGATGAGGCGTGCGATCAGCGGAGAGCAGCAGGCCGTTACAGCGCAGCAGCAACAGCGTGCGACGGCTTTGGCGGCGTCGAAACGTTTCGCCATGCAGGCGATCCGCGCAGCGGAGACCGGACGCCTGGACGAAGCGGATCGCCGCGTCCAGGACGCCGAGACAGTCGCACTCGCCAGCCCGTGGGGTCTGTATGCTCGCGGTATGTTCGCCAGGGGCGACAATGATTTTCAGTCGGCGGCCGATATGTTCACCAAGGCCCTTGATGCCGATCCAACCCACACCGAGAGCAAAGCAGCCCTGTCGGAAACACTGGCCAGCATGGGCGATCTCGATCGGGCGCGAAAGATGCTTGCGGATGTCGGAAAGGTTACCGATTGGCGAGCGATGCTGAAGGTGGGCCGCACCCTCTGCGATACCGGGCGATGGAAAGACTCCCAGACGCTCTTGAAGCGCGGGATCGAGTTGATGGAGGAAACCAAGGACGCCCCCAAAGGGATCAGAGTCGTCACCGCCAGGGAAGTTCAGGAGAAAGTTCTCACCAACCGCGCCAAGATCGCCTGTATAGGATTTGCCGACCAAATCAAGAATATCCCGCCGAATGAGCAGGTCAAGCGCGTCGGAGCCAAGTTTGAAGAAGTCAATGGCGCCGGGGTGAAGATCGGGACTGTCGAGATCGAGAACGGAGAGTGGATTAAAGCGGTGCTTCCGAAGGAGACTCGATTCCTGGATCCGTTAAGAGGCCTGCCGCTGAAAACACTGATGTGTTGCAGTGCGCTGGTCAGCGATCTGGAACCACTCAGGGGCATGCCGCTGACAGGGTTGAACTGTCTTAGGACGGGGGTGAAGGATCTGGCGCCGCTCACGGGCATGCCGCTGACGACACTGGTGTGTTACAGTACTCTTATCAGCGATCTGGAACCGCTCAGGGGCATGCACCTGAAGTCTCTAAACTGTAATCAAACGTCTGTGAAGGATCTGACGCCGCTGAAGGGCATGCCTCTGGAAGATCTGAGCATCTCACGTATAAAGGTTGCTGACCTTGCTCCGCTAAAGGGCATGAAGCTTATGTCTTTGAATTGCCAGCTAACGAGTGTCAGCGATCTGGATCCTCTCAAGGGCATGCCGCTAATCCATCTGAGATGTGAGAATACGAGAATCAGCGATCTGACGCCGCTGGCCGGTATGGAGTTGAAAGACTTCACCTTCTCGCCCGGGAGGATTACCAAAGGTATTGAGATCATAAGGGGCATGAAAAGCATAAGAAAGATCGGGATTGGAGGCCCTAACTCCATGGCTCCCGAGGAGTTCTGGAAAAAGTACGACGCTGGGGAGTTTAATAAATGATGAAACGGCGAACGGCGACGGCTTAGAGGCAGTGGATTGCTGAGCTTTTGAATGTTACGTAGAGTTCGCGATTGGGCTCCACTTTTAGTTGCTGGAACGATGTGTAGGTAATCAGGGCTACTAACCGCAGGTCGCCGCAGGCCAGTCGCACCGCCAATAATGCGTCGCTGTGGTCCCAGTCGATCACCTTGCACTTGAACTGGTTCAACGCGCTGCTGGTGAACGGCTGGTCGGACAGCAGCAGCTCTTCAGGCATTATCCAGATGTGACGGGTCGACTCGTCTGCGGCGCTGGCGCGGATCTGCTGGCCTGACACTTCGCAGATGTCGTCGTGAACGCTGCTTACCGTCAGCACGTTTCGTATGCCCAGGAAGCGGGCGACATTCGCGTCGCTCGGGCGGCGGAAAAGCTCTTCCGGTGGGGCGATCTGGCCGAGTCGGTAGTCTAGCATCACGCCTATCCGATCGGCCAGGGCCATCGCCTCCTCCGGTTCGTGCGTTACGTGGAGGATCGTTGTGCCCAACTCGGCGTTTATGCGCTTCAGTTCTTTCCTCAGGCGAATGCGGGTGTTGGTGTCGAGCGCCGACAGCGGCTCATCCAGCAGAAGCAGTTTGGGTTCGGCGGCCAGCGCTCTTGCGATCGCGGTTCTCTGCTGTTCGCCGCCGGAGAGTGTATCGGGTCGGCGGGTAAGCAGATCGGTTATGCCCAGCATGTCGGCTAGTCTTGCGGTGCGTTCGGCTATTTCGCGTGAATCGCATCGGCAGGACCGGGCGCCGTATGCGATATTCCCGGCGACGGTCATGTGCGGGAACAGCGCGTAGTCCTGGTAGACCACGGCGAAACCGCGGCGCTCGGGCGCTATGGACGTTATATCGACTCCGTCCCACAGCACCCGTCCGGCGTCGGGTCGGATCAGTCCGGCGATAATCTCGATCAGGACGGTCTTGCCCACGCCTGTGGGGCCCAGTAGGGCGAAATACTCGCCGCGCTGCAGCGTCATAGAGACGCCGGTCATATCCATAGCACCCAGGCGTTTTGCGATTAACTGCAGTTCAAGCATCGCGACCCTCCGATGCGCCCAGGCGCGACACAAGACGCAATGCGATGAACACCGCCACGCATATGACGATCAGTAGAACCGCAACGGCTCTCGCCGCGGGCAGTCCGTAATCGGTGAATCGCTGGTAGACCATAACCGGCGTGGTCATCGGGTGGTACGCGATGATCAGAACCGCCCCGAATTCGCTGATCCCACGACCCCACATAAGGATCATGCCCGAGAGAATACCCCGCCAGGCCAGCGGAAGCGATATGGTGAAGAACACTCGTTGCGGCGAGGCGCCCAGTGTGCGAGCGACGCGTTCGAGCCGCAGAGGCACCGACGTGAACGCTTCGCGCGCCGCGTTTACCAGGAACGGAAGCGAGACAAACGCCATGGCGACCGATATCCCCGCGGTGGTCGAGACCAGTCCTCCGCCGGTGATTCGCCCGATAAGCGATTTTCGCCCGACGACCATCAGCAGTGCGATACCGGCCGCCGAGTGGGGGATTATTATCGGCAGGTCCACTATCGCCAGTATCAGCGATCGCCCGAAAAATCGTTTGCGGGCCAGCAGATACGCCAGCGGAATCCCGAAAATCGCCGAGACGACCGTGGCGAGTATCGCCGCGATCAGCGTAACTTTGATCGATTCAATAACCGCATGTTCCGCCGCGGCCTGGCTGAGTTCGCTGACTGAAGTTGCGAATATCATACCGACCAGGGGCGCCAGCACGAACAGCAGCAGACAGGCCCCCATCACCGCCAGCAGCAGTTCAAACCACCATCGTCGCAGAAGTGCGGATTTTTCGGGCATTGTTCTTGTCGGTTACTCGCTCTTAACGCAGAACGGTCTGATCGATTCGGGCAGGTTTTCGAATCCGTCGGTTATCGCCGGCCTGGGCGAGGGTTGCCCGTTGACCTCCATAATCGCCTTGCCCTTATCCGACAGCAGGAAGGCGATGTAGGCCTGGGCGGCTTTGCGATTGGGTGAGTTTTTGGGGATCGTAACCGAGTAGACCATGGCCTGGCCTTTCTTGGTGATCATTTGGCCCGGCTTCTTTCCGGTGATTTCGATCGTGGCGGTTTTGTACAGATCCGCCAGATCGGGCGATTTCAGATTCACTTCATCGCTCAGCAGCAGTGTCTTGAGTTTGTGCTGGCTGGCGACCGATCGATAGATGAACAGGTAGTCGATCTCGCCGGCCTCCAGCAGGCTCAACAGGTCGGTTTCCTTCGGGCGGATCTGCTGGCCCGGCTTGTTCATGAGCTTGTCGGCCAGTCCGGGCTGGGCGAACTTCTTTTCAGCCAGTTGTATCGCCATGACTGATCGATATCCGCACGGGTCGCGGTTGGGGTCGGCGCGTCCGTACACCACGCCGTCGGTCAGGAGGATCTCCGTCCAGTTTTCGGGCGTAATCTTGCCGGCGAGTTTGGACTTGGCGGTGTAAGCGATCGCCATTTCATTAGTGGCCAGGCGAATGTTGAAATCGGCATGCTCGGGCATCAGGAGGTTCGCCACGACGGTGTAGTCCGCCGAGGCCATCACGTCGCACTGTCTGCCCAGATCGGATATCTTGCGTGCGCAGTCGCGCGAACCGGCGGCTTCGGCCAGAACGGTTATGTTCGGATTGGTCTTCATGAACTCATTTGACACCTGTCGCAGCGGGACAGACAGACTGCCGGCGTGGAAGATCACCAGCTTCTCTGATTCGGAGCCCTCCTTGTCTCGGCAACCGCAGAGAGCCGCCGCAGATAGAATCGCCAATACCGTGTAGAATCGAATGCGCATGTCTGTCCTTCGTGCTTATTGTGCTGCTTTCCAACACACATAAGGAATCATAGCAATTTGATCGGCGGGTTCCAGATAATTGGCGTGCATGTTCCCGTATGGGCTATCTATAATACTCTAGAGGATGCTATGTTTTTAAGTACGTTTAGAAATGCAGTACTCGTTGGGTTCGTTGCGGCTGCGGCTGCGGCTGTGGTCGGCGGTTGCTGGTCCGAGCAACGGGGCAATACAGAACTTGCGAGAATGAATGAACCCAAACGCTCGCAGGCGATTTTCGCAGCGGGCTGTTTCTGGGGCGTCGAGCATACGTTTCGACAGGTCAAAGGCATCAGGAAGACCGAGGTAGGATTCATCGGCGGTACCGTCGCCAACCCGACTTACAGGCAGGTGTGCAAGACCGACACCGGTCATGCCGAGGCCGTTCGCGTCGAATTCGACCCGTCGATCGTTTCCTACGAGTATTTACTGGCGGTTTTCTGGGGCTGCCACGATCCCACAACTCTCAATCGCCAGGGTCCCGACGTGGGCACACAATACCGTTCGGCGATATTCTACGCCGACGAGGCCCATCGGAAGATGGCCCAGACTTCTCGCGACCAGATCGCAAGGTCGGGCCAGTATTCTAAGAAGATCGTCACAGAGATCACTAAGGCCGGTAAGTTTTATCGGGCCGGAGAATACCACCAGCAGTACTACGAAAAACGAGGCGGCGGGGGCTGTAAGGACGTCAAGAAAAAGAAGTAACGCCGCATGACGTCTTTTGAACTTGGGGGGCTTGGGGCTGGCTGTCGGTATCCCTGCTAAACTCGCCTTGCAAAAGCGCCGACTAATAAACGGGCGCAAGTGGTGTAAGGGAGCCAGATTTATGGTGGTGGAGATTTCGGAGTCAACCCAGGTAGATAAGACGCCAGCCGGCACGCAGGTTCTGTCGAGCCTTCTGGAAGTCGGTCGAAAGCTCTACGCTCACAACAACACTTACGAAATGCTCGACACGATCCTGACCCACGCCCGGGCATTGACCGGAGCTGAGGCCGGGACCATGTTCCTGGTCAATCGCAACTGCCTGAAGTTCGCGGCGGTGCAGAACGACAAGATCGACACATCGTCGACCTCCCTGGAACTGCTCGGACAGACCATCCCTGCGACAATGGAGTCTCTAGCCGGTTTCGTAACGCTGACCGGAGAGATCGCAAACATCCCAGACAGCTACAATCTACCCCAGGGTGTTCCGTTTCGCATCAACAGAAGTTTCGACACCGCGACCGGATACAGGACCAAGAGCATACTGGCGGTGCCCCTGAACTGCCCAGACGGAACGTGCGCCGGAGTCCTGCAACTGATAAACCATATTGAGCCGGACGGACAAACGGGCGCTTTTGCCGATGCGGCTGACAGCGGCGTGCTGCTGCTGGCGTCATCGGCGGCGGTTACGGTGCACAATGCGATATTGCAGGAGCAGCTATATCAGGCTCACCTCGGTACGATCTATCGACTTGCTGTGGTCGCTGAGTATCGCGACAACGACACCGGCGATCACATTCGCCGCGTCAGCCGCATCAGCGAACTCGTCGCCAGTGCCATGGGAATAGCTCCCGATCTGGTTGAGCGGATCAAGAACGCCTCCCAGATGCACGACGTCGGAAAGGTCGCGGTGCCTGACGCAATCCTGCTTAAGCCTGGGCACCTGACCGCCGAACAGCGGGCGATCATGGAAAAACACACCACCATCGCCGCCGAAATTCTCTCCGATCCGGAAGACGATGTTCTCGCTATGGGACGCGATATCGCCCTGAACCATCACGAGCGATGGGACGGTCATGGATATCCAAACGGGGTCTCGGGACGCGACATACCGCTTTCGGCCCGCGTTGTCGCCATCGCCGATGTATTCGACGCGATAATCTCACGGCGATGCTACAAGTCCGCATGCAGTTTCGATGTTGCGCTGGATATCATCCGCAAAGACAGCGGCCGCCATTTCGATCCGGAAGTGACCGAAGCATTCTTTACCGCGATTGATGAAATACTGGAATTGTATAATCGCCCAGCCCCGCCGTCCTGACGCGGTCAACGAGGCGCTACTTATCCGGTTTTCCCAGAAGCGGCAGGGCCAGCGACGTCCAGAGTTTGTATCCCTGAGGGCTTAGATGGAGCCCGTCACCGGCAAGGAGTTGCTTCTTCGGTGTTCCGTCGGGGCTCAGCATCGGCGTTGCGATATCGAGATACTCCAGACGCTGGTCGGACTTGCTTAACTCCGCGATCGCCTCATTGGCTCGCTTCATTTTGTTCCACAGATTCCGCCGTTTCGTTGACGGTTTTATCGCCACGAAAACGAATTTTGTTTTGGGCAACTTATCGTGCACTTTTGCGATCAGCGCCTTGTAGTCGTCGACGACCTGTTGGGCTGACTCACCGGAGGCGATATCGTTGTCGCCGGCGTAGAACACAATCGTTTTAGGGCGGTAGGGCAGCAGTATACGATCGGCGAATTCGAGCGAGTCTGATATCTGTGACCCTCCGAACCCGCGATTGATCGTCGTATGATTTGGAAACAGTTTCCCGGTGTTCCAGCGCACGATGCTTGAACTGCCCAGGAACAGGATCTTACCTGTCGGCGGCGGGGCGGTCTTGTCTCGCTCTTCAAAGCGTTTGATGTTCTTTTCCCAGCGATTGGGCTTTTTGGGTTTGAGCTTGGCTCCGGCGGGGAATCCGCCTTTGGCCAGCAGGGACTTGATTACCCCGTCGGCCTTTTTGGGTTGTACTCCGCGTGGGCCTCGGGAATAGAAAGCGATCTTCCCGTCAAGGTCAACAATAACTGTCGCCGCCGGCTTGCCTCGATACGCCCTTTCGACCACTCCGACCATCGAGTCCTTTTTGCCTTCGTTGGGCAGGTCTATGAGTATCGGCATGGTGAACTTAAGGCCCTTCATGCACGCGTCGGCGGCGATGATGCGCTCATCGGTGTTTTTGGCCTGGGTGATCTCTTTGGGGCTTGCGGGTTTGTCGCGGTTCTTGGATTTGCGGACCGGATGGGCTTCGCTGATGTAGACCAGCATGATCTGAACTCTTGGGTCGTCCTTGTACGCCTTGTACAGGGCCTCGGCCTCAGGGGCCGTTTTGCGGAAGGGGGGTCACGTATAGCTCGACATGAAGACGCATACGACCTTCTTGCCGCGATAGCTGGAAAGCTTTATTTTGTCAGATGTTACAACGGCGATCTTTTCGCCTTTGGCGTCGGTGCGCTCGATAAGGACCGGAAGCTCGAAATCCGTAGAAAGTTGGCCGATTTTCACCCCGCGTGCGGATTGCCCGGGTGGACGCCCTTTCTTAGGGCGTCCACCCGGTCTGCCTGAAGGGGCCGAGAAGGCTACGACCGCGAGCAGCGCTAACGCCGCCGCACCCGCTGCAAATCGTCTGTTTCCCATAACCACGACGACCTCTCTGTCTACTCCGGCAGTCCGCTATCCTGGTCTCCCGCTATTTGTGTAACGCAATGGGCGCTGCGCATATTTCGGGAGTCCAAAAATAATTCATCTGGAATCATTCGATCCTGGCCGTAAGTGTTGTGTGTTGCACGCTTGCCCTGCGGTTCTGTTCGCTTACAATAGGCCTTCGCCCGGCGAATATCGCCAGGAAGAGATTACAATGCAGATGTCCGCTGAGAAACAACAGCTCGATCCGAACACCCGTCTGGATGCCGTGCCCGCAACTGCGGGCATCCAGGTCGTTCGCAGCCGGCTGGTCGATGGGGGGCTGATGGTTCTGGCTGTTCTGGGCTTGCCTGTGCTCATCGTATCGGTTTCTCGATTCCTGGAACACCCGTGGAATCCGATAGTCTATCTTCATGTGGCGTCTGTCGCCCTGATGATCGTCACCGCAGTTTTCCGCAAGCGGTTGTCGTATGGTCTGCGAGCGTCAGTACTGCTCGGCGTGCTCCTGCTCCTGGGCGCCGCGGGACTCTTGACCTACGGTCTTTCCGGCGGCGGGATTATGCTTCTGTTTACGTTCACCACGCTGACAACGGTGATTTTCGGCACGCGAGCCGGACTGATTGCCTGTGCGGCTTGCCTTGCGGTAATCGCAGGAGTTGCTGCGGCGGTCTGCTCAGGCGTTGTCACCTTCTCTTTTGATGTCGAAGTTTACGCAACGTCAGTCACCGCATGGATGATCATGTTGGCGGGTTTCGCGTTTCTCGTGCTTCTTATCGTAATCGGTCTGGGCGGGCTGCACGATCACTTGGTGGACTCGCTTCGGGCCTTGGGCCAGAGTGAAGCCAGGCTCCGTCGCATTATGGACAACCTGGTGGGCAGTTTTATCTACCAGCACGACACCGACGGGAAGTTTAACTACATCTCCAAGTCGATAACGAACGTGCTGGGTTATTCGACTGAAGAATTCCTCAATGACATCAACACCTATCTTACGGACCACCCGGTGAACGATGAAGTGCGCAGGCACACCGAGTTGAGCATACAGGGTGTCCAGCAACCTCCCTATGAAGTGCAAATACGCCACAAAGACGGTGCGATACACTGGTTGGAAGTCTCGGAAACCCCGATGCGGAACGATTCGGACGCAGTGGTCGGAGTCGAAGGGATCGCACACGACATCACCGCTCGCAAACAGATGGAGGCGACCCTGCGGAACCTGGTGGCGGCGTCATCGGACGGGGGAGGTCCGAAGTTCTTCCAGGGCATGGTGATTCAACTAGCCGAATCCCTGAACGCCGACTACACGCTTATCGGAGAATTACGCCGCGGCGAAACAGATTCGATTCACACCATAGCTGTCGCCGCCGACGGGAAACCGGGCGAAAACTTCCAGTACAATCTGGCGGGCACTCCGTGCGAAAATGTTGTCGGGCACACCGTATGTGCATACAGTTCCAGCGTGTCGGAGAAGTTTCCCGAAGATGAATTGCTCCAGCAGATGAAGGTGGAAGCTTACGTGGGCGTTCCCCTGTTCGACTCGCAGGGCGTTGCGACAGGAATCATAGCCGCTCTGTTCCGTCATCCCGTGGTCGACATGGCGCTGGCCAAGTCCGTGCTCCAGATATTCTCGTCGCGCGTAGGCGGCGAGTTGGAACGCCAGCGGGTCGGAACTGCGTTGAAGGACAGCGAGCGAAACTACCGGACACTGACGAATGTCTCTCCGGTGGGAATATTCAGGACCGACGCCGCTGGCCGGTACCTCTATGTTAACGAACGATGGCTGCAGATCGTCGGGCTGACAGCCCCCCAGGCCCTTGCCGACGGATGGGTCGATGCAGTAGATCCCGACGATCGAAGTTTTGTCTTGGGGCTATGGGACGACGCCGTCGCCAGCGGCGTGCCTTTTGAAGCCGAGTATAGATTCAAGACGCCCGACGATACGACTGTCTGGGTGTTCGCCCAAGCCGCCCCGGAACTCGACCAGGACGGGCGGACCGTGGGATATGTCGGCTCCATCACCGACATATCCGTACGGAAGCATCTGGAAGGCCAACTGCAGCAGTCTCAAAAAATGGAGGCCGTAGGACAGCTCGCCGGTGGGGTCGCACATGACTTTAACAACCTCCTGCAGGTGATTCTCGGGTTCGGAGAGTTGGCGTTTATGGAGGCCGAGCCCGGAAGCTCGGTCCACGACGGACTGGATCAGGTCCTGGGCGCCGGAAAGCGCGCCGCCACGCTGGTGCGCCAGTTACTGGCGTTCAGCCGCCAACAAGTGCTCCGGCTTGATGACCTGGATCTCAGCGAGGTCGTGACCGATCTGGCCAAGATGATACGACGCGTTATCGGTGAGGACATCGCTCTGGATATTCGCTGCGCCGCGGATTTTCCCGCTATCCGCGCCGATCGAGGGCAGATCGAACAGATCCTGCTGAACTTGTGTGTTAACGCGAGGGACGCCATGCCTGACGGCGGGAACCTGATTCTGGAGACCGATTGTGTCGACCTGGACGCCGAATACTGCCGCCCCTTCCCCTGGGCCTCGCCCGGACGATACGCGATGCTCAGCGTTACCGATACCGGATGCGGAATGGACCCCGAAACGCAACAACGCATCTTTGAGCCCTTCTTCACCACCAAAGGGCTCGATAAAGGCACGGGCCTGGGGCTCTCCACGGTGTACGGTATTGTCCAGCAGCACCATGGAATCACAAATGTTTACAGCGAGGCGGGGATCGGAACGAGTTTTAAGATCTATTTCCCCCTGCTGGGCGAGTCCCTGGCCCAGATCGACAAAGCGATCGCCACGCAATCGCCGGGCGGAACAGAAACGATACTTATCGCCGAGGATGACGGACCCGTTCGCGCCATCGCAGAGAGATTCCTGACCGCCGCAGGTTACGCCGTTCTGACCGCACAGGACGGACCGGACGCGATACGCATATTTGATGAAAACGTCGACCAGATCGATTTTGTGATTCTGGACGTGGTCATGCCCAAACTGGGCGGTCGGGCCGTGTTCGATCACATCCAGGCCAGGCGCCCGGAGATTAAAGTCCTCTTCGCCAGCGGTTACAGTTCCAGCGGTATCCACACCGAGTCGATCCTCGGCTCAGACATGGAGCTGATCCAGAAGCCTTACCGTCGCAATGAACTGCTGCTGACGGTGCGCAGAATGCTGGACGCCGAAAAATGACCAGGCGTTGAGTTTGCTACTCGCTCCAGACCCAGGCGCCATCGGCTAGTTTGATCTCCCAGCGGTCGTCGGGGCTATCCGTGCTCGGCGGCGCTACGGTCAGGCCCCAGCGAAAGTATTGCCCGCCCTCGTGAAATATAACCGTTTGAGTCTCGGGGTCGCACGTTACGGTTCCTCCCCCAAGAGATACGCCCCGCAGCGACTCGGGCCACTGGTCGCGGTCTATCGGTTCGAACCTGTCGGACGACGGGGTGCGCCGGGCCGCCCATGTGCGTATCTCATCTACATCGATTCGAAGCTTGGCGTGAACCCAGAAACCGGCGCTTACTGTCCGGGTGTTTGGCGAGGTAGCAGCGACTGTCCACAGCGCCAGGGCGATAGTTCCAAAAATGATCACCGCAGATTTCAGGCCCGACCGAACGATGGAGCTTCTGTTCTTGCGGGCGCCGAAGCGTATCATCATGAACACCGCCCACAACACCGCCGCCGCCGGACCGGCGACATACGCCGCCAGAAACCCTGCCGAAAGCAACCCGGCGTAAAGTACATACCCAAGACTACCGCCCCAACAAAGCCCGCCGGCCAGGACCGCGTAGATAAAGATAATCAGCATCGCGAACTTGTCACTGCGACTACCCCGCCGCGGCGCGCCGCCGGGTGAATGGGTCTTGGAATCAGGGTTGTTGGCCATGGCGTTCAACTTAACCGATAGGGCGGAGTTTCTACAGGTTTTTTGCGGGCTGCGAAAGCCTTGTCAATCCGAGTGCATGGTTTCTGCTCGGATGGTTCCCTCTTTGCTGAATTTCAGGCGTATCCATCCGTGTTGCGACGTGGCGTAGCAGCGGTGCTTGCTCTTGAGTTTTTCGATGAATTCATCTCTCGCCGCATCGGGCGAGTGATAGCGGTCCAGCCCTCGCGACGAACTGAGCAGGATCACTTTGGGTGCTGCTGCGTCCACGAACTGGGGAAGTGTTTTTGTCCACGCTCCGTGATGGGGCAGGACGAGTATGTCGGCCGACAGGTCGGTCCGATCGTCAAGCAGTTGCTGTTGGCCCCGGCGGGACAGGTCGCCGGGGAACAGGATTCGCCTGCCTCCGCACGCCACGCGCAGAACCAGCGATGTGTCGTTGGGTTCAAGATCGGCCGGCTTTGATGCCGGCGGCCAGAGGACTTCGACGTTGGTTTCCGCATCGAGTTGTACGGTGGACCCGGCCCGCAGTCGGACGATTTCGCAGCGGCGGTCGACCAGCAGGTTGATCATGTCGGCTTCGCTCTGGGGCGGCTGGTCGCTCCGTCCGAAGTAATCGTTCAGATAGACCGTATCGAGCGTTCCTGCATCCAGCAGGCCGCTCATGGCGTTGTAGTGGTCAGTGTTTGCGTGCGAGATGAAAGCCCCGTCCGGACGAGCCATTCGCTTGTGTCGAAGAAACGGCCTGAGAATCTGCGTCCAGACGTCCTGCCCGCTTTGTGAACCTGCGTCTATCAGCCACATCTTGCCCGAAGACGTGCGAATCATAGCGCACTGTCCGGACCCTACGTCCAGCAGGTCCAACCGGGCGACTCCGTGCGGCGGCGCCGACTCGGGAAGTTGCGTCCAGGCTCCCAGGCCGATCACAGCAGCCAGCAGAAGCGCCGCAGCTGTTCGCCCAAAGCGAAAACGCGACGCCTGCCACACGGCGATAATGGCTCCGTAACACAGCAGCGTCCACGTGACGCCCACCGGGCGCAAAGACACGCTGAGAAGCGGTAACTGTTCGATTGCTCCCACCGCCCAGGCCAGCCAGTCAGCCGCCGCCAACGCCGCCTGCTGAATCGAACCGGCGAGATTCGGCATCGGCCAGGCCAGTGCGATCGATATGTACCCCGGCACGAGCACTGCAAGCACAAGCGGGAATACCAGAATGCTCAGCAGGGCCGCGTACGGGCTGAACAGACCGAAGTGAAACGCCACCAGCGGGGCGGCGGTAAGGTACGCCGCCAGACACATCGCCACCATGCTCGTCGTCGCGTCGCCCAGCTTGAACCACATCCACCGGCGCACGGCCTGATTGTTGCGGAACACCATGAGTCCGCGCCGGCCGAGCCACCGTCCGAACAGGAGCCATCGCAACGGCTCGTGCAGCACAATCAGGCCGACCACGATTGCAAAACTCAACTGGAAGCCCGCCGACAGAATCTGCATTGGGTCGATCATCAGCAGCACAATCGCCGCGGCCGCCATCGCGTTCAGAGAGGCGTATTGACCTGCCCCCATTTTCAGTACCACTATGAATGAGAGTCAGGTTATCGCTTTGCCCGTGTATTCCGGAGGGTGAGGCGCAGCCGAACCCAGAGGAATACACGGGTGCGTTTTCTTCCATCTCCGGCACCATGCCGAAAATGCCGCCGGTGTCATCCAATCCAACCGGCTGTGCGGTCTATGGTGATTGTAATCCAATCGCCAGCGATCAACAACATATCTCGCCTCAGCAA
>PVBE010712257.1_pt1 | contig 65672 bp, 56 predicted proteins | sample 1631181 | NCBI WGS metagenome assembly PVBE01 (sample SAMN08397723, study PRJNA350692) | Marine metagenome, whole genome shotgun sequencing project. | isolation source: water | place: Pacific Ocean | collected 2012-04
ACCTTTTTAATTTGTTAAACTAAATAAGTGTAAAGTTATAATAGGCTTCTTCAAGCAGCCTGCAGGCTGCTTGAAGAAGAACTGACAGCTATGGAAATATATTTAATATTACCTATGGAACTTATTCTAGTATTGACAAAAATTAAGAGCTTATACAAAAGATGATTATGAGCATTTAAAAGAAATGCTCAATAATAAGGAACTAAGAGAATTACTGACTGACAAAATTATCTATCCCTACCGTCTTGAAGAACATGAAAAGTGGATAGAATCTTTTTCAGGGAACAGTGATGGAGTATTTGAGTTTGCAATAGAACTAAAACAGGAAAAATTATATATCGGTTCTTGCGGAATTCAGGAAATAGATCAGAAAAACAGGATAGGAGAAATAGGCATATCCATCAAAAAAGAATATTGGGGAAAAGGTTATGGTACAGAAGCGTTTAACCTTTTAGTAAACTTCTGTTTTGAAGAAGTAAATCTGAATAAAATCAAACTTAATGTTTTTGATTTTAATAAAAGGGGCATTTCTTCATATAAAAAACTTGGTTTTAAGCAGGAGGGATGCCTGAGAGAAGAGATCTACAGATTTGGCAGATACAATGATGTAATTGTGATGGGGTTATTAAAATCAGAATGGAAAAAATAAATTTAAAAAAACAAACTTAGTTAGACAAAAAGGAACTCTATACAGATCTTCTGTATTGTATTTCAGTTGATAATGTACTGGATTATATTACATGTTTAATTTGTTTTGCTATAAACAGGACTAACTCAGTTTATTTGAAATTTATATATTGCTATTTCTATTTCTTTCTGGATACACGGTTGTAGATAAAGGCTATTACTATACCTGCTATTGCACCATCAAAAAATCCCCAGATTGCACCGATTATGCCACCTATAAATGATGGAGAAAGAGGGTATGGCAATCTTCTTTTTGATATTTGTAAAGAACTCTATAATGATGGCAAACGTGGGAGACCCAAATCTGTTCTTCCTGAAGGTGTAAAAGTTAAGCTCAAAAATAAAGGCAGTCAAAAGAATAAAAGAGGTCCAAAAAGGCAAAAATATCAGACTCCTGTACCCGAACACCTTAAGACTAAACAAAATATAGGTAACAGTGATATTCATACCAATCATTGTGAATGGCAAAATGCTGCACTGAGAAGGAAAAATTCTACATACAGAAGAAAAACAAATACTTATGCCAAGGAAAAAGAAAGGTTACAGATAACATTAGATGATTACTGGATAGTCCATAATTTTATTCGTGTCCGCCACACAATAAAAAAAATTCCTGCTGTTGCTATGGGGATTATTGATACTGCCATAGCTGGACAGGAATACTACAACTTAGGAGATACTGATGGAGATATTAAATCAAACCGAAGTAGTGCCTATTACCTGAAATGTAACTTAATTCCAAATAATACAAACAAACCATAATTCATAATTATAGGTAAAAATTTTACCATTATTATACATGAAGGTAAAATTTTTACCTTATTTCTTAAACAAAATATGACTTTTTTATATTACAAAATATACAAATCATTGTAAGGTAGTATGCATTACTGGATTAAAGAAACTGTTTACACTTTTATAATTAAGTAAACGAAATTTAGGTATATTAATAATAATATTAGGAGTTATTTTTAACCTGTGTTTTGTTTGAATTAAGTTTAATTCAGAACAGAAAAATTTGAATAAATAAATATCAAAATTATTAGTTTTTTAATAAATCGTTAATTAAATGTAGGTAAAGAATGAATAAGGAAGAAGCATTAAGGTTTGGGCATAGTCGAATAGGTGAATATGTTATATATATATATCGAAAGATATTTGCAAGAAAATGTTTTATATTTGTTAACAGAACTCTATTCCATTTAAGCTTAAGGGGACTAGGCGTTTTGAATTTTAGCATTAAAAATACTTCCAAAGTTAGTGGGGAATTATATTTTATTAAAAATATCTTACCCAAATTTATTACTCCCATAAAACCAATAATTTTTGATATAGGAGCTAACGAAGGAGATTATACTAAAGATATAATTAATAATTTCCCACGAGTGGATATTTTTGCATTCGAGCCACATCCTAAAACATTCTCAAGATTAAAAATAAATACAGCATCTGACAATGTAAATTTATATAATTTAGCAATGGGTGATACTCAATCTAAGATGACTTTATATGATATAGAGGGAGATGGCTCGGTTGGAGCGACTCTACATTCTAAAGTTCTTACTGAACTATATAAAAAAGATATTACTAGTTATGAAGTTAATGTAGAAACTTTAGATAACTTTGTTGCAAAAGCAAAAATAAATGAAATTGATTTACTAAAAATTGATGTTGAAGGTAATGAGTTAGCCATACTTAAAGGTGCTTCAAAGTTACTAAAAAGCAATAAAATAAAATGCATTCATTTTGAATTTAATGAAATGAATGTAATTTCGAGGACTTTTTCTAGAGACATTAGAAACACCCTCGTAGATTATAATCTTTATAGATTACTACCTAATGGCTTAATTAATTTAGATGATTTATTTACAATTGAAAAAGAACTTTTTGGGTATCAAAACATTATTGCATTGCCAAAGTCTTTTAGTGTCAAGTTTTAATATTTATTATTGAATAATCTGATATCTGGGTACATCTACAAGTAGAGGTCTAATCGGCTTTGTTGCATGATTCGAAATCAGCTGGAAATTTTAAATATTGCGATTATTTTTTATTCCTTTTGTTATCAATATATAACCTAATCATTGAAGGCTTCCATATGTCATCCCGCAAAAACCGCAAAGGTACTTCTGTTTATCGAGTAAAGAACTGACCCAAATATAATAACGCTCTTAAGAATCGAGGTAAGATTGTATTTATGATTACTGAAAATTTAGAGAAGTCCTAGTATGTTCCCAGCTTCGAAAAGATGCTGTTTTATCAGCAGACGCAGCCAATAGCCCTACCAAACGTGATGAAAATATAATAAAAATAAAGAAAGATGGACGATACCTCTGGGAATTAAACTCAGGACACAGCAAGCGAAATTCTATAGAAAACACGATGTACAGATATAAAGCAATATTCGGAGGTAAGCTAGACTTCAAAAATATACGGGGGTGTAACAGGATACGTGTGTAAATGACCAATTTTGGCTAATATTAGGTTATAATTCCTTGAACCCTAAGTGTTAATAAAACCTTTATCCAAAATCACTTTCCCTCATTCATCAGCTAGCCTTTTCAAAGAATATTTCATTATTTATAAATTCAGTTATAGATGGTAGATCTATTTCCAAATCAAGGATATATTCCCCAAATCTCTTTATATGAAATGTCATGTATGGAGATATGTAGCTAATCAATTCCTTTGTTATTTTTACACTTTCTTTTTTAAACTGATTACATATTTCAGCTATATCTATAACATTTTGCAGCATAATAGCATTCGCAATGAGACTATTATATTTAACAGCTTTTTCCATCTCATCCGGGTTATTAGATGTTGAAAGGTATTTAGAACCAAACCTTATCCAATCAGATAAGCCATTATACGATTCTGCTTTATTTGTTGTTGCAGTAATTGTTTGTCTTAAGTTCTTATCTGAAGCATATTTCAAAAGAAAAACAGTTCTTATTACTTTACCTAACTCCTGAAACGCTTTATAAAGTTTATTTTGATAGTTGTATGAGCTCAATTTAGATAGAACAAATGATGATGAGACTTTGCCATGTTTTATAGAAATTGCTACTTGCATTAAATCCTTCCAATGTTTGGATAATAGTTCCCAATCTATTTCACTGTCGCAAAACATTGTATCAATATTATTATAAGTAATTTCCTTTGATGTTTTATAAAGCTTCAGGTCTTTCCAGTTACGTATTCTGGGCATTAAGTCAATCCCTAATAAATATGTTAATCCGAATACAGGTAATGATTGTCACTAGGTATCTGAGTGTATTATTTGAGGTTGAATTTCAGATGCATTTTTAAGTAATCCATCAATTATATGTATAGCCTCCCAAACGCCACATTGAATAAAAGTCGAAAAGATTGCAATATAATTATCTGCAACATGGTGATAAGCAATTCCTCCTTTTTTACAATATCGAAAATGATGCTCTGATATCATGTTTTCATCATAAATATCATCAAATGTTCCATCACCCGCTCCTCTTACTCCTTCTCCCCAGCCTTTAACAATCGGAAAGGTATTAGTAACATTATTTATTATTGCACTGGCTTGATTAAGTTTATTTACATTAACGTGTTTTTTATTGTCTCTTGATAGTGTTTTAGCCTCAATATTTGTCCTGATATGTTTAGCAGTTTGCTTCGTCCCCAAGCTTGTTCCATAACAAAATGGCAGTAGGATATAAGTTGCTAATGGATTTTCTAATTTAGGATCAGTTCCAGAAATGGGGCCGAAAACATCCGCCCAACCGGTGTAGTAATTTGTATTGCTCAAAATATCGAGCAAAGATCGCTCAGGCATTCTTTTATCATTCTCTCAAGTTTATCAGCTTCTTCATTTTTGGATTTAGGGTCATATTTCTTCAATACAGGTCTACCATCATCTTCATAGATGACAAAATCTGGGATATTAAAATAATTATCGTCAACTTTTTTGCCATAGTATTAAGCATATTTTTTAGTGTGCCTACAAAATCATTTTCATTATTATCTATTTTTACTTCATTGGTATACTCAGGCAGTACTTTTAGGCATTCTTGCCAGGGCATTAAATCTTTTCTGTAGTCAGAATAAGTATTGGCTTTCTCAACATACAAGTCTCCTGCTTTTAATCCTTTTGAGGCATATTCGACTAGCCCAGTTTACCTGTTTGATCATTATTCAATCACTATTATCTTTTTACAGCATTCCTGAGCATTATATGCGGTATGTTGTTTAATTTTATAGAAAGCAAATTTTTAGTTTTTAAAAAACTTTAATATCAATGACTTATTAATGCACTTGAGTAAAGTTTATTTGTGATTTGAGTATTGTTATTTGCTATTTCTTTCTGGATACTCGGTTGTAGATAAAGGCTATTAGTATACCTGCTATTGCACCATCAAAAAATCCCCAGATTGCACCGATTATACCACCTATAAATGATGGAGAAAATCCGATATAAAGCGATGACATTCCTTCCATCAATTCTACCCCCCAGCCGAAACCTGCAACCCATCCCAGAAACAGCATATAAAGTCCCCATGTAATTCCCAAAGCAAGTGCTAAACCTTTCACACTAATTTTTTTCATCTACTACACTCTCCTTTTGTTTCCTGCATTTTTTTAGGTATTATTAGTTCTTTATGTATTGCTATTAAGATAATTAAGTTTATTACTGCAAAAACAGTAAAACTAAAAGCCAAAGTAAACTGAGAATAGTGGAAAAAAGATATTATCCAAGAGGCAACAGCCCAAATTATAACCCAGATTGTACATTGAAGTGCAGTTGCTATTGCTGCAGTCTCGTGAAATAAGGATAGACTCAATGTCATTCCATTTATAAATAGGAAACCAATGTTCATTATGATCAGAAAACAAAACAGAGTGGAAATAATTAAATTCATATACCCTAAATAAGTTATAATTACAAATATAACAGAGATAAAAGTGGATAATACAATACTTGTTTTTATTAAAAAAATCGGACTTATTTTCTTTAACAGAATCCTGTTGAAAAAGCTGGAAATCAGATAAGCCCCCCCCATCATTAAAGCTATTACACCATAATAATAAGGAGTAATAGTGAATATATTCTGATATAAAAATGGACCTACAGCATAAAATGCAATTACACTACTCCATGACACTGCAATTAATACTGACAGCCATAGAAATTGTTTATGGAGTAAAATATTATTTATAACTTTATATACTTTTTTAAATGAAACTTGATTTTCTCTTTGAGATTTTGCTAAAGTTTCCGGCATAAAGAATAAAACTGCAATTAAAAGACTGCCTATAAATAACGCAAGAAAAATGAATATAATCTGCCAATCAAAAAAATGAACTAAAACACCACCAATATACGGGGCTGCCAAAGGTACTGTAGAATATGCAATATTAGCGTAAGTAAAAGCACTGATTAATTTTTCCCCTTCAAATATGTCCAGTAATATCGGAGAAGACAATACATAAAAAGCAGCGCCTGCTCCCTGTATAAATCTACCGATTAGAAATACTGAAATATTAGGAGAAAAAATGGATATCAGACTTCCGATGAGAGTACAGGCAAGTCCAGCTACCAAAAATTGTTTCCTCCCGTAAATGTCACCGAGGATTCCATACGGCATAAAACTTATTCCAGCTCCCAAAAGATAAATTGAAAGAGAAATCTGCGTCATGCTTGCACTGCATTTAAAATATTCTGCTATTTTAGGTAGAGCAGGCAGATATATATCAATATAAGTTTGAAAAACTACTGCTGATATAATAGCAATAGAAGCAATAAAATTCTTATTCTCTGACATAAATAAACCACTAAGAAAATTAAGTCATTAAATTGAATTTAAAACTTTAATAGTTTCCAGTTGTTTGTTATAACGTTTGATTTCAATTTTAAATCTTGTAAATTTTAAATACAGGTCTGTATCTATTTTCTTCAGCAGAGGTACTGTTTTATATCCGTCATCTGTTTTATAGGAAGTATTACCTGCAACATATAGGACATCATCTTTTAGATGAATAATTTCACCTTTGGAAAACTTATCTGTTTTAACTCCGTCTATCCAAAACAGTATCTGTTTATTTCTTCCTCTATAGTCAGTACTTTTAGAAGATGTGACTTTGCATAGCATCTCATAAATACTCTTAATCTGGAATACAGTAACACTTTCTGAAATAGTGCCCATATCACCATTTTTCATATTTTCAGGAGACATTGATTTATAATAAAAACCTTTATTGTTTTCCAGTTTCTCAAATAAATCTTTTTTATCTGACAGTTTTTTTTCATTTTTTTCTATAACCTGCTGCTGTATTTCACCTGTTCTAAAAAACCAGGCACCGTTTCTTAAACTGTAATTGCTTTTCAATGATGGATTAATTTCTCCATTTTTATATTCTTCGATAATTTTCTGATTTTTGTCTATATTCGATTTTAAACTTTTAAGTTCTGAAGACTTTGCATCTTCAGAATCTTCCATCAGTTCCTCAAAATCCTCTAAAGTAGTTTTATTAATTTTTGGTTCAAGTTTATTTAATTCATCTTTTAAGATATTGATTTTATTATTTAACTGCCCGATAGTCATAGTGATAGAATCTTTTCTAATTAAAGCTTTTCTGATATCTTCTATCGAACCATCAGTGAAATTACTGGATTTTATAATCTCTTCTTTTCCCTTAGATTTAAAGTAAACATTTGGTGCCTTAAAGTTCTGTATTTCAATATCAGTATAGACAACACCATTTTTTGTAGTCAGGTCCAGGGTATAAGCCTGTATGCTAAATAGGCAGCAAAGCAGTAATGGTACTATAAATCTCATAATAAAACTCCATATTTGTTTAATTATGATTATAGTATCATTACAGTATTATTGAAATAGATCCGGATAGTGGTTAATAATAAATTAACAATAATTTAGATCTCATTAAGTTCTTCAATGATGTAGCAAATGATATTTCTGAAATCTCTCTTCATATGCTCTCTTTCAGATTCAGTAACATCTTCTTTGTTAAATAAATCCAGTATAAAAGTTTTATTTCCTAACGATTCAAATATATATTCCTGGAAATTATCGTATATTTTTTTTCCTCCGTTTATTTTAAGATAATCGTCCTCATAATATCTTTTAAACAATTTTTCTGTTTTTATAAATAAATCATCGTATATATCATCTAGCGTATTACGGTTAATTATTTCAAACTTCAACATGGTATTCAACATCCACATCAACTCTTCTATATCTTTTTTGTAATCATAAGAATCATGCATATTATTATCCTCAGCTATTTTTCCGTTACAGGATTATTAGTAATTTTATGTTACCAGCAAATAATTTAAACTTATTTGCTTTTTTTTCTTTAAATTCATTGAAAAAATTTGATAGTGCGACATATTAAATCTTGGTGAGGGTTCTGTAATTATTCAAATCTCCCTATCCCCACCACATTTGTCCCATTTTACAGAACCCTTGCCACTCTCAACAAAATCTTCATACTTCAAATTACTCCATTATAATTCAAGATAGAAAGCGTAAAATCAAAAACACTCCTTTCCAGCTCAGAAATACTTTTTGTAAACATCTTTATTGAAGGTAAATCTACCACACCAAGAAACAAACTATCTAGTTCTGTAATCTCGTGTGATATTTTAGCAAGTTTAAGACAAGGATCAATATTGTCTTTCCATAATGTTTTATGATAATCTCCCCAGTTTAAAAAACAAATTTTAACCGGTAATTTACCTGATCCATTCGGAGCCTGCGAGAACAGAGTAAATATCGCAAATTTACGAACTGTATCTAAATTAAGTTTTACCTCAATAGAAGTTCCAATAGTTCCATGTGTTCTTTCAACTACATTCAAAAACAATTCATTGGATTCATTTCCCAATTCAACTACATTGTATTTCCTAATCTGTCCTAAATTGAAATCATAATATTTTAAAATATCGAATAATGATTTTTCATTACCTGTTCTATCTCTTTTTATCATCCTGTTTTTTTCCTATATATAATTACCGCAGTTTATAATTTTACATAAATAATCATCGATACTGCTCGAATTCATATTTTAATATGTCACTCAATTCTGAAAAAACAGTCTCTACTTTGCCAATAATTCCATCCATGTTCAGGAAAGCATGAATTAGTCCACCATATCTGATACACTTTACCGCCACGCCTGCTGAATCCAGTTTTTGAGCATATTGCTCACCTTCATCTCTCAACACATCATATTCTGCAGTTATTATAAAAGCCGGAGGTAAACCTTCCATATTATCATTTAATAGCGGAGAGGCATAGATGTTGTATTTATCGTTCTCGTCAGCCAGGTAATTATCTACATACCATTGAACTTTTTCTCTGCTAAGTCCATAGCCTACTTTCAATTCACAATAAGAATCTGTATCAAATGCAGAAACATTTAAAGAGGGATATAAAAGCATTTGAAAAACAATTTTATATTTGGAGTTTTTGCTGTATTTAACTGCTAGAGCAGCGGCTAAAGTACCACCTCCACTGTCACCACCAACAGCTACTGAATTAGGTTCACCGTTATATTCCATAATGTTATCTATAATCCATTCAAAAACATTACAGACATCATTAAACCCTGAAGGAAATTTATTATCAGGACTTAACCTATAATCAACTGCAACAACAATACAGCCTGCTCTATTACAAAAAGCTCTGCATATATTATCATGTGTGTCAAGATTACATGTCATCAACCCTCCACCGTGTATATATAAAAATACAGAAAAAGGACCGTTTCCTGATGGCGTATATACTCTAACCGGAATTTTTATATCGGGACTGTCAATTAGTAAATCATTAATTTTTCCAACACTGTCATGTCTCTTTGCTTTGTAGCATTCAGTAAAGAGTTTATTCGCCGTCTCTTTAAATTCAGTAAAATCAACTTTTGAATAATCAGGTGGTTGAGCACTGTTCATAATATCAAGCAAAGCTGTAACCTGAGGGTCAAGTTTCCCATTTTCAAAACGCGTTATTATTTTAAAAGGCATTTTTTTCTCCAGAATAAGAAATAAAAATTATTAAAATCCATTTATTAATATAATCTCATAATGCCGGACGGCAAGAACATAGAAACAGAGCTATATAATAAATAAAAATGTATTACAGGTATTAAATTTAATTTATATAAATTAATGACTGTCAGCCAAAAACAGATATTGTAAGATAATTGTTTTTATATATAATTTTAAATATAAACTTATTAACCTGCTTAACTTCCTAAGGCAAATATGTTACTGATAATTTTGATTCTTAGTTATTAAGCTGATAAAAATAACGGCGATTTTTTTATATAATAAATGACATAATAAGTTGGTAAAAAATGATTACACTGATACAAAATGGTGAAGTTTATTCTCCTGATCATTTAGGGAAAAAAGATATATTATGTATTAATGATAAAATATTTAAAATTGATAAAAATATAAATATTGATCAAAAAATAGATCTTACCGCCAAAAACCTGCAGTACAATTATCTGGATGCATCGGGAAAAACAATTATTCCGGGAATTATAGATCAGCATGTCCATACAATAGGTGGAGGAGGTGAAGCAGGTTTTTCATCAAGAATTTCAGAAGTAAAACTATCAACATTAGTCTCAGGCGGTGTAACAACTGTATTAGGATTATTAGGAACTGACGGCACTACCAGAAGCCTTTACACTTTACTGGCCAAAACCAGATCATTGGAAGAAAGAGGAATTACAAGCTATATGCTTTCAGGATCTTATGAGTATCCATCCCCGTCAATAACAGGAAGTATCAGAGAAGATATAATACTGATTGATAAAGTTATCGGGGTTAAAATTGCTGTTTCTGATCATAGATCATCTTATGTAACAGTAAAAGAACTTGCAAGAACTGTTTCGAATGCCAGAACAGCAGGCATGTTAAGCAGAAAAGCCGGAACAGCTACAATTCATACAGGTTCAGGCAAAGATAAACTGGATTTAGTTTTTGAAACTCTAAGTAAAACTGATATTCCAATTAAGCATTTTCTCCCTACGCATCTAAACAGAAATGAAACTATTCTCTTTGAAGCTATAAAATTTGGAAAAATGGGCGGTTTTATAGACTTTACAACAGTTCCTTTAAGAAAAAAACATCATCTTTTTTCCGCAGGAGAAGCTTTAAAAGAAGCTTTAATCTGCAAAGTTCCATTGGATAATATTACTTTCAGTTCAGATGGAAACGGCAGCTGGAGTAAATATGACAAAAGAGGACATTTAACCAAAATTGGTTCTTCAAGTCCACATAGTCTTTTTCAAGAAATCAGACATTTAATAACCGAAGATAACTATTCTATTACTGATGCAATAAAACCTGTAACTTTAAATGTAGCTAAAGCTCTTCACCTTTACCCGCATAAAGGGACTTTACAGGAAAAAAGCGATGCTGATATTTTGATTCTTGATAAAGATATGAATGTGGATACTGTAATCGCCAGAGGAAACTTTATGATCAAGGAGAAAAAGGCTCTTAAAAAAGAAATGTTTGAATAAACACTTTTTTAATTTTTAATTTTACTTTTCCCGTCAGCTAAGCCTTTATTATAAGCATCAGTTATTTTTTGCTGTACTTCTAAATCTGCTTCTTTTATTGATGAAATATCCCTCAAAGTAACAACTCTGCAGGCTAACCCGTTGATTTTATTATTTTTTACTACATTCTGAACCCAGACAATAGTACCGTCCGGTTTTATTATTCTGTATTCAATAATTTGTTCACGAAGTTTATTAATACGATTAGAATTATTTTTATTTAGCAGTTTACTCCTGTCAACTGGTGCAATTATATTATTCTTCCAGAAATCATGTCCTTTTTCATATAATAGGTCAAGGGAATAGCCTGTTATTCTAGAAACAGTTTTATTTAAATATAAATATTTTTGAGTTTTATTTTCAACAATAGCCAAACCGTCTTTCATTATTTCAACATTTATTTCTAGCAGCTCCATTTTTTCCTGAGCTTTTTTGGTTTCAGTAATATCCTCTACAATTGAGTATTCAAACTCTTCTTCCCCTATAGCAGTAGTATACAAAAAATGCTTAACCCATTTTACTGATTTATCATCACTTTGGATTCTATATATTAGCTCTTCACTATTATGCATTATTTCTTGTTTAATTCTTTTTTTATCATCTTTGTGTATAAAATCCAGCCACTTGTTTACATTTATATAAAATTCACTTTTATTGATTTTATATAAATTTCCAACTGCGTTATTGACATAAATATAATGTTTATAAGGTTCTTTTTTTATAATCCAGATAACATGTTCAAGTTTATCCAGTACTGTTTCAGTATAATAAGCCTGTTTTTTAGCAACCTGTTCACCAGTCGTATCCAGTAAAGAACATATAATATTTTCAACTTCTCCGGAAGAATCAAAAACAGGTTTAATAGATATAGTACCAGTTCCAATCTGTCCGAAAGATCTTGGTATGGAAATTACTTCATCATCTATTGCAATCTTATTCTCAAACACTCGCTTTTCCAATTCTTCAAGTTCAATCCATTTATACTGTCCGGTCCAAATGTCACTGCTTCTACGGCCTAAGACTGATTCTATATCTGAAAATCCAAAATATAAAAGAAAGCGATGATTTACAAAAGAAAACTTCATTCTCCTGTTTTTGCAGTAAACTAATGTACCTATAGAATTAATAATATTATTCAAAAAACTACTGTCCTTTTTCAATTCAATATTTTCCCAGGACATTATCTCTATTTTTTTCTGAAAATTAACTAATAACTGCTGCTTCTGCGATTCAGTTTTTGTTGAAAAATCAAATATACTTTTATCAAATGGATTCAGGTTAGAATAATAATGAGGTAGTAGTTCATCCTCGCTGTCTAAATCAGAAATTGCAGTTACAGCAATTTTCAACTTATCTGCAACTAAACGGATATTATATTCTGACGGAACACTGCTTCATAATTCCCATCTTTGAAGTGTTTTAAAAGATTTACCAATTGAAGCTGCCAGTTCTTTTTGGGTTATTTTTCTTTTCTTTCTTAGTTCTTTAAATTTTTCTTTATAAAACATAAGCAAATCAGTCATTTGATACATTTATTTATAATATATATATATTATAAGTCAATTGTCTCTTTTAATCAAGCTGTCAGCATATTTTTAACTTTTAATACTCTCTTTACAGGTATAATTTAAAAGTAGAAAAAAAGGAGAGGAAAAATGAAAATAAAAGATGTTAAAATTCAGATAATTGAAAGAAATTATAATTTAGGTAATAATGCAAACCTTTCTTTCGGGGAATTATCTTTTTTAGATAAATTAGGTATAGTTCCAATTCTAACTATAATTACAGATACCGGTATTCAGGGTAACTCATTCGGATTCAGCGGTAAAAAAGTTGCACCTTATCTAGATTTTCTAAAGCCTCTCCTGCTTGGTAAAAATCCATTGTTTCGAGAAGAATTATGGCAGAAGTTAAGGGCTGAAATCAGACATGGATTCATACCGTCAATGGTGCAGGGCATGATAGATGTAGCACTCTGGGACATAGCAGGCAAAGCTGCTGGAATGCCGATATACAAAATGCTTGGAGCTTATCGTGAAAAAGTCAGAGTCTATTCTTCTTTACCTGTTATTCCAACTCCGGAAGATACAGTAAAGGCTGTTATTATATACAAGAATATGGGTATAACAGCCAGTAAGCTTCACGTACCGGGAATTGCAGATACAGACATCGAAATATGTAAAGCTGTAAGAAAAGCTGTCGGTGATAAATATACTCTTATGCTAGATCCAGCAGGTGCATACAACCATGATGAAGCATTAAAAGTCGGCAGAGAGATTGAGAAATTAAATTTTGAATGGTACGAAGAACCTATATCTGATATGGATATAACAGGCCTTACCCAACTGTGCAGAGACCTCGATATCCCCATTGCATATCAGTCATATCATCCAAATAACTTCTATACTATGGCACACCGTATCAAAAATGAAGCAATAGATATTATTCGTGCAGATGCATTATTCGGAGACGGTATAAGCGCACTTAAGAAAACTGCAACTTTAGCTGAAGCATTCGGAATGCGATGTGAAATGCTTACACAGTTCGACCCTATTATGAACTCAGCGAGCCTTAATGTAATGTGTTCTGTAAAAAACTGTAAATTCTTTGAATATCTGACCATTAATCATGTCCTTGACTACGGAGTAAAACAGCCGTTGCTCATAGATAAAGAAGGATATATTCATGTACCTAAAGGGCCAGGTCTCGGCATGGAAATAGACTGGGATTTTATTAATAAAAATACAATTCTAAGTTTATAGTGAAATGTGATTTTAATTAATCTTAAAGATTAATAAAACGAATAAAAATTAGAGATAAATATTATGAAAAGTAAAAATGTAGATATATTTCAACATGATTCTTGTACAGAAGAGTATGATTCTTGGGTTCAGAATGAATCTAACCCTATGCGGGCAGGTTACAAACAAACACTGAATTGGGTCGCTGATGTATCAAATGTTCATAACCCTAAAATCATTCTGGAGATGGGGTCGGGCACAGGAACTCTTACACAGCAATTAAAGAACTATGACACCATTGTTTGTGTTGACGCTTCAATTGAAATGATAAAACAAGCCAAGAATAAATTATTAAACTTAGATAAAATCCATTATAAATTATGCGATTTTCTTGAATTTTTTGATTCAAACACAAATAAGTTTGAAATGATTGTAAGCACCTATGCACTCCATCACCTGACAGAAGAGGAAAAAGAGTTGTTTTTTCAAAATGCGATCTCTACTCTGGAGCCAAACGGTCATATAATTATTGGTGATATAATGTTCTTTGATCAGGAGAAAAAGAACGAAATCATTCAATTTTACAAAAAGGAAGATCAAAAAGAAGTTTTGGAACTTATTAAAACACAGTATTTTTGGGATATCTCGCAAACTAAAACTACCTTAGGAAAATTAGGCTTTTCATGTCGAGAATTTCAATTTTCACAATTGTCCTGGGGTTTAGATTGCTTTAAGGCGTGACTAAAACAGGCTTAATAAAGGAATTTATAATGAAAGTTAAAGATATCAAGATTCAGGTTATCAATAGAAAAGTTATCCTTGACGAAGGAACTGATCTTTCCCATGAAGGAGTATCTTTTGCGGATAGATTTGCCGATGTTTGCATATTTACAATAATTACTGATAATGGCATCCACGGCACTTCTTTTGGATTCAGCGGCAGGAAGACTGCTCCGTACCTAACATTAGTTAAACCGCTACTAATAGGAAAAGATCCTCTATGCAGAGAAAAAATCTGGCATCTTATATGGAATCAGAGCAGAGAACAGTTTTATCCTCAAATCATTTTAGGGATGATAGATGTAGCTCTTTGGGATATTGCCGGCAAAGAAGCTAATCTTCCTATTTACAAACTTCTTGGAGCATATCGTGATAAAGTACCGGCCTATGCTTCTACGCCTATGTTTTCAAGTTTAGAAGAATACATAAATAAAGTGCAGGAATACCGTAGAAGAGGTTTTACTGCAATAAAACTTCATATTCCGTTTGGAGCACTCAAAGACATAGAAGTATGTAAAGCCGTAAGGCAAGCCGCTGGAGATGACTTGATACTCATGCTTGATCCAATAGGAACTTATGATCATCGAGAAGCCCTGATGGTTGGCAGGGAATTGGAAAAATTAAATTTCTACTGGTATGAAGAACCCGTTTCTGACATGGATACAACAGGTCTTAGTAAACTTTGCAATAAACTGGATATACCAATTGCCATGCAGTCAGCTCATCCTGGTAATTTTTATTCAAGAGCCACCAGAATTACTCAGGGAGCAATTGATATTATACGTGGAGACGTACTTTATAGTGAAGGTATAACTTCTCTCAAAAAAACAGCTGCTCTTGCAGAAGCTTTTAACATGAAATGTGAAATCCATGGTCTATTTGATCCCATAATGAATGCCGCTAATCTTCATGTAACCTGTGCTATAAAAAACTGTGATTTCTATGAATACATAGCATTGGATGAAATCTCTGAATTCGGAATAAAACAAGGTATAAAGATTGATGATAAGGGATATGCTCATGTTCCTCAAAAACCTGGAATTGGTTTGGAAATAGATTGGGATTATATCAATAAGTGCACTGTTAAAACTTTATAAAAACAGCAACGAAAGGAATTGATCATGAAAGTCATAGCAATAAATGGAAGCCCAAGAAAAAATGGTAATACTTCAGTTTTAATTCAAACTGTTTTTGAAGAATTAAACAGAGAAGGAATAGAAACGGAAGAAATAAATATCGGAAAGACAAACTTTAAGGGGTGTATTGCCTGTAATAAATGCTGGAAAACAAGAGATGGTCGCTGTGCCATTCCAGATCATAACTTTAATGAAATCGTAGATAAGTTGAGAGAAGCCGATGGAATTATTTTAGGCTCACCTGTTTATTTGGGTGATGTGTCAGGTCAAATGAAAACATTTATGGATCGAGTATCTTATGCATCAACTGGTGCTGGCGAAATATTTAAAAGAAAAGTTGGAGCATCCATTGCAGCGGCAAGAAGACAGGGAACTATACCTACAATAAACACTTTAAACTCTTTCTTCAGTAGTTCTCAAATGATAATTGTTAGTTCTAATTATTGGAATTTTGGACTCGGTATGATTGAGGGCGAAGTTAATTCTGATGCTGAAGGCTTGCAAACTATGAGAAATCTGGGCAAAAATATGGCATGGACTATGAAATCACTTCAGAAAGCTAACCTGCCTGAACCTGATACTGGATTCAATGTTATCTCAAAAATAAACTTCGAAACTATTAACATTAACTCTGTAAATAGATAAAATTTTAAAACTAATAATAAAAAATATGGAGAAATTAAAATGTATAACAAAAAAATATTGTATTTCAAAGATGGTGGTGTACAGCATACTATATCGACACTTGAAGCTGTAAAAAAGTGGCTGCCGATTATTAAACCTGAAGCAGTTATTGTTTCTTCGACAACTGGAGAGTCAGCGTTAAAAGCCGGTCAGATTCTGGGAAAAGAAGACGTACGGATAATAGCAGTTTCATTTCAAGAGAATTTATGGTCAAAATGGGGCGCTCCGAATAATAATTTTGTACAGGAAAGTAAAAAATTAGGTGTAGAGTTTATACCTGCGAAACCCGTTGTTTCATTGCTTGACGCAGAACATCCTGATATTGTAAATGCATGGAGAACAATTTCAAGCGGTTTTAAAGTAGCACTTCAGGTAGCGTCAATGTGCGTTGATACTAACTTAATTGAATCTGGAGCAAGGATTATAGCTTTAGGCGGCACTGTACACGGTTCAGATACGGCAGTAGCAGCTGAAATATATGGATATAAAGATATTTTAAAAACAAATGTCAACTGTATACTTGCTATGCCTTCAGCAAAAAGATCCTAGTAGAGTTAAAGAAAAATTACAGTTTACAGGATATTAGGTAGTTATATTAAGAATTTTAATCATTCCTGCCAGTTTGAAAACGTTAAGAACAGATTTTGCCACATTGACAATACTCATTTTGCCTTTCATTTCTTTTGAAGCGATAAGGCATAACCTTAAAAAGCTGGAAGATATGTACGCAACTTCTGCAAGATCAAAAACAACAGATTCTGCATCTTTAATAGAACGCAAAACTGAATCCTCACAATCTCTTGTTGTAATAAAGTCCATTTTTCTTGCTGTAAAATGACATATAACTTTGCCATTTTCATTCGTACAGTTAACTGACATATCTTGACACTCTTATAACAAAATAGTTAATAATTTCAAATCATAATCTTCATCTTATATATATAATATATTACTACAGAAATGGAAAAATTAAATACGAATGTATATTAAATTATTATTTTTCTTAATTTAATAAAATCAGGATAATAAACTATGAATAAGTTTTATTCCAGTATATCAGATGTTTATGATTATATTTTCCCTCCAAGCAAAGCACAGACCAATTTCATATTATCAGAAATCGACACACCTAGTCAAAAAAACATTTTAGACATAGGGTGCGGAACTGGAAATTTATCTTCAAGTTTGGCAAAACACTTCAAAAGTGTGCAAGCTGTAGATCTTGACATGGAAATGATAAACAAAGCTAATGAAAAATATAGACTGAATAACCTATTTTTCTCTTGTGCGGATATGTTAAAAATCAGTGAGTATTTCAAATCAGATAAATTCGATTCTATCGATTCTTTTGGAAACACACTTGTCCACTTAGATTCTCCTGATGAAATACTGAATTTTTTCAATGAGACAAAAAAACTGTTAAATGATTCTGGTAAACTTTTAATACAGATAATAAACTATGACAGAATATTAACTAATAATGTTAAAAGTCTTCAAACAATTGATAATGAACATATAAAGTTCGAACGTTACTATAATTATTTATCCGATAAACATAAAATAGAATTTAAAACCATATTGACTATAAAGGAATCTAATCAGATAATCCATAATTCAGTTAATCTTTATCCACTGTTAAAAGAAGAGACAAACAATCTGTTGCTTGAAGCCGGTTTTCAACATATCTCTTTTTACGGTAATTTTATGAAAGAAAAATATTCCATAAATTCCATACCTTTAATTTTCGAGGCCTATTAATATCACAAAAACTGAAAAGAACAATTGTTAATAACTAAAGGAGTAAGGAAAAATGATTGACGTTACAGGGTATATATATAACTACAAACTTGATACACCTCTTTCTATATCATTTCATACCTGGTATTACAGAAATAATCTGATAGTAAAACTTAAATATAATGATTTTACAGGCTTAGGTGAAGCCGCCCCCTTTAAGCCTATAACTGGTGATACTCAGGAAGAAGCTATAAATGAACTAAAGAAAATAACATTTTTAGAATTGGATCCTTTAAAAGATGATTTGTCTGTCCTGCATAATAAACTGAATGAACTAAATATAATATCTGCAACTCTGCGGGCTGCATTTGATTTTGCTTATCATGATCTTAAAGGAAAAATTTTAAATATCCCCTGTTACAAAATCTATTCCAAGGAATTTAGAAATATACCTAACAGTGTAACAGTTTTCATAAAAGAAAGTATTGACGAAACACTTACAGAGACAAAAAGAATTCTTGATCTATACCCAGATCTTAAAGTTCTAAAAATTAAACTGAAGGGAGATAATGATATAGAAAGATGTAAAGCTATAAAAAAAGTAGTTAATAAAAATATAGTTTTCACCCTGGATGCAAACCAGGGATTTCAAAGCCCTGAACTTGCAGTAAAGACCCTTAATAATATTACAAATATTTTAGGTAATGTCATACTAATTGAAGAACCATGCCCCAAAAATGATTTAGATAAAATGAAATTTGTTAAAGATAATATCTCAAATTCACTGATTTTTGCAGATGAGTCAGCTGTTGACTTGGATAGCGTAAAAAATATCATCAGACATAATGCCGCCGACGGGGTTAATATAAAACTTCAGAAGGCAGGCGGCATCTGGCCCTCCAAAGCAATAGCTAGATTATGTTTCGAAGCAAATCTGAAAGTTATGGTTGGTGAAATGCTCGACTGTACAGTTGCAACTACTGCAGGGATACATTTTGCAGGTTCAACACAAAATGTAATATTAACAGACCTGGATATGGATCTGGACTTAGTTAACCATGTAGATGGCGCTTCCGGATTTAAAAACGGCAGTAGAACACAAAACGATAATCCGGGGTTTGGTCTAAAACTAAATTTTGACTCTATTAATGAGTTGATTAAACAAAAAATAATAGAATTCAGGCAGATATAATTTAAAAAGCCCATTCTACATTAATTACAAACTATTAAATAAGTAAACTTAAGAATCATACAGGACTTGATAAAAACAGGTGTATTTTTTCTATTTTAATTGAAATAATCCACTTTTATTGATACTTTTATAAATTGTTTTGTATCTTAACATTAATACAAAGAGAGAACACTATGACACCTACTATATTAACTGATGAAAAAGTGCAGAAAACCATTTCATTTATCAACCATCCGTTAGCTGAAGCTACTCTTCATGACAAAGAAAATTATCTAAAAGCATTATCCGTTATAGTTTTAGCAGATAGTGAAATCAAAGATTTGGAAAAAACTTATTTTGCATCTATTCTCAACACTTTTAATATAGATAAATCAAAACTTAACGATTTTCTCTGTTATGCAGAAGAAACATCCATTTTTTCAGATAGACATTCCATAGCTAAAACATTAGCCAACTGTGAATACACAGCAGCATTTATAATTGATGCTATGGTTATAGCTCATATAGATTATTTTCATGATGTAGAGAAAAAAGTTATGGAAAAATTTTTACTACTGTATGGCTTACAAAAAAATATCAGTAAAGAACTGTTACATGAATTGACAAGAATGTTTTCAAACGCTGATTCTTTTCTTACTCAGAAAGAGATAGAAAAATTTGAGTTTTTGTGGGTTTATATCAAAAAACCTTATCATGCAATAGTATCTATTTTAAAAGAATATAAGGTACAGTTGGACAATCACTGATCATATTTTATATTAAAATAAATTAATTCAATACACTGAAGAGTATTAATAGAAAACTCATCAGTGTATTTTTTATATAAAATAATTACTATGTCAAACTGAAATTATAAATTATAGCAGAATCTGAAATAATATATATTATGCAAGACAAACACATATTAGATATTATAGATAAAACTGCAGAAGCAGTTTTGAATGCCGACAAAATTTTAGTAATTACCGGAGCAGGTATTTCTGCAGGCTCAGGTCTGCCTACTTATAGAGGTATCGGCGGTCTGTATGATGATAACAATACAACAGAAGGAATTCCAATAGAAGATGCACTTAGCGGAATGATGATGCAGTCAAGACCTGATATCACATGGAAATATTTATGGCAGATAGGCTCTTCATGTTTAAATGCCAAACCTAACCGGGCACATATTATTTTATCGGAAATACAGAAAATTAAACCAGACACATGGATACTCACGCAAAATATTGATGGATTACATGCTGCAGCTGGAAATAATAACCTAATAGAAATACACGGAAATGCCTTTAAATTATTCTGTCCAAACTGTGGTTATAAGCCTGATTATTCAATACTAACAAAAAAGATTGATAATAGAGGGCCAAAATTACCTCCAATATGCCCTGAATGCGAAAATATAATCAGACCTGAAGTTGTTCTATTTGGAGAACAATTACCTGAAAAAGAAATATCCCGACTATACACCTTACTGCAGAATAATAATATAGATCTCATTCTCTGCATAGGAACATCAGCACTTTTCCCATATATCTCAGAACCAGTTGTCAGAGCCTATAATCATGGCAAAATAACTGTAGAAATCAATCCTGAAAAAACTTATATTTCAGATTACTTCACATATTCATTAAGATTAGAGGCTGTAGAAGCTCTATCTTCAATATGGAATTCAATTAATACACAAACTTAGGTCAATAATAATGAATGATAAAACAACAAATGCTGAAAACCTCTTCAAAAGCGGTTACTCATGCTCACAGGCAGTACTTGCTCCCTTTGCTGAAGAATTTAGTCTTGACATTAAACATGCTTTGAAAATTTCTGGTTCTTTTGGAGGTGGTATTGGTGGAATGGGACTTACCTGCGGTGCAATAACTGGAGCTATAATGGTCCTGGGCCTAAAATATGGCTCCACTGACGCTGAAGATATTGAGGCCAAAAAAAATGCTAAAGAAAAAGGTAGAGAATTCATAGAAAAATTTAAATCTCAATTTTCATACACTACCTGCAGCGAAATATTAGATATTGATATAAGCGTACCTGAAAACCTAGAAAAAGCAAAAAACAGCAACGCCTTTGATAAATGTCCTGATCTAGTAAAAGGAGCTGTTGAAATACTTGAAGAAATATTAAAAGAAAAATAACATGAAACCTAACGTAACACTAATCGGAATGCCTGGTGCAGGCAAAAGTACTATCGGAATAATATTAGCTAAAATTCTTTCATTCGGATTTATAGACACTGACATTCTGATTCAGATAAACAGACAGAATTCTTTACAAAATATTTTAGATGAACAGGGATATTTAAAATTAAGAAAAATAGAAGAAGAAGAAATTCTCAAAATTAATATAGAAAATAACATAATAGCGACTGGCGGTAGTGCTGTTTACAGTGATAGTGCGATGAAGCATTTAACCAATATTTCAAATATAATTTTTATTAATGTAGATTTTGAAAATATCAAAAAAAGAATACATAATTTTGGATCAAGGGGTATAGCAAGAAATAAAAATCAGTCATTTTTAGATTTATATAACGAACGGCAGATTTTATATAAAAAATACGCAGAAATTACAATCAATGGAAACTGTCTTGACCAGGAACAACTGGCAGAAGTAATATCAAGAAAAGTGAAACTATTATGAAAACAAAAGAAGAAATAACAAAAAACTGGCTCCCTAGATATACAGGAACACCCCTATCTGAATTCGGTGAATATATTCTGCTGACAAATTTTTCAAAATATGTAAAACTGTTCGCTGAAAAATTTAACGTAGAAATTAAAGGAACTGAAAGCCCCATGCAGACTGCTACAGCCAAGAATATAACTATTATTAATTTTGGTATGGGCAGCTCAATGGCGGCAACTGTGATGGACTTAATCTCTTTCATCAAACCAAAAGCTGCTTTATTTCTAGGCAAATGCGGAGGACTGAAAAAGAAGATCAAACTTGGTGACTTAATTCTACCCATTGCTGCAATAAGAGGAGAAGGCACAAGTAATGACTATCTGCCTCCTGAGGTTCCAGCACTGCCTTCATTCAGACTCCAGCAGGCTGTATCTGCCATGATAAAAAAACAGAAAGTTGATTATTGGACAGGTACTATTTATACGACGAACAGAAGAGTTTGGGAACATGATAATGAATTCAAAGAGTATTTAACTAAGATTAGAGCTTCAGGTATTGATATGGAAACTGCTACTATTTTTTTAGTAGGTTTTATAAATAAAATACCCCATGGTGCACTCCTTCTTGTTTCAGACAACCCGATGACGCCAGAAGGTGTAAAAACAGAAAAAAGTGATCAAAAAATTACAAGTCACTTTGTTGATATGCATCTAGAAATCGGAATAAATGCTCTACTTGAATTAATACATTCAGGCGAGTCTGTAAAACACTTAAGATTCTAAATACAAACGGAACTGTAAATTTGACTTGTAGTTCCGTCTATTTATTCAAACTTTTTGTAGATAAATTGCATCAATATCGCCTTTTCCATTATTTTCTTTAATTTTTACGGCATGTTCTCCTGTGATTTCTCTCAGTCCTCCAAAATCAGTTAACTCACCGTCATCATTAATAAAACAAGATCTCTTATCCAAAATATATTTTTCCTCTCCGTTCGAAGCTATAATTCTATATGTGTTAAAATTAATACTATGAGGCACTTTCATACACTTGAAAACATTATCCGACCACTTTCTCACCTCTATCTGTTCATCAGGATGAACAAATTTCAGCCAGTGATCAGAACTGTTGCTGAAATCTTTTAAAGATCTTCCGAAGATGCCGTCTCCAGTTGAGTTTAGGAAAACAATATGCGGAAGAGGTTTTCTATATCTTACCCATATTGCACTAGATAAATGTCCTATAACATTTTCTAATAATTTATAATTTTTCACAGCATTCATACGTTCGCTTATATCAGAAATACATCCGATTAATGATTTTATTTTATTTTTATCTTCGAGAATGGGAATGACCGTCACTGATAAATATTTTCTATAATTAGAATCATCATATATTACCTGTTCATACAAAATAGGGTTCCCTGTTTTAAATACTTTTTCTTCAATATCCCTGATTGGCCCTCTTAACTGTTTCGGCAGAACCTGTTCATCTGTTTTACCATTAATATCTATGACCGGGGTGCCGCTGACATAAGAAAAAAATCTGTTTGCAAATTTATAATACTGAAACTGATCTTTAAAATAAATAGCCATAGGTATGGAGTCAATAATCAATCTAAATCGGTCATTTTCAATTTTGGTAATCTCTACTGTTTTGCTAAGGCTTTTATATGCTCCAATAAGACGATACAAAAAGGCCTTCTGCTCAATATTTAAATCTGCTTCAAAGAGTTTGTGCAATTTATCTTCTACAGATAACACATTATCAAATAAATCGTATGATTTGTTTTTGCCTATGTGACTGCTTATATTGGATAATGCACTTACCTCTACTGATAAAATATCAGACATTACTTTTATATCGGAACTTGACGGTCTTCTTTCACCTCTTTCCCATGAGCCAATGGTTCGTGGACTCCTGTCAATTAAATTTGCCAGTTCAGACACTGTCAGTTTTTTTGATTTACGAATTTCTTTAAGCTTTTCTCCATAAAACTGATAATCTAGTTTTCTGTTTTTCATTTCGTAGCCCTTTTCACCAACGATACGATGTTAATTACACATTTTGCCAATTTATCTCAACCTATTATATATTATTACACATTTTACCATTTTATCTAGAAAATTCATGATAATTTATTATCGATAATAAGTTCTAAGCAGGTAATTTACATATTGAGAGTAATAAATCATAGGTATCGTTACCCGAAAGGAGGGATAAAATGGCAAAGAAAAATAAAATTAAAATTCTATTAAGTGCAGCAGTTGCAGTAATATTATCCCTTGTTGGAATAGTTTACTATATACATTCATCACATTATGTTTATACAGATGATGCTTATATTTCAGGGCATTCTGTCTATATGTGTCCTCATATCGAAGGCTATGTTAAAACAATTAACGTTAAGGACAATCAATTTGTTAAAAAAGGTCAATTGCTGCTTACAATAGATGAAAGAGACTATTCTCTCGCACTTAAAAGTGATGAAGATCAATTAATTATTGCCAAAACTACATATAAAATGTCTCAGCATTTAGCAAAATTAGCTTATACTAAGCTTCTTCTTGCTAAACTAAACTATATAAGAGATAAAAAGCTGATAAATTTTCATTCAATAAGCACAAAACAGTATCAGAACAGTGAAGCTGTTTATCAGGAATTAAAGTCTAATTTAGCATCAAAAATACTTAAAACAAAAATAAATAAACAAAATATTAAAAAGCTTCAGGACACAGTGGCTAATGCAAAACTAAATCTATCCTACACCAAAATATATGCTCCATTTGACGGATGGATAACGAAAAAATCTATTGCAATAGGCTCTTATGTTAAAACAGGTCAGGCCTTATTAGCAATTGTTCCAACCAATCTCTGGATAACAGCCAACTATAAAGAAACTAAAATTACTCATTTAAGAAAAGGTGAAGAGGTTTCCATCCATATAGATGCTTATCCTGATTTAGATTTCAAAGGCCATATTAACAGTATTCAGTCTGGAACCGGATCCGCTTTCAGTTTATTACCTCCAGAAAATGCAACAGGAAACTTTGTAAAAATAGTTCAGAGAATTCCTGTTAAAATTGTTTTCGATAAAATACCTGATCCAGATAAATATAAATTATCAATAGGCATGTCGGTAGAAACGACGGCAGCAATAAACTAAAAGCGGTATCAATTTTCAGTTTATTCAGACAAGACCACATTAATTAAGTTGAAAAATAATATTATGCAGAAAGTTTCTTTAAATAAATATACAGTTAACCCCTGGGTTATTGCTGCTGTTGTAATGTTTCCAACTGCCATTGAAATTCTTGATTCAACAGTGGCAAATGTTGCACTGCCGTATATATCCGGAGGCTTGGCTGTTAGCACAGATCAGAGCACATGGATATTAACTGCCTATATTGTATCCAATGCTATCATGTTGCCAATAACCTACTGGTTTTCAGACAAGTTAGGAAGAAAAAATTTTCTCCTAGCAAGTATCGCAGTGTTTACATTCAGTTCTATTATGTGCGGTTTCTCAACCAGTATAGGAGAAATGATTATTTATAGAATACTGCAGGGGTTTGGAGGAGGAGGCCTTACACCTCTTTCACAATCAATTTTATTAGATGTATTTCCTAAAGAAAAACATGGACAAGCAATGGGATTTTTTGGGTTTGGAATACTTGTTGCACCTATTATTGGACCTTATTTGGGAGGCTGGCTTTCAGATAATTACTCATGGCACTGGATCTTTTTTATTAATGTTCCAATCGGTATAGTCGCATTCGCATTAGTTAAATTGATAATTCCTAATAAATTCAACAGTAATAAAAAGAAATCAATTCATTTAGATTACATTGGGCTTGCACTGCTTATTTTATTTTTAGCACCTCTGCAAATTATTTTAGACAAAGGCCAGGAAAATGATTGGTTCGGTTCTAATTTTATAATCATTTTATTCATAATAATGGCTGTAGCTTTAATAACATTAATAATATGGTTGGTAAATTCAAAAAAACCTATTATCAATCTAAAAATATTTAACGATAGAAACTATTCACTGGCCGTAATTGTATTATTTATCCGTGGTTTCGTATTTTATGCATTCGGAGTTCTTTATCCTCTTTTTCTGGAAAATATATCAGGTTATACAGCAACTATCAGCGGTGAAGTTAACATGATTTCAGGTATTGCAGTTATGATAATGATGCCTGTGACAGGGTGGCTGACATCTAAATACAATCCAAAATTTCTCAGCATTTTAGGTGTTCTAATATCCTGCTTTGCCTGTTACCATATTATTAAATTTAATGCACAAGTTAATTTTGAAATATTTGTTTTTTACAGAGCATTATTTGGAATCGGATCAGCACTATTATTTGTCCCTTTGAATACTTTAGCATTTTCTTCAGTTAGCAAAGATTTGATGACAAAATGCACAGGTATGTCAAATTTAGCAAGATCGATTGGAGGAAGCATTGGTATTTCTGTAGCAACTACTCTCACAATAAGAAGATCACAGCTGCATCAAAATATATTAGTAAATAATACAAATGTATTTAATCATCAGTTTAATCAGACTTTTAACACTATTCAGTCACACTTACATACCGGAGCACAGGCTGCATATCAGGTAATTTACAATACTGTTCTAAAACAGGCTAAGCTGATGGCATATCTAGATGTTTTTCAGTTAATGCTGCTAATGCTTTTTATAACAATCCCATTTATACTTCTGATGAAATATCGCAGAAAAAATAAAATTACAAATGCATAGTTATTATGTAAGATCAGTTATGCTATTAACAATTAAACTATTATCATATATAATATATTATATAGAGTTGTAGATTTATAAAATCATTAATATAAAATCATTATTCTCAACTGAAACTCAATATAAAAAATGACTGAACCAAATACAGATAGCGGTTGGTGGCAATCTCAAAAAACTACTCTTCAATACAGGAAGATAGTAAGAACTTCCTATTATGTTGAAATGCCTGATGGAGTAAAAATTGCTGTCGATTTATATCTACCAAAATATTTAAAAAAAAATGAAAAACTGCCTACAATTTTTCACCAAACAAGATACTTCAGACGTTATAAAATAAGATGGCCTTTCAACCTATTTTTATCTAAACCCAAAAAATCATCCGTCTATCAGATTATATATAAATTTGTTAAAAATGGTTATGCATATGTAAATATAGATGTGAGAGGTACTGGTGCATCATTCGGTTCCAGAGTCAGAGAATGGCCTGAAATTGAATTAGACGATGCCAGCAGGATTGTTGACTGGATTGTTGAGAAACCCTGGTCCAATGGATACGTCGGTGTTATGGGAAAAGCATACAGCGGTACTTCTGCAGAAATGCTCATTTCCAAAAATAATCCAGCTGTAAAAGCGGCAATATTAATGTATTGTCAATTTGATGTTTACACAGATATTTTATTTCCTGGTGGTATAAAAAATGATTCATTTCTTGTAAAATGGTCTTATTTTAACAATTATAGGGATAGAAATAAACTCCCTCCCTCTATCCCGAAGCTCCAGAGACTGCTAATCAGATTAATATATGGAGGAGTAGCTCCTGTTGACACCAATAAAAAAACTATAAAATTATTATCAAAAGCATTGAAGGACCATGATAAAAATTATCATATTTACGAAAGCTCAAAAGATATAAAATTCAGGAATGATCCATCATCCAACGGTTTTACATTAGACGATATCAGCCCCCACACCAGATTAAAAGAAATAAACAAAGCAGATATACCAATTTACAGCTGGACAGGCTGGTACGACGGTGCTTATGCATTTTCTGCAATTAAAAGATTTTTAAATATAAATTCCTCTGGAAGTAAATTGATTATTGGCCCCTGGGAACATTCAAACAGCCAAAGCCCAAATCCATCCTACAGTGGTTCTGAATTATCAAATTTCGATTTTATCGGAGAAATATTAAAATTTTTTAATCATTATCTTAAAGGTATGGCAACTGAAATAAATTCAGAAGCACCTATTCACTATTACACTATTGGGGAAAATAAATGGAAAGCCACTGACAGTTGGCCTAGTAATGAATATGAAAATATTCCTTTTTTCTTTCGTATTAATAAACTGATAATTGAAGAAGCTCACTCTAAAATTGACGGATCAGATAAATTTACATTAGATTATAAAGCTTCATCAGGTATTGCTACTAGATGGTATGCCCAGATAAATGCAGACAACAGGCTTATCAGGTATTTTCAAAATCTAAACAATGATGATTGCTATTTAACTTATGTATCTGCTCCATTTGAGTGTAATTTTGAATTAACCGGCCATCCTGTAATTACTTTATATCTAAAATCTAATCAGCCTGATATACAACTTTTTGTATATATTTCTGACTTAGACATATTTGGAAATATAGATTACGTTACGGAAGGATTATTCAGGACATGTCATCACAAACTTCAGGAAGAAGATCTGTTATATATCCAACCTGTCCCTCATCACTCTTTTAAAAAAGAAGATGAATTAATGCTTGAAGAGGATATCATAACAAAAATAACTTTTGATCTTCAGCCTATATCATATTTATTCAAAAAAGGACATTCAATAAAAGTATCAATTGCTGGAGCCGACAAGGATAATTTTGCAATATTGCCTACATCTCCTCCTGAGATAGAAATATTTCACGGCCCTGACAATCCTTCAGTTTTAGTTTTACCGGGTAAATTTATTCTTAACTAACATACGGCTAATAAACCAATAAAAATTGATTTTCAGTTTTTATTTGCCAATACAAAATTTACTGAATATAGTTTCATAAATATCTAGAGTCGCATCCTCGCCAATAATGTTTCCTAAAGCTATAGCTGCAGATTTCAAACTAGCTGCAGCTAGTTCCCAGTTTTCATTATTAATATTATTTAAAATATCAGGAATCAGATTATAAGTTTCCAAAAGAAATTCTGCATGACGTTGAGAAACAGCTATTTCAGGCTCCTCTACATGAGGCCTCTCCCAAACTGATTTTTCAAATATATCCAGGAATTCTTCTATTCCTTTCTGATTTTTAACAGAAATACTGACATTAGGTAATTTAATTTTTGGATATTTGGAATTTTCTTTAGCTAAATCCATTTTATTCCAAATAGCTATAACATTTTGATAATGTTTTAAATGCTCATGCATCTCATTTGCTTCCATTTCAATATCATCTGCAGAAGCATCTAAAACCCATAATATTACTTGGGACCTCTTCATAGAAGTCATTGTCCTATTAATTCCAATTTCTTCTATAACATTATCTGATTCTCTTAAACCAGCAGTATCTATTAATCGAACAGGTATACCTCGAATATTAGTAAATTCTTCCAAAGTATCTCTGGTCGTACCAGGTATTTCCGTGGTTATTGCCCTATCAAACCCCAAAAGTAGGTTTAGAAGAGAAGATTTACCCACATTTGGTTTACCAGCAATAACTACTCTTATGCCATCTCTTAAAATGGAACCTTCAACTCTTGTTTTATATAATTTATTAATTTCAGACTTAATACATGATAATGTATTAAGCACTTTTGATACGGGCATAAAATCAAGTTCTTCTTCAGGAAAGTCAAGTCTTGCTTCACAATCTACCAATATTTCCACAATGTCATTTCTTAACTCAATAATTTTTCTTCCAAGTACACCATCCATCTGTCTCTCTGCCAAATGTATAGCCATATTACTGTTTGCAGTAATAAGATCAGAAACTGCTTCTGCCTGTGTTAAATCCAATTTTCCATTTACAAAAGCTCTGTATGTAAATTCACCAGGCGATGCCTGCCTGGCTCCTGCATCTATTATTTCAGTCAAAAGTCTTTTGGCGTTATAGTTTCCGCCATGGGCATGTATTTCAACAATATTTTCACCAGTAAAAGTTTTTGGTGCCGGAGTAAATACTGCAAATGCCGTTTCTCCAATACCTTTAATGTCAGGAAGTATTTTTCCTAACAAAAATTTTCTACAATTGGATGAAGATAATACAGTAGATGATTTCCATATTTTATTTCCTATTTCCAAAGCAGAAGCACCGGAAATTCTAATAACAGTTATTGCACCTCCAACACCAGAACATATTGCCGTAATAGTATCATTTTCATTCATATTTTTACCGTAATTCCGTATGTAATTTAGCTAAATTTAATATAATTACTTATTTTTCTATATCTCTTACCCTTAAAGCCTATATCATTTAAATTTGATATGATATGCATTTTTCGAAGTTTAAGTATTTTTTTTACACTTAAAGGCCCCATTCCAGGCACCCGCAGTAGTTCCTCCTTACATGCAGTATTTATATTTACTGGATAAAATGATGGGTTAAACTCTGCCCATATTTCTTTCGGATCTTTATCTAGGCTCAAATTACCGAAATTATTATAATATAGCTCCTTTTCTTTAAATCCATATTGTCTCATAAGAAAATCTGCCTGATATAGTCTATGTTCTCTATTAAAGTTATTATCCATGTCATTTGATAAACTGAAATTCTGACAATGCTCATCACATGTCGTATCTAAATTTGATTGGTACCCAGAGAAATATACTCTATTAAAATTTAATTTGTCATACAATGCCGAAGAGTATTTTAAAATATCGGCATCTCGTTCTTTTGCGGCTCCCACAATAAATTGTGTTGTAAGTTTTATCTTTGAAAATCTTTTTTTGCTCCTGACTAAATTAGACATATATTTAATAGGTCTGATAATATCATCATCATATTTTTTCTTTCTTGATAGTTCATTAAAATAATTTCTTCCAGGTGTTTCGATATTTAACGATACTGCTGTCGCCAAATTCATAGCCTCTTCAATGGCAGAATCAGAAACCCCAGGTATAATTTTGAGGTGCATATATCCTTTAAAATAATATTTTTTTCTTAGTATTGATGCTACGCTAATAATTTGATCCATAGTATGATCAGGATTATTAATTACTCCTGAACTTAAAAATAAACCAAATACTTTTTTTTTATTCTAATAATTCATGAATATTTCTGCCGTCTCATCAGGTGTAAGTGAGCATCTTTTAATATTTGAATTATTTCTTAAAGGACAGTATTTGCAGTCATTTGCACATAAATTTGAAAGCAATGTTTTCAGTAACAGAGAGTAACCTCCGTTCGGCAGAGTTACAGGATAAATCCATTTCCCGTCTACTCCTCTTTTTCTTCTATCATTTTTCCCTGTCCCACAAGCACAGGCCAAATCATATTGAGAATCTTCAGAAAGTATTTTTAGTTTTTGAATAGTATTCATTTAAATAATAACTATTTCATTATTGAGTTTCTATAAAATCTAGTTAATATTTTATCTTAATAATCTTAAATTACACTCTAAAATTCTATCTGTTATAAGAACAAAAAAGCCCTGTTGATTAACAGGGCCAGTTTGGTTAATTTATTATTTATCAATCTTTGCTATGCTCTTTGAATATGTGTGTAAATTCATATTCACCTTGTAAAATTCCACTATGATTTGGACTTACCTGTCCTTCTTTGCCGCCAGGATCATGATCTCTAGTTGTTGACCACATAGAAAGAAATTTCATCTTATTGTTTTTGGCAAATTCTAGTACTTTATAAGCATCTTCTTGCCATACTATTTCACTTTGAACATCATTAATTCCAATCATTGGTGTCACTCCAATCATTCCCCAAATTTGTTCTTCAGATTTATAAGGATTCAACTGACTTAATTGCTCAGCAAGATTCTTAGCTGAATTAATGATATGTTCATGCATAGGTATTTCTGGAGGAGCAGCGGTATCACCAAAATCCATGGTCATTGCATTAACTGAATATACGTTTACTCCTTTATTTATAGCGTCCTGAAGTATTAATATTCCTGCTTCGGTTAAACCTGTAGGAAGAATTGGGAGGCAATATGAAATTCTTAGATCAGGATATTGATTCTGAACAATTTTCAATGCCTTGTTTCTTCTCTCAATCGACGGCATATCCATTTGAGCTGCACCCTCAATATCAAAATCTACCCATGTCAAATTATATCCATCAATTACAAGCTTGTATGCCTTAACAAGTTCATCTACATCTTCTATATCCTGTGCAACTGTCGTACCGTTTGCACCGCCAAATGATATAATTACATCACCACCAAGTTTTCTTATGTCATTAATCTGATCAGCATAGAAATAATCATTTTCTTTTATTGTAGTGATTCCACCCCATGCAGGCTGACCTTCATTTCCTGCTACAATAAATGCAAGAGTTGTATATTTCTGTTCAGTTACTTCATAATATTCTACAAGTGAAGGAGTTGGCCACAACATTACATCTACATATGGAGCAAATATAGACTTAGTAAAACCAGGCCCAGACATTGGAGGCCTTCTGAATTTACCTATAAACGTTAAACTTAACAGTTCAGTATTTGTATTGTTTGGGTTCTGTACAGAAATTCCAAATGTAGCTGTTCCTCCAGGAAGTATTTCCCCTCCCCAATCTGGTGATTTAATTTTTACCAGCGTTCCCTCATCAGTAGATTCCTGAGAGATTTCTACTGCATCATACATATTACTAAGAATCTGCCCTGTCGGCAATGTAAACGAACCTAACCAACTGGAGGTAGTTGTTGTCTCATTTGAATTTGTCAGTGTAATTACAGCTTGATAAGAACCACTCCAACTGTCAACAGTATAAGATACCCCTAATCTATCATCCTGTTCTGTTGTAATAGATATTGATAAAGATGTTTCTTGCTCAATTACACTTTCTTCAACTGGAGAAATGATATTTTCACTTGAAGTCAAATTACCAATTGAGCCTTTTCTTATTCTTAGATTTGAATAAATTGGGCCTGGTTGAGCTTTATAAGCATTTTTGGCAGTATTGTCCATTCCAATGAAAATATATTGCAGCCCCTTAACCATAGGCACATCACATGTCAATATTGCAAGTTCCTCATTATTAAGATAAACAGTTGCGTTTTTCCCTTCCCATTCTACTTTTAAAGTATGAGTTGTACTTTTATCCCAATTGTGAGTACCATGAATTAGACGTTTTTCTTCACGCGTAATTGCTCCACCTTTACTTGTCCAGAGGAATTTAAAACCTCCGTCATAACCTCCTCCATTGCCTGTATCTCCACCGGTTCTTATAATCCAGACAGATTCTTCTCCATTAACTACGTCATTATGTTTATCACTCCCGCTTGCATGTGAATACATACTTAAAATATTGTGTTTGTTGGATAAAAACTGATTATAAGGATCAAAATTAGTTACATCAACCTCAAAAACTCCTGACATCATCGGTTGATCAAGTGTTATAGCAATTTGATTTTTATTATCAGTAGATTTCCAACCTGGACCCTCAAATGATCCACCTTGTACCAGTTTTTCACTGCATCCTGCTCTTGTTTGTGTGTCAATTAAAGGATCAACAACTCCATCAATATTCGGCTCTCCTTTCTTTTTTACACTTATCTGTATGCTGTCAGTACTGGTTGCACCTTCATTGTCTGTAGCATCTGCCAAAATTGTAAATGTACCAAACTTTGAAGGTGTAAATGATGCTGTTGTTCCGCTGAAAGTTTTACCTTCAAGTGTTATTGAACTTGATAGAATTATACCGTCAGAATCTTTTGGATCTATTGTAATTGATATAGGAGAAAGAGTCTCCTGTTCAATTACTGCTCCATTTGAAGGAGTGGTTATTTTCACTGTAGGTGGGGTATTGATCGATCCATTCTGATTTTTAACTGTTATTTTATCTATATAGAATGTATTAGCTACGCCACCAGAAATACGGAAATCTGCACCATTATTTTGACGATTTCCAAAATAGGCATCACTTACCTGAAAAATATGTTGTTTCCAAGCATTCGAACCTGTCATATTCACACTACCTCCAAGAGTATAGGCTTTCCCATTGCTATCGTATTGCAATTCCAATGCCCCATTGCCAGAATCGTAATAATCGATTGTAACGGCAATGTTCTTATTACTGCCTTCGTAAGCAAAGGAACCTGCCACATTAAAGTACATGTAATAATCGTTGCCGGGGTTATCGTTTTTCCTACAATTTCTTCCACCTTGATCTACTACAACTGTATCACCATCTGCATTTGATACACGATACAAACCTGACTCATTATCTACACGCCCCAAATCGATAGAAGTCTCGTTTAGTGCAGGATCTCCAACAACAACTATCCAGTCCGAATTGCTCGGAGCATTAAATACCTGATTGTTAGCTGTGAATATACCTAAAGGAATCTCTTCGTAGTTGTTAAGGGTATTAATTGCAACGGCCTTCTTTGAACCGCTCATACTAGATAAATTCATACTAATTGAATTTGTATCTTCCTTGTAGAAAACATAAAAATTGTTTGAATCACGAAGGCAGTAACCGTCAGTCAAACTGTTATCTCGTTCCATTGTTTTGGTAAATCTATGTTTATTTCCCACAGCAGACATCGCCCCAAATACACGTGAGTAGGTTAATATCCATTTCTTATTAGGATACGGTACTGAGTAATATGTCCTTGAACCGTTCTCGATGCAATAACCCCAGATATTGGCAGCACCTCCAGCCATAGTTGAATAATACAGACCTCGTCGTGTTTCAAGCTCTGAGTAATCTTTGGGTTTTGGAGAAGTTCTTATTCTAAACCGATCTGACCAGAATGACGGCCTACTTGGTTTATGCTCTTCAATACCAAACACATAGCCGCGATTTTTATTTTCAAGACTTGAATCATATGTTGGTTTCCATTGTTCATAACTGGAAAAATCCATATTTTCTGAAATTTGGTTCGGATGACTTGGTCTGGAACTTCTGCCCCCAAGATAATGATGCCATCCAAGATGATCATCCATATAATTATGCCATGTATTTAATTCAGATGCTGTAGCCCATTCCTGCAGATCCCATCCATATCCCATTGACCAACCTGGTAGTGCACCTAGTCTTGCACAAAGATATCGTTGAATTCTTTGATCTACATATCCGTTCTGCCCTCCAGGTAAAGATGTAGGAGACATATCCCCACCGTCCATATCACCCCACATCCAGATGTGAACCACACCTCCTGCTTCATGAGTTTTACGTATCAATAGTTCAAGTGCTTCAAATGTTTTTGGATCAGGATTAGAATCTGTTGTCGGTGTACGTTCACTGTTCATATTAAACCATCTAGCACTCATGTAAACATGAAATCCATTGAAACCGTGTTCTCCAAAGAAGGTTTCGATATCATCATCAATTTGTGAAGGATTATTGTAGTATGTATTTGGTGTATCATAATACATGACATACTGTGGCACAAATGCTTCATTAATCCCCTGACGACCCCATTTTGCAATACCGTTGTGTTCAAATTCAGTCATAAAACCTGCTACGCCAGGATTTGCCAGAACTGTAATTTTGCCTGCCCGACCGTTCAGATCTGAATCCGAACTGGTTGTAAAGTATGTCCATTCACCGATTTTTGTACCTGTAAAACGTAGTGTCCATATATTGTTGGATCCAGTGTAAAATATATCGGTTTTTATCTTTTCCTGAGTCTGAGTATGGGTAAATGTAGCTGTAGCAACAAGGTCGAAAGCATTACCCGACCAGGAAGGATTGTTGAAATTCCATTCGAACAGTTTGTAGAGTTTAGCCGTGTCACCTGATGGAATTTCTTTCTCTTTTACTATTATTTGAGTACTGCTGATTACAGATGCACCTTCATTATCTACAGCATTTGCTGTAATAATAAATGTACCGAATTTTGAAGGAGTCCATGAAACTGCTGTTCCACTGGAAGTTTTACCTTCAACTGTTATTGAACTAGAAACAATTGTACCATCAGAATCTTTTGGATCTATTGTAATTGATATAGGAGAAAGAGTCTCCTGTTCAATTACCGCTCCATTTGAAGGATTAGTTATATTGACAGTAGGAGGAATATTTGGAATCACTTTTTGTTTTACTGTTATTTGAATGCTGTCATCTGCAGATGCACCTTCATTATCTACAGCATTTGCTGTAATAGTAACTGTTCCAAATTTTGAAGGAGTCCATGAAGCTGTTGTTCCACTGGAAGTTTTACCTTCAACTGTTATTGAACTTGAAACAATTGTACCGTCAGAATCTTTCGAATCTATTGTAATTGATATTGGAGAAAGTGTTTCCTGTTCAATTACAGCTCCGTTTGTTGGACTTGTTATATTTATTGTAGGAGGAACATTTGGATTCTCTTTCTGGGTTACAGTGATCTGTATTGAAGTTTCTGTTGTTGCTCCGTCATCATCTGTTGCACTGGCTATGATTGTCACTGTACCAAAGGTAGAAGGTGTAAATGAAGCTGTTGTTCCGCTGGAAGTTTTACCTTCAACTGTTATTGAACTTGAAACAATTGAACCGTCAGAATCTTTCGGATCTATTGTAATTGATATTGGAGAAAGTGTTTCCTGTTCAATTACAGCTCCGTTTGTAGGACTTGTTATATTGACAGTAGGTAAATTATTAACAGGAGAACTCTGTTTACTTACGGTTACCTGATTAAGATAAAATCTATTACCAACACCGCCAAAGATCCTGAAGTCGGAACGTTTATTTTCCCGATTTCTGAAATAGGCATCATTTATCTGAAATTCGTGTTTTTTCCATGTATTTGTTCCTGTTAGAGCGATACTCCCTCCACGTGTATAGCGATGATCTTTGCCGTCGTAGTGAAGTTCAAGTGTTCCAGTTCCAAAATCTAAGTACTGAATTGTAATAAATAGATTCGGACTACTCCCCTTATAGACGAATGATCTAGCAGCATCGAAATACATGTAATAATCATCGTTCGGATCTTTATTTTGTCGACAGTTCATTCCAGCTTTATCTACCGCCACGGTTTCACCATCTCCAACTACTACCAGGAACAGCCCTGATTCGTTATCAACAGATCCCAGATCAATGGAAACATTAGAGGAGTTTTCTTTCTCTTTTACAGTTATTTGAGCACTGCTGATTGCAGATGCACCTTCATTATCTACAGCATTTGCTGTAATAGTAAATGTACCAAATTTTGAAGGAGTCCATGAGGCTGTTGTTCCACTGGAAGTTTTACCTTCAACTGTTATTGAACTAGAAACAATTGTACCATCAGAATCTTTCGGATCTATTGTAATTGATATTGGAGAAAGACTCTCCTGTTCAATTACCGCTCCGTTTGAAGGACTTGTTATATTTATTGTAGGAGGAACATTTGGATTCTCTTTCTGGGTTACAGTGATCTGTATTGAAGTTTCTGTTGTTACTCCATCATCATCTGTTGCACTGGCTATGATTGTCACTGTTCCGAAAGCAGAAGGTGTAAAAGTGACATTAGTTCCATCGTAATTTTTACCCTCTGCATTGATTTTACTATCTACAATTTCACCGTCACTGTCAGTTGCATTTATTACAATATTTATTGGCGATAACACTTCCTGTTCAATTACCTGTTTGTCAGTAGGTTTTACAAAACTCACTACTGGATAAACATTAGTTTTTATTTCTTTTACTGTAACTGTTATTGATGTAGATGCAGAGCCACCTTTGTCATCAATTGCAGTTCCTTTGATATTAAATGTACCGAATTTTGAAGGTGTCCAGTTTACATTTGATCCAGTCAATGTTTTTCCTTCAACTTCAACTTTTACATCTGTAACTGTTCCATCTGAATCATTTGCGGAGACGGAAATCCCAATAGGAGATAGAGCATTTTGGTTAATAACTTCTCCGTTTACAGGAGATAGGAAGGCTATTGTAGGAGGGGTGTTACCTCCTATTTGGGTTCCGTTAAAAATATAAGATGAAGGTAAGTTTTCAGAACTGGCAGGACTTCCATTTAGAGAAAAACCTCCGTTAAAGGAAATAGTTTCTCCAGGTTCAATGCTTTTTCCATTCCCCCAGTTAACATTACTTACAGTATAATGTCCATTATTATTTGAATTTAGGTTAGCATTAGTGAAGTTGTTAATATTAAAAGGAAAATCAAATTCGATTTCCCATCCGTTAATAGTACTTGATGAATTATTTGTAATATCAATTACAAGATCATTCCACCAGATACTTTCACTTTTGTAATTTGACTTGACTGTTATGTTTGATCCTGTAACTGTTTTGGCATAAGAAGTTAATGGTGACAATACAGCTAAAAAAAGCAGTGCAAAAGTAAATAAATTTAGACAAACGTTCCGCTTCATTGATCCTCCTCTTGCTGATTTATTTTTCTAAGTGAATTCTTTCCTAGAATAAATATTAGCAATTATTATGCCAAAATTTCTGGAATATCAGCAGATGATCAGTTGTGCATATAAACACGCATAAGAAAATGATTCTTTTTTTACAGTGTATTATTAACTCTGAATGTAATAAAATAAACAACAAAAACCATGTGTTCATTAATGAACACATGTTCAATATTAAACATTTATTAACTAATAGTGATTTTTTTCAGTAAAAAATAAATATTTTATTGAAGGCCAGTAACAGTACTATATAAGACTATATAAATTGTCATTATAAATTTTGTAATAATTAGCTGTTTTGATCCAGTCATTCTCCTGATATTTTAATTCATCTGTTACATTTTTTAATTTTTCTTTACCGTATATATAATTCAGAATTAATTCATCACCTACTAATATTTCAAGGGCTGTTAGATCAGAACCATGTTCATATTTACCTCTTCTCCATATATCTTCATCCACCAACTCGTTCAATACTTTCAAAAGAGTAGCAGAATATAATAATGAATGAAATTTCTCTCCTGTAAGATGTAATTGAAATCCTCTGCATTTTTCATTTTTAAATTTATGAAAAGTGGGAATAAAACACATCTCTCTCAATTTAATTCCATCTGCTAATTTTTTTATTTTTCTGCATGAATTTTCAAAATCTAATTTTATTTTTTTTAGGTTTTTCCAACTAATAAAAGGAGCTCCGATAATTTCAAATGGTCTGACAGTACCTCTTCCCTCGCTTAAAATTGTACCTTCAAACAGGCATTGTCCTGAATATAGTTCCGCTGTAGTTTTAGTGGGGATATTTGGTGAAGGTTGAATTGTAAAAGTTTTATATTCATAATCCAATGCTATTACTTTTAAATCAAATTTACCCCCTGTCATATCTTTTAGAAACAAACACATTTCGCCTATGGTGAGTCCCTGCCTGTTCGGTATACCTCTGACACCTACAAAAGAAATATACTTTTCCTGCAATAATGTTCCCTCAACCTGTCGTCCAGCCGGATTAGGTCTATCTATGACATAGACAGCGATAGATAATTTATGCTGTACAATTGCTTCAAAAATATAAAATATGGTAGTAATATAAGTAAAATATCTACATCCAACATCCTGAATATCTATAATCAGACAGTCAAGATCAATCAAATCAGAAGGATCTATTCTTAATGAATTCTCATGATCCTGGTATAATGAAATAAATTCAACGTTCTCAGCAAGCTCTTTATATGCATCAGTTACGTTCAAAGATACCTGGTCCTGCAATTCAGAAAATAATCCATGTTCTGGCAGGAACAACCTTCTGAGTTTTCTTTTCCCCGACAGTATTTCAAACAAATATTTTCCGTTAACAAAATCATATGAAGTTTGATTGCATAAAAGCCCCAATTTCCCTGAATGCAAAACATCATCCTGCAGGCTAATAAACTTTACAATTTGGTTATCCATTCTAAAACTACCCCACTTAATAATCTTTATCGTATCGTATTATCGAAAGTAAAATACCTTGATGCAGATTTTATTTCTACAAATTATGATATAATTTTTACAGAGATTTATATCTAGATTGTAATTCATTGATTTCTTACTAACTTTAAAAGAACAAGGAACAAATAGTTCGCTAATTAAAATTATCTTTAAATATTAAGATTTGTAAATACATGGAGTTGCAATGCCATCAAATAAAATTAAAAATATTCATGAAAACCTAGAGCAGAGAATAATAGAACTGTTAAAGGAATCTCCTTTACATAAAAGTGAAATATTTCGTCGGCTGAAAATAAGAAAAAACAGAGATCACCGAACAGTAAAAAAGGTTTTAGAGAATCTTAATCATAGAAAAAAAGTACTTATTGACAAAAAAGGCATTTATAAAATAGCTTCCTCAAAGGATTTAATTGTTGGAAAAATTACTATTACAACGCAAGGGTTTGGTTTCGTAACACCGCTAAATATTGAAATGGATGAAGATATATTCATCCCGGCTAAACATGTAAATTCAGCTTTTGACGGAGATATGGTAAAGGTTAGAATTTTTTCAAAAAATAAAGAACGCTCATCTGAAAAAGGACCTGTAGGAATTGTCTACGAAGTTGTTGAAAGAAACCGTCCCGGTATTGTTGGAGAACTTATTGCTGGAAATGACGGTGTAGCTTTAAGACCTTTAAGCAGAAAAATTCCAAATAATATTAGAATCACTGGTCCACTTAAAGGTGCACTGATAGGAGACTGGGTAAAAGCTGACATTATTTACAGCGGAATAAAAAGTAAGCGCAATAAGACTGTTGGAGAAATCGTTCAGGTTATTGGAAAAGTAGGCGACATAAATAATGATATGTTTGCTATAATTCAGGAATTCAATTTACTGCCCCCCTACACTGAAGAGGAACAGAATAGAGCATCTTCTCTAGAACAGATGGAAATAGAGAGAAAAGATTTGACTTCTCTTTTTTCATTGACTATTGACCCTCATGATGCTAAAGACTTTGATGATGCTATTTCAGTATCACCAGGGAATAAAAAAGATGAGTGTATTATGGGAATACATATAGCAGATGTAGCAACATGGATACAACCTGGAAGCTGGTTTGATACAGAAGCTGCTGCAAGAGGATATAGCTCATATATTCCTGGATATACACTCCCCATGCTCCCAAAGAATCTTACTAAGAGAATTAGTTTGACAGCAGATAAAATAAGTGAAGCCCATACGGTTTTACTAACAATAGACACCAAAACAGGTGAAATAAAAAATTATAAGAGATGTCATAGTAAAATAAAAGTTGCCTTCAGATTGACTTATTTGGAGGTTGAAAATTATATAAAAGATAAAACAATACCTGAAAATTGGACTAAAGAATTAACTGATAATCTTGACATGCTGCTGTCCACATATCACACTTTTCGAGCTAATAGGAAAAAACAGGAAAAATTTTTAGAAATTGTAACAACAGAAATTAGAGTTTTACGTGATGATGATACAGGCAAAATAACTGGATTGGAATGTAAAAAACAGGGTGAATCAAATCAACTTGTTGAAGAATTCATGCTTGCCGCTAACTCTGCTGTTGCTAGAGAATTAACTAACAGCAGGATACCCGGAATCTATAGAATACACCCTGAGCCTGATGAAGAAAAATTGGAAGAATTTTCTGCTTTTGTCAGTCAAACTTTTGGAATCAGCACTGGAAATTTGGCTGCTGGAAGAGAAGCCTGTCAACACTTCCTAAGAAAAATATCTGGATCTGAATATGAGGAAATTATAATATCAGCTTTCTTAAGATCTATGAATAGAGCACTTTATTCGGCTGAATCAGGTCTCCATTTTGGTTTAGGAAAAGGACTTTACTGTCATTTCACAAGTCCAATAAGAAGATATACAGACTTAACTGTCCATCAACAGCTATGGAGAAATGATACTTCAAAAAAACTTAAAGGTCAGGAAACAATGTCTAAAACAGCTTTAGATTGCACTGAAAAAGAGAAAAACAATGATGAAGCATTTTTCGCAGCTAATGATAGATTAAAGTTACATTATTTACTAAAATTAATAAATGATGATGAACTTGAAAACTATAAAGGAATTATAAGACATGTTAGCTCATACTCTATGATAGCTGACATTCCTAGTCTAGGTCTCGTAGGGTTTATTCCTGCACATTACTTGCAGCAAAAGCAGCCTAAAAATACTTCAAAAGAAGTAAAATCTGATTACCACCAAGGAGACTTTATTACACTAAAGTTGGAAAAAGTTGATTTGATTAAAGGTGATGCAATTTTTAAGCCGGTCTAAATTTTGGTAACAATTTTTTCCTGATGAGAACTATATTTACTACGATTATTGCATTATAATGATAAATGAATGAATGATAATTGACAATTTTCGTAAATTTATAATTAAAATAGCAAAAATTACTCAAAATTAGTTTAATTAAAATATAAAAACATATGGCACGTAAAAGAAAAAAAGACGGTAATAGCGATGAAATTCTGTTCGGAGCTCATCCAAAACGTCAATTCCGATTCTTGAGAACTATAGATATGTATATTCTTAAAGAATTTATGATAGTATATATATGTTTAAATTTGGCTTTCTCTATACTTTTTTTTATCAATAATTTAATTAACAGTCTAGGTGATTTCGGCCCATATACCACCACATGGGATTATATCTATTTCTTTTTACTAAAACAGCCTGAGGATATAAAATTCGTATTGCCTATTGCACTTCTCCTAGCCTGTATGTATGCATTGGCAAAGCTTGGAATGCATAATGAAATCACTGCAATGAGAGCATGCGGAATTTCCATCATAAGGCTTGGTGTTCCAATATATATTATAGGATTAATTGTGTCAGGCTTAAATTTTTGGTTCAATGAAAGCCTGGTACCAAATAGTACAATGAAAGCAGAAAGACTCATAAAATATACATCAAATCGTCACTATTGGCAGATAAAAATGAGAATGACAAGCTACCCGAGTCCTGATTACAAAAGAAGGTGGCTCATTCAGAGTTGGGGTAAAAATTTTGAAACACAATCAGGCGTGCAGCTGAAAGTCTATGATAATAACGGAAAATTGCAAGATGAAGTATATGCTGCTCATTCTGAATATCAGCCCAAAATAGGATGGACCTTTTTTGATGGTACGTTGGTAAAATATCAAACAACAAAACTTGTTGATGCATATAGTAAAAAAAATCTTGGCAAAATTGAAAGTTTAACTATACCAACTTCACATCCATTTAAAGTTTTCGGTCCTAAAGACAAAGATTATAAATTGTTAGGAGATATCGTAGAAACTCCTACTGATATGATTATAGCTCAAAGAGATCCAAATGAGATCACCTCTAATCAGATTATGCGAAAATTGGAAATGTCAAAACATCTTCCTGCTGCAACTAAAGATTCACTTTTAACCGAACTTTACACTAGATTTGCCTTTCCATGGGTCTGTATATTAGCAGTATTACTAGCAGTTCCAATGGCTGGTAGCAGCGAGAGAAAAGGTGTTATGCTATCTGTAGTAAGCGCCATACTTGTAATAGTAGTATATCAGGTACTATCTCAAATATTTCAAGTAATGGGCAATCGCGGATTATTACCGCCTATAGTCGGAGGCACAGCCCCAACCATTGCTCTGGCTGTTTATGTTATATATAACCTAAGAAAACATAAATAATCAATTTCTGAATTTCCAGAAATCTACATGTGAGTCTATTTTTTCTTACTATAAAATTTTAGAAGTTAGCAGTTTCCTAAAAATAAAGTAATATATATTTATCAATAATTATTTATAGATGTATTTTTCTTGATAAACTTATTTTTATATATGCAACTCAAAGACGGAGTAAAATAGCCATGTCTAAAGGAACAATAACTCAAAAAATATTAAATTCTCATATCACATCAGGCAAAAAAACAACCGGTTCTAGAATAGCCATTAAAATAGATCAGACTCTTACACAAGATGCCACAGGAACAATGGCTTATCTTGAACTTGAAGCAATGAACATTGATAGAGTAAAAACAGAACTTTCAGTATCTTATGTGGACCATAATACAATGCAGATAGGCCCTGAAAACAGCAATGATCATTTATATCTGCAAAGTCTTGCAGCATCAAAAGGCATATATTTTTCACGTCCCGGAAACGGGATCTGCCACCAAGTTCACTTAGAACGTTTCGGCGTTCCTGGAAAAACACTTCTTGGATCAGATTCACATACGCCCACTAACGGTGGAATAGGAATGCTGTCAATTGGCGCCGGTGGACTGGATGTAGCACTAGCAATGGCTGGAAAATCTTTTAGATTGTCATATCCAAAAATAATTGGAATAAAATTAACAGGAAGTTTAAAACCATGGGTAGCACCCAAAGATATTATTCTAAAAGTGCTGAATATATTAACAACAAAAGGCAATGTAGGCTGTATAGTAGAATATTTTGGTCCAGGTGTTAAAAGTTTATCTGTACCGGAAAGAGCTACCGTAACTAATATGGGTGCTGAACTTGGAGTTACCACATCTATTTTCCCGTCAGATAATAATACTAAATCTTTTATGGAAGCTCAAAATAGAGGAAATTTATGGACTTCTTTGGTTCCAGATGAGGATGTAGAATATGATAGGATTATTGAAATTGATCTTAGCTGCCTTGAACCACTGGCTGCATGTCCTTCAAGTCCAGATAATATTAAAACTATCAGAGAACTTTCCGGCAAAAAAATAAATCAGGTAATTATAGGCTCATGTACAAACAGCTCATATATGGATTTATCATTAGTCGCTTCTGTATTAAAGAATAAAACGGTAAATCCAAATGTTTCTCTGTCCATTGCCCCCGGTAGTCGACAAGTATTAGAAATGCTGGCTGCTGATAATAAACTAGAAACTTTTATAGCCGCAGGAGCAAGAATTATGGAATCAGCCTGCGGTCCTTGCATAGGACAAGGTCAAAGCCCTGCGGATGACACAATTTCCCTAAGAACATTTAATAGAAATTTTGCTGGAAGAACCGGCACTATTGGGGATCAGGCATATCTTGTAAGCCCAGCAGTAGCTGTAATTTCAGCACTGACAGGAAAAATTACAGATCCAAGGGATTTTAATATTGAATTTCCAGATATAAAATCATCCGAATCATATACAATCAATGATAATATGATAATAAAACCTCTTAACAGTAATGCTGCTTCAAAGGTCGAAATTATTAGAAAACCTACACTAAGCTCCCCTCCTTCAAACAGTGAAATGCCAAATACAATAGATGGAAGAGTAGTTATTAAAGTAGGCAGCAAAATTACAACAGACCATATAATGCCTGCCGGAAAACATCTAAAATTGAGAAGTAACATTCCTGCTTATTCAAAAGTTGTTTTTGAATGTTTTACAGAAAACAGCAAACCTTCCTTTGCAGAACGTGCAGAGGCTTTAAAAAATGACGGAATACACGGTATAATCGTTGCTCAAGAAAGCTATGGTCAGGGTTCATCCAGAGAACATGCTGCAATTTGTCCTATGTACTTAGGTATAAAAGCAGTTATAGCACAGTCCATTGAACGTATTCATATGGCTAATTTGATAAATTTCGGAATTCTTCCTCTAACATTTAAAGATCCTGCTGATTATAATATGATCGAAGAAAACGATTCAATTATTATTTGTGATATAAAAACCAGACTGACACCTGGTAAAACTATTACAGCTAAAATAATTAAGCCTGACACTAAGAAAATAGATCTGGAACTTACTCATTCGCTTACACAGGAAGATATAGACATTGTCAACATAGGTGGAATTTTAAATCAATAATAACTTTCACTACCTACTGATAAATAAAAGGACTCAAGTTATAAATGAGTCCTTTTTAAATTAAGAATACTGCTTAAGAAACCAGCATACTTTAATAATCATTTACTGTACAATCCAGCATTACTGAAATATATTTTTATTTTGAACAGCAGTTTTAATAAATTTATTAACCTCACTTATTTTAACTGCTCCTTCTGTAGCACTCTGGCTGTGAAGGTTAAACCATGCATTAGCACTGGCAATTTTTAAGGTTTCATTTAATTCAAGATTTTCGTGAATACCATACAAAACTCCTGCACAGAATGCATCTCCTGCTCCAACACTTCCAATTATATCTTTAGAATCGATATAATAAGATGGTTCAAATACATTATTACCATTTTTACCTACAGCCAATGCTCCTTCAGGGAAATGTACAATAACCTGTTTATTTATTCCAAAATCCATTATTTGACTAACAGCAAGTTCTAAGTTTGTACAATTAACTGTATCATCATTATTCCTGATCTGCCTACCAGTTATTATTTCAGCTTCTATTTCATTAATAATTAAATAATCTACATATTTAAGACAGCCTATAATAAAGTTCTTATCTGCCTCTTTATTTGATACTAAATCAACAACAGTAACAAGTCCTTTTTTTTGTAAAAACGCTAATGATTTTGCTGCAATGCTGCCATATTCTTCATCGTATTTTTCTAAACCTTTTAATACCAGTAAATAACCTATATAGCAAATTTTTGCATTGCAGTTTATCTTCTCAAAATCTTTATATGATAAGAGAGAATTTGAACCTAAAAAATGGAAAAAAGTTCTTGTTGAATCTTTTAGGCCGTTCATCACATCAGTATATGCAGTGGCAATATTTTTAGACTTTCGCATGTATTTAGGAATAATTTTATTTTCAGCTAATGTTTCCAGTATATACTGTCCTCCTGTATCATCTCCAATAACACCACCAGCATAAATAGGAAAATCAACTTCCATTTTAGATAGATCTACAGATATATTTGCAGGCCCTCCACCAATAGACATTTTTTGATTAGTAATTACAGTTAAAAGATTTTTTTCTGGATAACTGTCAATATCTTTTATATAGTCAACAATCCAGTTGCCAAAAGTAAGTAATCCTTTTTTTTTCATGACCCACCTCAAGTTATTGTTCAATGAATATATTATAAATTCTTATTTCAGGCTTATTCTGCCTATGCTTTTCCAATACTACTAAAGATTTTCATTTGTTCCCCGATAGTTACAGAAACATCATGCTTCATTTTACCAATAATATCTAAATATTCATTGTATCTTTCATTTATATTTTTCATTGAAGAATTAAATGATTTTAATGCGGTCTGTGACATGCCTGTATAAAAGTTAATCTTTGCTATTCCCATTGAAATTGCTTTCTTGAAATCGTGTTCTGAAATACCTGATCCGCCATGTAAAACAAGAGGTACCTGAACTTTATTTCTAATTTGTTCTAATCGATTAAAATCAAGTTTAGGATCACCTTTATATTTACCGTGAGAATTACCTATTGCCACTGCCAGAGCATCAATACCTGTTTTTTTTACAAAATCACCTGCCTGTTCAGGGTTTGTGAAAAATTCTTCATCAGCACTTCCTTCTAAATTTCCGCCTTCATCCCCGCCTACAGCACCAAGTTCGCCTTCAACTGATATATTTAGACTGTGGCATAATTTAACAACTTCTGCCGTCTTTCTTATATTTTCTTCATATGGGAATCTTGATCCATCAAACATAACAGATGTAAAACCATGGCGAACAGCTTTCATCACACCGTCCATATCAAGACCATGGTCTAAATTCAGCACCATTGGGACATCTGACCTTCTAGAAATATCTAAAACAGAAGGGATAAAGTCATCCAGGTTGACAAAAGGAAAATGTACCTGAGCAATATTAAATATTACCGGTGAAGAATGCTGAACGGCAGTGTCTCTTATTGCCTGTAAAAATTCAAAACTTGCAATATTAAAAGCCCCAACTGCATATTTTCTATTATAAGCGTCTTCCAAAACAGTTTTTAAATTTACTAATGACATTTTTATACTCCGTATTTTTAAATTCATCTTACTATCTAAAAATGCCTCAATTTCCATAAATATCGAGAAATTTTAAGTATTTTTTATAAAATATTGAATAAATATGTCTAATATAAATAATTAGGATATAAATATACTTAAACTAAATGAAAAGAATAAATGTTAATATTTGAATGAATAACTTTAAATTCGGAATATCTATACCTGATGTTACACCAAACTTCAATACTCTTATAAAGGGAATAAACTATAAATATTTTGATGGAATTGAATTGAGAGGTAATATATTTAAAAACAGTGACCTTCCAAATCTGCTTAAACTTTACAGATTGAGAATACTAAACCTATTCAACTTGGTAGAGCCTTCCATTTTAAGCAATATAGATACACAGCCAAATAATGTCAGACAGGAGCTAATCAAACTACTTTACTCATCCATAAGTAATTACAAGGAATTTAATATTCAAAATTTCTCATTAGATTTCGGTCTTTGCAATACAGCATATAAAAATAAACCTAATTTAGTAAAAATTGAATTCTTACGTCAGTTATATTATCCAATATACAAAAGTAAAAAACATATCTGTATGCCGTTAACAATTCCTGACAACAATTCAGAAAATATAAAAAATCTTACTGATACTTTAAAAGAATTGATGCTGGATAATTTTCGCATATGTATCAATATTTTCCCGCATGAAATAAAGAAAAAAATTTCTCCCGACAGTTTATTTGAAAATTTTATTTTTGATCTTCAGTTAATTAGAATAATTTATGAACCAAGCACCGGTAATCATCTCACTGAAGCACTATTAAAATTTTGGTTAGATCCGTTAATAAAAATTAATTTTAAAGGTTCAATTATAATATGTCCAAATGTTAATAACCTAGAATCATTTGAAGAAGAAGTTAACAAAACAGAGATTATTATTGACAAATTAATAAACTGAAATATATAATTATAGAATATTATTTATATTTCAGATATTTATAGTATATTATTTAATTAGTTATTAGACTTTTTACATAAATTATATCGTGATTTTATATGAATGAAATAACAGACTTTATTATTAGAAATGACTTAAGTGAGCTCAAATTTCTAAATAAAGCTATAAGAAAATATTTAGTAAAATTAGGCTTATCAAATAAAAGTATTTATAATATAACATTAATTGTAGAAGAACTTATTACGAATACTATTCGACATGGTTATGCTGATGATAAAAAGCATGAAATATTTGTCGGCATCGCAACTTCCAAAGACAGTATAAAAATTACAATAAAAGATGACGGAGAAAAATTTAATGTTCTTGAACACCCTCCTCCTGAATTAGACATTCCTCTAAAGGATATGAAAGTTGGCGGACTAGGTATACATCTTGTTAAAAATCTTGCCAAAAACATTAACTATAAGCGGAAAAATAATACAAATATAATAACTTTAAAATTGAAAATCGGCTTTAAATAATTTGGCATAAACTTTCAATTTACTTTTTATTTATTTGACTTTTCAACTTTTGTTCCGCATAATACATTTCTGCTAATTTTCGTAATCATAATTTTATAAAATGAAAATCAATAAATTACAAACTTCACACAAATTCGGAACTTTTACCGGTGTATTTATTCCTTCAATATTAACAATTTTTGGACCTATCATGTTCATGAGGTTCAATTTTGTCATTGGAAATATAGGAATAATAAATACTTTTATAGTTCTTATAGCTGCTCAAAGCATCACACTTTGCACAGCTTTTTCGCTTGCTGCTATTTCTACAAATACACAGGTACATGAAGGAGGTGCCTATTTTTTAATTTCACGCTCATTGGGGGCAGGGTTTGGCGGTGCCATCGGTATAACTTTATTTTTTGCACAAGCCCTGTCTGTTCCATTTTACATAATAGGATTTACAGAAGCTTTACTTGGTACATTACCTCATTTAACACCTATGTACTTATGGATAGCTTTAGTAACCTGTATAGTTCTTTTTTTGTTAACTTGGAGCGGGGCAAAATGGGCTATAAAAGCACAAACTTTCATATTTGTAATATTAATATTGTCAATCTTGGTCTTTATGTTCGGTGCAGCCGGCAAAATGAATTTAACCAACTTAATAGCAAACAGAAATGCAGTAAAAGGTGTTCCTATTTTTATAATGTTCGCTATTTTTTTCCCAGCAGTTACAGGTATTATGGCCGGAGTAAATATGTCAGGAGACTTGAAAAACCCAGGACATTCTGTTACCGTAGGCACCTTTTATGCTATAGGGATTGCAACTGTAGTTTATGCTGTTGAAATATTTATCTGCGGATCAGCATTTTCGCGTGATATATTAATCAATCATCCTTTTATGAGTCTTGTGGACAATGCTGTATTCGGCTTAGGTTTTCTAGTCGTACTAGGTGTATTTTGTGCTACTTTATCCAGTGCAATAGGCTCTTTTTTAGGAGCTCCCAGGATACTTAGAGCATTATCTAAAGATAAAATTATTCCTGGATTATTACCATTTTCTAAAAGAAGCTTATCAAGTAGTGAACCACGTAGAGCACTATTACTGACTTTGATTATATCTATTGCAGTTCTAACATGGGCAGGCCTGCAAATAACAGACCATACAGGTAAAGACCCTCTTAATGTTATTGCAGAAATTGTATCGATGTTTTTCCTTTATACTTATGGTATGATCAACATGGCTGCTTTTGTTGAAAGTTTTGGGGGTAATCCATCATTCAGACCTAAATTCAAATATTTCCACTGGTCGATAGCTTTAGCAGGTACAGTTATATGCATTATACTCTCTTTTCTTATATCCTTATCGGCAGCAATAATTGCAATGATTTTTTTCACATTAATATTTTTAATAGCTAGAAGGCAGGAACTGACACAAAGCTTTGGAGATGCACGAAGAGGTTTTGTCTATTCCAGAATTAGAAATAATTTGATAAAGCTGTCCGCTATGCCTTTCAATCCTAAAAACTGGCGTCCAAGCATTGCTGTATTGACCGGAAATCTTGATGAAAGAAAAGACAGACTTTCAATGTTAAAATTTGCAGTAAACTTTGAAGGACATAAAGGTGTAGTTTCTGTAGTAGAGTTTATAGAAGGTAAATTTTCTAAACTGAAAACAGAAAGAGAAGAAAAAATAACCAGATTGAACGACTTTCTCATATTTAATAATTTTTATTCAGTTTTTCCCGAAGTAGTTGTATCTAAAAGCTTTGATGAAGGATTATCAAATTTTCTTCAGGCACACTCTATTGGACCTATAAAACCAAACATTATCATCTTAGGCTGTCCAACCAATCGATTCAGAAAAAAACCATTTATAAGACACCTTAATATGATTTCCGACCTGGATAAAAGTTTTATTATATTCAAAAAACCTGACAATATAGATGACCCTATTATACCTTTTGGCAAATATATTGATATATGGTGGAGAGGTCGTAAAAATGGATCACTAATGCTGATTTTAGCATATATACTTGTATCTAACCCATTGTGGAAAGATATTTCAATAAGAATAATAAGAATTGTAGATAAAGCACAATACTTTACCAATGCAAAAAAAGATTTAGACAACATGATAAGCGAATCAAGAATACCTGCTTCAGCAAAAGTTATAATTTCAGAAGATTTTTCTGTAACTTTACAGCAAACTTCAAAAGACTCTGCTGCTGTATTTATGGGTACAAATGTACCCAATATTGAAAATACAGATGGATTTTTCAAAATAATTGAAAATAACACAATTAATATGCCGCCTGTTTTTTATATTTATTCATCTGGCGATGCTGACTTATTGGCATAAAATTCAATAAACACTATACTTTGATCAAAAATAACCATAAACTGAAAGAAATCATAATGAAAAAAATTTTTAAGATATTATCAGTCATTATTGTAATATTGATAATACTGATAATCGCCGCTTATTTTATCGCAACAAGTTCTTCATTTCTTAAATCTTATATAATACCATATATCGGTAAATCGATGGGAGCTGATATTACTGTAAGCCAAATAGAAGTTTCACCGTTCAAATCCAGTATTACACTGAACGACCTTATAATTAAAAAGAAAAACAAACTCGACGTCAAAGTTGAAAAATTCGAATGTCTTTTCAATATATTTGACCTGATAAACAATAAAATAACAATCAATCGCCTTAACTTAGATAATACTTATATAGTAGCAGAAAGTAAAATCAAGGCAAAAGAAATAACTGTAAATGATCTGCCTGAACCAGCTTCAGATACACATGAAGAATCAAAACAAAAAACTGAACTTCCTATTTTAAACTTAAACAATATAAAAATAAAGAATTTCAATTTTACTTATAAAGTTACTAAGAAAAATTCAAATAAGATTAATACAACAAAAATAAGTAACCTAAATATGGAAATTCCATATTTCAAAACATCTGGAAAAGGTTTAATTCAGTTTCTCGGTAATGTTTCAAGTTCGCAAAACAGTAACGAATTGACAGGAAAAATACAGGGAAAAATAACAGCTGAATTGAATAATAAAACCTTTCCTAAACTACTAAATTTAAATACTCAGTTAATATTAGGTAATAATGTCTCTCCATTAGAAATTATATTTAAGTCACATGAAACAAATAATACTATTCCATTTGTTATAAATGGATATTTAAAAAACCTTCCACTTGAACCATTCTTCCAAAACTTTGTTCAAGGTAGCTATAAAAACTCCAATGGCGAAATTAACGATATAACCTTTACTGCAAACGGCCCTGATATCCAATCTCCTAATCTATTTAAAACACTGTCTGGAAAACTAAACATGAAAGTTACTGATGTTTATATACCTGCAGAACTGTTGAATAACTCTGTAGGCAAGATAATACTGTTACCAATCAATGTAATAGCTGATTCAAGTGAATATATAAAACCTTCAGATCAGGAAGAAGCAAAGGCGATGAATTTGCTAAGCAATTCGGCTGAAACAGCCAAAAAGATAAAAACCCTTGAATTTGAAAACGGAATTGCTGACATTACGATGAATAACGGCAACGTTAATATTAAGAAATTTCATTTTATAGGAAGTTCCTACAGTGCTGTTAATAATTTAAACATTACCGGTTATATCAGCAGAAATGATGATCTGAATTTAAGTACAAAAACTCAGATAACTGGTATTTATCTGCCTATTCAGATAGGCGGGACACTTAATAATCCTAAACCAAATTATAATAGACTGATACCGGCATTACTAAGCAGTAATATAGTTAATATTTTACAACACTCTAAAAGTGGTGCAAAAAATATTGGCAGTGAACTGAATAAAGCTGGTAAAGATTTTTTATCATCATTATCAAAAGACAATAATAATAAAAATTCAAATGACAATAATTCAAAAGAAGATCTAAATAAATCGGCTGATAAGTTAATCAATAATATTAATAATTTCTTCAATAACTAATGACTCAAAAAACTTATATTATTTAAATATAGTATATGAAATGCAGTTGGAAATATTTTCAACTGCATCCATTACAAAACAATATTTATACAGAGCTATTTTACTAAATGCGGTGCTAATGTAATAAGATCAAACTTCTGTCCCAAGACATAAAGCAAAACAAACATTCCAATTATAAACATACAAAAACCAATAATTCTTGCAGTTCTGACAGCACCCTTCTTTTTGTATATAATATGAGCTATTTTCATAATAACTATTGCAGGTAATACAGCAAACAGTATATCTTCCCCTATTCCTCCTACAATTGACAGTGCACTTAAAAACAGATTTGGATAAATAAGTGTAATCAGTAATGGCGGCAGGAAAGCCACACAACTTACAAGCAGTTTGTTATCTGTTTTGAAATATGTAGAAAATAAATCTCTTATAAACCCGAATAGCCCTGCACCATTAGCAGCAAAAGAACATGTTACAGCTATTATACTGAATATTAAACCTGCTATCGTAAAATAATGATTTTTAAGAAGCTCAGTCATAGGAACATTAGCGGCCCATCCATGAATGTTTGAATAAACTATACTCATTGTACCAGCATCATTTTGTGGAAGCGTACCGAGGACAACTGTTACCCATGTTAAATTTATTATCAAACCAATAAAAACACCGATAAAAATAGCTTTGTAAGTAGCTTTTTTATTATAATTAAGTGTTTCAGAAACAGTAGGAATAATATTATGAAAGTGGAAGGTAGATACAGCTATAGGAAGACATATAGGCAAAAATATCCATGATGAAAAATACAAATTCTTTACATCAAAATGAGTGAGTCCTGTGGCAAGCATTATAATAAAGCATGTCCACAACACAAGCATAAGGAAAAACATTCCTTTACGCAGTACACCCAATCCAAAAATAATAAGGCTGACAGCAAGACAAAAGTAAACAACTAGCACTATTATACTATAGCTTGCTAACGATGGAAAAAGTGCAGCAATCATAGTTGTTATTCCACTCAAATATGCAACAAGTACTCCGTACAAAATGACTAAATTACAAGCAATAGCCAACCATTTGGCAGTAGTACCAAGTTCTCTCTGAAAAAAAGAGGGAATGTCAAAATTTTTCTTCGTAGGGTCAATTCTATATGCAATGAGAAGGGCTGCAAGAAACATCACAAACCAGAGCAATACTATTCCTACAAGTGATGGTATAAAACCGCCTAATCCCGCTGTTATGGGCAATGCCAATACTCCTACCCCTAAAACATTTCCCAGCACTAACAGAGATGAACCAAAAATAGATAAACCTGACGGTTTTGCATTAATCTCGCTACCATCCATATCAAACCTTATGTTTATTTATTAACATTAAAAAATATTTTAATTTAAGGAAATATCTAAAAAATACAATCAAATACATTGTAATTTATATCATATTTCTTAATAAAGAAAAAGTTGCATATTATCAAATATGCAACTTAAAAAGTATAATATATTATTAATATTAAATCAGAGATCAAAAGTTAATTTATCCCCATAAACACTTTGCCAGTCTTTATCAAACTGATCAATACTCCAGTCAGTCAAAGGGTGATATAATAATCTTTCAAATGTTTCAGGGTTTACAGTAACAGATTTAGCTCCATTTAAAATTGTTTCATGTACCTGTTTTACATTTTTGAATGAAGCTCCAAGTATTTTAGCATTATTTAGACCACCTACTCCTAAAAGCTCTACTATTTCAGATACAATTTTTATTCCGTCATCACATATATCATCAGCTCTGTTGATATATGGTGCCAAATATTCTGCTCCTGCTTCAGCCGCCATCAATGCCTGCTGAGATGTTAAAATAGCTGTAGCAGTAGTATTAATTCCTTTTTCTTTCATTATTTTCATAGCTTTAATACCTTCTGGAAAAACAGGAATTTTTACATAGAGATTTCCACCAATCCTTTTATTCAGATATTCAGCTTCCTTTACTATTACATCTGCTGTTTTACCAACAGCTTGAGCATGAATCATTTTTTCTTTACCAATTATACTCCTTATTCCATCCATTATTTCGAAAAAGGCTTTATTTTCCTTTGCTATTATACTAGGATTAGTTGTTACTCCGGAAATAGGAAATAAATCATTCCCTCTTTTAATAGCTTCTAAATCAGCTGTATCTAACATATAAATCATTTTTAATTCTCCAATCAATAGTTTTAGACTCTAGGTGTTAGGTTTTAAGTTTAACATCATAAAATTTAAAACAATATTTATATACAATTATAAATCATTATCTACTTACTTTTTAAATTACACAAAATTGGAAATATTAAATCTCTCAGTTTTACTTAAAACCTAAAATTTAATACTTAAAGCTACATTACAAACACTGCTCTGTTCTGGCAATAATATCTTCCTGAGTTGTTGGATCAAGAGTAATAAACTGAGCACAATAACCTGCTATCCTGACTATTACATCTCTATGTTCTTCAGGATGTGTCTGAGCAGCACGTAATGTTTTTGTATCAATTATATTAAACTGAACATGCCAGCATTTTTTCTGTATGAATGATTTTATCAAACAGATAAACTTGTTAAACTGTTCAGGTGTTTTAATAAGCTCAGGTGAAAATTTCTGGTTTAATAACTGACCACCTGTCATCAACAGTGTTGGCTGTTTAGCAATTGTATTAAAAACTGCTGTTGGCCCCTGAGTATCCGTCCCCTGAGTAGGAGATGCCCCTTCTGCAGCCGGTGTATATGCTTTACGTCCATCAGGCGTAGCCCCAGTTACACATCCCATAGGGACATTAGATGAAATACCTGAAGTTGATAAACTGTAACTGGCAACTTCAGGACCTCTTCCATGTCTCAAATTTTTATATTGGCTCATTTCTTTTGAATAATCTTCTAATAGCTCAATTGCCATGCCGTCCACATCATCATTATCATTACCATATTTAGGCAGATTCAAAAGTATATTTTTTACACGTTCTCCTTCCATTCCTTCAAAATTACAGTCAAGCGCTTCACTAATTTCTTCTGCAGATAATATTTTTTTGTTATAAACAGCTTCTTTCAATGCATAAAGAGAATTTGCAGCATTGGCAATACCTACAAGTGGTCCAGAAATTATATCATATACTGCTCCGCCTTCTTTTACACTTTTTCCTCTTTTTATACAATCATCAACTAATGATGAGCAAAAAATATCAGGAAATTCTTCCAAATGAGTATCTGCAAGAGCATCAAGTCCTATAAGAAGTTTTACATAATATGAAATATTTCTTTTCCATACTTCCCATAATTTTTCGAAACTTCCAAAATCCTCCAACTTTCCGTTCCCTGAATATAATGTATAGCCAGTTCTTTTGTCATAACCGTCATTCAAGGTAAGTTCAATTGTTTTTACAAAATTAATAAACGACATGCCGGTACATCTATAACCCCATTTGCCAGGAACAGCTACTTCAACACATCCTACCATAGAATAATTATAAGCATCTTTATAAGATACTCCTTTAGAAAGTAATGATTGTATTATAATTTCGTCTGTGTGTATAGCCGGCATTCCAAAACCTAGTGCTATAACTTTTGCACATTCTCTTATAAATCTTTCAGGTGTATTAGAGTGAAATCTAGCTGAAAGATTAGGTTGTGTAAGCTTAGTTTCCGCAACACTTTCAAGTATTAAATAACTTAATTCGTTAGTTGAATCAGAAGTATCCCAGTTCGAACCGCTAATAGTTACATTCTGGTATGTTGGATAACCTGCACCAAAACCGGAATGAGAAGTTGGCCTTACTTTAAGTATTGAATACAGTTTTACCCATAGACACTGTAAAAGTTCTTTTGCTGAATCTCTATCAATTTTATCATTATCAATATCTTTCTTATAAAATGGATATAAATACTGATCCATTCTTCCAAATGATGGGGAATGTCCGTTACTCTCCATTATAATAGCAAGTTGAATAAACCAACTCATCTGAATTGCCTCCCAAAAATTCTCTGGACTATTTTCAGGTACATTTTTACAATTTAAAGATATTCTCTGCAGTTCTGATTTCCTTTCTGGATTTCTTTCATTTTTAATAAGCTGATCAGCTAAGTCTGAATATCTGCGAGCAAATTTAATTACGGCTTTATTCACAATTATTACGGCTTTTAAAAAATCAATCTTATTGTATCCGCCATACAGAGTTATATCTACATTCTTCAATGCTTCTTCTGCTTCTCTAATAATACCTTTTAAGCCAAGTTTAAGAGCTTTTTCGAAGTCAGGAACAATGTGTCCGTCTCCTGATGTCATATTACCTTCACCATGAATAACTTTAACTTCAGATGCTTTCTTCATTTCTTCAGGCATCTGTGCATAACATTTTTTTCTTAACGTTTTCCCTTTCCAAAATTCAATAATTTCAAAAAGTTCTGTTTTATCCTTTTCAGGCAGATAGAAGTTATCGCCATCACGATGGTTGAAATTTCCTTTTTCTTTTATTTCATCTTCCATCCATTCTACAGCATATTCTGGATATAGAGGAGCTCTTCTTTCTCCACTTGCTTGATTACCAACTAATAACTCTCCGTCCTTAATATAGATAGACATATTTTCAAGAATCATTTCCAATGACCTTGCCCGTTTTATATAAACTGATTCGGCAGTGTATTTTTTATATGCTTCAGTTACAAGACGACCTCTTTCAATACAAACACCTGGAACACTTTTAACAGCTGATTCTTTAAGTTTTATTATTCTACTATTTTTTAATTCATAATCGTTATTCATTTTTTCAACCTCCGACAACACATTTTATATTATAACATTCAATAATTTTTTTAAGTTTTTCAATATTCTCATCTAAGTTTTTCTTTAGTCCAGCTAAAGGATAATCTTTTTCTAATTGTCTATATTTTTCTCTCCCCATTTCATGATATGGAAGCAAATCAATTTCATCTATTTTACAGGCTTCAGCAAGTAAACAGGTATTTATTATATTTTCCTCAGAATCATTTAAACCAGGAATTAAAGGTATGCGAATTATTATTTTTTTAGAAAATTCAGATATTTTTCTTAAATTTTCGATAATTATTTTATTACTGACACCAGTCAATTTTTTATGATCATTCTCAATGGTATGTTTAATATCAAACATTATATAATCTGTCACTTCTGATATTTTTTTAAGATCTTCAAAGTTTCCATAACCACTTGTTTCTATAGCAGTATGATAATATTCATCTTTACATTTCTTTAAAAATTCCACAGCAAACTTGCTGTGCATTAGAACTTCTCCACCTGAAATAGTTACTCCTCCATCAGAATTTCTAAAATATGTTTCGTCTTTTCTGACTTCATCAAATAATTCACTCACTGAAATTTCTTTCCCTACTTTAGATAAGGCCTTTACAGGACACACATCAATACACTTTTCACAAACATCACATATATTTCTGTCAATAGAAATTTTTTCATCAACCATTCTAATAGCTTCAACATGACATTTTTTTATACATGAACTACAATTAATACATTTTTTTGAATTATAATATATTTGCTGTTCTTTAATTAAAGTTTCCGGGTTACTGCACCATTTACATCTTAAAGGGCATCCCTTAAGAAAAATAACAGTTCTGATACCGGGACCATCATGTATCGCAAATTTTTCAATGTCACATATTATACCATTCATAATCCAATTTTCTCCATTTATTGCATTTCGTACTATTACATATAGTTTCGTTTTGTTGTTTTTCAAGTGTTTTTTTTCGTTTTAGTGCTATATTTATTATTATAAATTGGAGATAATTATGTTTGCTGAAGAAAGAAGAAATAAAATATTAGATATACTGGATTCAAATAAAGAAGTTAATGTAAAATCACTGAGTGAACTTTTTGAGGTAAGTGAGGTAATTATCAGGAAAGATTTAAAAAAACTTGAAGATAATAATCAACTTCAGAGAACTCACGGGGGTGCCATTCCATCCAGACGTCATGCAGTAACCTCTAACATCAATTCGCGGGTTATAAAAATTAACAGGGAAAAAATTAAAATTGCAGAATTAGGATTTAAACAAATTAATAATGGAGATTCTATATTATTAGATTCTTCAAGTATAAATCTTGAAATTGCAAAATTAATACAAAAAAGCAGACTACAGATAACTGTCATCACCAATATGTTAGAAATTGCACATATTCTAGCCGGCATAGAAAATATTTCTATTATTTGCACAGGTGGTCATTTTCATTCAAAGATTGGTGTATTCTGTGGAAGCTTAACTATTGATAATATTAAAAAATTTAATGTAGACAAGCTATTTCTTGGAGTAGCTGGAATTAATATTACTAAAGGATATCTATCTAATTTTGATATAGATGAAGGCAAAACTAAAAATGTAATGATTGATATATCAAATCAAATATATTTAATAGCAGAATCCAGTAAATTTTATCAGGATGCGTTATATAATTTTACAACAATAGATAAAATCGACAAAATTATAACAGATTCAATACTTGAACCTGAATTGATGAATAAACTTAATAAAAATAATATCGATCTTATATATCAATAGATTTTTATTATATAATAATGTTTTTGATAAGTTTCATATGATATTTCGTTTTCATGTTTTCCATAAATATTTTTGATATACTATTCTTGAAATATTCTTTTTCGATACTATATGTAACCTTATAAAACATTTCGGAACATTAAATTAGTTACTAGGGAGTATTCTATGAAAAAATATATATTGGGAATTGATGTAGGAGGTACAGATATAAAATCCTGTATAACTAATAAATCGGGACATATTCTAGCTGAACAAAAAAACAGAGTAAATAATAAAGCCGGCAAAGATGCAATACTAGATCAAATTAATGATATAGTTAATATATTATTGAATGAAGTTTATGGAACAAAAGAGGAAGTGCTAGGTTTGGGCATTGGTGTACCAGGTCCTGTTAATTCAAAAACAGGTATAGTATCAAAACTAATGCATATCCCTGGTTTTGAAGATTTTCAGCTGAAAGAGAAATTACATAAATTAATTGATATAGATACAAAAATTGAAAATGATGCAAATTTAGCTGCTTTAGGAGAACTTCATTTTGGTTCAGGAAAAAATTACAGTGATATTATTTTTATAACTGTAGGTACTGGGATAGGTGGCGGAATTATAACAAATGGTCAACTTGTTATAGGTAAAAGCGGTGGTGGTGGAGAAATTGGCTGCATGAAAATTGGAAATTCCGGCAAGTATTGTGCTTGCGGACAGTTTGACTGCTGGCATGCTTACTGCTCTTCTGCAGCACTTGTCAGAGAAGCTAAAGTCAGATTATGCTTAACTAAAGAAAATCTTGTATGGGAACTATGTGGAATGGATTTCAAAAAACTTGAAGCAAAACATATTTTTGATGCAGCAAAAAAAAATGATTATTTTGCAAAACAATTGGTTGATTATGAAGTAAAATATCTTGCAAAAGGTATTGGAAGCTTAATAAATATATTTGATCCTGAAGCAATAATAATGGGTGGAGGCATGAGTCATGCCGGAGATATTTTATTCAAACCTTTGAAAGAAGAAATAAGATACCATGCTCGCCCTAAAGCATATGAAAATCTAAATTTAATTCCTTCTGACTTAGGTAATAAAGCTGGAATGTTGGGCGCAATTGCTCTATTTTTAAATTAATTATCACATAAAATTTACTCCTTATACATCTTAACTTGATCTGTCTAAGTTGAAATAACTTCCAATTGACAGTTTGAGTTAGGTCATATTATCTTTATCATCGAATGTTCTGATTGAAATAGTTTTTCAAATATGATAGATTTATGTTTTAGATTTAACAGTATCTTTTAGTATTTGTATTTTAATCTATGCATAAAATCAAAAAGGATATAGCTATGAATTACAAACAAATTCAGGAATATGACCAGGAACATGTTATTTATAGTTGGGCCAAGCAGGGTAGTGCAGGACATTTAGTGATCAAAAGAACTGAAGGAATTTATATGTATGATCACAATGAAAGGCCCTATATTGATTTCTGTTCTGGTCTTTTAAATGTAAATGTAGGACATGGAAATAAATACATATTAGATGCAATGAAGGAACAGATGGCAAAATGTACCTATGTAGGCCCCATGTTTGCTACTGAGCCAAAAGCACTACTTGCTAAAAAAATATCTGAAGTTACACCTGGGGATTTAAACCATGTTTTTTTTACCAACGGCGGAGCAGAGTCTATAGAAAATGCAATTAAATCAGCAAGATGGTATACAGGTAGGAATAAGATTTACTCAGCATGGAGATCTTACCATGGAGCAACGGCAGGAGCAATAAGCATAACAGGAGATCCTCGAAGGTGGGTTGCCGAGCCAGGAATTCCGGGAGCAGTGAAATTTTTTGGTCCCTATCCGTATAAATGTCCATTCGGATCAAAAAATAAAGATGAATGCGGTGAAAAAACTCTGAGAGTTTTAAAAGAACAAATTATGCTTGACGGGCCTGAAACTATTGCAGCAGTTATCATGGAACCCATAGTCGGCACAAATGGGATAATAATACCCCCTAAGAATTTTGTACAGGGTGTCAGAAAAATTTGTGATAAAAATGGAATTTTACTCGTAATTGATGAAACCATGGCAGGTTGGGGAAGATCAGGAAAATGGTTTGCCATAGAACATTACAATGTTATTCCAGATATTATTACTACTGCAAAAGGTTTGACTTCAGGCTATGTCCCCTTAGGGGCAATGATCTGGAGCAAAAAAATCTGGAATCATTTTTGTAATAAACCGTTTATAGGAGGTTTAACATACAGTGGTCATGCATTGGCATGTGCTGCAGGAATTGCTAATATTGATGTATATAATAAGAAAAACCTTATAGATAAATCTGCACTTAATGGTAAATATTTAGAATCTAAACTGCTAGAACTTATGAAAAATCATCCGTCAATAGGAGATATTCGCTGTAAAGGTCTATGGGCCTGTATTGAATTAACTTCAGATAGAAAGAAAAAAACACCGTTAGCCGGTTTTGCCGATTCCAATAAAAATGTATCTAACGAACTAAGAAAACGGCTGCTTGATATGGGACTTTATCTGTTTGCAAAATGGGATTTCATATTTATAGCACCTCCTCTAATCATAACAAAAGAACAAATTGATGAAGCTGTATCTATTATTGATAAAGGATTGAAGTATACAGATTCTCTTTTATAGAAAAAAATCCTTAGAACAATATTTCTAAGGATTTCAAAACTAAGTTTTCCCAACTAACAATAAAATATCAGTTTACAAGCTTCAGCAGAAATGCACACAGCAATGCTGCATATGTACCTAAAATATAACCTGCAATACCAAGCATAACTCCAACAGATGCTAAGGCTGGATGAAAAGCAGATGCAACAATAGGTGCAGATGCAGCTCCACCAATATTTGCCTGTGAACCTACAGCCATAAAAAATAGTGGAGCTTTTATCAACCACATAATTACAATTAACACTAAAATATGAATGCTTATCCAAGTTAAACCTGTAGCAAATAAAAATGGATATTTAACAACTTCTCTTAAGTCTGCATTTGCCCCTATTACACAGATAAGCATATAGAGCATAAGTGTACCTATTTTAGATGCACCTGCTCCTTCATAGTTTTTTAATTTTGTAAAAGAAAAAATAACACCGATTGTTGTAATTATGATTATTTTCCAGGTACTGGCTGAAATAATATCTCCTACAGGAGGAAGCAAATTACCAAGTTTATATGCAATCCAAGAACATGATAATGCAAGAGCAACCATAACCATGTAATCTTTTGTTGTAGCAACACGGCTTATTTTTTCTTGAAAAGCAACGACTTTATCTTTTAGTTTTTCTATAGCTGAATTATCAGCTTTCATAAACCTGTCAATAGGTTCTGATCTTCCAGCCAGATAGAGTAAAACTCCTGTCCAGATATTCGCTACTAAAACATCTACAACCACCATCATTCCCATTAAAGTATCAGAAGCACCCACTGCACTTCCCATTGCTATAAAATTAGCGCCTCCTCCTATCCAAGAACCTGAAAGTGCAGCCAGTCCTTTCCATGCATCGTAAGGAAGTCCTGTTTTAAAAAAATAGTATGCAATTGGCCCACCAATTACCACACCTAATGTTGCAGCCAAAAACATTACCACTGCTTTAAAACCCAAACTCAAAATACCTTTTATATCTACAGCAAGTGTCATCAAAAGTAAACTGGCAGGCAAAATAAAAGTTTTAATGTCAGTATAAATACTCGCACTTGAAGGAATAATGTTTAATGTTGAAAGAATTGTAGGTATAAAATAAGCAAAAACCAAAGGAGGTACAAGAGTAAAAAATTTACTAAACATCCTATTATTTGCAAGTGAAAAAATAATTGCCGGAATAACAACAAGAATTGCTAAAAGGCCAAATGAATCGTTAATAACTGCTTCTCCCATACACAAATCTCTCCTAAAGTTTTGTTAAAAATAACATTTAAATATTAAATTGACGTCAACTGAGAAACAGCATTAATCAATTGAGAACGGAATTAAACCTTCATATTTCACATATTGACCGTCATATGAAAATTTTACTGGATATATTTCTACACCAGCATCATTAGCTAATTTAAACATATCCGTAAATCTCTTATCAGTTTTGATATTTGGTTTAAACTCTTTAGCGTTCACCAACACCAATATCATTAAAGCTGATCTGACTGCATTTTTCCTGATTTCCGTTAAATGTTCTAAATGTTTACTTCCTCTAACTGTTGGCGCATCAGGAAATAATGCAAAACTGTTATTAAGCAGTGTACAGCCTTTTACTTCTACCCAGACTTTTTCGCCGTTTTTAACAGTTAATAGATAATCTAATCTTGAATCCTTATATTTTTTTTCAGGCTCTATTTTTGTAATATTCTTTATCGGACTTAATCTATTGCTGTTCAGAAGGTTTTCAGATATGTATCTATGATATGATGAATTAATTAAAATCCATTCTTCTTTACATCTGGCAGCAATAATATCCCATTTTGTTTTTCTTTCAGAATTATTAGCTTTCTTAAGCAAAATTTTATTCTTAACAAATAATAGTTCTTTTAATCTCCCTGGGTCATGGAGATGAACATAAGCAGGTTCATTATCTCCAGGTATTTTTACGTTCACAGCAAATCTGTTTTTTCTACTGACAAAATATCCTTTTGTATCAGGTTTTATTTCAAAAATAACTCTATCACTGTTCATATAATATTTTCTAAGGCTCATTTGTAAAAATGACATCTAAATAGAAATCATCAAAAATTTTATTAGCAGCTGTTCTTATTTCATTTCTAATTATATCTAATAATGAAATGGAAATACTGTCCTCTTCTATTTGTGTATATATTACTATCTGATACTTACGTCCAGTTTTTAAAGCATAGACATTAATGTTATCCAGATTATAATTATCTGCAATATCCTTGATGAGAGTTTTTACTTCATTTTCTACAAGATTTTCAGGAGAAATCAGCAGAAGAGATCTTAGCTCTTTGAAAATAGAAACTATTGGAATTGGAAAAGAAATTAATACTATTCCTATAACTAATAGAGGGTCAATATATGGAAGAATATCTGTAAATCCTACTGTTTTTAAGATGAAAACAGTACATAATGCTATAGCAATACCCACTGTGATTAATGTATCAACAAACCAGTTTTTTAATTCAAGCTTTAATATTTCAGAAGAAGTTTTATCTGAATATTTTTTAATAATATAAACAATACATAGATAAAGGACCGTGCATATCACTGTATATACCGCAGCTATACCCAGGTCTAACTTTCTACCTCCGCTAAACAAAACCTGAATATTTGTAACTAAAATAGTAATAAGCAAAATCAAAATGATAAGACTCTTAATTAAATTCAAAAAAGGTTCTAGAGCTGAAAATCCAAACGGCCTCTTTTTATTATCAGGCAGTTTAACTAAATTAACAATTCTAATCGATATATAGGCCATTATTAAAGTTATAAATGTAAATAATCCATCAAGCAAAATAGCCTGAGATTCAGATATCACAGCTACAATTATTGCACTTACAGATAGAAATAAACTTCCAGTAATTGAAATATATAGACCTAATTTCTCATAATCTTTACTCATAAATATGGGCATAAAAAACGATTATATAATTAAGAAAGAGTTATTAAAGTAAAAACATTAACGATAAATTCAATTTGAAACTGCTAATATTTGTAATAAAAATAAATAAACTTAAATTCAACTTACAAGTGCAACCCCATCTAATTAATTCCAGAAGCTAGAACTTCATATGGAGTTTTATAGCCCAATGTTTTTCTTGGGCGGCTATTTATGAGGTGCTGCACGTGCAGCACCTCATCCTCTAAAATA
>PVBE010655070.1_pt1 | contig 65506 bp, 40 predicted proteins | sample 1631181 | NCBI WGS metagenome assembly PVBE01 (sample SAMN08397723, study PRJNA350692) | Marine metagenome, whole genome shotgun sequencing project. | isolation source: water | place: Pacific Ocean | collected 2012-04
CAATCCCGACTCTCCACCGGAGGCGCGCTACAAGGGCATCGCCCGCGGCCGGCCTGTTGGGAAGAAGGGACTGTACATTTTCGAGTCGCCCGACGGCATTCGCTGGAGGTTGACGCGCAACGAGCCGGTGATCACCGAGGGCGCGTTCGATTCGCAGAACCTGGCATTCTACGATGCGGTCAAGGGCGAGTACGTCGCCTACCTGCGCGATTTCAAGGACGGCGTCCGCCACATCCGCCGCGCGACCAGCCAGGATTTCCTGAACTGGACGTCGCCGGAGTGGCTGGAGTTTGACGTCCCGAACGAGCATCTCTACACGAACGCGACGGTGCCCTACCTCCGCGCTCCGCACATCTACCTGGCCTTCCCCAAGCGCTTCGTGCCCGCGCGGCAAAAGGTCAAGGAGCACAAGGATGTCGGCGTCTCAGACGGCGTCTTCATGTGCAGTCGCGATGGACTCAACTGGCACCGCTACGTTGAGGCCTTCTTGAGGCCAGGGCTGGACCGCAACAACTGGACTGAACGCAACAACCACATCGCTTGCGGGATGATCCAGACCTCGCCGATTGAACTGAGCCTGTATTGGGTGGAGAACTATCGCCACCCGACCTGCCGACTGCGCCGCGGGTCGCTCCGCCTGGATGGGTTTGTCAGCATCAGCGCAGACGCGCCCGGCGGCGAACTGATCACGAAGCCGCTTACATTCGCGGGTAAGCAGCTCGTAATCAACTACGAGACTTCAGCTATCGGTAGCGTCCAGGTCGAGATCCAGAACGAATCGGGCGCGGCGATCCCAGGCTTCGAACTGAGCCCCGAGATCTACGGCGACGAGATAGCCCACACGGTCACGTGGGGAACCGGCACTGACGTATCCAAGCTGGCAGGCACGACGGTGAGACTCAAGTTCGCGCTGAAGGACGCTGATCTGTACTCAATCAGATTCGTCGACTAGCGCCCCATACGTCTCGGGCCGTCGGTCTTCGCGGAGGAACTCGCGCAGATCGCCGGTCGCGTCGCCCGCGCTCCGCTCCTGCAGCGGCGCTTGGGCGAAGTCGATCTCGGAGTAACAGACACCCGCATGTCGGCCGCAGTTCGCGAGCGTGTCGCCCTGAGGCCCGACAATGCAGCTCAGCCCGTACATCATCTCCACGTTCCACGCCACATCAGTCGCGACGCCGTAGCTCGACCGCGCCACGTAGATGGCGTTGTCCATCGCCCTCGCGGCGACCTGGATCGCGCACTTCCGCTCGCCGAGGCGCCTCTGGAGCGATGGGAAGAAGATGATCTCCGCGCCCTTGAGCGCCAGAATCCGCGCGACCTCGGGGAAGTGACCGTCATAGCAGGTCATGATTCCCGCGCGGCACCACGGAAGGTCGAAGACGCCGTATTCATCGCCCGGCGTGATTCCCAGCACGTCACGCTCAATCCGCGTCAGGTGGGTCTTGTCGGCCACGCCGACGATCTCGCCCTCGGCGCCGATGGTCGTGGCGCTGTTGTAGACCCGTTGGCCGCGAAGCTCAGCCATCGGAAGCACCACGTGCATGCCGTTCGCCTGGGCGATCTCTCCCACGCGCTCCGTCAGCGGCCCGGGGACGGTCTGGATCAGTCGCGCGCCCTCCTGGGGCGTTGCGTTCATGGCGTTGAAGTACTCGGGCAGACACGCGATGTCGGCGCCGCGTTCGCCCGCCCGCTGCAATAGCGCCAGCCCTTCGTCCATTATCTGTTGCGGCGACAGCTTTCCGCTTCCATCCAAGTACGGTGGCTGCACGCAGGCTACGAGCGCAGTTCTGCTCATCAGAACTCCTCCAGTGTCATCGGCACGAGCGAGTGCGGCTGAAACGCCATGAGGAATGTGGCGTTACGGATCGGATGGGCCACGCCATAGTTGATGCCGATGGTCTCGCCAGCCTTCAGCTCCAAGCCGGTCTCTGGCGATGGTCCTAGAATCAGCTTGAGTTGGTAGCCCGTCATGCCGTCGATGACGAAGCACTCCAGATCGCCGGCTTCGATGAGGTCCTTATCGTCAAATGGCCATTTGCCTGGCTCCGCGCAGTTCATGATGTGCGCATTCACTCGGGGCGCCTCGCCATCGGTCGAGGGCGGATCAATGGTGATGTGATAGTTGTCTCTGCCGACGAACCAGCCATCGTTATCCGCGTCGATCTGGATCATCACGCGCCTGGGCTCGTCGGTCTGCCAGTCGATCTCCAGGCCATCCGGACCCCAAGCCCCTCCGACGGAGCATGTCATGCCCGCCCCGATGATGGGACGGAACTCGGTCGGGACATCCGGAGGCCCAATCGCCGTATTGCGGTAGAGCGGCTGGCCATCGTCGCCGTCGCGTTCACCGTCACCATCGGTATCTGGGTCTGTCGGATCAGGCAGGATGGGGGCCGCCCAGATCTGTCCGAGGCCGCGCTCGACTGTGTTGAGCAGCTTGAGTTCGTCAATGTCGCTCAGGCCATCGTTGTCTGTGTCGGTCTCGGTGGAATCGCTGCCGAAGCGCTTTTCGTCTATCGGCAACTCGGGCGCGTCATCTGGAATCCCATCGCCATCAACATCCACCGCGAACTCGACCGTCCCCCAGTCGCTCCCGAAGTACTTACTCGGTTCCCACCAACGCAGGACGTAGGCCATCCCATCGAAGTGCTCGCCGAATCGCGCGACGTTGCCCTCCTGCGGCGCGAAGTGGTTGCCCCAGAACTCCGGCCCACCGCTAGCGTGGTACATGGCGTCGATCTGGTGCCCGTACTCATGGACGAACAGCCACGCATCCGGGATGAAATAGTCCTCGGCACAGGCGCGCCACCAGCTCCACCCCGGATCTTCCGTCCCCTCGGTCACGCCGGAGGTGAACCCTCCCCCACGCCCCGCGAGTCGCCATGTCTGCGTGTTGGCATCGTATGCCTGCTCGGCGATGATCCGACAGACCCCCGCGTAGTCGTCGAGGTTCTTGCCTTGCGCGTCGAGAATCGGCTTCAGGTTCTCGCGCGTTGGCCGGTATGCAGCGGAGAAGTCCTCCACATTGCGCGGCTCCCGGTCGATGATGAAGTCCATGTCGAGGAAGCAATTGAGGTGCGAGTTGATCCAGTAGAACCGCTGGGCGACACGCATCTCCTCGATCAGTCGCTCGACTTCCGCGTCGCTGATCGGCCCGGGATGCTCGACACCATCGGGTATCTTCCCTTCCTGAACCGCATTCGTCAGGATGACGATGGCAATCGGCACGCGAAGGTGCGGCGTGTAGCCTTCCTTCGATGGAGGGATGAGGAGGTCGGCTCCGGTCCAGTCAGGGAGGGTGCCCGCCATTCGGATGCTGTGATTCACGGTGACCCGGTACCTGCCCGCGCCGGCGAGGTCGCCGATCTCCACCTCGTGCGCGCGCCGCTTCTTCTTTCCGTCTGTGAAGACCGCCTCGGTCCCCTGCCCCGCCACAGTGACTTCCGACCGCACGGGAGCGCCTGTGCGCCACCTGACCGTCCGACCGTCGATCTCCGGGAGTTCCTCCTCGAGGTCGCTCGGTACGATGACGATCCCGTCATTAGCGAGCACGTACACGTCACCGTTAGGGCCGAGTGCCATCGCCCGCGGGCGTTCGAGTCCGCCAAACGCCTCGCCACGGAAGGTCCTCACGACATCTCCGTCCGCAGTCTGGACCAGTTCGTTCGCAATGCCATCGAGCCAAAGGTGCGAGCCGTCTGTCAGAGCCACGCGGGCTCTGCGGAAGACCAGTCCGTCCGGCGGATCCGGCCAGGTATGCGTGTCCGGGGGGACGACATCCGTCAGCGCACCTGTGCCCATCTGCTCCCCATCGGCGCTCCAGACCGTCGCCTCCATGGTGCCATGGTCGACGGTCGTGACCGCCCCGTCTGCGCCCACAAAGATCTCGCTGGCGTAGCCATCCGGCTCGGCGAACAGCCGCGCCGCGCGCGACCTGCCGATCACGCTCCCACCATCATCTTGCTGAACGATCATCCAGCCGCCGCCGTCCGGTTCGTCGATTGCTACCTCCGTCTCGCCATCCGTCAACCGGAGGGCCAGCTCGTATAGCCCGCGCGGGCGTCCGTCGTCATAGCGATCGTCCCGGTCGCGCCGGTAGACCAGCGTCGTCGCGGCGGCCTCATCCCACGATAGCGTCCCATCTGCCAGGCGCAGGCTTGGCAGACGCCACTCAACTGGAGCCATCTGCACGTCGAGGTGGATCGATCCTGGCAGGGCCGGCACTTCGGCCTCGGCGATGGCCTGCTGTCCGTGGGCTTCGTCCGTCACGATGACCGTGATCTTGTCGCCCTGGCTGATTTCCGGGTCTCGGAAATTGGCCAGTTCGCAGCCGTAGTAGCCATTGCCGGGGATGTTGACGTCCTCGTGGGGCGCCCATTTCGGCGCAAGCTCGGTGAGTATCTTTCGCTCATCACCATTGAGCATGATGATGTAGTGCAGGTAGTGCGGGCCATCGGGGATCGGCTCGGGGGCGAAACGGTCGGTCAGCGATCCATCTTCCAGCCTCGCCGCCTCCCACAGGACACACCGATTCGCCACGCCTGGCTGGGCGTCGGCAACCATCGTTGTCAGTCCGACAAGTGCCATCAGCGTCAGTCTCGGCCCCATCTGCCCTCCGATGCCTCCGCCACGGGCACTATCTCCGCAGCGGCACCGTGCATGCCGCCCGGCTGCGTTCCCCGTCGTCGGACCGCGCGTCGACCACGATCATGTATACCCCGGCGGGCGCGGCCAAGCCCGTCTCGTCGATGCCGTTCCACAGCAGCGTGTTCAGTCCGCTTTCCATTTGCACGTCGGTGGCTAGCGTCTTCACCTCGCGCCCGGCGATGTTCATCACCCGCGCCTGAACGCTGGCGGCGCCCGTCAGATTGAGCGTGATCTGCGCGCCCGCGCTCGTCGGAGCGGCGGCGAGCGTCACCACCACTGCCCCCTCGAGCGGCCCATCGGTAACCGTCGGTCCGGCCTGCCACGAAGAAGGATCGCCTCCGGCCCAGTTGCCGGCAGCGTCCTTGGCGCGAAACCGAAACTCGTAGTTGCCCGCGGGCAGCTTCTTGGTCCGGTACAGGCGTCCACCGATGATCCAATTGGGCACGGGGTCCAACGACCGTAAAGTCCACGTGGCAAAGCGCGTGCCGTTCTTGCGGACGAGCACTTGCGCCCGTTGGGGCGGCCATCCGCGGGGATCCTGGTAGACGACGCGGAACTTGAACTTGGTTGAGTTCGCCGTGCCCGCGTTCGGCTTCAGTCCGTCGCGGTAGCCGGTGTCAGTCGAGAAGAACAGCCACGCGCCGGCCTGGGTCGCGAATCTGAGCGCCGTGTTCGTCTCGTCGTAATAGCTGACGTACGCCACGTCGCCGGGACCGATCACCAGCGACGGGAAGCGGCCCACACGCCCGCCCGTATCAATGGTCTCGATGGCCCACTGCGCGCCATCAAAACGCGCCAGCTTCACGTCTCGCCCCGTCGTGCTGTAGTAGGCGATGCTCTGCCGGTTATTGCTGTCCACATCGATCGACGTGCCCTGCCCCACGTTTCCCGCGCTATCGACGGTCTGGACCGTCCAGTTACTGTTGGCGAGCCTCGCGTGTTTCACAGCCCGGTTCGTCGCATCGTAGTAGCTGATGCGAGGCTGACTCCCCGCCGCCAGCGCGAGCGACGTGTACGAGCCGACGTCCCCCGCGCTATCGACCGTCGTCGGGAGCCACGCAACGGTCGGCTTGGTGGCATACATCAGATTTCCGCTACCGAAGCCGTAGTAGCTGACGTGCAGCGTCCCATCGCTCTCAACGGCGATGGACGGATACTTTCCCACGTCGCCCGTATCGATTCGCGACGCGTCCCAGTCGTTGCCGGTTTTTGTGGAGTAGTAGAGACGCGCGTTGGTGACGTGTAGGTAGGCGATATGCGGGCGCCCGCTGGTATCAACCGCGATGGATGTGTGCTGACCGACCACGTCGCCGCGGTCCTCGTGAGCCACTTCGGCGACCCATGCGCCGGAGGCGTTCGTCGAATACTTCAGGACGCCGTTGGTGGCGTCGTAGTAGCTGATATGGGCGTTGTCCGCGCCATCGAGGGCCAGCGAGCAGAACTTGCCCACGCTTCCCAGGCTGTCAACCGTCTGTGTCCGCCAGACCGTCGTGCCCTTCCACGCGTACTTCAGGTCCCGGGTGGACGCGTTGTAGTAGCAGATGACCGGCTGGCCCGCGTTAGTCAGCGCGAGCGACGAGTGAGTGCCGACAGATGCGGCATTGTCGACGGTGCCCGGGTGCCAGATGAGCGCGAGACTCGGACTCCCCGAGCAAACGAGCAGGACGGTGATGATCGCCAACGATCGTAAGTTAGACATGCCGGCGTGGCCTCCGGAGATGGTACGGACCCCTGTTTCTCATTCGTCACTCCCCGCTCGCCCCCTGCCTTCGGCACTGTGCAGGACGTCACGCCGCCGTGCGGGAACCGCCCACTAGCGAAAGGGTGATTTGCGTGCGCCAAGCCTCAGTCGCGATGCTGCTGCTATGCCTGATCTGCCCCGCCTGTCAGAGCGATCTCGCTGTCGAGGTCAGCCAGAACTCCGAGACCGTACCTCCTTACGAGGTCTTTGAGGTCACCTTCCGGCACGACGGCGTCTACGATGACCCATTCCACGACATCATCATCGACACGACTTACACCGCCCCATCGGGAACTGAACACGTCGTCGGCGGGTTCCATTACGGCTCATCCGAGCCTGTCGAGATCCGCGGCGAAGGCCGAGACGTGGAGTACATCTACGCCAAGCAAGACCTCTGGAAGGCCAGATTCGCCCCGGACGAACTCGGACGCTGGGAGTACGAGTATACCTTCGCCAATGCCGAAGGTGAAGTTGCGGCCGGAGACGGCTCGTTCGACTGCGTTGAGGGCCGGATCAGCAATCCGGGTTTCCTCCGGATCGATCCCAACAACCCCTATCGCTTCGTCTTCGACGACGGCTCCCCGTACTACCCCATCGGCCTGCAAGACTGCTGGGGAGACGGCGCGGGCTGCGGGTCGGCGGCTGCGGGCGCATCCATGGAGGGCCCGTTCCGCACTGACAACCTCGACAAGCGGCCGAAGCTGCCCGACGGCCCCATGTTCGTCCGAGGCCCATCGACGAGCCCGCTGAACGCTGACCTGTACTTCCGCCGGTTCGCGGCGTGTGGCTTCAACTTCTACCGGTTCTCTCCCGAGAACTGTTCCTACCCGCTCAACCGCAATCTCGATGAGTACCTGGTGCAGCAGGGAATCATGACCGATGAACTCGTGCAGATGGCGCGCCGTTACGGCATGCGCTTCATGTACGGGATCTTCGGCTACCAGAAAGTCTTCAACGAGGATCCCACCGACGCGGAGGGCATGGAGAAGGTCAAACAGTTCCTGAAATACTCCGTCGACCGTTGGGGCGCGCATGTCGACATCTGGGAGTTCCTCAACGAGCAGAAAGCATCGGACGAGTGGTACGCGGTGATGGTACCATACCTGCAGTCGATTGATCCGTACCACCACCCGATCACTACGAGCTGGGAGCACCCAGAGCTTCCCGGCATCGAAATCAACGCGCCGCACTGGTATGAGGGCGTCAACAATCCCCTGAACCAGGATCAGACCACGGTCAGCCGAGCGCGTGACTGGAAGCTGCACGGTAAGCCGGTCGTCGTCGGCGAACAGGGGAACTGGGTGTCTCGGGACGACCCGCGTCCGCCGGGCATTGGCGGCGTGTGGGACGTCGGCTCCGCCCAGCGAATGCGGATCCGCAACTGGACCGCATTCTTCACCGAGATCAGCTTCATCTTCTGGAACACAAGCTACGCGCGCGACGGGCACTTCACGAACATCTGGCTGGGGCCTCGGGAGCGCGAATACGTGCGGTCCATGCAGAGCTTCTCATACGCGCTCGGATCAGATCTGGCCATGGTTGATGTGGGGGTCTCCGAGCCGGGACAGGTCCGCGCGTTCGGACTCGCGTCGAGCGAGCGCGCGGGAGCCTACATCCACCATTACGCGAACCACGATGACGCGGTCACCGGCCTCGACGTCACTATAGACGTGCCGCGAGATGCCACGGCGTTCTGGTACGATCCGGCCACGGCCACGATCCTGCGCGCCGATCTCGTCGAAGCAGGCGCACAGACGCTCCTCGCGCCGGACTTCATCGTCGATCTTGCAGTGCCCATCACGCCGAACGGACCACCGGACATCGATGGCGATGGCGTCCCCAATCCGGCTGACGCGGATGACGACAACGATGGAGTGCCTGACGACGAAGATGCCTTCCCACTCGACCCGTCCGAATGGGCGGATGCGGACGGCGATCTCATCGGCGACGTGCTCGACGCTGACGACGATGGCGATGGCCATGCCGACGACCTCAACGGCGACGGGGCACCCGACTTCAAGGACAAGGACTACGATGGTGATGGCGTGCCCAACGCCCACTCCGTGCCATGGGACGCTTTCCCGTTCGATCCCAACGAGACCATCGACACGGACGGCGACGGAATCGGCGACAACGCGGACGCGGATGACGATGGTGATGGCTTCACCGACAAGCGCGAACGCAAGGCGAAGACGGATCCCAAAGATAGGTTGAGCTTCCCAAGACGATGATCACCCTAAGTCTCCTCCTCGCCATCGCGCCGCCCGCGGTCGTCCAGCCCGCTGTCACGCTGGATCCGGTCTACCGCGAGCAGTGCCGCCGACCTTGCGAGTACGTGGGTTTCTCGTTCAGCGACACGCTCGCCGAACTCCGGCAGATGCGCGAGCACGGCGCCAACGCGGTTGGGATCGGCACCATGTGGGCGCCGACCGACGACCCTACGGCCCCCAACGGGGCAGGCTTGCCGGACCTGGGGCCCTTCCGCGATTCGTCTTCGCTCGGGCAGACCTTCACTGCCGAGTCGCCGTTCACCGGCGTTGCGCTCGTAACTCCCACCTTCTTCAATGAGGGCAGCGGGTGCGTGTTGTCGCTGCACGCGGAACCGGGGTCTGAATCGGTCGCTGCGGCGACCTTCACGAACGTGCAGGATAATCAGCGGCTCTGGCTCACCTTCGATGAGTTGCCTCCGGGCGCGTACTACGTCGAGCAATCGGCGGCGACAGGCGATGGCATCGGCGTCTGGGCGGCATCCACCGATGTCTACGGGGGCGGCCAGGCCTTCATCGCGCGCAAACCTGACGCGGGTGGCGACCTCGAGCTGTTCCTGCGCACTGCCGAAGGCGACATCGAGATCGTCCCCGCCACAGAGACTCACCGCCCGCTGCGCCTGGGTGATGACGTGATGCGCCAGACGGCTGAGATGGGGATCTCCTTCGCCTGCTCGGTCGGCAACTGGAATAACGGCGGATTTCCCTACTACCCGGATTGGTTCATCGAGCGATTCCCGGACATGGCGATGCTGGATCAGACCGACCAGCAGATCATGTCGGGCATGTTCGACGAACTCGATCCATGGCCGGGCATCGAACACCCCGTCATCGTGGATGGCACCAGCCGCCACATCCGCGCCGTTGCCGAGATCCTTCGAGGGAATCCGGGCTTGCTCTACTGGGTCATGGGCGGTGAGGCGCTTTACCCGACGTATCTCATGCCGAGCCGGTGGACCGATTACGCTCCGCGCGCCGTGGCTCACTGCGATGCGTGGCTGCGGCGGGAGTATGAGTCGATCGACGCGCTCAACGAGGCTTGGAGCGCAACTCACACCAGCTTCGACGCCGTGGACCCTCCCCGCGAGCCGGGTCGAGATATCGAGACGCTGACGTGGTTCCGATTCCGCAACCAGGCAATGGCAGATCGCTTCCAATGGCACTACGCCGAGACGAAGGGCGCCGACCGATCGCGCATGGTGATGGCCGCGAACCACGGCAACATCTTCCATGGGATGGCGGCGACTCATCTCGGACAGGACATGTCCCTCTTCGCGGGCGTCTCGGATGGCTGGGAGATGGGCCAGATCATGGCCGACGAGGACTCTGAACTGTACAATCTGATGTGGATGCGCGCCGCCCAGAGCTTCGGCAAGCCGCTGTGCCCCGTGCGTCTGGCGTACAGGAAGTCAGATCCCAAAGCCCGTGGCGGCGGCACGTCATATACGCCGGAGACTGCCCGCCGTTACTTCTGGGAGTCAGTCGGCACCGGCGCCTGGCACATGGGCTTCATCCAATGGCGTGGCGATCTTCCCGATGGCGAGTGGGGCGTGAAGGGCACGCCGGCGCAGGATGAGATTAAGCAGATCTTCGAGGAGTGGCATGGCATCGAAGATCGTTTCGACGGCATGTGGCCCGTGAAGGCGAAGCTCGGCCTGTACCTAGCCCAACCCACCTGGACGCTCGATGGCTTCCAGCCCGTCTGGACTGAGCTGCACAAGCAGTTGACGCGCAGCCAAATCGACTACCGAATCCTGTTCGACAGCCATTTGGTGGACGGCGACGTCGACGGTCTCGCGGCAATCATCTCCGCGGACAACCGCATCATGACTGACGAGTGTCACGACACCCTCGCGCGCCTCCGCAGCGACGGCGGCGAGCTGCTGATGCTGGGCGAGAATGCCATCGAGGACGGACTGCTACGACCACGCGAGGAAAACCGGTTGGGCCGCCCACGCTACGCGACGGTTTCTGACCTGGTCGCCGATGTGGCCGATGGGGTGAAGCTTATCAAGGTCACCTGCACGTCCGCGCAGCCATACGTGGAGACTGTCGTCGCCGCCACGCAGCGGGGCCACGACATGCCCTACGACCTGGGCGCCGCCGAGTCTATTGGACAGACATTTGAGGCAGAGCCGGGGCTGCTATCGATCTCGGTATCGAACCCGACCTACAACAACGTGCTGGAGTCCGGCACGCTGACCATGGAACTGCTCCGCGACGGTGACATGGTGGCCAGTCGCGTCTACGCGGCCGACTTGTTGACCGATAACGCGTGGCACGAGATTCGGCTCGACGAGGCGCTTCCCGCCGGCACGTATTACCTTCGACTCCGAGCGTCAGGTGATTTGCCGCCGGTTCGCCTCGGTGTATGGGGATCGCGCGAAGGGAACGGGCTGCGCATCGACGACGCGCCTGTCGAAGGCGCGCTTGAGTTGGAACTGCGCTACAGCCGCGAAGTCGCGCCCAACGCCGCGATCGAGGCATTCACGCTGTCTGACGGTCGCAGCGCCATGGTGATTCTGACGAACATCTCCGGCGTAGAGATCGACGCGTCGGTCGAGATGCTGCCCGGTCTGCTCTCGGCACAAGACTACCGCGTGACAGACCTGGCGTCGGGCGATGACCTGGGTCGAGCGGGTGGTCCGAGGATGTCCGTTGAGGCGACGGTCCCGGGCCATCGCAGCGCGGTCATCCACTTCGCGGAGGAGGCCCCGCCACCCGCCGCGCCACCCAAGCTCTATGTGTTGACCAAAGTGGAGGATGGGGTGTTGTCGACAGCCGCTCGAGCGGCGCCGCCCAACACGGTCAAGCGCTGGGAGGCGCGAATCGTGCCGTTGCCGGGCGTGCGAGTTGCCTCGACTGACGGCGCGGCCGCGAGTATCCCGCTCGGCCGACTGGGAACGCGGTATGATTACGAGGCTCAGGAGTACGTCCCCTACTACGGGGCGGTTCAGGTGAACGTGTCGGGCATCGTTGACGGGCAACTCGTCGGCGCCTCGCGGGTGGTCGAGATCCCTCGTTAGGACACCGAGTCGTCGATCCACTGCAAATACGGGGCGCTCCCACCCTCGATGGGTAGCGCGACAACCTCGCAGACCTCGTAACTGTGCGCCGCGATGACGGCCTCGGTCACCTCTTCCAGGCGCGCGCGCCGAGTCTTCATGACCATCAGCACCTCTTCCGCCCGGTCGATCTTGCCCTCCCACCAGAAGAGCGACGTGACGCGCGGCACCAAGTTGGCACATGCTACGAGCTTCTTCTCCAGCAACTCCGTCGCGATCCGTTCGGCTTCCTCATTGCTCGGCGCAGTCACGAATACGGCTACGTAGTCACTCATCGCAGGGCCTCCGAGATTCCGTGTTCCGTATTGCTGACCAAGACCTTGCCCCGCTGCTTGCGTCAGCGTTATTGAGGGTTGATGATGAACTTCCAACCACATGCCGGGCGCCTCGCCCCGCGCCACGGCGCCCAACACCCCATAGCGCCACCCGAGACTGTCCCGGCACTCACCTGGCCCGCGGACGCCGTCATGGCCGCGGCCGACCTGCTGCGCGGCCGCTGGCTGGCGGGCATAGCAATCACGGCATTCATAGCCGCGGTCGTCGCCGTCCCGATCGTCGCCACCGTGATCACGGTGGAGTGTTGGTGGCACGTTACCGCGCCACTTCCTGGGAACGCCGCGCTCAGCGCATTGCGCCGAAGTTGTCTGATCGAGGCTCTGGGGGCGGTTGCCGCCTTTGCCATGCTTGGCGCCCCGATCCTCGCCGGGTTGCTCCACATCGCCACTCAGGCCGCGAGCACGGGGCGACTCGGATTCAAGGGCTGGCTCGCAGGCTTCCGCTCGTTTCGCGATGTGGTGGTCATATCAGGCGCCGCCGGCCTCATCTGCTGTCTGGTCTGCGTGCATTGGGCGTTTGCTCTGCTATGGCCGGCCGTCTGGTTTTGCATGTGCCTCGCCATCGGCGAACGGGTGAGGCTCAGATGCGCCCTCGGCGACGCGCTGCGCGGCGCTCGCGAGATAGTCTCCCAAGCGCGCCTGATGCTCATCACCAACGGCATCACGTCGGTCGTCCTGCTCGCCGGCGGAGCGTTGAGCGCATGGCTCGTCTGCGAGAGCGCGGGCCGCGGGCTCGGGGCATACGTCAGCCTGTGGGATCCGAGGACGTATGCCGGCGACCGGCTGATCGACGCGCTCGTGTGGCTCCTGTTGTCGCTCATCGGCCTGCCCGTGGGGCTTGCCGGCCTGCGGTTGATTCCGATGTCCGTGCTGACGCTCGGCGTCGCGCATAGCAGCGCGGCTGAGGTGGCGTCGGGCGTCGACGCTTGCGAGCCCCCGCCATCACCTCTGTTCGCGCGTGAGTTGGCAGCCGGCCCGTACTTTGGGGGCGACTAACTACGGTCTCGCCCACACCACGAAGTCGTGCGTCGTCTCGCCCAGTCTGATCTTGTGGACCTTCCCCCTGCCCCGCTCCGCGACCACCGTCTGCCCGTCCAAGTCGAACACCTTCACCGTCGCGCGAGTTGGTAGATGCAGGTCCAGCTTGCACTCCGCGGGTCTACACACGCGATTGCCATAGCCGTCCGTGCCTCCGTCGTTCCGCACGTAAGCCAGCACGCTCCCATCCTGCCCGACCCACACCTTGGCCCGGTAGCCGCTCGAACACGCGATGATGGCGTCCGCTTCCGGCTCGACGAACTCGGAGGCCAGCCATGTCTGACCGGGCGCATGCGCGTTCGCCTCGATGACATCGTAGTCCACGCCGAGCCTGCTGAACGCGTGCTCGAAGCGAGTGACGTTGTCACACTCGGCGCGGGGATCCCCCACGGCTACCGCGCGCGGGGATCGGCGTTTGCGCAGTCCCGCGAATCGGGCGTCCCCTAGGATCTTCGCGAACATGCGGAACTCGCCCGGGGCTGTGGTCGTGCCATCCCAGCCGATCGCTCCCGGCGACCCAGACAGCGCCGCCAGCCACAGGAAATCGCGGGTGGTCAGCCGCACCCCCTGCGGGTAGAGACCTCCGAGCAAACGTCCTGTCCACCCGAGTTCGCCGATGATGGCAGGCATCGGTCCGAGTTGGTTCATCGCGCTGGCCGCCGCCACCCGATCGCCATGGTCGCCAGGGAAGCGCATCGCGTCCGGGTACCAGTGGTAGTTGACGAAGTCCACGCGACTGTTGCGCGAGTAGTAGATATGGGCCAGGGCTCGGGCGTGTTGGCGCTGACCGTCACCAGGCAGTCGGGGTCGACCTCACGGATCGTCTCGCATATCGCGTTGGTCCAGCCCACCCCGATCCCCGGGTCATCGTCAGGCGATGGCTGGATCTCGTTCATCGGTTCCCACGCAAAGATGCGCGGATCGCCGGCGAATCGGCTGACTACTTCCCGCACGTACCGGCGCTGGATCGCAAGCGCGTCGACGTTCGTAAACCAATCCACCCAACGCGTAATCAGCGGCTCGTAGGCGGGCACGTCATCGAATCCGAAGGTCCCATAGTGCCCCCAGTACAGAACAGGCAGCACTCGCAGCCCCATCGTGTCGGCGATCTCAACGTACCGGGCGAACCGGTTCAGGACGCGCGCGTCGACCTCGCCGCCGAGATCGCCCGGGATACCATCGCCCGGCACGGTCAGCCCCATGCGGACAACGTTGATGCCCTGTGCCGCCAGCGTCGCGAGCCAGTCCGCGATCACGTGATCCGGCGCGTTGCTCCACGATGACTCCACCCACCCGCCCGCGAAATCGGGGCGGTCGAGGGTCGGGGTGAAGGTATGGACGGTCGCGAAACCCACCGGCAACCACGGCCTGCCGTTCAACTCGAAGCGCCCATCCGCGAGCCGGACGCGCTCCGTGGCCATCTGCTGCCCAAACGGTGGATGCACGTAGATGAAGCCCTCGCCTGCTGTGTCCTCGCCATCCACGCGCAACTCAACAACATGCTTGCCAGGGCTGAGCCGTGGCGCGCGCCCGACGTACGATCCGGCCTGGCTTCCGCCGTTGAGTCTGTGTTCGCGCCCGGCGATCGTTGCGCGGATGGGCGCCCCGTCGATGGGGCGACGCGCTTCATCGAGGTACCGAACGGCCAGATCGATCGGTTCGCCCAACGCGTATGCGGCCCGCGTCAACTCGAGCCTCGATCGCGCGATCTCGAGCTTGACCTCGGTTCGCATCTCCTCGTCGGCAACGGCGTGGATGCGAACGGGATAGACGCCCCGCTCCAGCGTTCCCGCGAGTGGAGTCGTCGTGTAGACGCCGGGCTGAGCCATCTCCATCGGGACGCGCATGCCGACGACATCAGCCTTGACATCCGCGTCGACGACGGCCCCGCCCGCCATGTCGTTCAGCCGCAGGGAGACCGTCCCGGACGGGCCGTCCGCATAAGCGTACCATGGCACGTAATTGGTGAGCCGATACCCGCGCACTCGCGTCCAGTCGGGCCCCGGATTGTCGATGCCGATCACGTGATCGCCCGGTGGGACCGCGACCGAATATTCGCCCGCGTAGTCGGACACCACCCGCTCGGAATCGGCGAGGTGTTCTTCGCTCAGTATCTCATCGCCATCGATACTGATGCTGATGCCGCCGCCGCCCGCGCCTGACGTTTCTCGAATGACCACGGCAAATCGCCCGCCCTGTGGGTAGTTCACTCGAAGGGCGATCGGCGAACGCATGTCGGGGTGGTTTCTCTGCCCGTGGACGAATTCCGCGAGGCCGCGGCCGATCTGGTCCGCGCCGGAGTTAGGGACTTCGATTTTCGAGTCCTGGCGAAACCCCCAGCCGCCATGGCACGGGATGAAGAGGTCCCAGAAGGGTCCGCCGGTAGGGCCGATGGGTTCCGCGACGATTCCATCGACGAGGAACGACACATCCGGCCACTCGCCGATGAGGCCGAACTGCAGGATGCCGATATCGCCTGGGGTGAAATCGTAGTCGCCCTGCGCCTCGAACTCGCTGAGCGGGATGACCACCCGGCGCCATTCCCGGCCCGCGAGGGCTACGGTCGCCAACGCCCGGTGGGAATCTCTGCCCTGCCCCAACAGATGCACGTTGAGCGAGACCTCGCTCGCCAGGGGCTTCAACCAGAACGCCAGCGCATCGGCTCCGCTCTCGGCGACCGCCCCCTCGGCGATCCGGCGTTGCACCCCGGCCCACCCGCTACCTGACCGGAAGGTCACGCGCATCGAGGCGGCGCCGTCGCGGCAGTCATCAGTGGCATCCATCGCGCTCATCGGTGCCCGGCCGGCATGCGCCTCGGGGTCGCTCGCGGCCCAATCGGTTATTCCGCTTTCGAAGTCATCTATCGACAGCGCGCTCTGGGCGGCAAGCGCGGGCGCGATGAGTAGCGCAACCGCCGCAGCAGTGCTGTGGTGCATGTCATCCACTCTCAGTCAGGTCGCGAGCAAACACCGGCACCGTCAGATCCGCCTCATCCCTCAATCCGACCGCTGGATTCAGCCCCCGCCCGTGCCACAGCGTCGCGTTCGCCGGGAGTGGCTCGCGCAGACCGAGCACTACGGTCGATGCGTCTCTCACCGCGCGCTCCGGGATCGCCACTTGCTCGCCGCCGGCATCGATGGTGAAGCCGGGGGACCCGGATGCGGGAAGGAGAGATCCATTCACGCCGGTGAAGCGTAGCTCGATGGTCCGGCGGTCTGCGCTCACCGTGATGTCGGTCAGGCGGGGGCCAAACTGCTTGCTCTCGTCACCGTACACAAACCGTTGGGCGACGTGGGCCATGCGCTCGCCAAGGCGGATGCCGCTGCCCGTGCTGATGTGGATCGCGTCAGACAACTCGAGGTCGATAGCGGCGACCGTCGCGACGCCATGGATCAGGTCCTCGAGCGCGAGTTGGGTGAGCTGGACATCGTTCCAGGCATCGAAGCCCTCGTCGTTGTAGAACGGTCCGAGCTGAACCTGCAAGAAGGGCAGATCTGGCTGGCTGAGATCAGCGCGGATGGCCTCGATCAGCGCGCGCATGTTCTTCTCGAACAGCGGCGCCGTCTCGGAGTTAGCGTCCGACTCGCCCTGGTACCAGAGACAGGCCTTGACCTTCCCGCCCACGGCTTCCACGCGGCGAAGCATCGAGCCATATAGACTCCTGCCCGCGAGGTCCGCGTGTCTCGGGCTCCACTGCTCCTGGCTCGTTCCGCCGTGGGAGCAGGCCAGCAAGCCGACGGGCACGCCGATGCGTTCGTGGATCTCCTTGCCGAACCGCACGCCCAGACCTGCGCCGCCGACGCGGAAGTCGCGGTCGAACTGGATCCACTCGGCGCGGTTCTCCTCGGTGACGCCCTCGCCCCAGTGGACCGGATCGACTGCCTCGTTGTACCAGCAGAGGGGATCCTCGGCGACCGCCCAACGGTCGTCGTAGTAGAAGCACCGCACGCTCTCGTGCGGCTCCTCGCAGTCGACCAGCTTGCCGCAGCCGTCCATGTTGGACTGTCCGGCCAGGATGAAGAGATCGCCGACCATCAGGTCACCAACGCTCGCCATCTGGTCGCCGATGGCGATCTCGAGTTCATGCGGTCCACCGGTTCTCAGGCCGGGCAGTTCGCCTGCGAAAGCACCCGCCTGCACCGTCGCGACCTCGGTCCACTCGCCCGAGACGCGGGCTCTCACCAGCGCGCCGTCCGCGGCGTCGATGTTGCCTGAGATCGGGACACTGGCTACACCGTTCTCGTCTCTCTGGAACACGGCATTCGTCTGCGGCCGGCAGAGCTGGATCATCTGTCTCTCCTAGCTGTGGTTAGGGCTTCGGGCGCGTGAGCACGCCCAGTTCCGCGAGCGATGCCGATGGCTGGTCACCCAGCGCCCGCAGCGATGTGATCCTGATATAGCGCCCGCTCGCGGGCTCATCGAACCACACGGTCTGCTCGACCGGGTTATTCTCAAGGTTCTCGAAGGTGCCCTTGGCGACAGGTTCTCCCCAGGTCCGTCCGTCTGCGCTCACGTGGAACTCGTACTCGAGCATCACGCTGTCCATGCAGACTGGTGGCCGGGGTAGGAGGGTGAACCCAGTCAGCGCGACGTCTGCGCCAAGATCGACGCTGAGCGAATGTGGCTGCGGCACGTCCCCTTGCCAATCGGAGGCCCAGATAGTGTCCTCGCGCCCGTCGATTGCCTGCCGGGCGGGGTTATTGGGGTCCTCGTCGCTGACGCCATGGATGCGCCAACCGTCTTTGGCTATGTCGGAAGTGTACCCGCGGCTGTAGTCACTGGGGTCAAGTGGGAGGAAGACATTCTCCGGCAGGCGATGCAACGCGACTTCGGAGATCGCCGGGCAGGCGGACGCGCTGAAAATGCGGAGCCTGACGCGATCCGTCGTCTGCACAGGTCCGTGCCATAGACATCGCGCGCCGATGGCGGTACCATCTGCGAATTGCACCCACCGACCGTCGTCGTAACGATCCAGCGCCCAATCATCGACGCGCTGACCAAGAGGCAGGTGCTCGCGGATGCTCACCACGTCGAATGTGGTCACTTCCGGCAGGCGCAGCGTGATCTGAGCGTGGGTGGCTCCATCCTCGGCGCACCAGTAAGCGCCGCTCTCGCGGTTCAGCACGTTCGATGCGTCGAAGTCCTTGCCTCGCTCTGAGGATGCAGATGCGCGCGCGCCCTCCGCGAGGTTGATGCCGAATGTCTCGCGGAGGATAGCGCCAAACGCGCGGAGCGATTCCACATCGCCTGCCTCAAGAAGGCCGCGCCGATCGGGCGCGAGGCCGAGATTCAGCGACGCACCTCTGCCAACCGACTGCATGTAAAGCTGTAGCAGGTTCTCCGGCGCGCGCGTTCGACCGTCGTGGGAAGCGTGGTAGAACCACCCCGGCCTGAGCGGGACATCAACTTCAGCGGGGAGCCAAAACTCACTATCACGATGACCGTTCTCACCCTCGTGGTATTGCGTCTGGCCAGGGCAGGCCTCAGCGCCGTCGCGACCGCGTGGCGTGTACGTGGCCCAGCATGGATCGCCCGCGTGTCCCGCTTCGTTGCCGACCCAACGGACGTCAGGCCCGACATCGCTGAACATGCACGCGTTCGGCTGCAGCTCGCGCACGATGCCCCAGGTCGTCTCCCACCCGTAGTAGGTGGTGCGGTCGATGCCTCGCGTCTCGCGCGCGCCGCCGTAATAGCCGTCGCCGCCGTTCGCGCCGTCAAACCACACCTCAAACAGCGGTCCATACCCAGTCATCAACTCGCGGAGTTGTTCGCGGTACGCGTCGACATAGGCGGGCTCGCCGTATTCCGCGTGGTTGCGGTCCCATGGCGAGAGATACGTGCCGAACTTCAGCCCGTATTCCCGACAGGCATCTGCGAACTCTCGCACCATGTCGCCCTTGCCGTCGCGCCAGGGGCTGGCGGCGATGGAGTAGTCCGTCGTCTTCGTCGGCCAGAGGCAGAATCCATCATGGTGTTTGCAGACGAGAATCAGGCCGCGTAGCCCGGCGTCCGCGCACGTTTCCACGATCTGTTCCGCGTCGAACTTGCTGGGGTCGAAGGTCTCGGCCGGCACGTCGCCGTAGCCCCATTCCTGATCGGTGAACGTGTTTGGACCGAAGTGAATCAGCCCGTAGACTTCCATCTCGTGCCAGAGCAGATGCCGCTCGGCGGGCACGACCCCGTAGGGCGCCGGCGGCCCAGCCGCCACGGCGGCGCCGAGTCCAGTCATCAGCGTTGCGTAGAGCGCCATTCACTCGAACCTCACTGCATTGAATGCCCGCATCTGTTCGGTCAGCGCCGTCTCGACCGGCAGGCGCTCCATGCTCGACGCGCCGTAGAATCCATGCACGCCATCGGTTCGTTGCAGCACGTAAGCCGCGTCCTCCGGCTCGGAGATCGGCCCGCCGTGGCAGAGCACGATGACGTCCGGGTTGGCGGCCTTGGCGGCGTCGGCGATCTCCTGGACGGCGGCGGGAGCCTGCTCGAGAGTTACGGCCGTGGTCGCGCCGATGGAGCCCTTCGTCGTCAGCCCCATATGGGCGACCACGATGTCCGCGCCCGCCTCGGCCATCATCGTCGCTTCGTCCGGCACGAAGCAGTAGGGGGTGGTCACGAGGTCCATCTCATGCGCGAGACGGATCATCTCGACCTCGAGCCCGTAGCCCATGCCGGTTTCCTCGAGGTTCTGACGGAACATCCCGTCGATCAGCCCAACGGTCGGGAAGTTCTGCACGCCGGCGAAGCCAATTGCCAGGACGTCCGCGAGGAACCTGTCCATCTGGCGAAAGGGATCGGTCCCGCAGACACCCGCCAGAACAGGCGTGTCCTCGACGACCGTCAGGACCTCGTTGGCCATCTCCATCACGATGGCGTTCGCGTCGCCGTATGGCATCAGCCCCGCCAACGAACCGCGGCCCGCCATGCGATATCGCCCGGAGTTGTAGATGACGATGAGGTCGACGCCGCCCTTCTCCTCGAACTTGGCGCTGATGCCTGTTCCCGCGCCGCCGCCGATGATCGGCACACCCTCGGTGATGTTATTGCGCAGCCTACTCAGCACTTCGTCTCTTGTGAATCCCATGGCGAGTTCCCCTGTCATCCCGTCTGCGCGCGGATTACGTTGTGTGCGACTTCCTTCGTCGGTCCACCCTCGTCCGCCAAGTCCTCGCCATTGCGCGCGAGCACGTTACCGGTGAACGCGTAACTGTCGCCCCGCAGCACGGCGCCCGTCCCATTCTCGGCGATTCGGCAGCCGGTAACCGCGTAGTCCCTCACGCCTTCCTCGACGAGGAGTCCTATTCCCTTGTTGTTGCGCACGGTGACGCCGCTCAGCGTGAAAGAACCCGCTCGCACAACCATCCCGTGATGCGCGCCGGGCCGGTTCCACGCGCCCCCGTTGAAGATCGTGCCCCCGGCGATTGCGAGGATCGCGCCACGCGCCGATTCATCCACCAGGATCTGCGCTTCGTCACTCGACGCCGCCCAGCACCCGGCGATGCTCGTGTAGGAGTGATCCACCTGCCAGAGGCCCGTCCCGCAACCATCGAACGTCGCGTGAGTGATGAAGATCTCGCGATTCGACTGGTTGCCCGGCTCGCCGATCTTCATCCCGGTTTCGAGGCCGATGATGTCCGTCGTCACCACATGCACGCCGCCATTGTTCTCCGTGAGATGGATTCCGGTGCCGGCCTTGCCGCCATGCGCGCCGATGATCCGGCCGCCGATGATCCGCACCTCCGAGCCCCTCGCGCAGCGGATTCCTGTGCCGGCCACGCCGCCCCAGAACAGGCAGTGCTCGATGGTCGTGGTGTCGATCACGCGTTCGGTCCAGATCCCGCTACTCGTCGGCCCATCGAATAGAATGTTCGTGAAGAGCGAACGTTCCGCGCCGCCCAGCACGGCGATGGCCGGCACGTCGGGCGCCTTCTCTGTCGTCGAGTGAATGTTGAGATTCCGCACGGATGATTCCCGGCAAGCGGAGCCCTCGGGCCAGAGCAGAACCGGCTCTTCATTCTCATGCAGCAGGCGAGTGCTCTGCCCGTCACCCGTAACGTCGCAGCGCATCGCGCCCGGCAGCACGAGGCTCCTCGTCAGTCGGTACGCGCCCGCCGGGAAGTGGACGCGGCCCGCGCCGGCCTTGGCGACGGCATCAATAGCGTCTTGCGCCGCTTGCGTGGCGTCCGTCGTTCCATCGGCTTTGGCGCCGAAGTCATCCACGCGAAAAGTCGCCGCCATGGCCTCGTCCTCCTGAGCATCCGCCATCGCGCCGCCGGCGACAAGCCCTGCTCCCGCCATCGCCGCGCGCTGAATCACGTGTCTTCTGTCCGTTCGCTCGAGGTCCATTGGCTACTCCGCCCAGAAGCTCTCGGTCGCCCCCCAGAAGTAAGTGGCGATGTCTTCGTCCGACAACTCGAGCACCTCTTTGAGTAGCTTGACGTCCTTCTCGATGTGCGACCCGGAGTAGCCGGCAATGTTGTCAGGACAGCCATCCACGCCGAACATCAGCCGGCCGGCACCACAGAATGAGGTGGCCTTCCGCAGGGCATCTTCACGCCACGCATCGGGCGTCCCGCGACAGGTGTCGATCCACATCTGGTTGCCCGACTTCTCGTAGTTCGCGGCTGCGCCGAAACGCCCGAAGACGGCGATGCACTCGTCCACCCATGGCCAGCCGATGTGTGCGAGTGAGAACCGCACCTTCGGGAAATTCACGAGGTGCTCATACAGAACGGGACGGCAGAATCGCGAGCTGTCGCCCATGCCGTAGAGAATCCCCGAGTGGAATTGGATGGGCTTGCCCAGCTCGGCCATCTTCTCGAAGATCGGGTAGACTAACTCATCGCATGGCGACCAATGATCGGGAATCATCTTCACGCCGCGCAGGCCCTTGTCGACGATGCCCCGCTCGATCTCCTCGACCATGCCCTCGGCGCGAGGGTTCGCGAAGATCAGCCCGTAGATGCGCGCGGGGTCAGCCGCTTGCACCTCGGCGATCTGGTCGACAGTCTCTCGAACCGTGGCTTGGCTAACGGTCTCCTCCGGCCCGAGCCCCCGGCCCGCGTACCGCGAGAATAGGTTCACTCGCTCGATCTTCGCCTCCGTGAATTGCTCCAGCACGAACGCGCCCGTCTCATCGCCTCGAAGGTGGCAATGGCAGTCCCAGACTCGCATGTTGAGTCACCTCGTGGATTATCTCGTTGGCATACACCTTGCTCGCGTCGCGGCTGTACCTATTCGCCCGATGGAGGGAAGCTCCTCGTGGAGGCGGTCGATGAGGGGGATACAGCAGAACGCGCGCCCCGTGTCAAAGGGGCGCGCGTGTGAGACGATCTAAGCAGACGGGTCGCCTCGGGCGATCACCGAGCGGTCGTGAACGTGCCTCCGGTTACGGCAATGACCGCAGCCTTCCCGTTGATCTTTGTGGACTTGAGCGCCAGCTTGCCGCTCGTCGCGTTGCCGGCTGTGCTGGCGATGGCCAGCGAGACGAGTTTGCCTGTTCCCGTCAGCGCCTTCTGGCCCTTGAGGGTCACCAGCAGTCCGTCGCGCTTGTTGGCCGTGGCAACTGTCCACCCGAGCGCTTGGAGCGGCGTCCCCTTCACCGAGAAGGGCGAGACCTTCAGCGCCCGAGCGTCGAAGGCCAGCACGAAGCTGACCGAAGTGATCGGTGTTTGAGTCGCGCCGACCCTGTACTGGATCGCCGGTATGGCCCTCGTTGACAAAGTGCCCGCCGGCAGCGTCAACGACAGCGCGGATGCAATCGTGCCGATCCTCGGAGTGTTGACTCCTCCGGTCGTGGTGGCCCTCGGGTTGGTGATCGTCACCCGGCCAGTGGTGCCGGGATTGGCGATTGTCACTCGTCCGGAGTTGGTGGGCTTGGGAGTGGTGGTGGTCACCTGCCCCGTGGCGGTGGGCTTGGGATCGGCGATCGTCACCCGTCCCACGGTGCCAGGCTTGCGATCCCCGATCGTCACGCGTCCCGTGGCGCCCGGCTTTGCATCAGGAATGACCACCGGCGTTGTGGCACGTGGGGTGCGATCTCCGATCTTGATGCGTCCCGTGCCACCGGGTTTCGCATCGGGAATGACCACCGGCGTCGTGACGCGTGGCGCGCGATCTCCGATCCTGATGCGCCCAGTTGTCTCCGGTTTCACGACGCCGACACCGGTCCGGCCCGTCGTGGTTGTTGTGGGCTCTCTGAGTATAATCCGGCCCCCGGTTCCCGGCTTCGGGACCGTGACTACGGGCGTCGTCGGAACAACTGCCAGCGTGCTGGCGCGCGTGGTGATCTCGCCGCCGGTCACCACGACCGTCGCCGGGCTGCCGTTGACCGCGATGTTCTCACATGCCAGCTTCTCGGTGACGGCCTTGCCCTTCGCGCCGGCGATGGTTAGCGCTAGGAGCCGCCCGCTTCCGGTGAGGCTCTTCTGACCCTTAAGCGTGATCAACGTTCCATCGCGCGTCTCCGAGTCCGTCACCTGCCACCCGAGAGCCGCGAGCGGGGTGCCCTTCACGGTCACGCGGGATACCTTCAGTCGTGATTTGTCATATGCCAGCAGGAAACTGAGCGACGTAATCTCCGCGCGCGTCGAGGCCACGCGGTACTGGATCGCAGCAGGCGCTCGCGTCAGAACGACGCCACTAGGTAGCGTCAGCGAGAGCGCGGTTGCCGCAGTGAGAACGCGAGGCGCGGTTGTCCTCGCGCTGGTCCCGGGAGCCCGCCCCGTCCCACCGGCCGGCTTGATTGCGAGGCCGCCAGGCTTGATGGTCGGAACAGTCGGCCCAATCGGAGTGAGCGCGGGTCTCGCCACGCCCGTGGATGCAACCTTCACCGCCGTGGAGAGCGCGGCGGACGTGGGTATCCGTCGGGAGCCGTCGATGCCTGCCGGAACGCCCCCAACGCCTTCGCGAGTCGTGCCGACGACCGCGAGCACCTCGGGGGTGCGCAACACGCTAGGCAGCCTTTGCCCGAGCGCCCTCGCGCCGCCGATCGTTGTCTGAGAGGAATACGCCGCCTGCGCCACGCCGGGGACGATGACCTCGATCTTGTGGTCACCAGCGTCCATCGGCGTCCACAGCAGCGTCGTGCGAGCCTTGCCGTCCGGCCCCACTACCATCGCGGATCGCGTGACCATCTCTCCGTCGACCATCAAGGTGGCGCCGCTCCGAGACATCATCATCATGCCCTCAGGCAGTTCGACAAGGTACTCGGTCAGGGCTCCCTTCGTCAGCGTGAAGGGCTTCTGCAGCACCAGGATCGGGACGTCGCTTGCGGCTAGCAGCGGGTGCACGCCCCCGCCCGGCGTCGAAGAGCCGTCGGCGAGGTCGGCTGCGGTTGAGACCAGCATGTTGTTGTCTTCCGCCGGATCGACCCCCGGGTCGCGCCAGATGACAAGCCCGACCTCCGCCAGGTCCGCCGGCACGGTCCACGATTGGGTTTCGACCTCGACCTGCGCGTCGGGGCCGATTGACACGGCGAGCGGCTCGGGCGTGAGGAACGCCCAGTCCGCGGCGCCATCGATGAAGTAACTGAAGTCGACCTGCACGTCGCCCGCTCCATTGAGTGGGTCCGTGTTGGCGATCATCGCCGCAAGGACCACCGGCTGCCCCTCAGCGAGAGTACCTGACTTGACCTCAACAGAGACGATCGCGACGTCCGCCGGACCATCGCCCCAAGGAGCCACGGGATCTCCCCCGCCGCCTCCACCGCCCCCACCACCGCCGCCGCCGCCAGGCGCGGGCACCTCGACGATGCCGCTCGCCGCGAGATCGGCGGCTGTGACGAGCATCGAGTTGTTCGTATCATCACCGTCCTCGCCCGTCGCGGTCGAGACCACAACGCCAATCTCAGCCAAGTTATCAGGGACCGTCCACGTCGGAATCGCGACGTCCGCATAGCCATCGGCGTCGACCGAGGTCGCGATGGCCTCGGCGGTGATGAACTCCCAGTCAGCGGCGCCGTCAGTCACGTAGCTGAAATCGACCAGCGCGCCGGGAGCGTCGGTGTCGAGGGAGATGTTCGCAACGCGGGTCGTCAGCACGACATCCATGCCGGCGGCGAGCGTGCCCGAGTCTATAGCGATGCTATGCACGGCCAAGTTTGCCATGCCCGGAATTGGTGCAGGGCCACCACCACCTCCGCCGCCGCCCGACCCCCATCCGCCTCCACCACCGGATGGCGTGCCCGTGCCAAGTAGCTGCCCAAGCTTGCCAAGGAAGTAGTCACCGACGAGCTGGACAACCGTCTGGGCAAGTTCGGCCTTCTTCTGGTTCAGAAGTTGCTTTAGGGCGTTAGGGACATCGCCGAAGCCGTCGACCGCGCCGCTATAGCCACCCCCGCCCCCGCCGCCTCCACCACCTCCGCCGGGATCGGCCGCGACAACGCCTCCGCCGACCAGGTCCGCGATCTCGGTGATGAGCGTGTCGTTGTCCTCGTTGGGATCCACGCCATCGTTGCGCCAGACGACAGCGCCGATGTGCGTAACTCCGGCGGGGATCGCCCAATCAGGCCCATCAACCGATGTCTGCGCTCCGGCGATCAGGTCGAGGGTCTGAGGCATCTCGCCGATGTACTGCCACTCCTCCACGCCGTCAAGAGCGTAGATGAAGTAAACGTCCGCGCCAAGCGCATCGCCCGCTCCTGCGTTCTCTACATCCGCGCGCAAGTACGCCGTCTCGCCCTCGGCCAGCGTGCCGCCGCCGACTGAGATTCCGGCTACGGACAAGTCAGCATCGGTCGCCACGACCTCCACCGGCGCGGCTTCATCCAGCGGGGCGCCTACCGCCCCCTCGCCAAGTTCAGTGAGGCTCGCAACCAGGCTGTTGTTCTCTTCTTCCGCCTCAACGAGGTCGTCCGACCATGCCACGATACCGACATCGACCACGTCGGCCGGCAGGACCCATCGAGGACTCGAAACGTTGGTCGGGGTGTCGGCGGGAACCGAGATCGAGATCGGCGCTTCGCCGATCCACCGCATCTCCTCCTCGCCGTCCAGCAGGTACGTGAAGTCGATCAGAACCGCCGGGAGTTCACCGGGGGATGAGTTGTGGAGCGTTGCCCGGAGGACAATCTCCTCACCCTCTGCCAGGCTGCCCTCCTCGAGCGCCAACTCAGTGACCGCCAGGTTCGGCGTCGCGTCAGCCGCGCCCGGTCCGGCTCCGGCATCCGCAACCACCGCGCCTCCGTCCACCAGGCTGCGTAGCGCAAGCGACGCTGTCTTGTCATCGATGGCGCCATAGTCGTCAACGGACGCCAGGCCCAGGCCAGAGTCGGTGCGTCCAAGCCACCATAGGGCATCAACGTCCTCGGAGTCGCCGCGATACGCCTCGGCGATCTTGGTGGACGCTTGTTCAGGCGACCAGGCGCCGATCCGCTCGCCCACGGCCGCGTCGGGCGCTTCCGGAGGAAGCCGGTCGAGGTCTCTCGTCCAAGACAGTCCGAGGAAGCCGGGCATGCCGCCCGATCCCGCGGCCAGGCCCGCCATGAGACCGAGACAGTAATCGGCCTGCGACTGCGCCGTGTTGAAAGCCGTCGACCCACCGGTCCGCGCGAGCAAGAAGTTGTCGTCGGGGTAGTCCATTGCCAACCGCCCGAAGACGGTCACGACATCGTCGCTCGTGCCACCGGCGTACGTGCCGGGGAACCAATCAAGGGTGAGGATGTCGGCGGACGGCCCAACCCGCAGCGCGTCAAAGTAAGTCCTCATCTCGGCATAGGCCGCGTCCAAGTCCGCAGCCGCCAATTCGGCGCCGGAGAAGCTGCCTCGCGTCAGCAGCGCGTAGTCCATCGAGAAGCCAGCGTAGATTGGCGTGTTGGCGAAATCGTCACCGAACGCGCCAGCCTCCGCGGCATGGATATTTGAGCGCAGGTCTTGGGTCAGGAAGACGGTCGTCGCCGGCCCGGCGCCCGACCGAGCCTGCACGACATTGAGCCCCGGCGCGACCTGAAAGCCCGCGATGCTCTCGTAGCGCGCCTGCGCGAGAGTCTCGTCGGCGAGGCGCAGCTTCTGGGCGGTTGCCGCCACAAGGCTCGCGACGTTGGCGGGCGTTGTCGCATCTGTGGTCGGCTCGTGCAGATCCGTCAGCGCGACGAGGATCATTGGGCCGCCGTCGGGCTGGGAGTGGGCCCACGTGCAGAGGTTAGCCAGGCGGTTTGCCGTTGTCTCAACATCAAACGGCACGGGCACTTCGACCGTCAGCGAATTGCAGCCGGCCCCCGCGATCTGCGCCACGTAGATGGCGCTAAACGCGTCGCTCACGCCGCCAACGAAGGCGGGGTCGACGGTCGGGTACGCAGCGCCGTCAACGTGGTCGGGCCAGAGGTCAGCCTGCATGCCGACAAGCGGAAACAGTCCTGCGGACGCCGCGTGGCCCAACTGGGGCCGCGCCGCTACCCAGGATGCAGCCAACGCCACCATTATCCAAGTAATCCGCCTCATGGTGCTTCCTCCTTGAGCTGCCCGTCTGACCGAGGTCCATCCCTGCTATACAGAACACCTTGCGGCGGACAGGGCCCTTCCGAGCTTCAGGCCGTCGCCGCGGTCTAACGTCGAGAACGCGAAATGGTGAGAGTGAAGACCGGCGCCGCGTTTGTAGCATAGTCCATGTCGGGCGTGATCGAACACACCACCATGGCCGTGTCACCCATCTCATCCATCGAAACGACCTGATGCACGGTAGCCAGCGGAATCTGCGCGCGCGCTTCTGGCGCGGCGACGTCCACGGCGCCTGTCAGCAGCGGCTGACCGTCGCCGTTGAGCACTTGAAGCCCCTGGTCGGCTGCCCCGACATTCAGTACCAACGGGAGGGCGTACAGATCATCGTTGCGGAAGCGGAACGGGAAGCCTTGTTCGACGTCGACCACCGCCCCCGCGATACGCACCGCCACGTCGTCAACGATCAACAGAGCCGCCAACGCCGCGTCATTGGGCTTCGGCGCGAGAGGGATGAGCATCATGCCACGCCCGAACTTGCTGGTGTCGGACGTCCCCGCCGCACCCATCGCCTCGGGCTGGCGCCCTCCGCATGCCGCGATGGCGTCCTGCACTCCTTCTGCCTCCAGCATCTTCTCGGCCAACTGCCCCGCCGTGAGGTCACTGCAGAGAAAGAAGTTTCTTGGCTGGCGCTTATCGCCGCCGAAGAGGCCCGACACAAAGTCGACGACCGTACCAACGCCATGACCGGCGGCTACGCCGAGGACGCCTTGGAGCAAGCCGCTGCGCCCGCTAACCTTGCTGACCTGATTCTGAGCCTGCATGTGCAACTGGTCCGTCACGCGGTTCCGCGCCGTGTCGACCATGGCGGTCACGAGGTTCTCTCGTTTGCCGGACCTCAGGGCGCCCGCAAGCCCGGGATCGAGTTGGTTACTCGGCAGCCCGACCAGGTCCGCTTGCACGGCCACCAACGCGTCCTGCGTGGATGCCGCGATGCCATCCGTCATGCCGGCCTTCGCGCCATCGTACGCCTCATCAGGGACAGCGCTCCACGCGTCCCCGGGGGAATTCTCACGGAGATCCGTCACCACTTCATCCGCGACTTCGCTCACAACCGTGTCCGTCATGCCCGAGGCATCGCCAAACGCGGCCGCTACGAGATCGCGCTGTTCCTGCGTCAATCCGCCCCCATTTGCATCATCCGCCGTGGCCACCATCTGGTGCCCGACCTCAACCTCGTCAACCTCGTCGATCACCTCCACCGGGATCTCATCGACCGGAGGGGGCACGTCCGTGTACTCAGGTTCGGGGAGGGTCTCCGGATCGAGTTCGGGGTCGGATACGACGACGAAGTCTAGAACGCCCAGCACTTCGCCGCTCAACTCCAGCTCAAACGTGTAAAGCCCCTCGCGGAAGGTCCACGCCGCCTTCGGCTCCACCCACCAGATAGAGCGCTTGCGCTCGGGCACCGTGAACCGCGCGCCATGCACCTCGACGAAGTTGCGCCGCAAGGTCAACTTCAGCCGCCCATTCGGAGGCCCGCCATCGATGAGGAAGAACAAGCCGACGCGCGACGAATCGCTGGGGAGAATGACGGCGACGCCTAGCGGGAGCCCCTTGTCCTGGCCCGTGCAGACGGACGCTTCGGCCAGTGGCGAGTCAGCCTTCACATACCACGGATTGGGTTGGCGAATAAGTCCATCGTAGACCACCGTCGCAGGTTCCGCGACGCTGGCCTTGCGCCTCTGCGCATTGGATGGTACAAGCATGGCTACGGCGAGAACACACAGGAACCATCTTGGCATGCCAACACGCTCCTAACGCCCTGCATCAGGCCTCGCGCGACGAGGTCCACATTCGGACAGCATAACAGCCCGTCCGTGCCCATAATTCCCCATGGCCCCCCGGCGTCTTGGCGCGCGGCACGGCATAATGCCCAAGTGCGGACGGCCTGACGGCATCGCTCATTTCACGAAGAAGATGTGCGCGAACAGATCGGGCTGGTGGAACTTGCCTCGAAGCAGCGGGCTCCACGAACTGAACTGGTCTTCGGGCTTCGGCGCATCCCAAGTAGTGCGACAGAAGTTGGCTCCCCACGGCCGACCGACCGGGTCTTTCTCCGCGTTGCCCATCGTCTCGCGTGGCAGGCGTATTTCAATGACCCACCGGTCCTCGAACTTGCGGGTCGCGACCTCGATCTGGCTGTCCCATGTCTTATCCGGCGGCTCTCCCCCGCCCTCGCAATACCAGTCCTCAATCCGCCCCGCGAGGTCGACCCAGATCCAGTAGTAGTTCTCGTGGTTGTGCTCGGGATCGAGGAAGATCTCCACCGAATCGGCCTCGCCCTCTCCGTCGGGCAAGGTGGCCGAGTTCGGGTCAAAGCACGTGAAACCGAAGTACAGGTTCTCCGGCGCGCGCAGGAACCTGGCCTCGGTCGTCCACTCTGTCTTCTCACCGTTGAGGTTGCTGAGGAAGCCCCTCACGCTCGACCGCGCCCACCCCTCCTCATCAAGTTCGCCGTCGACCGCGATATCTCCCACCAGCGCCCGAATGCTGACGCTTGAGTCTTTGCTCTCAGCGACTTGCTTCACGTGCCTGACGTAGAGGTCGCGCCCGGTTTCGATCTCTCCCACGAACCAGCGCGAGAAAATGTCCGCATGCTCTTCGTAGGGCGTCCCGGCCGTCAGACGTACCACCTCATCCGCCTGGCTTCGGTAGCTGGCGACCGTTTCCTCGGTGAAGTACTTCTCCCACGTATCAATGCTGTTCGCGCTCGTCCCGCCGACGCCCAGGCTTCGTGTCTCCACGTCCTTCAGCATCGCCAGCACGATGTCGCCGCCTGGCCCGTAGAAGCTATGCGCGTAGTCCTCGACGAGGTCCGCCGGATCGAGGTTCGGGTTATATAGCAGCCGCAGCATCACGTACCGATTCAGGTGCTCGAGCATGATGCTATCCGGATCCAGCTCCACATGCACGAGGTTCGCGTGGTCAGCCAGATCCTTGAAGATCCGCCCAAAGAAGCTCGTGATCAGCATCGGCACGCCCTCGCGACGCGGCGCGCGGTATCGATACAGGTGATGCAGCCAGATCAGCATCGGGCGCTCGTTGACGGCGGTCCACTCGTTGACCATCCGCATCAAGTCCGCGTAGTGTTCGGGGTCGATGTCGTTGTGCGTCCGGGCGTACTGCGCCGGACACATGCCGACAATGACATTCTCCGGCAGGCTGGTGAGCCAATCAGGCTTCTCGCTGTAGGAGGCGTACGCCAGGCAAGCGATGAGCTTCTCGGGGTACTCGACCTCCATCCACTCGGCCATCTTAGTGATGAACTGCCAGATCAGATCGCTGTGGGAGGCTGAGAAGTCGCGGTCCTTGTGGATGAAGGGCGCGCAGTCCTCGCACTCGCAGGCGCGGAAGGAGTCGTGCGGCAGCAGAGACACGGTGCGCCCGTAGATGGCGTTCGCCGGCCAGCCGCGGTTGAGCAGATTGAGCGAGCGGACGTGCTGAGTCAGACCAAGCTCTTCCGCCGTGACGCCGCTGAAGTAGTCTTCTATATCTCGCTTGGTGACATCAAGAACGCCCGGATCGGTGTAGCAGAGGTGCCCCGTGCGCCCGGCCTGGGGCTTGAGGTCTCGCTCGCCGTTCTCCCGCAGGGCGAAGTACTCGGGGTGATCGTCGCCATATCGCTGCTCAAGTTCCATCCGCGTTGGCCGGTGGTTGAATGCAAACCACTCTGACGAGTGCCGCACGCGGAGCAACCACAGCCTCAGCACGTCCCCACCCCAACCGAGTTCCTTGTATTCCTCCACGTTCGCCAGGTCGCGCTGATTGGCACCATCGAGCATGTACCACTGCCACGTGCTCTGCCCCACCTTGCGGAGCTGGTAATGGGGCTCCTCGGTGAGTGAGACGGTCTGGAACGCCAAGTCCGGCTTGCTGGGGATGACGAGGCCCTTGGGGCCAGGGAAGAACCACCGCACGCCCAGCTCCTCCAGGAACCGGTATGCTCCGTAGAGAGTCCCGCGCTCGAAATCGAACGTCGCCGCACCTAGAGCCGCTTCCATGGCGTAGCGACTGGCCGTCGGCGAGAAAGGCTCGCTCTTCAACGTCAGCAGCACGGCGCTCTTGTCCGTGCGATCATCGCGCCCCGCAACGTAGATCCGATTCCCCACCGTGCGAATCGCATACCCATCTCGGCCTATGGGACCGACATCCACTCCCGCGGCGCGCGCGGCCGTTGTGTCGCCCAGCACGATCGCTGTCGACTCCTCAGGCGCTACGGGCACGATCTGGAAATCGGCGCCCGTCATCGCGTCGAGGTGCTCTTTCAACTCGTCCGCCGCGAAGATAACTGGATTCGGCGCGCCCTCGGGCACGACGATCACCGCCCACGCATCGCCGCCTGACGCCAGCGAGACGGTTCCCTCGCCGCGCTCGTATTGGAAGTTGCCGATCTGCGCGTGAGCGCCAACGGTCGCGACAGTCAGCATCAGCGCGCCGGTGCGCGCAATCAGTTTCTGCAGCGTCGCCATCGTGTTTCCTCCGTAGCTGTCGCGTCGGGAGCTACTTGAACTCCAGCAGGCCGAACTTAGCCGCATCTTTCGCGCCACATAACCCGCTTGCCCACTCAACCCATCCCCGGAAGCCATCGCCATCGCTGTCGTTTAGCGTGACGGCCAAGCCCGCGACCGTGCCCACGCTGGGCGTCATGCCAATCGCCGACCATGGGATCGCGACCTCGTACGCCATGCCGCCATCTGTGGGCTTGGCCACGAGTTGCGCATCGTCGACGGTACCTTCCCCAGGCATCCACTTCCACACTTCAGGGCCGCTCGGCGTCAGCGCCAAGCCGAGTTCCGTCACGCCGCCATAGCCGGGCTTCGGGGCCGCCCCGCCCGGCCGGACGCCAATCTGGACGCAGTCGCCTTGCCACATGTCCTTGTGCCGGCCCGGCTGGTGGTGAGCTTGGTCCCTAACTTCGATGGCGACGTACAGATTCTGCTGATCCCACTGCATTCTAACGCTTCCCGACTTGTCCTCGGCCCCACCATACTCCTTGAATTCCCGGGCGCCACCCGGATCGAGCGAGACGGCCGCCACTTCCGCCCACTCTCCAAGATCGCCATCAACTGTTGGCGGCGCGTTCGCTTGCGAGGCCTCAGCCCGCGGACGGGGAGGGTCTACGCCGACGCTCGCACGGGCGCGTTCGCCGATCACAAAGGCCTCAAGCCCCGCGACGCTCGCCGCATCGCGCGGCACGGTCACTTTCACCCACACGCGCCGCGTCTCGCCACGCTGCAAGTCGCGGACGCTCAACATTGGGCCCGGGTCGAGGTCCCAGCCAGCCGGCACGCGCAAGCCGATGACGACTTCACCCGTCCTCGCGGCGTTGCGTCGCACGCGCACGGCCAGCGCTGACGTCTCACCGGCTCGCAGGTTGCTGGCCTCAATTGAGACCTCAGTTGGGGGCGCCACCGTGTACTCCCACGGGAATGTCAGCGAAACCGTTGACTGCCCGTCACCTAGTTCGACGGCCAGCGGAAGCCTGTCCCCGCCAAACAGCCGCTCTGAGCCTGCGACCGCCCGCCGAAGCGTCACCGGGTACATGCCCTCGACTGGCTCCCAGTCATCCATGCCACGGCATCGGACCCGCAAGCCGCGCTCCGGCGGGGCGTCGGCCGCAAAACTCGGCTCCACGTGATCGCCTTCCGCGACCCGAACCGGCAGCGCGATGGACCAACTGAAGCCCCGAATGAGGCACCAGGCATCCCACCGAGCGCGTTCGGCGTCTGGCCCCAACCGATCGGCCTTCTTCGCGAGTTTCGGTAGCTTCTGGGTGGGAGCCACTTCGTAGACAAGGACCTCGTTGGGCTTCAGCACTTCGACGCGCCGAGACGCTGCCCGTGGCATATAACCAGCGACCTCAGTTCCGTCCGGCGAGATTCGCTTGAGTTCCAACCAGTCCCCCTCAGACTCGAACCCGCCATACGCCTCGGCATCAAGGCGTAGCTCGCATGGGAGCGTGGCGTCCGAGACATTGACCACGAACATCCCAAGCGTATCGTCCTCGGCGCGCCAGACGGCCGTCTGCACGGCCGGGAGCGTCACATCCTGCGGCGGGCCCGTCCAGTTGTCCCATGTGCCACTGACCTTTGGCAGTGGGAACGTGTGGAACCCCGAATCGCCGATGAACCGCAGATCAAGTTCACCCAATAACTCGCCATACGTCAGGAACTTGCGCGTCGCCACACGGTACTGCCCTAGCTCCTTCAGGTGCATGCCTTCGACGGAGCCCGCGTGGTTGAATTGCTCCGGCGACATCCACCCAAGTTGGCAGCCCCACGCGAAATCCCGCGCCTGGCCCATCCAGAACGACTGCGGGCCGCCGCTCTGCATCCGCGGACTGCTGAAGTAGAGCGTGTAGCCCGAGTAGACCGCCGTCATCATCGGGATCTCGGCCTCGTTGCGTGGATTCCAAATGAGGAACGCATCCACGCCATCCATGTACGGTTCGGCATTGTTCTCGGTGGTGAAAACGGTCTCCCGCCCATCGCGGCGACCGATCTCCTTCGTCTGCTTCAGGAGTTCCCGATAGCCGTCCACCCAGTGGCTCCCGCCGCCGACCGGATGGCCGTGGTTCTCGTCGAAACAGAGCTTCGCCCACGCCGCCGCGATCTGATCGAGGTAGACGGCGTTCACGCCGCTCTCGTGTACGAGCCTCTCGATCACCCCGTTGATACGCTTCTGCCAGTATTCCGTATATGGGCACATGATCGCCTGGCGTGCCTGAGACGGATAGACCTCCATGGAGTTCTCGCCGCTCTCGTTCTTCGTACACCAGGGCTCAGCCTCGGGGAAGCTCGGGATGTCCATGTCGTGCAGGCGCCCGTTGATGTACGGCATCGCCAGAATCCCGCGATCCGTCAGCTCCTTCACGCCCTCGGCGAAGCCCGGCTTGGTCGGGTAGTAATCGGGGTAGTGCGTGTCAAATGGGACTTCATGCCAACTGTACCAGTGGACTCCGATCGGCAAGTCGAAGAAGTCCTGCGCCTTCAGCATCTCGGGGACCACTTCATCCCGCGTGTGGTTGTCGATGAACCAGAGCGCCAGGTCCTTGATGCTATCAGGCATGTCGGTGCGTTGGCTGACCGGGCCCTTTCGCGTCCACAACGCGCTGGCAAGGGCCCATTCGCGGTACATCTTGCAGCCCTTCCACCAATCGCCCTCATAGACGCCGATGGCGACCTCGCCCGGAGTCTCGAAGCCGTTCGGGATCTTGCCGGCGTCCTCGGCGTAGACCTCAAACCGGAACTCGCCGCCGGGCTGCAGGTAGAACTGTTTCGGCCATGCCTGCGGGTCGTGACACGCGAGGTACAGTCCCGAATCGCCGTCGTTCGCGAGCAGCATCTGGAACGGCCAGTTGGCCGATGGATATCGCCCGCTCTGGGCTCCCGTCAGCTTGTCGTACTTGATCCCCCAGTTGGACCTCGGGACGCTGAGATCGTACTTCCCTGGCTCAAGCAAACCGCCGATCAGCGGGAACTGCACGGTATACACGCCCGAGGTCTTCCCCCGATCCTCCACGTCGATGCGCCAGAGGCTCTGGTCGCTGCCCTCGGGTAGGCGGATCTCGACGGCAACGGTCAGGTTCACGTCGGCGATGTCGGCCCACACAAAGTTGGCCGTGTCGCCCGCGACCCGCGCTTCACATCGGCCCGCCTCAAGGCTGGTGAACATCCTCGTCTCACCCTCCGCGTCGCGAAGATTCAGCCTCCACATCAGTAGGTTCTCATCTGTCTGAGCATGGATGAAGCGCCGCTCGGTCCCTAGGTCTTCGATCTGGCTCAGCCCGATGGCCCCGTCCGGGCCACGGGCGAAACTCAGGCGCATCCGGCCATTCTCTAGCGTGGCGTCCGCCACGGTATCGCGTTCCTCGGGGCTCTGGATCACCGCCATCGCGATTTGAGCATTGGCCTGCAGGATCTGGCCGATCCGCGCGGGCTCGCGCGCTGGGCCGATGTACAGGTCCGCGCGACGCGTCAGCTCCGGGCCCGACCACGACTCCGCTCGCTGCAGGTAGGTGTAGTACTCCGTCGTGCCATCCCAGAACGTCAGCCCGCCCTCGATGGCCATCCCGAGCGCATCGAGCCCGCTCATCAGCGCGCCCCACTGGTCGAGGGGTACTGAGTGCGATTCCGGCCCGAGAGTGCCCTCAACCAGCGGATCGCCGCCGGCCCAGCGGCTGAACTTCACGTCATCGCGCGAGATCTGCAGGAAGTGCAACTCGGGCCACACGAAGTCCAGGTCACCGTCGCGCGTGATACGCGCGTCTACCGTGACGACGGGCGAGTGCGCGGTGTAGCTCCAACGGTACGTCGCTCCGGCCTCGCCCGGAGCGCGCTTAGTCTCTGAGCCGTATCTGAACTGCTGCTCGATAGTCACCCGGAGCGGTCCGGATGTCACCACGCGCGCTGTCGCGGTGGGATCCGCCTTGGCGGGGAACCCAAGGCGCTGCTTCTCATATACTCGATCCTCGAACATAAACCCGGAGTCCACCGTGCCCGAGACCGGGAAGCGGATCTCACGGGGGAATCCCCCACCACCGACCTTGGGATAGGTCACGCCAAGGTAGGAGTTGTCGATCTCGACCGCATCATCCGTCTCCGCCACCACCAGGTCGGTAACGCGGTTGTCGGCATACTCGGCCCATCCAACGTTGAAGCCGCGCGTCTCTCCCGTCCTCCACAGGCCCTCAACGAGCACCAGGAGCCGGCTATCATCGGCAATGAGCTGCGCGGCAACGGGGTTGCCCTCAGCATCCATGACTTGGGGCGCTTGATCGCCCGCTCTCGATGCCCGCGCGGAAAGCTCTGCGAGGTCGATCTCCGCGGCATGCTGAAACAGCTCTCGTCCATCATTGCGGAGTTGTACCGTGACGTCCGCGGCGACGACTGAGCCCGCGAGCGTGGCCGCGCCAAGCAACCAGATGAGACGAGATAGCATGGTTCCATCACCTCGGCATTCAGCTTCCGCAGGCCTCGCGCCTAGACCTGCGCACCCGGAGAGAGCGGATGAAACCGATCAACATTACGCCGGGCCGTCCAGATGCCTACGACGCGCACCCCAGTCTCGTTCGCGCGGGAGAGCGCCTGTGGGTCGCGTGGTGCGCCCTGGAGGGCCGCCGTGACGAGATTCGCCTACGTTCTTTCGATCCCGCCACCGGCGACCTCTCGCCGGCCCATCAGATCAGCGGCGACACGTCCGCCAACACGCCCCCACAGCTCGCCGCCACCGACAGTGGCCTCGCCGTCGTCTGGGCCGCTTGTGAGAGCGGCGAGTGGTCCGTCTGGGCGCGCCATGTTGCGCTCGATGGCGCGATGTCCGAGCCGCTGCTCGTCGCGCAGGATGCGTGGCAACCGGCGGCCATGTGGAGTGGTCAGCTCTGGATTGCATGGACGGATACGGTGACGAAACGCATCCATTGCTGGAGTGAATCGGCCGGTGATGAGATCCTCAGCGGCGGGGGCGCTCAGAGACCGGCTCTCGGCAGCTGGGTGTTCGGCGACGCCATCGTGTGGGACCAATACAGCGACGGTATGTTCCGTGTCTTCGCTCGCCGCTGGGACTGCGACGACGGCTGGTCGGACGCAGAGAGGCTCTCCGACGGCGCGACCTGGAGTACTCTCCCCACGGTTGAGGGTGACCTTGACGGTTGGCTGCATTGCGCGTGGGTGCAATCTGCCGACGTGATCGATCCAGACGGTGTCATCGACCAGTGGGGGAGCCTCCACTGCATGACATTCACCGAGAAGACCGGGTGGGCCCCCGCGGGGCCGGGCGAGACAAGGAAGTCCGCCGACATCTGCCACAGCCTGCTCGCCCGCGAGCAGATCTGGGGCTACAACGGGCGCCGGCGAGCGCCGATGGTCCGCGAGGACTGGGAGGGGCTGCCATGGCTTCTGTGGGAGCGCAAAGTTGACCCCGATGCCCCCGTCTCTCAGGGCGAGTTGCTTGCGTTGCCATTCGAAGCCGCTCCATGGGCGAAACCCAGGCGCCTAGCACAGGGGCATGTCTACTACGCGCCGGAGTGCTCGACGACGCGGGGCATGGATGTTTGGGTCGCCTCCCGCCCGCCGAAGGACCGCAATGCGTGGGACATCTACCTTCAGCAGGTCCCACTTTGCACGGGTGACCGAGAGACACCGGAGAAGGACCTCGTGGATCCATCCACCGATGACTGGGCGCGCTGGACGCCGATCACGCTGCCGACAAGCAAGGTCGAGGCTCCTGAAGGTCTCTACTTCGGCGACGTGCACGCCCACTCGGCTCTCTCTACCGACGCCGAGGGCGAGCCCGACGAATTCATGCGCTATGCCCGCGACAAGGCGCAACTGGACTTCGTGGCGATGATCGACAACGATTGCTACCAGTGCCCGATGATGGCGCACGAATTCGAGACATCGATGACGGTGGCCGACGCGTTCAACCGCGACCACGAGTTCATCACGCTGCCGGGCTTCGAGTGGACGCTATGGGACAAGGAGAACTGCTCACATCCGGACCATCGGACCGTGCTGCTGCCTCACGCTCGCGAGTTGATTCGCCATACCGATCCGGGCGAACCGACAACTGAGCAGATGGCCGCCCGCATCGCCGAACTCGGTGGAATCCTCTTCACCCAGCACTGGGACTGGACGCTCACCGATTCGCCGGCCGAGACCGCGCTTGAGGTCACGTCGGCGTGGGATTACTACATCGACAAGCCCGAGCCGTTCCACCGCGATCTTCTCGCGGGGCGGCGTCTGGGTTTCGTCGGGGGCAGCGATTCACACCGGCGCAATCCGGGCCTGTGCGGCGCGCTGACAGGGGTCTACGCGGAGGAGCTAACGCGAGAGGGCATCTTCGAGGCCATCCGGGCCAGACGAATGTACGCCACCAGCGGCTCGAAAATGGTGCTGGACGTGCGGCTGAACGGCGCGCCGATGGGCTCTGAGATCACGTGCGACGACACGGCCACCCTTACCGTCATCGCCCGCGGCACGCGGCCACTGACGAGGCTCGAAGTCTGGCGGGGCAGTTGCGAAACGGGGCAGGTGGGCATCGCGCACGAAGCTGAACTGTCAGACCATGAGGAGGCGGTGGAGTGGGCCGATCCCACGCCCGCGACCGGCGTGTCATTCTACTACGTCACCGTCCACCAGGAAGGCCAGGACAAGATGCTCCCCTCAAACCTCGCCAGAGCCGATGGATGCCGCGCGTGGTCGAGCCCGATCTGGGTCACGCGCTCGTAAGGGTGATCAGCGCCACTTCCGGGCGGCAGTTGATCCGCACCTTCATGATCGCCATCCCCACTCCGCTGCTCACGTAGATCTGCGTCCGACTGTCGTCGCGGACGCGCTCGAGGCCGGCGGCGAAGCGTCGATGCACATCGGACGGGATCACCGGAGCGCCGTAGAAGGGCACCACGATCTGCCCGCCGTGCGTGTGGCCGGCTAATACGAGATCCACCTCGCGATCCGCCGCCTCGACCATCTCCTCGGGGCGGTGCATCAGGAGCACGGTCGGTGGTTGCCCCGGCTGGTACTCGACCGGCCCGAGCGCTGCGTGCATGTCATCATTCCCCGTGACCGCGTCGTCGATCCCCGCAATTCGGAGCGCCGCGTCGCCGCGCGAGAGGTAGCGCTGCTTGTTGGTCAACATCTCGATGCCGACGCGCGTGAATTCCTCTGATATCGTCCACGGATCGGCCCAGTGGTCATGATTCCCGAGCACCCCCCAAACGCCGTCGGAGGGCGACAGCGCCTGGAGCGCCCCCGCGCACTGGCCTGCGAGGGACGGGTCATGCGAGATGAAGTCCCCCGTAAGCGCCACCACATCCGGCTGCGCGCTGTTGGCAAGGACGACCGCCTCCTCGATGAACTCAATCGGCACCCGGTGCCCGAGGTGTAGGTCAGTGAGGTGCGCGATCGTGAACCCATCAAACGCGGGCGAGAGATTCTCGATCTCCACGGTCACGCGGTGGAGCTTCAGATCCCACTTGTCGTCGAGCACCACCGCACCCGCCGCGCACGCGACGAAGGCGCCCCCTCCCAGCAACCACTTCCGGCGCGACATCTTGCCCGGCATGGATTGGCCCCCAAGTACAAGATACCCATTACCACAATGACGCTCAAGCACCTGAGTGCGTCTTGCCCCGGCGCCAGGTGCTCGCGGCCGCACGCCACTAGGGTTTAGGTTGTCCTCGCGAAAACGAACCAAACGTATCCCATCGAGCGTCCCACTAAGATAGTGAGGCCCTCTGCCAATAATCCTGTAGGGTTCCTGGCGCGCGGGCCGACTCGGGGTTGGGACACGTGAAGCGCGAGGTGCTATAAGTGGAGCCAACGGACAGAGAGTTCGTGACAGCGACTCTTGCCGGGGACCGTGAAGCCTTCTCTGCACTGGTGCAGCGCCATCAGGACGCCGTCTACTCGGTCTGCTACCATTACCTCGGCCCGCGCGACGAGGCGCAGGACGCGGCGCAGGAGGCCTTCGTCAGAGCGTACACGACGCTGAAGAACTTGCGGAATCCCGACGCGTTCAGCTCCTGGCTGCGCGGAATCGCAGCCCACGTGGCCCTGGATCTCGCTCGCCAACGCCAAAGGCTCCTTGCGCGTCCCAATATCGACGCGAGCGAGATCGGGGCCTCCCAAGATCCCGAATCGGACCCGGAGAAGTCGGTGGTGGCCGGCGAGACGCTTCGCCAGATCCAAGGCGCCATTCGCTCTCTCCCCGAGACGTACCGACTGGCCGCGCTGTTTCGCTTCGGCATGGACATGCGCTACGCGGAGATCGCCGAGGCCCTGGGGATCACGGAAGGCGCCGTCGAGGTCCGATTGGTCCGAGCGCGACGGATGTTACGTGAGAAGCTCGCGGCCCAGTTGCAGAGCGCACCGGAAGGAGCTGTCTAGATGGACTGCCGCACGTTCAGGGATAGACTGACCGCCTACGTTGACGGGGAACTGACCGACGCCGAGGCGCGCGAGATGGATGAACACGCCGATGCCTGCGACGGTTGCGGCCAAGAGCGCGAGGCCGTCAGGCATGAGACCGCCCTCCTCGAAGACGCCTACACGCACCACGAGGCGCCCGCGGACCTCCACCTGAACGTCATGCGCGCCATTGATGCCGCTGACGAGCTGCCCGTCTCCACTCCCGAGCGACCGCGTTCCCGCTGGACTGCCGCCATCCCCGCCCTTGCCGCCGCCGCCGTGTTGGTGGCCTGCATTGGCGCGTGGGTCGCGCTTGGTCCTAAGAGAGCCCAGCCGCCAATGACCGTCCAGTCCGATGGGACGCTATATTGGGCCAGCGATGTCGACGGCGCTCCGGAAATCCTCTACGAACGCGCCCAGTCGGCACCGGCCCGCGAGCGTCCGGCCGAAGCCAGACCAGGCCCGGGGGTCGTTCTCGTCAGCTACGATGGTCAGCCACTCCGCCAGAGCGAGCCGACGTTCATGGTTGATGAGCTAGCCGACGCGGGAAGCGCCTCGCCCGATGGCGTCACGGCTATGAACGAGGTGCTTGGCCGGCCGCAGGCTCTCAGCATCCAGGAACAGGGGTTTCTCAACACGCCGTCGCCAACGGCGCCAACGCCAGGCCATGGCGGCTCGGGCGCGATCATTCAGAACCAGCAACAGGCGAGCAACTTCTGGGCCCCGCCCGCCGGGGCTCCGGGCGTATCGGTGGAGTCGACTGACGGACGCGTGATCCTCGACGTCGCGTACCGCGAGGAAGAGGGCGAGTTCACTACAATCTACACGGCCAATTTCAGCGCGGACTACGCCATCCGCGCGCCCGACGTGAACCGCGAGGGCGTCAGGATCGCCGTCACCTTCCCCTTCCCGACGAGTTGCACGACGGTCAGCAACTCCAAGCTCGTGGTTGAGGGCAAGGAAGACGATGAGCACACGTCCTACAGCATCGCCGGGATGCGCTGGGTCAACTGGTTCGAGCCAGGCGAGATCAAGACCATCACCATCGCCTACGAGGCGCTCGGCCAGGGCAACTACCGTTACATGCTCGACAAGAACCGCCTGACCAAGCGGTTCCAGCTTCTGATGCGCATCGATGGACTTGAGGCGGGGCGCCCTGTCCAGGTGCCAGGCGATGCGCTTCAGCCCACGGCTCCGACGGGCAAGTACGCGAAAGAGTGGCAGTACGCCTGGAGCCACGACCGCCTGCTCACGACGAAGGACATCGTGGTCAACTTCCCGGCCAAGGAGTCGCCGTCGGCAACCGCCAACCGCGTGGCGACCACAGTGGGCATGTACCTGCCTGTCACGCGCTACGCGCCGCTGTTCCTGATACTGTTCCTCGGCGCGTTGTTGCTCGGGGGCGTGTGGAATCCGGCTGAGGCGTTCCGTCTTGAGGAACTCGTGTTCCTCGGCATTGCGTTCCTGCTGTTTTACCCGCTGTTCCTCTTCGGAGCGGCCTACATCGGCCGCGAGGGGGCGCTCTGGGGGGCGGTCGCGGCGGTGATCATAATGACGACCATCTACGTCGGCGCGATCCGCGGACGCAAACTGATCGGCCGGATCGTCCTGCTCGACATCGTCCTCCTCGGCTTGTTCACCCATGCCCTCTTCGACCGCGCGCTCATGGGCTTGCTTTTCACTGCCGGCGCGGTGGCCCTGCTGGGCTACTTCATGTTCATCCACAGCCGCCGACCCAAGGCATCGCGGCGCCCGGCCGAGCGCCCTGTGCCCGCTCCTGGCAAGGAAGACTAGGCGCCCGACGACCATTACATATCATCCAGCGGGAAGATCGGTCTGCGGATGCGTTCGTACGGCAGTTCGTGGAGGCGCAAGTCCGTGAAGCCTGGGGTCAGCGCCATTATCGACCCACCGGCGATGGTCCGAAGATTGGGCGAGAGATACCCGCATTTGACGACCACCACCTGGTACTCCCGCGGATCCACTCCCATCGCTGCGTAGTGATCCACATGGTCGATGGCGCAGCGCTGTTGAGTCAGCACGAGCGTCACGCCCTCCGCCTGGACCACCGCGTGCTCGCCCGGATCCACGCTCACGATCGTCCCCGCGACATCCACTGGACGCCCGTTCACTGCGTCTAGTTTTCCGCCAACGCTCACCGCGACAACTTCGCCGGCGGCGACTTCAGCGCACTTCGCCACCGCGGCGGGATCTGCGATGCCACCCACAAGAGCTTTCCGCGCGCCGCACTCAAGCAACGCCTCCAGCACCAACGCCGAGTCTCCCCCGCCTCCCGCGCCTGGGTTGTCGCCCGAGTCCGCGAGCATGACTGGCCGCTCGGCCGACGCCAGCGCCTGCGTGATCGCCGCGTCCAGTGGCAGTGCTTTCGTGTCCGGGGCGAACTCCCGGCGCCTCTCCCATATCTCATCCGAGAGCCGCTCAACCTCCCAGCGCGCGGGGTCGATGTCACCCTCCGCCACAACCAGTGGGCTCACCGACGCGTGGGGCGAATCCGTCCAAGCACACCCGATCGCGATCGACGCATCCATGATCCCAGGCCTCGCTTCGATCTGGCGCAGGCTGGCATACAAGCTCTTTGCCGGCTCGACATCCGTCACCGCGTATTCGCCAGCCAGCAGCAGGGGCAGCTTCGCCATGCACGTCGTTGGTCTCAGCCCCTCGCTGATGCACCGTTTCAGATGAGTCACTGCCCGATCCCGCGTCTCCGCGCCGTCAACGTGCGGGGCCGTTCGGTAGGCCGTCAGCACGTTCACCCATGTCGCCACTTGTGGGGAGATGTTCGCGTGGAGGTCCAGACTCGCCGCCATCGGCACGTCGCCAGTCACCTCGCGAATCGCTGCCACGAGGTCCGTCTCGCCGTCGCCAACTCCCTCAACTTCCATGGCCCCGTGCAAACTCAGGTAGACGCCATCGACCGATCCCGCTGCCGCCAGCCGCTCGATGAGTTCGGCCTTCAGCGCAGCGTAGGCGTCGCCGTCAACGGCTCCGTGGGGGGCAGCGTAAGCCACCAGTGTCGGGGCCCACTCAACGCTATCATCCGTCGGTCCGACGCGACTGTTCAGGATCCCATCGCCGCGTAGGATGTGGAAGTCGTCCAGACCCGTCCTCAGCGTTGAGAACGTGTTGCTCTCATGCCGAATGCCACAGATCGCGATCCTCGGCCTTGCCATCACTCCACCCATACCAACGAATCCTGCCGAATGCAGACGCGCCGACCATCGACGTCCGCGCTCAGCACGTAACCCTCGTCGGTCAATCTGAGATCGACATCGGCGTCCACGCCAAGCTCATCCAGGCTCTCCGCCCATCGTCCGTGCCTCCCACGGTAATCCCGCTGCGCATAGTAGATCCGGTGGAGCATGAGCCGCGCTCTCTCGGTGGGATCGCGTCGGAATTCACCAGTGCCCGGGTCGGATGTTGAGAACTGCACGTACCCCCACGTCTCTGGACGGTGCATGTCGATGACGCCCTGGGGCGACCAGATCCAGTTGTGCTCGGGTCTGCCCTCGATCTTCCGGTAGGCGCCGTCGGCGATCTCGATATCCCACTCGACGCGCGAGAACCCGACCCGCCACTGGTCGCCATGGCGGGGCGGCGCGGGGCATTTGGCGAATTCGCCCAGCGCCTCCCACGGGAAGGCAAACTCCACCGACCAATACGTGTCCTGATCGCTCGGATCGTTGATCGTGCCCTCCACGTATGTCGCCAGCTGCAGCCCGGGAATCTCCCACTCGTTCAGGGCGGGGCCGTCGTCCTTGTAGGGCTTAACAAGGCGCAGATCCCACTCCGTCCCGAACGCGTTCACCTCGATCTCGTAGTAGTTGTGGTTGTCGCTGTCGGGGTCGATGAAGACCTCGAAATCCGGATCTTGGAAGATCACCGAATCGTGCTCGATAAGCGTCGCCCATACATGCGGCTCTCGCAGCAGCGCGCTGATGTAGAGGTAGTCATCATCCCACAGCATCTTCGCTCGCGTCTCGTGCGTTGGCTTGGGTCGGACGTCGCCCTCAATGTCGACGAACGCCTCCGTCCACGGTGCCTGCAGCCACGCGGGATCGTTGAGCCGGCCATCAATTTCCGGAGGTGTCTCGGCCCGGTAACAGACGTAACCGCGCGGGGTCGGCCATTCCGCCGGTGGCTGAACGCCCACTGCGCTATGCGCCGTCAGCAACACGCCGATGACTGGTGAGATCACCTGCTGCTCCCACTCAAGGCCGTTAAGAGCGCGCGCTTCGCCTCCCGGTAGACGCTCACGTCCTTCTCGTAGGCATCGAAGGCCCGGAACACCATCGAGATGATCTCCTCAGCCCGATCCGGGCGCTCCGCCTTCAGTCTGGCGAGCAACTCCGCGTCCTCCAGGCCGATCCGATGCGCCTCAAATCGCAGTCCCGACCACGCGCCGCTAGTGCCTGGGAAGACCACGTGCGTGTCACCGGCCGGGAGGAAGTTGCTGCCGCCGGGCTCCGCCGGGTGAGGCACGACGCTCTTCTCGAACGGGTCATGCCCCTCGGCGCCGTGGCCGTAGTGGTTCAGGCCCCAGTGCAGGAAGCCCGCGAGGTCGTACTTCACCAGCGACCAACCCACGTAGACCGGTCGCAGTCGCTCTTGATCCAGCAACCGGTTGATCCACGGCCCGCCCGGCGCGAGGCACGTGTAGACCCACACGCGGTCGCCCTCGCCCTTGCGTTCGTCGAAGAAGCTTTGCAGCCGTTGATACTCCTGCACCTGCGGGCACCACTCGTCGACAGCGCCCACCAGCGTCGTTGACATCGTCGCTTCGAAGATCCGGACGCCCGGCATGAGTTCCCGCAGGTGCTCGGCCACCTGCTTGTAGCTCCCAGCGTTGGCGTCGGTCGGCTCATCGGTGATGTGCTGAAGATACGTCACGCCGTCGGGCACATCCAGCCCGTCCAGCGCCTCCCGGACCGCGCCGATCAGCGCCGCGAGTTCGGCGCGGCCCTGCTCGCTGGTTGCATCCGTGCCCGTCAAGACCAGATCGAGCCGTCCGGAGCCCCAATCGCCCTTGTGTCGCCCCGCGACATGACCACCCTCGATGACGAAGAAGCCTCGGTCTAGGAACACCTGGACGTAGCGCGCGAGCCGCTCTTGGTCGAGCACCGGCTGCCGCTGGTCGTTCAGGCTCACGAAGTCCGACCACACGATCCAGAACGCGTTCTGCCGTGCCCGCGCCATCACGTCCGCGTAGCTCTCGAGCACCGGCCAGAAATCCTCGCTCCAGACCTCCACATCATGGCGCGCGGCCATCTCGTTCGCGCTGAACCAATTCGTGAAGCCAGGGCTGTCGGGACTGACCGGTGGCACGGTTGCCTGGTGCACGCGCGCGTTCCATGCCAGGTCGGTTTCGAACGCACCGGAGCTGATCTCCACGCGGTAGGCGCGTTTGCCAGGCTTGACATCGTCGCCATGCGAGACCTCGATCCGCAGTGCGAGCGTCCCGTTCTCATCCGCGGTGGTCGTGGCGCCGATCGGCTCCATCGCCTCGTACACGCGGAACGGCGCGTCGCGGATCACGTACGGATTCTCTCCGCCGCTGATCTCCGTCCGCGCGCCCCTCCCCGTGTTCTGCTCGACTGGCACGTCGATCAGGCGAAACGCCGACGCGCGCTTGACGCGCCTACCGTCTCGCGCGAGCCGCCACTCGACCTCCGCGTCTGGCTCCAGCCCGGTGACCAGCACGTGCACGCCGACGGGCACGCCTCGCGCCGCATCCATCTCGATCACTTGCGCGCCGGACGCAGTGTCTGTGTCCGGGTATAGCTCAGTCAGCTCGTCAAACAGCGCCGCGGTCTGGGCCATCGCGTTCGCCCCGCTTCCGATAGTCACTATCAACCCGATCCATACTGTCCTCATGCGCTCACCATTCACCAAAGCGGCGCCGGGAAACTCCCCCAGCGCCGCTCGTTGATCGCTCTGGTAGTGCTGCCCTTACTCGATGTCCACTGGCAATCCCGTCTTCACCGACTCCTCTATCGCGCAGATGACCTTCGTCGCCGCGAGCCCATCGGCTCCGCCGACGATCGGTTCTTTGTCGTCGATCACGCAGTCGACGAAGTGCCGGATCGATTCCACCGTGAAGCCGACGACCGTGCCGTGCACCATCGGGTTGCCGATCACGTCGGGGTAGCTCGCGCCCTCGGATGCGGAGTACTTCTGGAGCATCCGGTTGCCGCTGAGGTCCGCCATCACGTGGCCCTTGTCGCCGACCAACTCGACCTTGAACTCGAACACGGTCGGGTAGTGGTCCGAGAGGATCCAGCAGTTCTCGACATGCGCCACCGCGCCGCCGGCGAACTCGAGGATCGTGAGGAAGAAATCGGGCGTGTCGACTCCCATGCCCTTCAGCACGCGGCTGCGCGCGACGGAATAGACCCGCACGATCTCGTCATCGAACAGGTATCGCAGCAGATCCACCGAGTGGCTCCCGATGAACCACGCGACGGTTGAGTCGCCCGCCCAGCTCAGCATCTCCGTGGGCACGAAGATCGTGTCATTCAGGCGCAGGCTCGCCATCTGCAGCTCGCCCAGTTCCCCCGCCTCGATCGCCAGCTTGGTCTGCGTAAACGGCGTGTTGAACCGATTATGGAAGTCGACCATCAGCTTCACGCCGGCCTTCTCGACGGCGGCGTTGATCGCTTCGCACTCCTCGACGGTGGTCGCCATCGGCTTCTCGAGCAGGATGTGCTTGCCCGCCTCGGCCGCCGCCGTCGCGATCTCTCGGTGCAGGTGATCGGGCGTGACAATCGCGACCATGCTGATGTCATCCCGCGCCAGCAGTTCCTTGTAGTCGGTCGTGTAGCTCTCCGCGCCGAATTCCTCGGCCCGAGCCTTCACCAGGTCTTCGTTGATATCGCAGATGCACGCCAGCCGCACGCGCGGATCGGTCGAGTACAGCTTCAGGTGCGTCTCGCCCCATGTTCCGGTGCCGATGAGTCCCACGCCTAGCTTGTCCATGTCGCCCTCCGGGTACGCGCATGATGGGCCGCAACTCAGCGGCTCCGGCGAGGCTCTTTCTCGCTCCCGCGCGTCTGTCCCTTCGAGGTAGGCAACAGCATGGGCGACGTTCGTCGACGGCCCCGCGTCATCACCGTTCGCAACTGCGCCATATTGGGCGTCTCGCTAGCGTGGTTCTCTCGGTTCACAACGCGCCTGCCCATCCTCGCACGGGGCGCAGTCGTGGTCTGCGCAACGGCCCACGCAGGGCTCACTCTCGCCACGGCGGCGTACCACGCGCACTTCGCGGCGCTTATCACCTAGCACCCCACTGCGGGTCTGGTAGTCTCGCCAAACGGGGCTCGAACCTCCGCTCGCTCCCAGTGAAGACAACGGTATACTCGATCGTCCGGCCCTTCCCGCGATGCCATGTCGTCTCGCACGCGATCCCCTGCGCCGTCACGTTGACAAGTCTCGCCTTGCCGCAACCGACGCCGGCGACGGCTGCGGTCGCCTCGCGGATCTGCTTGTCGTCCACCGTCGCGGCTACATCATCCGCAAGCCACTTGCGGATCGCATCCGGTTCCGAGTCGGGCCAGGCGGCGTTGAAGTCGTCAACCAAGTCCAGCGCCTTCCCGGCCAACGCGGCGACGTCGACATGGCTCGCCACCCACCGATCTCCCTCGCGCGCCACATGCAGCCCCGTGCCACTGGCGATGGTCAGCACCTGAAGCCTCGGCGTCGCTCCCCGGATGGGCACGTACGCGAACCGACCGTCTGGGAACACGTGCCCGTCCACCGCCCGAACAGAGCGGGCCCGCTCTATGGCGACTTCGCTCCATGCCGTTGGACGCAAGAACAGAATCCGCTTGAGGAACTGCCCGTCCGGCTCCGTGGCCTGCAGGATACCTGGAGCCATCTCATATAGAGCGTCCCAATCGTCGTCCCGCGCCAATTGCAGCCATTGCTCCGCCACTGCGAGCACTTCGCGCTCCAAGAGCGTTAGACCGACTGTCACGGTATCGGGCCCCCCACGTCCAATGCTGGAGATCCGCCAGTTGCCATCCTCTCGAACGAACAGCAGGCGGGTGGGCGCGAGATCCGTCCCCCCGGAATCTGTCTCCCACTCAGCCGAGACCGACGCCCGCGCTGCCGCATCCACGCGCGCCCGCGGGTTGATCAGCTGACGGGGCGTCGCGCGACTGAACGTTACGATGAAGACCTCCCGAGCCACTCCTTCCTGGATCTCCGTCGACATCACTTCGTACAGTTTCCCCGCGCCCTCCGCGTCTCCACACGCAGAGCCCCACAGCCTCGTCAGGCGCAGCAACTCCGCCTCGTCGCCGAAGGCCGCGGGCGCCATCACGACCAGAACCATCCCTGCTAACATCAACTGTCGCGCTTGCATTGCCAACCCTCCCTATACTCGACAACTCCTATCTCGGTAGACGCGCGAAGCCTCACAACACCTCGGCGCAACTATCCCCCGTCCCCGCCGTATACCTCCCCAATAACCGCCCTCAGACCCTCGGTTGACTCCGCCCAAACCGAGGCGTATAATCACCTCGCGGGGGGCAGAGAGGCGTGCCCATCAACTGACGACGTGCACCGAAGGCCGCGCCGACTCTTTCGGCGGGCCCTTTTTATTAGGTAATCACTGCCTTCCCCGTGCACGCGCGTAGGGCACTCCAGTTTCGGCGATGCGCGCCAATCATAACAACCCACTTGTCAAACGTACATTTGCCCTGGGCATCTGCAACGGCGCCCTGTGGCAATTCGCCAACGCGTTCCTCAACCCGTCCACGGTCGTCCCCGCGTTCATTGTCACGATGCCCGACGTCACTGCCGGGCAGAAAATGCTCTGGGTCGGCATCATCACTGCGTGCATGAATTCGGGTTGGTCGTGGCCACAGGTCTTCCTCGGCCGCTACTACAGCACGAAGCAACGGCTTCTCCCGTTCTACTGGATTTCAGCCATCGGACGCGCGCTCATAATCGTGTTGCTGACCGTCGTCGTCGCCGTGGCGTACGACGCGAAGCCAGTCGTGGTTCTCGCGTCCATTGCAGGCTTGTTCCTGCTCTACGGCTCCTGCGGCGCCATCGGCATCATCCCGTTCATGACCATCGTGTCCGACTCGATGCCTGCTTCCCATCGGGGCCGGTTCTTCGGCTTCCGTTCGATGGCCGGCGGTGTCCTGGGCATGGTGGCGGGCTTCATCGTCTCGCGAATCCTCAACGAGGACACTGGGCTCGGGTACCCAGATAACTACGTCCCCCTGTTTGGCGTTGCCGCGGTGGTCTTCATCGCCTCGGTCATCTGCTTCTCATGCGTGAAAGAGCCAGCACACGAACCCCAAACGCGGCGCCTTACCATGGCGCAGGAACTTGCGCGCGGCCCAAGGCTCTTCCGCAGAGACCGCGACTGGCGCACGCTGGTGATCGCCCAGGTCGTCGGGGCCATTGGTTTTGGCGTGTCAGTGCCGTTCATGACCCCCTTCGCGCTTGAGGAGCTTCACGCCCCCACGGCTCTCGTGGGGATCTTCCTCGCATGCCAGACCGGCGCGGCGGCTCTATCGAATCTGATATGGAGTTACGTCGGCGACAAACGCGGCAACCGCAAGCTGCTGATTTGGTCGGGTGTCGCGGGCGTCCTCCCGGCGCTGATCGCTCTGCTTTCGAGCCTCGTCCCCGCGACCGAGATCGGGACGCTCTTTGGCGTGAAGTTCACCTACCAGCTCGCGGTCTTCACGCTGGCGTTCATCCCGCTCGGGTTCTCGATGACGGGGCAGATGATCGGTCAGCTCAACTTCCTGCTCGACATCGCGCCCAACCGGCGGCGGGCGACGTACCTCGCTTTCAGCCACCTGTTCCGGTTCCCGCTGGCGTGGTGGCCCGTGGCCGGCGCGCTTCTCATCGGCAGGACCAGCTTCGTCTTCGGATTCGCGATTGCGATCATCTGCTCGGCGGTGACGCTCTACCTGGTCACCCGACTCGGCGAGCCACGCGCTCAAGAACTCGGACTGGAGCCGCCTGGCCCGGACAACCACGACCGGCCCATGGCCGCGGGCGGGTAGCAGCCACTCGCCGTTCCTCTCAGACCTCGGTTTGCCTGAGGCGCTTGAGACCACACACATGCGGGCCAATCACCACAACCCTCTCGTCAAGCGCAACTTCCGACTGGGAATCATCAACGGCGGGATCTTCCTGGGCGCCCAAGCCTTCCTCAGCCCCGAGACAGTGCTCCCCGCGTTTGCCCTCACGATGGTTGGCGGCAATAAAATCTGGGTGGGCATCATCGCCGCGTGCACGCTCTCAGGATTCACCTGGCCGCAGATCCTGCTCGGGCGGTTCTTCAGCACGAAGACGCGCCTGCTCCCCTATTACTGGCTCTCCGCGGCTTTTCGCGGCTCCACCATCGTCGCCCTGACGATCATCGTCTGGCGCTTCGGCGACGCCCGCGGGACGTTCATGTTCGCCACCGTCGCGGGGATGCTGTTCTTGATTTCCTCGTTCGGCGCCATCGGCCTCATCCCGTTCATGACGATCGTATCCGATTCGATGCCGGCCTCCTCGCGCGGCCGGTTCTTCGGAACGCGGTGGTTGCTAGGTGGGCTCGTCGGGATGTGCGCCGGCTTCGTGGTCAAGTGGATACTGAGCGAGGACAGCGGGCTCATCTTCCCGATGAACTACGTCTGTCTTTTCGGGTCGGCCGCAGTGCTGTACACGATCGCCGTCCTCATCTTCTCGCTGGTCAAGGAACCTCGTCACACGCCTCAGAGCCGCCAACTGACGCTCCGCCAAGAATTGGCACGCGGGCCGAGGCTCATCCGCCGAGACTCAGACTGGCGGCTGCTCCTCGGCGCGCGCGTCTCCGGGATGATCGCCGCGGGCATGAGCCTGCCTTACCTCGTCCCGTTTGCCCTTGAGCGCCTTGAGGCCCCACAGAAGTTGATCGGCGTCCTGCTCTCAGTCATGGCCGCATCCTCCGCCGGCGCCAACCTCATCTGGAGCCGGCTCGGCGATAGGCGGGGCAACCGCGCGCTTCTGATGGCCGCATCCACACTCGCCGTGGCTCCCAGCGTCATTGCGCTGTCATGCTATTTCGTGCCGGATGTCGCGCTCGGCGTGTGGTTCGGCATCCCAATGACCACGCGCCTGCTGCTGCTCATCCTCGCCTTCGTGCCGATGGGCTGCGCGAAGAGCGGGATGGCGATGGGTCAGACCAACTTCCTGCTCGACATCGCGCCCAATCGGCGGCGGTCCACCTATCTGGGCTACAGCTTCGTGCTCATGGCGCCGCTCGCGTGGTGGCCGGTTGTGGGCGCTCTTATCATTGGCAACGACCGCTTCGGACTTGCCTTCGCGCTCGCGGCGTGCTCAGCGATGGTGACCGTATTCCTGGTCTCTCGCCTACGCGAGCCACGCGCCGAAGACCTGGCTCACGGCGGCGGCGGACCACCTCTCGCGGCGGGAGGACAGTAGCATTCGAACGAGTGGCAGATTCATTGCGATGAGCGTCTCGAAGGTGAGGGGACATGGTTGATCGCCAGAGTCGAGATGCGTTAGCCACGTTGACCCAGGCGTTCCTGGAGGGCCGCGTGACGGGGCCTGACCTACTTCGTGCCGCCAGAAACCTGGAACGCAGTGCGGCCTCGGGTGAACTCGACCCGGCCGTAGAAGCCGTGTCGGAGCGCCTACACGCTTGCCTGGCACTGTTTGACGGCGCGGGCCACTCCGTTAGCGACCGCGGCGGACCGGAGTTCGCGGACCAACTGGAGCCGAGGGACTGGGACTGCTTCGTCCGCTGCGCAGCGTTCTTGCGAGGAGATGGTGAAATCGCGTGGCCTCGGGTTGACTGGGCCGCACCAGATCCTACGACCCACCCGCCGGATCTGCTGGTAATCGCCATCATTCTCGCCGCGGGTGCCAGCGGGACGGCAACCGTCATGCTCTTGGCACTCGGGTACTGGCGGTTAGCCCTCCTGGCGGCTGGCGCCACGGTGTTCCTTGGCTGCCATGCCCGCAATCGAACACGCCGCGCACTGCAGCCCACCGTGTCAGACCGCGGCGATCCGTCTGCCTTCCCGTTCACCACCCAGGTAGAGGTCACCGATGCGTTTAGCCGTCTCGCCAACGAGGGCGTGAGCCTACCTGCGCTCCGGGGCGAGGTAGACCGTGGCGCGCCGCACGCCCCGTGGAATCCCCCCTCCCCGTGAGTGTGGATAACTCTGTGGAAAACTCCTCGTGCGGGGCGTGGACTGTGGAAAACTCGCTGCAGAGCCCCTCACAGAAGCGCGATAAGCCCGAAACCTACGGTATTCGCGGGGTGTAGACACCTGTGGAAAACTCTGTCAACATGCCGGTGATCAAGGAGTCCGTGGATGGCGCGCAAGTGGTATAAGGAGCAGTTTGACGAGCTTTATCTCCAGAGCTACGGCATGGGTCAGGCGACCGCCGCCCGCGAGGCCGAGTCAATGCTGGACAAGCTCGACCTCGACCCCGGCGCCGAGATCCTGGATCTCGCCTGCGGGCAGGGCCGTCACGCGGTTGAGATGGCCAAGCGGGGCTATTCAGTCACGGGACTTGATCTCTCGAAGTACCTCCTGACCCACGCGTCCTCTCTCGCCGCCCAGGCGGGTGTCGAGGTCGAACTTGTCGAGGAGGATATGCGCCGCGTGCCGGAGACCTGGGCGGCCCGCTTCGATGGAATCATCAACGTATTCACGGCATTCGGCTACTATGACAAGGATGCTGACAACGAGAAGGTCATCGAGGCTGTGGCGCGCTCTCTGAAGCTCGAGGGCCGCTTCGTGCTGGATATCATCAACCGCGACTGGCTGATACGCAACTTCCACGGGCGCTCATGGCGCGAAGGGGAGCATGGGTTCATCACGGTCGAGGAAACGCGAATCGATCTTCTCACCAGCCGCAGCCACGCGACCAACACGATCATCAAGTCCGATGGCACGCGCGTCGTCCGCGAACTCTCGCTCCGCCTATACACGCTCGCGGAGATCCGCGCGATGCTTGAGCGCCACGGCTTCGAGGTGGTCGAGACCTTCGGCGGCTGGGGCGATGAGCCATACAGCATGAATTCCCGCCGCATGATCGTCCTCGCGCAGCGCAAGAAGTAACTCAGTCCCAGCGCTTCCCGCCCAGTCGCTCGACGTGGGACCACGCTCGCTCGAACAAGGGGTGCCCGTCAGGGGTGTACAGCGCGTGGAGGCACAGCACGTTCCGCTGCTACCTGTCTCGCGCCCGTCGCCGGTCGCCAAGCACCTCATAGGCGAGCGCCAGGGCCCGCTCGACCACGGGGCCGTAAGCACGCATCCGTCGCCGACGCCTGGAACCCAATACATCCGCTGCGATCGCCCGAAGCTCATCTCCGATCTCTCCGCGCTGGATGCCGTCCTCCATCTTGGCCGCCCACCACCGGATCTGATGGTAGTCCGGCCACATGATCTCGTCACGGCCGATCGGTTCCATGCGTTCTGGCTGGATGTCGAACCCCGCCGCATCCATCTCCCTCAGCCCTTGTCGGTAGCGTTTATGTTGGGCCAACTGCTCCTCGCGCGTCGGCACAGGCTCCAGTACGGCGGCCTCGCGAGCCGACTCACCCAGCCACTCCCACGCCTCAGCAACTTCCTCGCGCTGGTAGGCTTCGGTACTGCCGGGAGGGAAAGGCCCCCGCTCCCGTTCCGCCAACTCTCTCAGCCGGCGTTCCGCGGCGTCAAGTTCAGTCCGGGCCTCGGCCACGCGACCCAAGCCCACGAGAGCCTTCGCGCGGAACGTGCGGCAAAACGCCTCGAACCACAGCCCGCTTCCCGTCTCCTGCGATTCGTCATCAGGCTGCCCGACGAACTGGACCAGCGCATCCATCGGGCCAAGATCTTCGACCGCGTACTCATAGTCCGCCACTTCCAACGCTCTCACAGCCGACGATATGTGCGGAATTGGGTGGTCCCATCTCGCACGTAGGTGCGCATCGTACTCACGGTTGGTGGTGAAGCCCATCTCTGACACGCGTCGAATGGGATTGCCCTCAGCGTCGTGCGTGGGGCAATCGTCCATTCCTTCGACCCGGAGCTGCATGTCCAATCGCCCGCGCCGTTCCGGGTCGAACATGTCGCGCCATCCGCGACGCGACATCGCCACCACCGTCCGCTTCCTCAGCTCATACCCAAGCCGGTTCATCCGCCTCCTCCTCTCCTCATTCGCCCCAGCGACAGCCAGCATGTCCCTCAATCCCAGTGCTTCCCGCCCAATCGCTCGACGTGGGACCAGGCTCGGTCCCAGAGCGGGCTATGCGTTGGCTCGCAGACGGCCCAGAGCGACAGGCAGACGCGTTGCCAGCCGTCGCGGGCCCTCGCAGTCGATCCGAGCACTTCGTGCGCGACCGCCCGGGCGCGCTCGTTTTCCGCCGTGTCCGCGCACCATCGCTGTTTCTTCACCTGTTCCAGCACCCCATCGGCCAGCTCCCGCTCGGCCGGCGCCGGTTCGCCTCCGCGCCTGACGAGCGACTCCAGAGTCGCCGCCCAGTACCGCGTGGTGTGTCCGTCAGGCGGTCGGTCGTCAGGGATCTCGGGCATCTCGAGCCGCTCTGGCTCAACGGGCACGCCCTCCTGCGCAGCCTGTCTGGCCATTCCCACAACGCGTTGGACCAAGCGCCGATGCTCCTCCATGGTCGGCAGCGGCTCCAAGATGGCGGCCTCCCGCTCCGGCTCATCGAGCATTTCCCACGCCTCAGCGATCTCCTCACGCGTGGCGGACCCAAGGTGGGTGGCGGTGTGGTGCTCAATCGGCAGTTCAGCCAACTTCCGCGCCAGCGCCTCGGCGATCTCCAACTCATCAAGGGCCTCCGCCCCCTGCCGCATCCCTGCCAGCGCCTTCGCCCTCATCACACGGCAATGGCCCTCGAACCACACGCGGTGCGACTCCATTGCGGCGTCCAGCCCCTCTTGCCGCCATGTCTCATGAAGCGCGCCGATACCGTCCATATCGTCGAGCGCCGTGCGGTACTCGCCTCGGGCCAACGCACCCATGGCACCCGCCACGTTCGGTAGCCCACCAACGTTCCGGCGCTGGTACGTCTCCAACTCGCGGTCACTCGTCAGCCCCAGCGCCTCCAACGGAGGGCCGACGTCGTCTGGCGCGCCATATCCCGCGGCCTTCGCTCTCTTATCAGATTCGATCATCGAACGGATCGACGTGTCCCCGGAGTCGTCTCGAAGACTCTCCACGTATCGTCTCGTGCCCGCCACCACCGTCCGCTTCCTTAGCTCATACTCAAGCCTGTTCATCCTGCCTCCCCTCCCTACTCCACGACCAGTGTCTCCTCACCGTTCACGACCACGCTACACGCGCCAGCATCGCCGAACGTGATGTTATACGCATCTTCGCCCGCCGTCACTCTGACTCCCCCATCTGTCCGCTCGATTGATCCGTCGCCCTCGATGATCGCGGCGATGAACTCGCAGCCGTCTCCCTCGATCTCGCGCTCGAAGATGATCGCCGGGACCTCCATGCCGCAGTCGTCGGGCTGGCAGAGCGCCGGCGGAACGGCGGACCAGTGGCTCTCGATTCTCGGATCGCCCAGTTCCTCGGCGTCGGCCATGCACAGCGTGTGCCCCTTGTTACCGCGAAGCGTCAGCGCACCGTCCTTCACGCGGGCTATCCGAAGCGGCGTGTGGAAGTTCCACTGCGCCTTGTGGCCTGCGCCGCCGGTGATGACGTCACGGATCACAACTGGGCCGTCGTCGATGGCCAGGATCTGCCGTTGGTGTCCTGCGTCAAGCGTCGGGGACAGGCTCTTGTGAGATGCTCGCACGTACCATGCCCCGTCGATGTCGGCATACTTCTCGACCTGCCCGCCGGCAGCAAAGCGCCCCTCATGCGCGTAGTTGACGCCATCGATCGTAACCAGGTTGTGTGACCGCGTCGAATGGCAATACTGGTAGCTCGGGAGCCTGTAACTCCGAGGGCTCCCCGGGGCTGTCGCCACCACATCGCCTCCCTGCTCGAGCAGGAAGTGGAGCGCCGCCGGGTACGCGTGGCCCGAATTCGGCCAACCGTATTGCATGATGAGGTACCGATCTCCCGCGTCCCAGCCCGTGCGGTGGATCGCGAAGCCCGAGTCCGGCAGGAGTTCGCTCAGCCAACCGGGCGGCTCCGCCTCTGCACCATCCGCCGGGGATGCCAGGATGTAGTTCGCCAGCGAACTCGGCCCCTTCTGGTTCGGCACCAGACCCGTCTCCCACACGCGCCCGGCGAGATACGCGAAGTCCGGGCGGTCGAATTCGCGCCCTGCAATCTCCAGGTGGACCGCGTAGTCATTCGAGAAGACCGCCGAGTGAATCGGCGGCGTCAGTCCCGACGGCATGACGACTCGCGCGAGCCACTCGTAGGCCCGCTCGAAGGCCTCGCGCGATTCGTCACCCTCGTCAAAGAAACTCGGAAGTCCGTTCATCCGGGCCGTAAGCGCGACGAGGCTCATGTCCCGCAGACACGTCTTGTGGTACTGCGTGCACAACTCCCGGTGAGCGCCATCGGGGAAGAAATCATCGACTAGATGCTGCCGGTGCCATTGTAGCCCGCGCTCAACCCATGCCTCCGCGTTCTTGAACTCAGGCATCACGATCCCCGCAACGATCATGCCCATCGTGGCGGCTACCTGCTGGTTGCCGACCTTGTAGCCTGCGTTGTTGGCGTAGAGCCACTCGGATCCGGCGAGAATCGCCTTCATCAGCCTCACGTGGATCTCCGGAGTGAGCGCGGGCGACTTGGCCATGCAGTAGTAGTTGTCGATCAGGATCCGCGTTCGAATGCCTGGGTAGTACGCGTGGAAGACCGGACGGATGTTGATCCCGCCCTTCCACTCCTCCATCGCCGGGACGTTGTCGTACCATGACTTGTGGATCCACGCGAAGGCCTCCGCATACTTCTCGTCGCCCGTCAGCAGATACGCGCGTCCCATCGGCGTCAGGAACCACTGGCTCCCCGCGATGCTGACGTAGTTGGTGTCCTTCTTGGGGTTGTGGAACCAGTCGATCTCCTTCCCATCGACAGGGAACGCGATCGTGCCGTGCGAGAGGTCTCCTCCCGCCACGCGATCGGCCTTCGCGATCAACTCGTCGGCGATCCGCGGGTAGTCGCTGCGCATCATATCCGCCCACCCGGCGCGGTCGAAGTGCATCGTGGGCGTCTCGCGATTCCGCCAATACTCAGCCCACGCGACCGCCGCCGCGCTGTAGTCCTCGGCGGCCACGGCTTCCTTCACGGCCGCCAGGCCCGGACGTTCCAGATCCAGGGCCCCGAAAAGCTCTTCGTCTGAGACCGAGGTAGGATGCTTGTGGATATCGTCTGGTCCAGCCTGCAGGGGCGCCGCGAGCAGCAATCCCATGAATACCATTCTTAGCCTCCAGGCGCGAGCCGCGCCGGACAGTTGCCTCAATGCCCGTGATATTGGCTGGTCTGCAAAAGGTGGCCTTCGTCAACAGCGGGAAAAACGCCGTGACCACGGGCGTTTAGTTGAATGGGACAGAGGTGATTTACATGACTACACGCATGACAATGCCGAAGCTCATCGTTTCGCTAGTACTGATCGCCTTGGCCGCGCCTGGCTTCGCGGGTCTGATCGGCACCGACCAAGAGAAGGAAATCGGGAAATCGATCTCCGACCAACTGGAGGGCGAGTACGGACTCCAGAAACAGGGCCAGATGGTCGACCGCGTCAGGCGAATCGGGGAGCCGCTCGGGTTGCTCGCGAAGCAGGATCGCGCCAAGATCGACTACAAGTACAACGTCCTCGAAGACCCGATGGTCAACGCGGTCGCCTGTCCCGGTGGGTGGATCTACGCGTTCAAAGGCCTGATGAAGACCATGGCCGCTGACGAAGAGTTGGCGGCGGTGATGGCCCACGAGTCGGCCCACGTATCAGAACGCCACGGCATACAGGCGCTCGAGCGGGCGCTGGGTTGGACGGCGCTGCTGAGCATCGCCACGGGCGGCAATGAGGACGTAACGGGCATCGGCCTGGGGCTGATCATGAACGGGTACAGTCGCAAGCAAGAATCGGAGGCCGACCAGGTGGGGCAGATCTACCTGTTCAGGGCGGGCTACGATGTCAGGGCCATGGCTCGGATGCTTGAGAAGCTCCACGCGTCGAGCGAGGGTGGCAGCGTCCCCAACTTCCTGCGGAGCCACCCGTCAGGTCCGGACCGTATCCGCGCGGCAAAGCGGCGTGAGACGGAGATTCTGCTGGCGCTTGGCAGCGAGCGCCCGGCCGACAACCCACCCCACATAGCAGTGGTGTACCTCCGCGACCCGGGCGAGGGTAGCGAGAGATCCGACCTCGGCAAGCGGCTCGCCGAGGACGTGATGGCGATGCTCAACAACTCCGCGCAAGTTCGGGTGGACTTCGCCGGCGTGAAGACCAGCGACCCGAACGACGAGATCCAGGACCTCACGGACATCATTGGCGCGCAGAGCGTCGATTCAGCGGTTGGCCTGCGCTTCAGCGACGAACCTATCCAAGAGAAGGGCTCCCGCCGAGACGCCAGGACAACCGTCAAGATCGATGTGGCGATGACGGTGGTTTCGGCATTGCCTATCGAGGACCCAGTCGTGTCTGAGATCGAATCGAAAGCCGTGGAGAAGGGGTCGCGCGAGACGAAGAAGCTGACCAAGGCTATCGATGACCAAATGAACAAGATCGCCCAGGAAGTGTCGATCACGCTGATGCGGCCGCCGGCTCCGGATGTGAAGACAGCGACCGTCGAATCGTAGATCAGGCGCGCAGAACCGAACCCATGGTGCGGGAGATCACATGCCGGTTGTCTCTCTGGTGAAATTCGAAGACCCGCCCGTTGAGTCGGTCACTCGGGCTCTTCATCTGGCCGGCGCCGCCGGCTGCGTTGCTCGCGGAGCGAGTGTCCTCGTGAAGCCCAACCTCCATGGCGGGCCCGGCTACACATCGCCCATCCTCGTCGAGGCCGTCTGCCGGTGGGCCTTCGACCAAGGGGCAGCGCGAGTCTACGCGGGTGATGGCCCGTTTTGGGCATGCTCCTCGGACGAGGCCAGGGAGTACTTCGCCGGCGCCGGGCTGCACGCGGCGTGCGAGGCCACCGGCGCCGAGCCCGTCAACCTCCACGAGCACCCTTACCGCACGATCCGTCCCGATGACCCCGACATGCCGGAGGAGATCGGGCTGTCCGAGTTGCTCTTTGGATGTGACACGGTCATAAACGTGCCGTTGCTCAAGACCCACATGAACACGCTCGTTACCCTTGGCCTAAAGAACATGAAAGGGTGCATGCGGCCGAAGGACAAGAAGCGCTTCCACGAACTTGAGCTGGCCGACGCCCTCGCGGGGATGGCCCAGGTCGTCGCGCCTCACATCTCAGTCAACATCCTGGACGCCACAACCGCCGTGGAGGGCATGGGCCCTGCCGCGGGCACGGATGTCGAGATGGGCCTCATCGCCGCGTCAACCGATCTCATCGCCCTCGATTCCGTCGGGTGCGATCTCGCCGGGATCCACCCTAGCGAGGTCCGCGTGATGCGCAAGGCAGCGGCGCGGGGCGTCGGAGAGATGGATCTGACACGCATCGACGTCGTTGGAGAGAAGGTCCAGGACCACCGCAGGCGCTTCCGACGGCCCTTTGAGGAAGTTGTCGCGAACTTCCCGCGTCTGCGCATCGAGGCGGAGGCTGCTTGCAGCGGATGCGCGATGAACCTGTTCCAGGCCCTGGCTTCAATCGCCGACTCCGATGACGAGGTCCGAGTGCCCGCCGTCGCGATCGGGACGGGCTCTCGCATCGAAGAAGGTCTCGCCGTCGGCAACTGTGCGAAAACCAGCGGGGGACAACCCCTGGTTAAGGGATGCCCCCCGCGTCCTCACGAGATCCGCTCCGGCCTCACTGCCGACTAGCCCCCCGCCGCGTCGTCAGTTCCCATGTGCGCTTTGCTGCGCGACGTCGACAGCGCCACGCCGCCTTCCTCCCCTGTCATCAGCGAGGCTGCAAGGTTGACGTCCTCCTCAAGTTCCTCCGGACAGAGGACGCCCACCGCAACCGTGTCGATCGGCTTGATCCGCTGGTAGACGAACGTGAAGCCGGGAATCGGCGTGATGCGCCCCGCCGCCAGCGGCTTGATAGTGATGATCGGCTTCGGAAAGCTGCGGATGATGCGCTCCTGCCATTCGACCTCCACCTGGCACAGGAAGCCAAGCGCGTTGAGCGGCAGAATGGCTGTCTCGACGTCGTAGCCCAGTTCGTGGACCAACGGCACGGCCTCGGGGCGGTGTGTTGAGATCCCCGGCACCATGTCCACAGACCGGATGTACGCCAGCGCCTCTGGCAGTTCCGTGATCTCCCGATCTCGCAGGTTCAGGTTCCGCTCGATGACAGAGGTGTGCGGTAGGCAGATCTCAACATCCCACTCGCGGCACGTGTCGACCGACTGTTTCAGCTCGTCCAGCGTCTCGCCGAAGGGCGTGCATGCCCACTTGATGCGGAAGCCGGTTTCGTCTTCCAGGCGGCGGCGCAGGCTGGCAAACCGCTCCTGAGGGCCGCTGACGAAGAGATTCACGCCGAGCTTCGCGCAGCACTGCAGCATCTCGTACAGCCGCTCATCCGTAAAGTGCTTCACCAGCCACGCGTCTCGGGCGGCCGAGAGATGCGAGTACCCGAAAAAGTTGTTGCTCCCGCACGCCATCCGCGTGACCTCAACTCCGCCTATGTTGGTCGTTGGTAGGGCCGTCATGTAGAGTGCCTCCATTTGGTCGCGTCAGCGCGTTGGCCACGCGCGGCGCCAATCGACCGGGCGACCTGCTCCCCAATGCTGGCGTTGGGCTCAACAGTTGAGTGTTTGCGGTAACACGCGAGGAGACCTGCCTCTGCGGCGCATCCGTGTTCTCTCCTGATGCGCGCGGCCCGTATTTGCGCGGTATTGCGGATGCGCAACGTTGCTGTGCTGCGTACAATATCGGTGGGCGTCTATGGGCGGCTCACGCGTACATCCGGTGGGCCCATTGGCGGGACGAAGGCTCCGCAGCACAGCAGACTTGTGGCCCGCCACGTCAGACGACTGTTTTTTTGGGGGACCACCAGGTCTCGGAAGGACCTTTGCCGAAGGCCCCCACTGCGGACCCACTGCACCGTAATTCTTGCAGAGACGCTGTTCCGGGTTTTCCACGGTCAGCGCACCCTACCCGGGAGGGATCTTGTGTCGAGAGCAGCCTTGCTCGTTGGGATCCTCATTTCTATCTCCCTTCTGTCAGGCGTTGCAGCGCATGCTCAGAAGGCAGAGCCACCCCAGTACGCCGACGAAGACGCTTGTGGAATGTGCCACCAGGACGAAGCAGAGGCACAGTCCGGAGGCTCTTCACGGTGCGATTCTGTCCAGACGCTCCACCACGATGCAAGGCCGTGACTGCCAGAGTTGTCACGGCCCCAGCCAGGCCCATACGGAAGATCCGACCGAGGTTAAGGCGGCATGGTCGCCGGATACGCTCGGGAAGAACGCCTCCGCGAAAATGTGCCTGACGTGTCACAGCAACCAGATCTCTGCCATCACGTGGCGCCGAGGCGACCACCATGGTGGCAAGGTCCAGTGCTGGGAGTGCCATTCGGAGGATCGTCCCGCGAAGGCCCACAGTGATTACATCGCTCGGCCTACGTCTGACCTGTGCGTTGAATGTCACCACGAAGTCAAGGGGCTGTTCCGGCTGAACAGTCACCACCCCGTTTTGGTTGAGCACGAGAAGCGTATCGAGTGTTCCGACTGCCATGATCCGCATGGCAAGATCAAACAGCGCGAAGTCACCGACCTGTGCCGCAGTTGCCACACGCCGCAGCATGGACCGTACCGCTTCACGCATGGTGCTATCAGCGGACGCCTTATGGGTAGCTGCGTCGAGTGCCACGATCCCCATGGTTCGCCGAACGCCGATCTTCTCAAGTTCAACAGCCGCGGCCTCTGCTTGCAGTGCCACGGTGATCGCGTGGTCCACTTCCCCGGTCCGAAGTGCTGGGACTGTCATGAAGCGGTTCACGGCTCAAACTCAAGCCCGCTGCTGTTCACGAAATGACGTCTCACGGGCGAGTGTACAGTCGATGCACGCCGCACGGATCACAAATCGTAGCTGACCGGAAGGAGTGGCCCCGAAGGATGGCATTCTCTCGAAGAGCCCCGATGCACCGAGTACCTGCCGCACTGGCTCTGCTGGCAACCTTCGGTCTCGTCCTTGCTCTACCAGTCCTCGCCTGGGGCGCCGATGACGACGCATCCATGGAGGACGGGAATCGCATCTCCATCAGCCTCGGCTCGCAACGCACGAAGGTCAATGGGAACGTGCTGCGGTTCCGCCAATACGTGACGCCACCGAACGGCACGTACTCGCCCAGTATCAGGGTGATGCACCCGCTGGACGAACACGGCCGCGCGTTTGGCGCGACGATCACCGATCTCTTTGAGCCCAGTGCCGGCGGCGCAGGATACCTCTACGACGCCGATCTAGGCCTCAGCATCGACACCCGTCAGCGCAACTCCAATTTCTACCGGACTTTCTATGCGGGTGCGAGTGAGCTTCGGCGCAAGGATTGGCAGACCGATGTCCGCTGGCGCGCGACGTCGCGCGATACCATCGCAGCCAGCTATTCCGTAGTAGATATGGACGGCCTCACCGGTGATGCCGACCAGAACTTCACCGACGAGCGCTACAACCTGACCTACGCCCGACGACTGAGCGACTACAACGTCGCCGGATCGCTGAGCATCCAGCAGTTCGGCTTCCCCGTGGGGGCGCCGTACTTCGACGGCGACACGAGTACCTATTCGCTGACCGTCGAGCCCGCCAGCGATGGCCGGACGCTCTTAGCCGGACGCTTTGTCAGTTCGTCCACCGATCTGGAGGGATCTAGAGTCAGCCCCGATCAGACATCGGTCGCTCTCAGTGGCTTCCGCCAGATCACCAACGACCTGTCTGTCGCGGGCGATCTGCAGTACTGGGAGCTGGATGACTCCATCGCCAACAATGCCTACGCCAAGAAAGAGCTGTTGGCGGGCATTGAGGGCGAGTACACCGGCCTGTGGCGTTCGACGCTACGCGCTGGCTTCGAGACCGCTGAGGTCGACTACGTGAACGGTCGTCAGACTGCGGTCGTAGAGCCCAGTGTCAACACCACAACGCTCGGCTTGCGCAGCCGCCCGCGCCGCGATGTCAAGGTTCAAGCGGACTGGCGCACGCGAAGAGTAGATGACCGCCCGGCGGCGTTCGACACCGGCGGCAACCCCGTGACGACACGCATCTGGTCCGAGTCGGAGATGCTCCGCATTCGCGCAACATGGACGCCTAGCTTCTGGCCTGCCGGCCTCACTGCTGGATACCGCGCGGAAGAGCGGGAGAACCCGAACCAGGGCACGAGCAACGAGATCGTCACCAAGGACATCACCGGATGGTGGGCCGTGCGGGACGACGTCAACGTGACCGCATCCTATATGAATCAGGATTTCGATCTGAACGGAATTCTCCTCTCGACGCCTTTCGTCAGCGAATCGGAGACCTGGACGGTCGGTGCAAACTGGCAGATTTCGGATCAGACCACGCTTGACGCGAGCTACGCCCGAGCCGATTCGTTTGGTGGTATCTCGCTGAAGCAGAAGACGTTCTCGGTCAACGTGGACCACGAGTGGGACACGCACAACGTCCGCCTTGGGGTCACGCTCGACGACCTGGACGACTTCAACGGGACGCTCCTCGGCTACGACGCGGACATGTGGTACGCCGAGTTCAGCACGTTGTTGCCATAGATATTCGGACAGATTGGCCCTCCGACGGGCGCTTCTCGGGATACCGTCGGCGGGGAAAGACTACTTAACTAGGAGGCCCCCGGGGATGCATCGAAACACTGCAGTGGCACTAAGTATTGTTTCAGCCCTGCTCGCCATGGTCGTAGTTGCCGGTTGTGGCGGGCACTCCGCCCAGGCGGTGGGACCACCGATCATTGGTCCCACAGGCGGATTCGTTGGCGCGGCCGTATGTGAGGCCTGCCACAAGAGTCAGTACGCGAATTGGACGGGCACCGCTCACGCGGATGCGCTGTCGGCGGTTCTCGGCATCTCCCCCCACCTGCCTGCCCTGCCACACGGTTGGCAATGGCAACGGCGGATATGTGGATGAGGCCACGACCCCGCATCTAGGCAACGTGCAGTGCGAAAACTGCCATGGTTCCGGTGGAGCCCACGTCACCAACCCATCGCAGAACGGTATGGTCAGCCCGCTCGAAGCCGACGTCTGTGGCTCCTGCCACAGCGGCTTCCACCACCCGACATTCGAACAGTGGGAGACCTCCGGACACGCGGAGGCCCTGGCGACCCTCCAGAGCCGCTCGTATGCCGGCGACCACTGCCTCGAGTGCCACTCCGCGGAGGCCATCGTCCTCTCCGGCGTCGACGCTGTTCTGGCCGATGTTCAGGTCAAGGCGAAGAATAGCATCACCTGTGTTGTCTGCCACGATCCTCACGGCGGCCCGAATGCGGGTCAGCTCCGCGAGCCCGAAGCAGACATCTGTCTGGGCTGCCACACTTCCGGCGGCGCGCTCCCCGGCAACAGCCCGCACCATCCGCAGCGTGAGATGCTGCTCGGTCTCGGCGGCTTCGGGCCGACCGGTGCTCAGGAGATCGTGCCGAACTCGGGTCACACCTCAAGCGTCCTGGCGCGCTGCATCGAGTGCCACGTGTTTGAGGAACACCCGGCGGACACGACCATCGACAATCCGGTCAACACGGGACATACGTTCCTGCCGAAGGTCCCCGAGGCATGCGAGAACTGCCATCCGGGCGGCAGCGGAACGGGCAAACTGGCCGCGTCCCACGCCGCAGTGGACGCCAAGCTGGTTGTCATCGCTCCGTTCCTGGACGATACCGATCCGGCGTGGATCGATCCGGCCGTACTGTCGGCGGCCGACAAAGCGAAGTACGATGTCGCGGTCTTCAACAAGAAGTTCGTTGAGGCCGATGCCAGCAACGGCGCGCACAATACG
>PVBE011155946.1_pt1 | contig 65505 bp, 63 predicted proteins | sample 1631181 | NCBI WGS metagenome assembly PVBE01 (sample SAMN08397723, study PRJNA350692) | Marine metagenome, whole genome shotgun sequencing project. | isolation source: water | place: Pacific Ocean | collected 2012-04
GACGAGCCAAGCGATCCTGACTCACCGTCGCCTCCTGCACACGGAAAACGAGACTGGAAACATCTTCCTCGATCGATTCGTTCATCCCCTGGAAAAGCGCCGTCCCTTCCCGCTTGAATTGGAGTTTGGGATCGATTTGCGCATACCCAACCAGACCAACCACATCACGCAACTGGTCCATGTTATAAAGAAGGTCTTTCCACTTCTCATCGATCTTGGAAAGAAGAATAAACCGTTCTGACTGCCGAAGAAGATGGTTCCCAACCTTTTCAGACTCGTCCGGCTTCGCTTCCACAATCCGGATCGTCGCTTCCTCGATCAACTCATCCGGAGAAAGTCTCAAGAGATCACTGGCGATCTCAACATCAAAATCCTCTTTCACCGCTTTCTGCAACGCCTGGAAACCTTTGCTCAAATCCTGGTGGTCTCCGAGATAGCGATGGTACAACTGCTTCATTCGCCCCCGGACTTCCCCCGCCGCGATTTGAATCCCGCGCGTATCGTAGATCTTCCTGGCCGATTCTATCGTGAAATCGAGAATGGAATGCGGATTGCGCATCTCGAGAACTTCGGCCGAAAGTTCATAACCAAATTTGGACCGGAACCACTCCCGGAATCCATCCAGATCCCATTCTTCCGATTGTGGAGTAAAGCGCTCCAGTGCGGCCTCAATCCGGTGCTCCACCATCTCGAGGATTTGGGATTTCATATCCTCTCCCTCGAGAACCCGTTGGCGAAGGGAGTAAATCACCTTCCTCTGTTCATTCCGGATCGTATCGTATTCAACGAGGTTTTTCCGAATCTCAAAGTTATAGCTCTCTACATTCTTCTGCGCCTTGGTGACCGCCCGGGTCACCATCTTCGATTCGATTTTCTCCCCTTCTTTCAGGCCCATCTTCTGCAGAAGGCCCTTCATCCAGGGAGGCGCAAACTTCCGAAAAAGATCATCCTCAAGAGAGAGAAAGAACTGACTCGATCCAGGATCTCCCTGCCGGCCCGATCGCCCCCGAAGCTGGTTATCGACCCGTCTGGATTCATGCCTTTCGGTTCCCATAATGTGCAGACCCCCCAGGTCCGCAATTCCCGATTCGAGAATAATATCAGTCCCACGACCGGCCATGTTCGTCGCAACCGTTACCGACCCACGGTTCCCCGCCCGGGCAACAACATACGCCTCTTTTTCATGATACTTCGCATTGAGCACCTCGTGCTCAATCCCCCGCATTCGGAGACGATCGGAAATGACTTCCGATTTCTCAACCGAGGTCGTACCGATCAGGATCGGTCGACCCTTTTCATGAACCTCCACCACGGCATCTTCAAGAGCGCCGAATTTTTCATCCTCCGATCCATACACCAGATCCGGATAGTTCTCCCGGCGCATCGGTTTGTTTGTGGGAATGATAACGACTTCAAGATTGTAGATTTTCTCAAATTCCATCGCCTCTGTAGCCGCGGTCCCGGTCATGCCGGAAAGCTTGTCATACATCTTGAAGTAATTCTGCAGGGTAATCGTCGCATAGGTCTGAGACTCCTCCTGAATGCGCACCCCCTCTTTTGCCTCCACGGCCTGGTGTAAGCCATCACTCCAGCGACGACCCGGCATTTTTCGCCCGGTAAATTCGTCAACAATGATCACTTCCCCATTTTCGATAACGTAATCTTTGTCCACCTGGTACAGGATGTTCGCCTTGATGGCACACTCAATGTAATGAGGCCAATCCATATTCGCGCCGGTGTAAAAAGAGCCAACCCCAACAGCCGCCTCGGCTTTTTCGATCCCCTGCTCCGTCAGGAAGATGACATGCTCTTTTTCCTTCGCGATGAAATCCCCCGTGTGGATCTTCTGCCGATCTTTCCCGGGGAGTTCCTGTCCCCGTTCGAGCCCCTTCACGGCCCGACACGCGGTGTAATATTTGTCGGTCGATTCCTCGGTGGGACCACTGATAATGAGCGGCGTTCGTGCCTCATCCACAAGAATAGAGTCAACCTCATCGACAACAGAATAGGCACGATTCCGCTGGACCTGATCCTCATGCCGAAACTTCATATTATCGCGAAGATAGTCAAATCCGAATTCGTTGTTCGTTCCATAGGTGATATCCGCCCCGTACGCTTCCTGCCGGGTGCAGGGACGGAGGAATCGCATCCGTTCTTCCGGATCGGTATTAAAATTACGATCAAAAAGAAAGGATTCATCATGCTGAATACAACCGATCGTAACGTTCAGAAGATCGTAGATCGGCCCCATCCACTGGGTATCACGGCGGGCCAGATAATCGTTCACCGTAATCACATGAACGCCTTTTTGTGTCAAACCGTTGAGATAAGTCGGCAAGGTCGCAACCAGAGTCTTCCCCTCCCCGGTAGACATTTCCGCAATCTTGCCCTCATGGAGAACGATTCCCCCAATCAACTGAACATCGAAATGGCGCATCCGATTGATCCGGCGGGACACTTCCCGGCAGGCGGCAAAGGCTTCGGGAAGAATGTCATCGAGTGTTTCGCCCTTTTCCAGACGCTCCCGAAACCCCTTTGAGAGTCCCGGAAAAGCCTCATCCGGAAGAGCAATCATTTTCGATTCAAGGGGATTTATCCCATCCCGAACGGTCTTCCAATACTGTTTCAGAAGACGGTCATTCTGAGTCCCAAAAATTTTTCCGAGTATCTTACCGAGCCATTCAACAAATGCTTCCATGAGTTTTCCCAAGTAGAAAGAGAGATCAAACCAAACAGAGGGGAAAAGGAAGCGTTATGGACGGGTGCGGAAATAGGGAGGCAAATCCTCGTACCGGGGCAAAAGGTCAACCTTCGGAAGAGCGGCCCGACCGAATGATTCGGAGAGAGGCCGGACGGAAGAAGGGGTATGCACCTCCCTCGCATGATCCGAGGCACATCCCGCCCGAACCTCACTGACATGGGCCGCAACGACCGCCATCAGCTTTGCATCCGGAGTCCCGAGCCCAATACTCGCTGCAAGAAGAAACGTCAACATCAGGGTTGTGATTATACGTGTGGATCGGTACGGGGACAACTAATGAGAGGGATGATTTCCGGGATCAAAGGTCCCCACGATCTCCGAAAAAGAGGAAACCCCCGCTTCCGAAAGACGTGCCGGAAGTTCTTCCAGAATTTTCAACGGTTTTTCGGCATCAACAAAATTGAGCGTCCCCACCTGTACGGCGCTCGCCCCCGCCACGGCAAATTCAAGAATATCATCCACCGTAGAAATCCCGCCAATTCCAATAAGAGGAGCCTTCGGAAACCGGGCCGAGACCTCCCGAACGAGGCGAAGGGCGACCGGTTTAATGGCAGGTCCTGAAAGACCTCCTACGGTGTTTCCCAGGCAGGGCCCACGCCGCCTCCAGTCAATGGCGACCCCTTTCAAGGTATTCACCAAAGAAAGAGCATCCGCCCCCCCCTGAAGAGCCGCATCAGCAATGGGAACGATATCGGTTACATTGGGAGAAAGTTTCACAATAACGGGAATCGTTGTAGAGGACTTTGCGATTTGGACGATCGCTTCCGTCATGGCCGGGTCGCTTGCGTGATCGGTCCCATGGGAAACATTCGGACAACTGATATTTAATTCAAATGCGGAGATATTCGGTTCTTCCGAGAGGCGTTTCAACATCACCCCATACTCTTCGACCGTGCGCCCTGATACGCTGACAACCAGAAGATCATTCCAGGAACGGAAGGCGGTGAGATCTTTCTCGATAAAACCTTCGAGCCCCTTATTATCGAGCCCAATGGAGTTGAGCATTCCCCCGGCCGTTTCCCAGACCCGGGGAGGAGGATTCCCCTTCCGGGCCTCCATCGTAACCGTCTTGAGAACAAATCCACCCAGTCGGGAGGGATCCATGACACGGTTCTGGATTCCCCCAAAGGTGCCGGAGGCGACAAGGACCGGGTTATTCAGGCGAATCGGACCGACCTGGGTCGACAGGTCGGGATTCATTTTGGGTTCCGGTGTCATCGGGCCGGGATTTCTCCTTCCACTTTTGCTTTTTCTTTTCGTCAAAGAAGATCATTTCCACAGAAAGCAGGAGAACCCCCATGCAAATATAGGAGTCCGCCAGATTAAAAAGTGGCCAGACATGCTTGCTGTCATAGGTAAACTTGATGAAATCGCGAACCTTCTCGAAGGCGGCCCGGTCATACAAATTCCCCAACGTACCCGCCAATATCAGTCCCATGGTAACCACATAGACCCAACGAGGGTTTTTCACCGAAGCAAAAACCCCGACGATGATGGGGACGGCGAGAATAGAAACGACCAGCCAGACTTTTTTCGAATCACTGAACATACCGAAAACGATCCCTTCGTTATAGATATGTCCAAAGGAGAGGTAGCCGGGAATGATCTCTATTTCTTCATGTTCGGGAACCTTCTCCAAAACCGCAGTTTTAGAATAAAGGTCTAATCCGGCACCGACGAAGGCGATAACGAGAAAAAGAATCCAATGACGCATGTGGGGGGGATTCTAACAGGGGAGAACCAAGGGTGCAACTACTCGCCGGAGATATGCCCTTCTTCCTCTTTCGACTTGCAGGTAACACAGAGGAGAGCCCATGGGATGGCGTTGAGACGGGTCTTGGGAATCACCTTGTCGCATTCATCACAAATGCCAAAGGTTCCATCATCAATTCGTTCCAATGCTTCTTCAATTTCCTGAAGCTCTTCATTTTCAGATTCCATCAGGCCCAGAGTAATATCCTGTTCGTTGGAATCCGTACCCATGTCAGCCATATGAAGCGGCAGGGTGGAAAGGTCACCCGCAGAGTCGGAACCGGTCTTCAGAGCTTCGCCTTCAAGTTTCTCTACATCTCCGAGAAGTAGTGCACGACGAGCCAAAAGCATCTTGCGATACTCTTTCAGTTCCTTTTTGGACAGACCTTTACCCGGCATCGACCTGACTCCCCTTCTCCGATTTTCTCTGATTCAGGATGGTCAGGATCCGAGCAATGGTTCTCCGACGAGCCTTGAAATCAGCAGGATTCTCAACAACATCGGTCACCTTGCGAAAACGAAGCTTGAAAAGAGCTTCCCGCTCGTTCTGTAGTTCCGTTTCAAGTTCCTGATCCGTTTTTTCCCGAAGGGTACGTACATCCGTCATCAGATCAATCCTATTTTCGTTTAACGAATTTCATTCTTAAAGACATCTTGTGTGCCACATTGTTGAAAACTTTCTTGGCGACATCTTCCGGTACCCCGGCCAGTTCGTACAGAATGGTTCCAGGGCGAACACAGGCAGCCCAGAACTCAGGCTCCCCCTTCCCTTTTCCCATTCGCGTTTCTGCCGGAGTGGACGTAATGGATTTGTGGGGAAAAACCCTGATATAGAGCTTTCCACGCCCCCCGAGAGAGTGAGAGACCGCGATACGTCCCGCTTCAATTTCTCGAGCAGAAAGCCATCCCATTTCCGTAGACATAAGCCCAAAATCGCCAAAATTGACACGATTCCCTCGTGTGGCGACTCCGCGCATTTTACCACGGTTGGATTTACGAAACTTGACTCGTTTGGGCATCAACATGGTAGTTTATCGGGAGACCGGACGGGCTCCTTCTTTCTTCTCCGTGAATTTTTCACCTTTGTAAACCCACACCTTGATTCCGATGGTTCCCTTGGAAAGGTGTGCCGTACCTTGCGCATAATCGATATCCGCTCGAAGGGAACTGAGCGGGACACTTCCGAGATTTATTTTTTCAGCACGGGCAATATCCGCACCACCAAGGCGTCCTTTACAGAGAATTTTAACGCCCTTCGCTCCCAGATCCATAACCATTTCCGCATACCGACGCATCGTACGACGATAGGGGCTTCGCTTTTGAAGCTGTTCGGCAATAGATTCAGCAACGATCTGAGCATCGACCTCGGGAGATTCGATCTCTTTTACATCGAGATCAACAACACGGCCAATCAGGTTTGTCAGATCCTGAGATAGTTTATCAACCTTGGATCCCTTCTTGCCGATAACAAGACCCGGACGAGCCGAGAAGATGTGAACCTTTACCCGATCCCCAATCCGTTCGATCTCAATTTTGGAGATGCCGGCAAATCCGTATTCTTTCTTGACGAACTTGCGAACCAATTGGTCTTCGACCAGGAAATCGCCATAATTCTTTTTGGTCGCATACCAACGACTGGCCCAGGGAAGGGTGACCCCAACCCGAAATGATACGGGATTAACCTTCTGCCCCATTACTCCTTATCCTCCGTTTTCGTTTTAGGAGCGGGAGCGTCCTTTTTTGCTTCCGCCTTTTTCGTATCGGCTTTCTTTGATTTTGCGGCTTTCTTGGCGGCATTTGCGGCTCTTTGCAGGTCTTGCCGCTTCTGCCTCGTTTTTTCTGACTTGGAAACCTTCAATTCTTTTTCTTCAAGAACAAAGGTCAAATGAGCCGTTTTCTTTTGAATTGCCTGCGGTCGTCTCGCAGAAGAAGGACGCCATCTCTTGATGATCGGTCCGCCATCCACACGAGCTTCTACCAGATGAAGAGCATTTCCATCGATATCGAGGTTCATCGCGCGAGCCATGTCCATCGCATTTGCATAAGCAGATTCGATCAACTTCTTGCAGAAAGGGGCCCCCCGCTTGGAACAGTGGCGAAGAATCGTAATCGCAGAGTTGAAATCTTTTCCACGAATCAAATCAACCACATACCTCATTTTCCGTGGAGAAATGCGGGCATTTTGCAGTCGCGCGGGAAACCGCATCTTCTTTTCCGGAGCTTTTTCGGTAACCTCAGCCATGATTATCCTCTATTTCCCACCTCTGCCGCCAGGATGACCCTTATAGGTCCGCGTGGGAGCAAATTCACCAAGTTTATGCCCGACCATATCTTCGACCACGAACACCTTGATGAATGTTTTTCCATTATGAACAAGGAAAGTTTGATTCACAAAATCAGGAGAGATTGTCGATCGACGAGACCAGGTTTTGATCGGTTCGTGCGTTCCTGCAGACCTCTGCTTTTCCACCTTGATGGCAAGCTTTTCGTCGATGAAAGGGCCTTTTTTCGTAGATCTTGACATTCGTTACCGCCTCGTTTTCTGGTGCTTTCCGACCTTGCGGAAACGGACAATAAATTTGTTCGAAGGCTTCTTGGACTTCCGGGTTTTTCCACCCTTCGCCAGTCGCGTTCCCTTCCAGTTGGTGGGCTGACGTCCCGTGTGAGCACGCCCTTCACCCCCACCACAAGGATGCGCAACGGGGTTCATTGCCTTCCCACGAACATGGGGGCGAATTCCGAGCCATCGGCTGCGACCCGCTTTTCCCCAGACAATATTATTTCGTTCGCTGTTTCCGATCTGTCCGATCGTTGCGCGACAATTCACATGAATTTTCCGGACTTCCCCACTCGGGAGAAGAACGTCGGCATAAGAGCCTTCTTTCGACTGAAGCTGCGCAAAGTTCCCGGCTCCCCGTGCCAGCTGTCCGCCCCTCCCCGGCATCAGTTCCACATTGTGGATCACCATGCCACTCGGAATATTTTTCAAGGGCATACAGTTGCCCGTCTTCGGTTCTACTTTCTCTCCACTGAGAACCTGTTCCCCAACCTCGATCTTGTCCGGGGCGAGAATGTATCGACGCTCGCCATCAAGATATTTCAAAAGGGCAATACGCGCACCCCGATTTGGATCGTATTCAATCGATTCCACAACAGCAGGAACCCCATCTTTTGTGCGCTTAAAGTCAATTTTACGATAGTGACGCTTGACTCCCCCCCCGATTCGGCGAACGGAGATGCGTCCCGCATTGTTTCGGCCCCCGGTCTTTTTCACTGTCTCGAGAAGCTTCTTGTGGGGGGTCGACTTCGTGATTTCGGAGAAATCAAAGCCGGAAGCATCGCGACGGCCTGGGGTGGTTGGTTTGTATTTACGTACCGGCATAATTCCTCTAGATGATATCGAGACGATGGCCTTCTCTGAGAGTAACGTAGGCCTTTTTCCAATCTTTCCGACGCCCTTCAATGACCTGATTCTTGGCCATACGCTTGGGCTTTCCCTTCACCATCAAGGTCGCAACATTCTTGACCTTGACTTCAAACACCTTTTCTACCGCATGCTTTACTTCTGCCTTGTTTGCCCGGCGGTCCACTATAAAGGTATATACATGGCCGTTCTGACGGGCCATCGATTTTTCTGTCACAAGTGGATTCCGAAGAACTTCCCATGGATTCCGCATCGTTATCCCTTCCTCTCTGCGACGAGAGTATCAAGGGCTTCCTTTGTGAGAAGCACATCTTTGTGCCGCAGAACTTCATATGCGTTGAACTCTTCCACAGGGAAGATCGATATATTCGGAAGATTACGGCAGGAAAGAACCGCACGTTTATTCGATTCTTTTGTCTCTTTGTTCGCCCCCACATATCCCACGAGAACTTTTCTGGGGAATCCGGCCGTCTTGAAGATCCCCTCTGCCATTTTCGTTTTTACTTCGGGAATATCGAGGGCTTCAATAACCGAAACCTCGTTATCCTGGATCTTCGCAAGAAAGGCAGAATTGAATGCCGCTTTTCGGGTCTGTTTTGTAATGATCTGACGATAATCCCGCGGGCGCGGCCCCATGGCAACGCTCCCCCCTTTACGGATCGGGGATCGCAGGTTCCCGGCACGAGCCAGACCGGTACCTTTCTGACGGTACGGTTTCTTTCCAGAACCGGAAACCTCTCCCTTCGTCTTGGTACAGTGCGTACCCTGACGTTGGTTGGCTTCATGCATCACGACCACCTGGTGAAGAAGACGCTTTTTGACCTTGTCGCCAAAGATCTTTTCGTCCACCGGTACGTTCCCGATGCTTTTTCCGGTCTTGTCAAATAGTGGAAGTTCAGCCATCGTTACTTCTCATCCAACATTGCTTTTACCCGAATATCGACTCCGGCCGGCAGATTCAGGTTTCGCAGTTCGTCGATCGTCTTCGGAGAAGGTTCGGTAATGTCGATAATCCGCTTGTGTGTGCGCATTTCGAACTGTTCCCGAGACTTCTTGTCGACGTGCGGTGATCGGAGAACGGTAATCCGCTCGATCTTCGTCGGAAGCGGAATGGGTCCCCGAACTTTGGCGCCCGTTCGTTTTGCGGTATTCACAATATCTACCGCTGAAGCGTCAATAATCTCGTGATCGTAACTTTCGATACGGATTCGAATCCGTTGTGCCATATTTAACCCCTTTTGGTCGAGGCACCACTATACAAAAGACAATTCCCCAGTCAACCAGAATGTGACTTTCCCGGGCGAAAACAGGTGCGTTTTTCGCGTAAATTCAAATAAAATCGCCAAACCGCTTTTTGACCTCTTCCGGGGGAACTTCCTGGAACTTTTGAGGCTCCATGGAGTGCTGCCCCCGCCCCTGAGTCATCGACCGAAGGGCGGTCGTATAACCAAACATTTTGGAAAGGGGAACATTCCCCTTCAAAACTCGGAGATCGAGATCCCCGCCTACATCAGAAATCTCAGCAGAACGACGATTCAGATCGTTGATAACGTCCCCCATGAACTGTTCCGGAACAGTCACCTCAAACTGCATATGAGGCTCCAGAAGGGCCGGCTTTCCCCCTCCATACGCTTTTCGGACCGCAGTAGCCGCAGACATGGAATACGCTCGTTCATCCGAGTCAGGAGAAACGCTTCCCCCAACAAGAACCACATCGATATAGACCATGGGATACCCGGCGATAGGACCGGAACCAGCCGCACTCAAAAGCCCTTCCTTTATGGAAGGAAGATACGGTTTGAGTTCCTTTGCCAGAACAGGATCGAGTTCTTCACGATAAGAGGGAGTTACGGATTCCGGATTCTTTCTCAATTCAACGACAACGTGACCAAAGAGGGTCTTCTCCCCCACCTTGATCTGACTCTCCTCATCCCCCCGTGTTGTCATATTGAGACTTTCCCGGTATGCAACCCGGGGTTCCCCCGTAGAGGCGGGAACCCGAAACTCCTGCGTAATGCGATGGAGAAGAATCTCGGCGTGAAGTTCCCCCATCGCATGAATCAAAGTTTGCCCCGTTTCCATATCCGAAGTCACCCGAAAGGTGGGGTCATCCTTGGCCAATCTCTGAAGAACCTCTTCCAACTTATCCCGGTCCCCACTCGTTTTTGGTTCAATTGCAACACTGACAACGGGCTCTGGAAACTGCATCGATTCGAGTTGAATGGGATCCTGTTTCTCGCAAAGAGTATCTCCCGTAACCGTTTTCTTGAACCCGATTACCGTGACAATCTCTCCGGGCCCCGCAGAATCGACCGGATCCCGGTCATTCGAAAACATTCTGAAAATCCGGGTAATGCGTTCCATCCTTCCGACTCTTGGGTTAAAGACGCCGGAAGAACTCTTGAGTTTTCCCGTATAGACACGAACATACGTCAGTTCCCCATGCTGATCCGTTGCCGTTTTGAAGGCCAGGGCGCAGAGCGATTTATCTTTCTGCACATGCCGGATCAATTCCTTCTCCGATTCTGGAATATGCCCACGAACTTCGGGAGCATCCAGAGGAGAGGGAAGGAAGTCGACAACTCCATCAATAACCAGTTGAACCCCCTTGTTATGAAGGGAAGAACCGGAATAGGCAGGGAAAATTTTTCCGGCCAGAACGCCCTTGCGGATCGCCCGATTCAAAAGATCCCGCGAAAGATCTCCGCCCTCCATCCAGACTTCAAGAGCCTCATCATCAAATTCGGCTACCGTCTCTATTAAATTCTGTCTGTATAGATCCGCTTCTTCCCGCAAATCCCCTTCTAATTCGTGCTCAACGATCTTTTCTCCCCGCTCGCCCTCAAACGTGAGCGCTTTCATACGGAAAAGGTCGACGACCCCTTTCATATCCGCTCCACTCCCCCAGGGAATGGCTACGGGGACAGGGTTTGCCTTTAAGCGGGTTCGAATGGTATCCAGAGCATGATCAAAATTGGCGCCCGGTCGGTCCATCTTGTTGATATAAATCAGACGGGGGACTCCATAACCCTGGGCCTGTCTCCAGACGGTTTCCGACTGAGCTTCCACCCCGGATACTCCGTCAAACACAACGACAGCTCCATCCAGGACGCGGAGACTTCGCTCGACCTCTGCCGTAAAATCCACATGACCCGGAGTATCAATGAGATTCAGGGTATGACCACGCCACTCTGCGGTTACCGCAGCACTAAAGACGGTGATCCCACGACGGACTTCCTCTTCGTACCAGTCCGTTGTCGTCGTCCCTTCATCTACATTTCCGATTCGGTGAATCCGACGCGTAAAGTAGAGAACACGTTCTGTGGTGGTGGTTTTTCCGGCATCGATATGAGCAATGATGCCAAAGTTGCGGATCTTTTCGAGTGTCACCCCATGCGGAGCGCCCCTCTCCCAAAAAGCGATTGACGAAGATTAGTAAGCCAGGTGCGCAAACGCCTTGTTTGCATCGGCCATCTTGTGGATTTCGTCCCGTTTTTTGACCGATTCACCCGTACCCTGGTACGCGTTCACAATTTCGTCTGCAAGCTTCTGGTGCATCGCACGCCCCTTCTTCCCACGAGTGGCCTTGAGCATCCACCGGAAAGCGAGAGCGGTTTGACGACGCTGGGGAACCTGAATAGGAACCTGGTATGTAGCTCCCCCAACTCGGCGGGAGCGAACCTCAACGTGAGGCTTGATGTTATTAATTGCGGTGGTAAAGATCTCGAGAGGATCTTTATCCTTTACCTTCTTTACAACCTCATCGACCGCCTTGTAAAAGACCCGCTGAGCGAGAGTCTTCTTTCCACCGCGCATCAGGTTGTTAATAAATTTTCCAACGAGATCACTCTTGAAGCGGGGATCCGCTTCAAGATATTTCGCTGTTGATTTGTATTTACGAGGCATTGATTCTCCCTACTTCGGTCGCTTTACGCCGTACTTGGATCGAGACTGCTTCCGGCCTTCCACACCAGAACAGTCAAGGGTACCCCGAACTACGTGGTACCGGACACCGGGAAGATCCCGGACTCGGCCTCCCCGGATGAGAACAATCGAATGCTCCTGAAGGTTGTGACCTTCTCCGGGAATATAAGCCGTCGACTCGCGTCCGTTGGAAGGAAGACGAACACGCGCAATCTTTCGAAGGGCCGAGTTCGGCTTTTTCGGAGTCATCGTCTTGACAAGAGTACAGACGGCCCGCTTGTGAGGACATTCGTCCAGAACAGGAGACTTACTCTTGTACTTTGGTTTTTTTCGTCCGTGTCTGATTAGCTGATTGATCGTTGGCATAAGAGGCCTAATTATAGAAATTCAAATCGTCCAGTCCAGTATTTCTTCGCCCTTTGCGAATATTATGCAACCGTAATTGTCTCCTCTTCAGATTCAGCGGCCGGAGGCTCTTCTCGGAAGAGTTCCATCATCTGGTACGCCTTGAACCCGGTTCCGGCGGGAACCATATGCCCCACAATGACATTCTCTTTCAAGCCGGTCAGGTTATCCCGTTTTCCAGCGAGGGCCGCCTCGGTAAGAACCTTGGTCGTTTCCTGGAAACTGGCCGCGGCAATGAAGCTTTCCGCCTGGACCGCTGCCTTCGTGACCCCCAGGAGAAGAGGATTAAATGTAGCCGACTTCTTGCCCGCCTTCTTAACCTTGACATTCACATCCCGGAGTACGAATTTATCCACCACGGCTCCGGGCAGGAAGTGGGTATCCCCGGCCCCCTGAATTTTGATCTTTCTCATCATCGCGCTAACGATCATCTCTATATGCTTGTCATTGATCGTCACATTCTGAGAACGATATACCGATTGGACTTCCCGAACGATGTACTGTTGACACTCCTCTTCCCCCCGAATTCGGAGAATATCGTGCGGGACCAATGGGCCTTCAATGAGCGCTTCTCCCGCCCGAACCTTGTCTCCGGTGTGAACCCGAAGGTGACGGCCGTAAGGAACGATATGCGCCTTTTCCATACCCGTTTCATCATTCCGGACGATGATGGTCCGCTTTCCGCGCTTCTTCTCACCAAACTCAACCGTTCCTTCAATTTCCGAAATCACGGAAGGTTCCTTCGGTTTCCGGGCTTCGAACAATTCGGTAACCCGGGGAAGACCCCCGGTAATATCCTGCGTACCGGAAAGGGCTCGTGGAGTCTTCGAAAGGATGACACCAGCCTTGATCTTGTCTCCTTCGTTCACCTCAATGTACGCTTTTTCCGGAATCGGATGAACTTCCTGAATAACGCCCTTATTGTCCACAATAACCAGTTGAGGATGAAGTTCCCCCTTGTGCTCCAGAATGGACCGTTTCATGATTCCAGAACGCGGATCGCGCTCTTCCAGCATTGTTTCACCCTTGATGATCTCTTCGTACCGGATCTTACCGTCCTTACCGGCGATGATCGGAACATTATGAGGATCCCACTGGGCGATAAGGTCTCGGGGCTTGACCTTTCCGCCTTCCTTTACTTTCAGCACGGACCCGGCAGGGATAATGTACTTTTCAATCTCGCGATCTTTTTCATCAACGAGAATGATTTCCCCATTCCGGTTCAGGGCAATAATACTTCCGTCCTCAACTGCCGCAATCTTCAGGTTGGAGAACTTGACGTGCCCCTTATTCTTGGAAAAGATCTTCGATTCTTCCGCCGTCTTGATCGCGACACCACCAATGTGGAAGGTCCGCATCGTGAGCTGGGTACCCGGCTCCCCGATGGACTGGGCGGCAATAATTCCCACCGCTGTTCCCTGCTCGACCTTTTTCCCCTGGGAAAGGTCCATTCCGTAGCAAAGGGCACAGATCCCGTGCCCCGCATCACAGGTCAGCGGAGAGCGAACGAGAATCTTGTTAAAGCCGAGAGATTGAATCCGATTGGCAATCTCCCGGGTGATGATCTGATTCTCACGGACGACTTCTTCGTCCGTAATGATATCGGTGATGTTGGAACGCGCGACACGACCGACGATCGACTGGGCGATGGAAACCTCTTCCTTCTCCCCCTTGTAGACCGCACCCTTGGTAATTCCGTTCAGCGTGCCACAATCCTCCCGAGTAATGACCATGTTCTGACAGACGTCCACCAGTTTCCGGGTCAGGTACCCGGCATCCGCTGTCTTCAGAGCCGTATCCGCAAGACCCTTGCGAGCCCCGTGGGTGGAACTGAAGTATTCCAAAACGGATAGTCCTTCACGGAAGTTCGACAAAATCGGCGTTTCGATGATCGCACCAGACGGCTTCGCCATCAGACCACGCATACCGGCCAATTGTCGAACCTGGTCCTGACTACCTCGCGCACCCGAGTCCACCATGAGACGAACGGGATTGAGGTAAGGAACTCCACTACGAACATCTTTCCGCAAACCATCGATCATCGCCTCGGTGACCTGCTCACGACAGTGCGTCCAGCAGTCAATAATCTGGTTATATCGTTCGCCCGGAGTAAGAGCGCCACGCTGGTAGTTCCGGTCAATCTTATCGACAATAACCTGAGTCTCTTTTACGATCTTGACCTTTTCCGGAGGGATTCGCATATCATCCTTGGAGAAGGAGATACCCGCCTTCGTTGCGGCCTTGAATCCAGTCTCTTTCAAGTCGTCGAGCAGGGCAAGAGTGAGGTCCTTTCCGCAGAACTTGTGGGAATCATTGATGACCGACGCAATCGACTTCTTGTCGAGCGCGAAGTTATAGAAAGGCATTCTCGTGTCAAGAATTTCATTGAAGAGGAGCCGGCCTACGGTTGTTTTGATCCGACTGGGGGCCTCCTTATCACTACGTCCACGGGCAATATAGACGGCCCGTTCTGGATCAACCCGGACTTCGATCTCCGCATGAACATGGATCTTCCCCATTTCATACGCGAAGAGAGCTTCCTGGGAATCAGCAAATCGAAGACCCTCTCCTTTAAGATCGGGACGACCTAATGTCAGATAATAGAGCCCGAGAACCATATCCTGTGTCGGGGAGATAATCGGGTTCCCATGGGAAGGCGAGAAGATATTTTGCGTGGAAAGAAGCAGGGTTTTCGCCTCGATCTGTGCCTCGTACGAAAGAGGAAGATGAACCGCCATCTGGTCCCCGTCAAAGTCAGCATTAAACCCGGTGCAGACAAGGGGATGGAGTTCGATCGCATTTCCTTCGACGAGAATCGGTTCAAAGGCCTGCAAGCCCATTCTGTGAAGAGTCGGGGCACGGTTGAGCATCACCGCGTGATCCTTGATCACCTCTTCCAGAATGTCCCAGACACTCTCATCACGTCGTTCGAGCATCTTCTTGGCGCTCTTGATCGTATCCGCTTTCCCAAGCTCTTTGAGACGCCGGATGATAAACGGTTGATACAGTTCCAGCGCAATCTTTTTGGGAAGACCACACTGATGAAGTTTCATTTTCGGGCCAACCACGATGACCGACCGCGCCGAATAATCGACCCGTTTTCCGAGAAGGTTTTCGCGGAAACGACCCTGCTTCCCCTTGATGATGTCGGAGAGACTCTTCAAAGGACGGTTGTTCGAACCGAGCACAGGACGACGGCAACGAGTGTTGTCGAAAAGAGCGTCAACAGACTGCTGCAACATTCGCTTTTCATTCCGGATAATGACTTCCGGTGCATTCAGTTCCAGAAGCTTCTTCAGACGATTGTTCCGGTTGATCAGCCGACGGTAAAGGTCATTCAGATCGCTTGTAGCAAAGTTACCACTGTCGAGCAGAACCAGAGGGCGAAGATCCGGAGGAATAACCGGAATGACATTCATGATCATCCATTCGGGCTTATTCCCACTTTCGACGAGCATCTCAATCGTTTTGAGTCGCTTGACGAGATCCTTGATTTTCTGCGCAGAACTGGTCTTCCCAAGTTCCTCCCGAAGCTCTTCGGAAAGAGCCGGAAGATTCACTTTCTGAAGCAATGTACGAACTCCGGTAGCCCCCATATCGGCATCAAATTCGTCCCGGTACCGTTCCTTTGCTTCCCGAAACTGTTCTTCCGTGAGAAGCTGCTTTTCCTTGAGAGGACAACGCTTTCCACGGACGTCGGTTACAATGTAATCCTGGTAGTAAATCACCCTCTCCAGGTGACTCGTTTTCATCGCCAGAACCCCGCCGATACGGGAGGGGATCGTCTTGAAAAACCATATATGAGATACGGGCGCGGCGAGATTGATGTGACCCAATCGTTTTCGGCGGACTCGAGACTGGGTGATCTCAACACCACACCGATCACAGACAATCCCTTTGTACTTTATACCTTTGTATTTTCCGCAGAAACATTCCCAGTCCTTCTCAGGACCGAAAATTCGTTCACAGAAAAGACCGTCCTTCTCCGGTCGGTAGGTCCGGTAGTTGATGGTCTCCGGTTTCTTTACTTCACCGTAAGACCACGACCGGATTTCCTCCGGGGAGGAGAGCTTGACGGTCACAGCGGCATATTCGTTGATGCGATCGTACAACATGTCCATTCGTCGCGCTCCTTTTCAGGATTTAGAGTTCTTTATGTTTCTCAAGCTCCAGAGAGAGCCCAAGACCCTTAATTTCATTACACAGGACTTCGAAGGATACGGGTGTTCCCGGCTCCAGGACGTTTTCTCCCCGAACCATCGATTCATAGATCTTGGTTCGTCCGTCAACATCGTCCGACTTGACGGTGAGAAGTTCCTGAAGAATATTGGCAGCACCGTAGGCCTCCAGAGCCCACACTTCCATCTCCCCAAACCGCTGACCACCCGCACGGGCTTTACCCCCGAGAGGTTGTTGCGTAATCAGGGAGTAAGGACCGGTCGCCCGGGCATGAATCTTGTCGTCGACCAGGTGATGTAGTTTCAGCATATAAATCATGCCAACCGTCACATGTTCGTCAAACATCTCGCCCGTTCGCCCATCGAAAAGCTCGATCTTCCCATCCGTGGATAATCCGGCCTTTTCCAGGTACTCCTCAATCTGAGATTCCGTCGCACCATCGAAGGGAGGAGTGACCGCTCGGAGACCCAGCCTGGTACAAGCCCAGCCGAGATGGGTTTCGAGAATCTGACCCACGTTCATACGACTCGGAACGCCGAGAGGGTTGAGGATAATGTCGACCGGAGTCCCGTCCTCGAGGAAAGGCATATCCTCTTCCGGAAGAATCCGGGAAATAACCCCCTTGTTTCCGTGACGGCCAGCCATTTTATCCCCGACCGACAGGTTCCGCTTCGAGGCCATGTAGATTTTGACCATCTCAAGAACGCCAGTGGGAAGCTCTTCCCCACGAGTCAATTGATTGACCCGCTTTTCACGGTCATTTTCAAGTTGTTCAATCTGCGCGAAGAGGTTTCGGATGATTTCTTCCACATCCTCAACCTGCCTCTTTCCCTTAACAGCCATCTTTCCGATCGCCATTTTTTCCTTGAGGGAAAGGAGGTCCTTCACACTGCCATTCGGGCCGTATTCGAACCGCTTGACAGGAGGACGTCCAAGAACATCCTTCAATTCGTCCATGGAGTTGGAGATCAACTCATTCATGCGCTTATAGCATTCGCGCTGGATCTCCTTGGACTCTTCCCGAACCTTCTTTTTCTCGGTTGGAGTAAGGTTGCTTTTCCGGGAGAATTTCCGGGTATCGATGATGATCCCTTCGACCCCACTGGGAACTTCGAGGGATTCATTCTTTACATCTTCCCCGGCACGCCCAAAGATCGCATGCAGAAGCTTTTCTTCCGGAGTCAGTTCACTCTTGGACTTTGGAGCAACCTTTCCGACAAGAATATCTCCCGGCTTGACCCGCGTCCCGATCTGGATAACGCCATCTTCGCCGAGATTCTTGAGCATCTTTTCGCTGACATTGGGAATGTCACGAGTAAACTCTTCTTTTCCGAGTTTGGTTTCGCGGATTTCCACCTCAAACTCTTCGATGTGAATCGAGGTGTAGTAGTCTTCTTTCACCATTCGCTCAGAAACGATGATGGCATCTTCAAAGTTAAAGCCATCCCATGGCATGAAAGCCACCAGAACATTCCGACCGAGAGCGAGCTCTCCGTCCTTGATTCCGGGGCCATCCGTCAAGACCTGACCCTTCTTTACTTTATCCCCTTCACGCACAATGGGGGTCTGATTAAGACAGGTCCGTTCGTTCAAACCGTGGAACTTCCGGAGAGTATAGACCTTTTCCCGGCCCCCGCCGGTCGCCACCACGATTTCTTGCGCAGTCGCTTTTCGAACGGTACCCGCTTCCTGAGCTCGCAGGAGCATGTCCGAATTCTCAGCAACCCACTTCTCCATACCTGTCCCGACAACAGGGATCTCGGTACGCATCAGCGGAACGGCCTGCCGTTGCATGTTTGACCCCATCAGGGCCCGGTTCGCATCGTCATGCTCAAGGAAAGGAATCAAAGCGGCCGAGACACCGACGATCTGTGCGGGAGAAATATCCATATATCGAACCTTGTCCGATTCGACATACTGGAATTCACCATTAATTCGGGCAACAACACGGTCTTCGGTGATCTTTCCGTTCTTCTCAATAGACAAGTCCGCCGATCCCATGATTTCATCCATTTCTTCGTCAGCACGAAGGTGAACGATCTCATCCTGTACCTTCCCGTTCTTCACGGTGTAGTAGGGACTTACGAGGAACCCGTAAGAATCAACACTGGAATAAAGCGCAAGAGAGCTGATCAAACCAATGTTCGTACCTTCCGGAGTTTCAATCGGACAGACACGACCATAGTGAGAAATATGAACATCTCGAACTTCAAAACCAGCTCGTTTTCGGTTCAAACCACCCGGTCCCAATGCAGAAAGACGCCGTTCATGCGTCAACTGGGAAAGAGGGTTGGTCTGATCAATCACCTGGGAAAGTTCACTACGACCGAAGAAATACTCAATCGCACTCGAAACGGTTTTCGAGTTGATGAGGGATTTGGGAGTCGCATTTTCCTGTCCCTGCTGCATATTCAAGCGTTCCATGATCGAACGCTTCAAACGAAGAAACCCTTTCCGGATTTCTTCGCCACCCAGTTCATCTATTGTTCGTATACGACGGTTACCAAGATGATCAATATCATCCGGATGGCCTTCCCCACGACGCATACGAAGGATGTATTTGACGGAGTTTACGATGTCTTCCTTTTGAACGGTCATCTCCTCTTCCGGAAGATTCATCTTGAACTTCCGGTTCAGGCGGAATCGACCCACCCGACCCAGTCGGTAACGCTGTGGATCAAAGAATCGTTCATAGAAGAGTTGCTTCGCCTTCTCAAGAGTCTGAGGAGTTCCCGGACGAAGCCGTGCGTAGATTTTCAGGAGCGCTTCTTCATGGGTCTGTGTGTCGTCTTCTTCAACGGTGTTGAGAATCAAGCGGTCATCCAGCTTACGGATGATCTCGATGGTCTTGACCCCCGCATCTTCCATCAACTTGAGCATTCCCTTCTGGATCGGTTGACCACTCGAAAGGATACGCTCTTCGCTGGAAGCATCCACGATATTCCGGACCACGACCTTGTCGATCAGGTCCTCTTCCCGCGCACTCGCCACCTTGACTTCAACGGTCTCATAGTAGGTGCGGATAATATCCTCATCCGTTGAATAGTCAGGAGAAGTAGCGCGGAGGAATGTCGTAGCCGGGATTTTCCCACCCTGGTCAATCCGAATTGAGAGACTGTCTTTCTTCGTGACAGCAATTTCAATCCAGGATCCCCGCTCCGGGACAATCCAGCAAGAGTGCATTTTTTTGTCACCCTCGCGGGCCTCCATAAAGTCAATCCCGGGGGACCGATGGAGCTGATTCACGATCACGCGTTCGGCACCATTAACGATAAAGGCACCGCCACCGATCATGAGAGGAATATCACCAAGATAGACCTCTTCTTCCACAGGATTCTGTGCCCGGTTGAGCCGCAGGCGCACCTTGAGAGGGGCCCCATAGCTCAGTCGAAGCATGCGACATTCATCCGGGCTATAGCGCGGTTGACCAATGTCACACGAAACGTATTCCAGGGAAATCGTCCCATCGTAATTCTTGATGGGGAACGTTTCCCGCAGGATCGCTTCCAGTCCAATGGACTTTCTCTTTTCCACCGGAACTTCCCGTTGAAGGAATCTCTTGTAAGATTTCTCTTGAAGCTCGGTCAGGGGGGGAAGATCAACAACTTTTGTTCTTCCACCGAATCGAATCGTTTCCGTCATTACCACTCCAGATGACCAGGAAAGAAAGAGACAAACACAATCCCAACAAAGGGATTACTTGAGTTCGACGTCGGCCCCCGCGTCTTTTAATTTCTTCTGCAGGGCCTCGGCCTCTTCCTTGTCCAGGCCTTCCTTGACGGCGCCACCCTTATCAGCCAGGTCCTTCGCTTCTTTCAGACCGAGCGTGGAGACTTCCCGGATCACTTTAATGACCTGGATCTTCTGTCCGCCCGCATTCTTCAGAATGACATCGAAGGAACTCTGCTCTTCTTCTTCCTCAGCAGCGCCACCAGCCGGAGCGGCCGCCATCATAACGCCACCACCTGCAGCCGCCTTGACATCAAATTTCTCTTCGAGGTGCTTGATCGTGTTCGAGAGCCAAAGTACATTCTGCTTGGCCACGAACTCACCCAGAAACTCAGTCTTCTGGGCATCATCGAGTTTGCCGACTTCTTCAAGAAGTCCGTTTACGTCTGACATGGAACATTCCTCCGTCTGGAAACAATATGAATAAAGGGCGAAGCGCTCCTGCCTCGAACCTTATTAACCTTCCTGTTTTTCCTTGACCGCCTCGAGCGTCCCGACAAATTTCCGGGGGACCTCGTTGAGGGTCGAAACAAATTTCACCGTTACCCCCTGCATCACTCCCAAGAGCATCCCGAGGAGACCATCCCGGCCGGGGAGATCCGCCAAAGGCCTCAACTGGTCGACCGACATGGCTTCGCCTTCGATAACTGCAGCGCGAACCTGGGTCTTTTTGGTCTTTTCCTGATAATCGAGAAGAATCCTGGCAATGGCGATTGGGTCTTTCCCGTACGCAACCGCATTCATGTTACTCATCGAATCATTCAACGATTTCACACCGATCTGATCGAACGCGATCGTCGCAATACTGTTCTTGACCACATTCATCTGCTGATTCGCCTCACGGAACTCCTTGCGAAGCCCGCTCGATTCCTCTGCGGTCAGGGCGCCGTAATCAAAAAGGACAAAGTTATTATTATCCTCAAGCCGACCTTTAAGTTCCTCGACCATCTGTCGGCGCATTGCCTTAGACATGATTCGTTCTCCTTAGGCCTTCTGAAACTCGATGGCAACACCAGGGCTCATAGAAGCAGAGAGAACCACGTTCTCCACATATTGCCCCTTCACCACAGACGGACGCAAACTGGTTATATGTGCCACAAACGCGTCCACATTTTCTTTCAAGCCGCTTTCCGGGAAAGAGAGCTTTCCAACGCCGGCATGAATATTCCCGGCCGCATCGTTCCGGAACTCGATTTTCCCGGCTTTGAATTCCTGAACCGCATCTGCAATCTTGTCCGTAACCGTCCCGCTCTTCGGCGAAGGCATTTTCCCCTGCGGACCGAGAACCTTACCCAACTTGGAAATTACACGCATGGTTCGAGGAAGGGCAAGCGCGACGTCAAAATCAAGCCATCCCCCTTCAATCTTTTTCGCAAGGTCGGCCATCCCGACTTCATCGGCGCCCGCCTGTTCCGCAGCAGCCGCATCATCTCCATCGGCAAAAACAATGACCTTTCGGCTTTTTCCGATTCCCTGAGGAAGGGCAACGGACCCCCGAATCCCCTGGTCACTTTTCTTCGCATCAATATTAAGCTTGATCGCGAGTTCCACCGTCTGGTCGAACTTGGTTGAATTCATCGACTTGAGAAGTTGAATCGCAGTTGCGACATCATACCTCTTGTCGAGGTCAACCTTCTTTACTTCGAGTTTGAATCTTTTGCTGCTTTTCGCCATAGCCCTATCCTTCTACCTTGATTCCCATATTTCGGGCAGTCCCTTCTATGGTTCGGACGGCGGCATCTATAGAAGCCGCGTTCATATCCGCCCCTTTCTTTTCAGCGATCTCTTCGCACTGTTTCCGGGTAACCGTACCCACAGTCTCCTTATTCGGAGTTCCCGCCCCCTTCACAACCCCGGCCGCCTGTTTGAGAAGAACACTCGCCGGAGGGGATTTATAGGAAATATCAAACGAACGATCTGCAAAGACGGTAACGACGCAGGGAATGACAAGACCATTCTCCTTTTTCGTCGCATCATTGAACCTCTTGACGAACTCACCGATATTTACTCCGTGCTGACCAAGCGCAGGACCAACCGGAGGAGCAGGAGTGGCCTGTCCGCCCGGACACTGCAACTTGATTAGAGCCATTACTTCTTTTTTCTTCTTGGGAGGCATTTTCTACTCCTAGGTCTTTTCAATTTGCCAATATTCGAGATCCACACGAGTGGCACGACCAAAGATGGTTATCGTGACCGTAACAAGGCCCTTCTGAGAATTGATCTCTTCGACAATACCTTCAAAGTTCTCAAAAGCGCCCTCACGAACGCGAATCGCATCCCCTTTCTGGAATTCGATCTTGATGCGAGGCTTCGCTTCCTCATCATCCACCTGCTGGTTCAGCATTCGGTTCACTTCGTGTTCCGCCATCGGAATGGGTTCTTTTAAGCCGAGGAAGTCTCCGATACCGGGTGTTTCTCGGATCAAGAACCAGGCATCTTTATTCGGCTCCCCATCATCCTGAACCATTTGAATCATCAGGTATCCTGGGTAGAGCTTTTTATCGCGAATCGCCTTCCGACCACTTCGAATCTCGGTCACCTTCTCGGTCGGAACAACGACATTCGTCACCTTTTCCTTCAAGCCGGCGGAGCGAACACGACGCTTCAGCCCATCCCGAACCTGCTCTTCCCGTCCACTCTGAACACGGACGACAAACCATTGGCCGTCCGCATCCATGTTGACTTCAGGTTCCACTTCAGGAGTTGCTACGTCCTCTTCCGGTGCTTCCGGCTCTTTTTTTTCTTCGATTTCTTCAGACAACATCAGAACCCCGCGTTGATTTCATTCATTATTTCGGAAAGACCGATATCGCACAGATAAAGAAAGATCGCCATCGTGCTGACAACCACAAGAACGACGATGGAAGATCCAACCCATTCCGGTCGATCAGGCCAGGAGACTTTCTTCAGTTCCGCTTCGGTATCTATCATAAAAGTTCGCCAGGTCACCCGGCCAAAGAGAAAGTGACAGACGAGTCCAGAGACCAGGACAACAGCCAGGCTGGGAAAAAAGACAGGACGAAGCTCAAACGTTTTTCCCAGGAAGGGACCAACGGATGCCAGAGTTGTCGCCCATACACTGTCCATTCCGGGCCAGGCGTGCATCTGAAACCCACCAAAAACCATCAAAACCATGAGGAAAAGGTAGGCGGTCAAACGAACCCACTTCCCCTGGGATGGAAGATCCCAATCGAGACGACCTTTGAACAGGCGAAAAAGGCCCAGGATAAGGAGAACTCCGACCGCGATCCCAAGAAGCAAGCCTGGAGTAACCGAAACTGAACCCATTTTCGAGAGCTCTTTTCCGAAAAACTCAACCCCTGCGACCAGGTATTTACTGGAAACGCCGAGACAAATTCCTGTCAAAACGATCCAAACCCGCGCAAACAGGACAAAAGTCCCGGAGGGCGCAGAATCGGATCCTTTAGAGGAACCATCAGACCGGTCTTTCACCGCTTTGACAGCGCCTTCTTCACCCTTACCTTTTTTTGCATTCGCCATTTGCGAAGTCCTTATCGATGGCAGGACGGGGGGGATTTGAACCCCCAACCCCCGGTTTTGGAGACCGGTAGTCTGCCAATTGACCTACCGTCCTACGAAAACCCGGCTTATTTCTTCCGCTCTTTATGCATGGAATGCTTCCGACAGTCCCGGCAGAACTTTTTCAGCTCTAATTTCGGAGCCTGCAGCTTTGGATTCCGGGTCGTACGGTAATACCGCTTCCCACAATCCGTGCACTCCATAAAAACCCATTCGCGAACCATTGATCCTCCGGAGACAGCACCTCCGGTGCGTTGTCTTCAAGAAAAGAGACCCTTGGGAACAAACAACCCTAGCTGTGGATCTTGGTAACCACTCCACGACCAACCGTCCGACCCCCTTCACGGATCGCGAACTTGAGATTTTCATCCATCGCGACCGGGGAGATCAGTTCAACATCAATCGTAGTGTCATCACCAGGCATCACCATTTCCATCCCTTCCGGAAGTACCGCTGCACCCGTAACGTCAGTGGTCCGGAAGTAGAACTGCGGGCGATAGCCCGCGAAGAAAGGAGTATGGCGACCGCCCTCATCCTTTGACAATGCGTAGATATGGGCTTGAAACTTGGTATGCGGCGTAATGGATCCTGGTTTCGCAAGAACCATTCCGCGTTCGATTTCATCTTTATCGACACCGCGGAGAAGAACACCAACGTTATCCCCGGCGATTCCTTCGGTCAGTTCCTTCTGGAACATTTCTACGCCGGTAACCGTTGTTTTCTTCGGCTCAGTACGAAGACCGATCATTTCGACATCGTCCCCTACCTTGCAGACACCCCGTTCGATTCTACCGGTGGCAACCGTCCCCCGACCCTTGATCGAGAAGACATCCTCAACCTGCATCAGGAAAGGCTTGTCGTTCTCACGGGGAGGTTCGGGAATCCAGGTGTCACACTTTTCAAGAAGCTCAGCAATACAACCGCAATTCGGACAGTCCGCCTTTGCACAGCCGCATTCGATCGCTTTGAGTGCCGACCCACGAATGATGGGGGTATCCGCAGGGAATTCATTCTTCTCAAGAAGTTCCTGAACTTCCATTTCAACGAGATCGAGCAACTCAGGATCTTCCACCAGGTCACACTTGTTCAGGAAGACCACAAGGGCCGGAACATTTACCTGGCGAGCGAGAAGAACGTGTTCTTTCGTCTGTGGCATGGGGCCATCCGCTGCATTCACAACAAGAATGGCTCCATCCATCTGTGCGGCACCCGTAATCATGTTTTTGATATAATCGACGTGCCCAGGGCAGTCGATATGGGCATAGTGCCGATTTGCCGTTTCATACTCTACGTGAGAGATCGAAATGGTCAAAATCTTGGTAGGGTCGCGACGCCCATCTTTCTCACTTGCTTTGGCAACCTCGTCATACGAGATCTTCTTTGCAAGTCCCTGGTTCGCCTGAAGGGTCGTCAGGGTAGCGGTAAGAGTCGTCTTACCATGATCGATGTGCCCGATCGTTCCAATGTTAACGTGGGGTTTGGTCCGGTTGAACTTTTCCTTGGCCATAGCGGGAATCTCCCTCCTGTGAAGATGAGGTCCTGTCGATTCAAAAATATATAAAACAAGGTTACGCTGGTTTACCGTACGTCCGTTTTTCAAATTTCTTTTTTACAATGGAGCTGGAGACGGGACTTGAACCCGTGACCTCGTCCTTACCAAGGACGTGCTCTACCACTGAGCCACTCCAGCACCTGATTTCACCATTCTTTTAGGAAACTGCTGGCCCTGAGAATCGAGGTCGTTTGGGACGAGAATCCCCTCCAAGCGCTCTGGGCTAAGTTGTAAAGGCGGTAAGTTTAGCAAAGGGCATGCCCATGTCAACTGAAAAAGGGGGAAATACCAATAATTGACCATTATTTTATCGCTCGTAAGCCCACCCCATCAGGACTCCCTCGGAAAATCCAACGGAAAGAGGCCCATTTCTTCCGAAAACGCCGATTTGCCCGAGTGGAGAATCCTAATGAAAAAATCAGGAAAAGACCATAAAACAGAACTTCCAGCAGGATCTTTACTGGATAGCAGATTTGCAGGAAATGATACTTCCCACGGTCGCTTTTATGAAAATAGAGGAATAAAGAACGAATATATTCAATCGATTTGAGGGATTCGTACTTCTGGACACTCCCCCCGCCCTTATGAATGACTTCGATTCCGGGAAAAAAACCAACTTTCCAGCCGGATTGCTTTGCCCTTCGACATAAATCAGTCTCTTCAAAGAAGAAAAAGAAGCGCTCATCAAAGAATCCGACCTGCTCTACCATTTCACGCCGAACCAGTATGGCCGCTCCGACAACGGACTCCACTTCCGTTGGGACATGAAATTGAGACCCTTTCCCAGAGTAGCGACGGGGAAAAAGAATGCGAAGAATCCACTTCCCGATAAGAATCTCGGTCAGGGTTGGAAAATTCGCAATGGAATTCTGGCGCTTACCATCTTCGCCAACAAGACGAGGTCCGAGAATTCCAAGAGAGGGGGTTTCCCCCATATATATAGTAAGGGGTTTTAGAGAGTCAGGAAGAAGACGCGTATCATTATTCAGAATAAGAATTTTACTCGCCAAAGCCCGTTCCAGCCCACGATTGACCGCGAAAGCAAACCCTTGGTTTGTCCCGTTCCGGATGATTTCAACTTCCGGATAGTTCTGCCCCACCTTTTGAGCCGTTCCATCGGAGGAGCCATTATCAATCAGAATAACCTGGACGCGAAGATCTCCTGCGGCAGTCGGGACAGAAGCAAGGCAGTCGAGGGTCAGATCTACTTCATTAAAAGCAGGAATGCAGATTGTCAGATCCATTGGGGAATGGATTTTAATCCCCTCCTTTTTCTGAAACAAGAAGAGATTCCTTTTCATAAAAGCGTGGATGAAAAATCATGACATTGTAAGATGTGTAACTTCCAACCTGCTGGGATAGCTCAATTGGCAGAGCTCCGGTTTTGTAAACCGGAGGTTGCGGGTTCAAGTCCCGCTCCCAGCTCCAAACCCTTCCTCTCCTGCGGCGGGATCCTCCAGGTATTCCTGAAAAGCCCTTCCAAGAGCAGCCGTCTGATACCCGTCCACGAGCCGGTGATCAAAAGTAGCACTGATCGGCATAATGGGCCGCACAACAACAGAACCGTCCACCACCCAGGGGCGGTCTCGAATGGCACCGACAACCACCAAAACAGGAGCTCTCGAGAGCGGAAAGATCGGTGCCAGTCCAATATTGATTCCCATCATCCCGATGGAAGAGACCATACCGCTGCCAAAAGGGTCCGGAGGAAGTCCCAACCAACTTAAATCCCATCGAAGGTCATGACCGATCCAGTCCGTCACACGAAGGAGAATTCGTAATGCACTCCGGGGAAGCCATTTCGCCAACTGCAAAGCACCCTTAAATTCTTTCGTCTTCTTTTCCCGGATCTCCTGTGCCTTCGCCAGAAGTTCCTTCCCAATTTCACGAACCGTTTTTTTATCGGCCTCTTTCACAAGAGTTCCGGAAAGATCACGACCATCTTCCGAGACCACTTGAAGAAAGATATTGATAGAACTTCGAGGAACAACCCTTCCCCATCGAATCTGGACATTTGCGTCGGGAACTTTCGACAGAGCATACGCTACGGCACGAGCAACAAGATGAGTCACCGTTACATGCACCCCACTCTTCTCACGCTCTGATTCCAGATAGGCAAGGGCACGGGAAACCTCAACCTCGATCATCCCGTGAATAGTGGGGTCATCCGGACGACTCCAGGCCGCCATCGCCATGCGACGCCACGAAGAAGCTTTCATATAACAGGATGATGAAACCTACGGCCTCGATTTGTCAAACAGATTCCAAATCGATAGGGTGACAGGAATGAACAAGGTACTCTGGGGAGTCGACCTCGGTGGAACAAAGATAGAAGGAATTATTCTCCAGGAGGAGTCCTCCCCCTCCCCCCTCTGTCGCATTCGAATTCCTACAGAAGCCGAAAAAGGATATGACCATATCCTCCACCAGATAGAGACCCTCATTCGGGAGATGAAAAAGAGTTCCAAAATCAATCCAAGTCAAATAGGGATCGGAACGCCAGGTACCCTCGATCCAGAAAACAATTTACTCAAAAACAGCAACACCACATGCCTCATTGGAAAACCTCTCCAGGCGGACTTGTGTACCCAGCTCGGAATACCGGTCCATATCGGCAATGATGCGAATTGTTTTACCCTTGCCGAAGCCCGATGGGGCGCCGGAAAAGGAGCCCAAACCGTTTTTGGGATCATCCTGGGAACCGGAGTCGGAGGGGGAATTGTTTTTCAGGGAAAAACTGTCATCGGAAAACACGGAATTGCGGGAGAATGGGGGCACAATTCACTCGACCGGCAAGGGCCCGATTGTTATTGCGGACAGGTAGGATGCGTGGTAACCATGATCTCCGGCCCTGCGTTGGAAGAATACTACCGGACGCAAACCGGAAACCGAATGCCCCTCGCTGAAATTTCCAATCTGGTTGATTCGGATTCTGCGGCAGGAAAAACCATGGAAAGACTGACCACCAACTTCGGAAAAGCACTTGCACCGGTCATCAATATTCTGGATCCAGACATCATCGTTCTCGGAGGAGGAGTCAGCCATATCGAAGCGCTCTATACGGAAGGCCCAGGCGAAGTACAAAAACATCTTTTTCATCCCACCCTTCTCACTCCCATCGTCCGGAACAAACTGGGAGACAGTGCGGGAGTTTTTGGGGCCGCTCTTCTCAATTCCTAATTTTCTCGAATCGATCCAGGATTCTCTGCACACCAATAGGAAGCATGAAAAGAGTCTCTTCCCATCATCCCGTAGAATGCCAGTGCGGATGCAAGATGAATGTTCCTCGAGAGAGAGAAGGGCAAATTGTCTTCTGTCCCTCCTGTAGTCTGGACCTCTATATACCCAGATCAAAACGTACCGTCTCAAAAAGAACGCGAAGGCTCCTTCGATGTCATGTTTGCGAGCGGATCTGGTACGGATCCCCCGGTATGGTAAACAAAAGAGTCCCCTGCCCCCTCTGTGAAATTCCAATCCCCTTCAACAAGAAAACAAAATTCCGGCCAGAAGGAACCACGTTTGCGCCCACGCGAGATCTTGTTCTCAAATAATGGAGAGACCCAAATGAAAAAATTTACACCCGCCCTACTCGCCATTCTCATCGTTGGTTGCGGCCAAAACGGAACAGAGCCACAGGAACCATTAGCGGCACCTCTATCCGAGAAGACCCCTCAATGGACCCTTCTTTCCCAAGGAAGCTTTCACCCCTTCGCAAGCCCCTCGACCCGGCTCCTCATCACCCGAGAAAAGACAGCCTGGGATTTTCTTCACCGAAGAATTACGGGCATCGCACCGGAAAAAGAAATTGATTTTCATACAAACTTGGGGATCGCCCTTCTCTCGAGCAAAAAACCGAATGGAGGCTACTCCCTCGATATTTCAAAGGTAGAGTGGAGTGGGAATTCCGCAACCGTACACATAGAAGAAGTCACTCCGGCCCCCGGCCAGATGGTTCCCATGATCATCACGACCCCGTATAGCCTCGCCACCTTAACGGCACCCCCGGGATGGGTTTTGGCGCAAACGGAAGGGGGTCCTGTGGCGATCGGTCTCGAGCGAACCTATGCCTACCTGGTCGACGAACATTTTGGAAGCGTATCCGATCCACTCACGTATACAGTTGCCCCAACATCCATCCCGGTCCTCTCTGGGGGAACCTGTCCGATAGACAACTCGCTCTTAGTCGAGGCCGACCTCTATTCCACAACTTTGGGAGGTTCCAGTAGCGCACATTATTGCTCCGAAGATGGAAAATACTGGGTCCACCAGGGAGTCCAGGGAAAATGGTACGGTCCGTTTTCCCCCGGATATTAAATTACCCGGAGACGGGGGAGAAAATCTTGGCCCGGCTATATTCCCAGCCAGAAACAAGGAACGAAACCGCAATCACGATTCCAACAAGCCATGCCACCAGATCCCCCCATCCCTGCGTCTGATATAAAGCGGTCGCAATATTCCCGATGAGAAGCCACTGAAAAACATATGCCGCGGTGACATTCTTTCCAAGCCATCTCAAGAAAGAGAGACCGGGAAGTCGATCCATCAGAAAAAACAATCCCATCAAGACAATCACAAAACAAGATCCCCAGAGAAAGTAGAGCGGTCCATGATGGTAGTACTCCGGAAGATCGACCGACATTCGAAACCCCATTGGAAACAGGAGGACAACAACAAAGAGACTGGCACAAGCCCCCACAACTCGAATCCGAAGCGGAAACTGCTTTTCCAGTACCGCACCCAGAAAATATCCAAAGAGAGGCCAGGAGAGCCATGGCACCAGTGGAAAATAACTCCAGGAGGTTTTTCCCCAGAGAAAAGCGGTTGGGAATTGCCACGCCGGAGAAACAGAATCCGGAACCAACAGCGTAAAGGAAGAACATCCGAAGGCCATCATGAGCGCCAGGGGGAAGAAGCGTTTCAGGAGAGGGTGAAGAAGAGCGATAAAAACAACGCTCATACCTGCCAGAAAGAGGATGTCGACTCCAAACACGTAGGCCCAAGGATTGAGCTCAATATCTCCCCTCCCGATTCGGATGAAAAGATGCGCATTCAATCCAATATTGAGAAGAAGTCCGCCAAAAAAAAGACCCCCTCCCCGGAGAAGCAAGGAACGAATAGATTTCTTCGTACGGAAAAGAAAGAGCCCCATCATCACCATAAAAACCGGGGCGGCAGGGGGTCCGCCGAGAAAGAGAGAAAGTCGGCCACCGCTAGAATCAAAAATATCGGGCCGCGCGAAGAGTTCCATCAAATGAACCTGGATCATGAGAAGAACCGAAAACCCTTTGAGGAGATCCGGCCAGCCCTGCCGATTATTCGTAGACAACCGTGCCTGTTCCCCGAGGGTCGGGAACCCCGATCACTCCACCCCCGTTGATCTCAATCGCCTGTACATCCCCGATACGGCGAACGTCAAAGGTATACCAACGCTCCAGGGACTCTACCCGGATCTCTTTCTCGATCCGAATCGAGTCATCCCCTGCTTTTCGCGGAGGCCACTGATGGTGGAACCGGGGGGCGGCAACGGCCTCGGACAGAGACATTCCGTGGTCAATCCGATTCAGAATCACCTGGGCAACCGTGGTAATAATTGTGGGGCCTCCAGGAGAGCCCAGAACAAGCCAGAGTTTCCCTTCCTGGAAGACAAATGTGGGAGACATCGAGGAAAGCATCCGCTTCCCCGCCGCAATCGCGTTCGCCTCTCCCCCGGTAACCCCAAACATATTGGGGACTCCCGGCTTGGAAGAAAAATCGTCCATCTCATTGTTTAAGAGAAACCCAGCCCCGTCCACCACAATCCCGGAACCAAAAGAACCATTGAGGGTCGTGGTATTCGAAACGCCATTCCCCCACCGATCGACGACAGAAAAATGAGTCGTCTCCTCACTTTCCCCGCGTCCGTGCGAAATTGACTTCGGGGCTGTTTTCCGGTCGAGAGAGATATGATCCGCTCTTTTTTGAGCATACGTCTTCGAAGTCAAGAAAGAGGGAACAGAGACGAAGTCGGAATCCCCCAGGTGAACGGAACGATCCGCAAAGACCTGTTTTTCAATCTCGGCAAGAAGATGAAGGTACTGGGCAGAGTTGTGATCCAGAACAGGAAACCCTTCCACCATGTTCAGGATCTGAACAACGGCAATGCCACCCGAAGAAGGAGGACACATGGAATACACATCTCGCCCCCGATAGGTTCCGTGAACAGGCTTCCGCCAGATCGCCCGGTACGATTCCAGATCTTCCCGCGTAATCTGGCCGTTTCCCCTTTTCATTTCGGTGACAATCAGCTTTGCCGTTTCCCCCCGGTAAAATCCATCGGGGCCTTGTTCGGCAATCCGAGACAGGGTCTTCGCAAGATCGCGTTGGAGAAACAGTTCTCCACCCTTTCCCCGAAAATGTTTTCGAAAGTTCCCATGATCAGGTCCCCTGGAGAACCGATCGGCCTCTTTCTTCGTCAATCGAATCCCCTCATGCGCAAGCCGAATGGCGGGAGCCAAAAGTCTTCTCCACGAAAGAGAACCAAAACGGCGGTGCGCCTCCCACATCCCCCGAACACTCCCGGGAACACCAGAGGCAAGATGTGTCTTTAAGCTAAGTCCGGGAACAACCGACCCCTTCCCATCCAAATAAAGATCCCGATGTGCCGATAAAGGGGCCTTTTCACGGTAGTCGAGAGCCTCAACCTCTTTCCCTCGGGAGATCAACATAAAACCTCCCCCCCCAAGATTCCCTGCCTGGGGAAAAGTAACCGCAAGAGCGAAGAAGGTTGCCACAGAGGCATCTACCGCATTACCGCCATCCCGGAGAACCTGGGCGCCCACTTCCGCAGCACGCGGTTCCGGAGAGACCACCGCTCCTCCCTTGAGACGGGGGGAAGCTTTCTGCTCAATGGATCCGCAAGCAACAAGAGAAACCAAAAAGAGAAGGGATATCATTTTCTTCATGGCGGGTACCCTATCATCCCCATGACAAGGCCGCAACGCGGAGTTCAATTTTCTTTCTCTGTCCGGATCCGCCGGGTATACTCTCGAACGTTCTTTTTGAGGGCAGGTACCCTAGTGGCCAAAGGGGACAGGCTGTAAACCTGTTGGCTTATGCCTTCGGGGGTTCGAATCCCTCCCTGCCCACCATTTCCTACTTTGAACGCCCCCCCCCCGATGAGGAAAATTGCCATGAAGCCATTCTTAATTTCCTTTTTCCTGCTCTCCACACTTCTGGGTTGCTCCGGAAAAGCGGAAGAAACAACGACCCCGGTAGCGGAAATAGAAAAAGAAAATCCATCTCACCCTGCCGTGGGGGTCGCGAATGAGGTTCTTGCGGCCGTTGCGAATGGAGACGCGGAGGGTCTGCAGAAGCATCTTAATGCAACCAATCAGAAAAACCTGACCCTGGAAAAGATCAAAAAATATATGCCGGAAATGAAGAAAGACACCGGAGGAATCACGGAGATTGGGGAACTTCGAAAAGCTCCAAAGTTTGTGGGAGAAGGAGCGGTTGTCGGGAAATGCAGAGTGGAAGGCCATGAGGTTTTTACAGTCGTGCTCACCTTTGAAGATGGAGCGTATCGATTCGAAGACTTCAGCAGCCCCTCTGTAAAAAAGTATGAAACCCTCGAAAAGCTCTGGCCCTGACAATCAAAAAACGGTAGACCAATCCCCCCCAATTTGTAATATGGGACCCCTTGGAACACGCGGGGGTAGTTCAGTGGTAGAACACCAGCCTTCCAAGCTGGTTGTCGCGAGTTCGAATCTCGTCCCCCGCTCCATTTTTCCTATGGGGAGAAGATCACCCATCCCTCCCCGGTAGCCGCATCAATTTCCGCAGCAACGGGGAGACGCCGCATCCCCTTCCACTCCCGATGAACCTCTTTCCAGGCCCGCAGGGCATCCTTTTCAGATCGGCGATCATAACCGGGCCAACCCTGCTGTGAAAGTTCTACAATATTTCCCTGAGAAAGACCTTCTGGAGTGGAAGATCGATCCCCCTTCCGAAATAGAATCTTCCCCGTTTCAGTATAAAAAACTCCAAATCTCCGACCTTCTCGAGTGCAAAGCCGGGAGATCTTCTTAACATCTTCCGCTATTTTCTTTTGGTAGAGCATGACGATTTCCCGAACGGTTTTCCGGAAAGACTCCTCCTGCCCCTCCATGTACGCCCGCAGAAAGCGCATTCGATCTGTCTGGCTCAACCGAGGAATCCGGTTCATCTTGGCCAGACTCCGATTGCGATCCCCTACGGAAAGAGATCGGGACCACGTCATTCTTTCAAAATCGATTAGTTTGAGTTCCGGCTCTTTCGGATCGACCGAAGCGAGAATATTGGTGGGATTAAAATCATGTTGCCAGATACCTGCGTCATGGAGCCGTCGAGCAAATCGGCCATACCGGAGAATCCGCTCCCGGATTTCTTGCGGAGAGCGTTCCGGATCCAGAAGAATAGTCTGAAGATCGACCCACCCTTCCATTTTTTCCATGAGAAGAATCGCTTCTTCAGAACGAGAGCCTCTCGCAATCAAGGGAACCGAAGGGATCCCTGCTGAAACGAGTTTCTGGCTCATGGAAAACTCATGGTCCGCCTTCGCTCCTGAAGAGAGGGTTCGAAACGCCCCCTCTTTCCGGTACACTTTCGCCAGATAGGTCTTCCCTCCCGCATCGACCTCGATCAACCTCTTCTTGGGCCGATCCTTGATCACTCGACCCGAGGCAAATTGCCCCTTTATTTCTTCCATCGGCCAGGTCTCGAATCCAGAGGCCATCTCCCAACGGATCGGTTCGTTCTCTTTCTTCATAAGATACCGGATTCTCTTCGGAGAATGACTTCGAGTCAACAGCAGAAAATAGTTGGAGTCCTCGATCCCAATTGTGTAGGAAATACTCATGGCATACGCTCCAAATTCGGAGTTCCGTTTTGGGTACAAACTTACCCTCGTACTCCTGATCGCCTGCATCTCAGGATTCCTCTGGGCCATGGCCGAACGAGAACCCTGGGATCAAAAAAAGAATGCGCCTCTCATCACAAAGAAGAAGCGCAACGAAATCACCCCCCCCACCTTGCCAACCAAAAAAGAACCGATTCTCCTTCCCCCGGAATCAATCCCAGAGACCACAAATGAACCGGACAAAATAGAGGAACCAAAACAGGCCCCCTCTGTAATTATGGAGGCCCAACTAGACGCCCTCTTCCAAAAGGTCCGGAGAAGGCTTACCCATGCAGAGTTTGATGGTGCAGCAGAAGAACTCAACAAAGTTCAAGAGATCCAGGTCGAAGATAAAACTCGGCGGACCGCTCTTCGGGGGTGGAAAGCCCGCGTCGGAATTTATCAAGCCCTCGTAAAGGAAACCAAACTGGGACGAACCATATCGATGCCTGAAATGACCCGGATCAACCTGAAAAATGGAGGGAAAATAATCGCTCGAACTATTTCTTCGGAAGAGACGTTCTTTTCCATTGAAGATATTAGTGGAATACGTTCCCGCATTGAAAAAGCGAACATAAATCGCATCAACAAACTGGATCCCTCTACCGCATTCTGGGAAGTCTGGGAAAAATTTCAATCCAAGTGCCGGATATGGGGAATCAACGCGAAAGAAGAGAAGAAAGGAAGTCGCTTTGTCTTCCTTTTTGACGTAAAAAATGAAAGCTCCACCACGGGAGAGAAATTCTTCCAACTGGCGGACTTCTGTATTTCAAATGGGGCAAACCGTCTTATCACCACGCTTTTTGATGAAGCGCTCAAACGGGACCGCAACTTACTCAAAACCGTTCATGATAAAAAAGGAGACCGGCTCGTCTCTCTCCTTTTTTATTTCCTTTCCATTCCCGCCCCTTCCGATGCCGAATATCTTCTTCAAAAAGTGTTGCGACCTCGATATTCCGATACAACGGCTTTCCAGGAAAGGATTCAGAAGGACTCAGAAGCGATGGAACTCCTCACAAAAGTCCTGAAGAAAACCATTACGATAGAGGAATCCCCCGAAACCCCTTCCGAGGATCCTCCCGTCTCAAAACCGCCCCCGCCCAGGGAAACCCTACCGGAAACAACCCCGGAGAATATTCAGAAGGCCGTTCACCAGGGGGACCAATTTTATAAAAAAGGAATGGAACATCTTCTCAAATCAGATCCTTCCCAAAATCCAGGAAATTGGGGAGAAGAAAACAAACTCGCTCTTGAACTCTTCCGGAAAGCAGCGGGAGAGTATGGTACCGCGCAAGAAGCCTACCCTGAGAATGCAACCATTCCGCAACCCCTTCTCGATCGGTTCCGAGATACCCAGATCCGTATGTCCCTTTGTCGGAAAAGAGGGGTATCGAATCGCTAAGGAAACAAGGTTGCGATTTATATCTCACACGTTTATGATCTTCCCTACAGGAATTGGGGCAATCAAATGTCCACAGATAAAACCGGAAAACAGACAAAAACAGATCTCGCTCTTTTGCAGGAACGCATCAGTTACCTGGAATTGTTAAAATCGTTCCATGATGAGATCGTAAAAATTGTCCGTATTTACACCTCTAATGAAGCGTTTACCTCGGAACGATGCCTCCAAGAGATTGTAAATTTCATCCACCGAAAGCTTCAACTCTCCCTTGTTTCCATATTTCTCCTTGATGATATTTCCCGGGAACTTGTTCTTTACGTTGCCGCAGGGGAACAGAAGATCACCGGACAGGTAAAAACATTCCGAATCCCCGTAGGAGAGGGAATCACAGGAGAATGCGCCCGATCGGGAGAGTCCGTCTGGACCAATGAGGTTTCAAAAGAGAACTGTTTCATAGAATATCCAAAAGGGAAGTTCCCCTCGAAGATGTGTATTCCGATCAAAAGCAAACACCGTATTGTAGGGGTTCTCGACCTCGAAGATACGGACCGAAAACGACTCGGGGAAGACCTTCGGCCCCTGATGGAAGACCTCGCCCTCAATATCGGATTCGTCCTTGAGAACAAGAGGCTCTACGATGACCTCAAGGACTACTCCGAACAACTGGAACGAAAAGTGGAGGAAAAAGTCCAGGCACTTCGAAAAAGTGAAAATCGATACCGGTCCATCGTGGAAAATGCTGCCGATGCGATCATTACAACGGATCTCAACGGACACCTTAGTTGGGCCAACAGGGGATTCTGCGAACTCGTCGACATGGAGGAAAATGAGTGGGAAGATATGAATATTTCCCGCATTGTAAAGAAGGGAAACCTCCATCGCATTTTCTCTTCTTTACGCAAAGTCGCCAATGGCGAAGAGGTAAAACCGTTCCCCCTCCATATCCTGACTCAATCGGGAGACGAGCGTATTGTTGAAATTGCCTGTACTGGAATACGGGAAAATGACCGCATTTCGGGAATGGAAGCGACCCTGCGAGATGTAACCGAAAAGATGGTCGTCGATAAACTGCGGAAAAACTATCTTCAGAAACTCGAAGAAGAAGTCATCCATCGAACAGCGGAGATCAAGGATACGCAGAGAGCCTCCATCCTGGCCATTGCGAACCTGGCGGAATCGATCGATGACGATACCGGGGGGCATATCCAACGAATCCAATACTACTCAAAGGCCCTTGCCGACCAACTCCGGAAAGATTCTCCGTACCAGGATCAGTTGACAGAAGAGTACGCGGAATTGATCTACGATCTCTCGCCCCTGCATGATCTGGGCAAAGTGGGCATTCGTGATTACATTCTTCAGAAACCGGACAAACTGACAGCGGAAGAGTTTGAAAAAATGAAGGACCATACCGAGATCGGTGCCCATGCCCTCCGAATGGCAGGGGCGATGATCCACCGGGAAAGTATATTTTCAATTGGAGAAATGATTGCACGTTTCCACCACGAAAAATGGGATGGATCCGGCTATCCAGCGGTACAGGTCGGGGATGAGAAACGACCGTTACGGGGAGAAGAAATCCCTCTCTGTGCCCGTATTGTTGCCACGGCGGATGTGTATGACGCCCTTACATCGAAGCGACCTTACAAGATGCCCTTCCCACACGAAACAGCGAAAGAAATGATCGTGAAAGATTCCGGAAAGCATTTTGACCCCACCATTGTCAAAGCCTTCCTGGAATGCGAAGAACAATTTATCGAAATTCGAAAACAGTTTCCGGATACAAAAATGCCCGAAGGGAAACCTTTTGAATTGCCGGCACGGGACCGTTAGATGAAGCGAAAATCTCCCCCGAAAAGAAAACGTCCCCGGCAAATCGAAGGGGATCTCATCGGAACCGAAATGAAGTTCGCCATCGTGGTCAGCCGATTTAACGAATATATTACCGACAAACTTCTGGAGGGATGCGAAAATACGCTCCTTCGAAGTGGCGTGGGCAAGGGATCCATCGAAGTCTTCTGGGTGCCGGGTGCATTTGAACTTCCTACCGTGGCGAAGCGGATTGCCACCCGGGGAGAAGTGGATGCGATTATCTGCCTTGGATGTGTCATTCGGGGGTCTACGACCCACTTTGATCATGTCTGTAAAGAAACGGCAAAGGGAATCTCTGAGGTGGGACGAAGAACCGGACTTCCTACCATTTTCGGCGTCCTTACCTGCGATACGATTGAACAGGCCATTGAACGAGCCGGAACGAAGATGGGGAATGCCGGGAGAAGTGCCGCCCTTTCTGGACTGGAAATGGCGTCTCTGGTCAGGAAAATAGGATGAGAAAACGTAGTCAGGCCAGAGAAATAGCCCTTCAAACCTTGTACGAACTGGACGTACGGGGAGAGGAAGCGATCCATGAGATTGAAGCCATTATCGCAGAGATCATCAAGGATCCAGAAATCCGAGAGTTCAGCAAAGACCTCGTCGTGGGGACCTGGGAACACCGTGCCGAAGTAGACAAACATATCGAAGAAGTTGCCCGAAACTGGGAAATTTCACGAATGGCGGTCGTTGATCGAAATGTACTCCGTCTCGCTACCTACGAATTGATTTTCCGGGACGACATCCCCCCCCTTGTTTCCATCAACGAAGCGATCGAAATCGTAAAAAAATTCTCCACACGGAATTCCGGAGCTTTTGTAAACGGGATCCTCGACAATATTCGGCTTCGATGGGCGCCGCCATCAAAACAGAAAAAGTAATCTACTCTTCTTCAAAACAGACCTGATCCCGACCCAACTCTTTTGCCCGGTACATCGCCCGATCGGCCTTGGCAACAAGATTTTCACGTCGACCGACAGAACTCGGAATAAACCCGGCCACCCCGGAGCTTGCGGTAATGGGCACGAGTGTTCCTTCATTATCAAACTTCCAACTCCGGATCTGTTCGAGCGCCCGTTCAGCAATCATCACCGCCCCTTCCAGTTCTGTTGCTGGAAGAAGAATCAGAAACTCCTCCCCCCCATACCGGGCCACCGTGTCACACGCACGGGTACTCTTTTTGAGAATTTCCGCCACCTCCCGAAGAACCTGGTCCCCAAAGAGATGACCATAAACATCATTGACCTTCTTGAAATGATCGAGGTCAACCATAATGACCGAGACGGGAATCCGCTTGCGAATAGAGAGGTTTAGTTCCTCTTCAATCCGTTCCTGTAGATATCGGTGATTGTGCAGGCCGGTAAGATAGTCCGTTGTCGAAAGATGCTGGAGAATCACATTCTGTTGGCGACTTTCCTCGAGTCGCTTTTCCAATTCCACCTGAAGACGCTGATTTTCCAACTTCAACCGGTGCTGTTCGAGATTCTTCTCAATCACAACCGGGATCGCGCGAAGATAGTCCCCCGCCTTACAGATATAATCATAGGCACCCAACTGAATCGCCTGAACCGCAAGTTGATAATTATCCTCACTGGTCACCATGATGACCGGAATATCAGACCGGGTAACGATCTCACAAAGGAGGTCCGTGCCGGAAGAGTCAGGAAGATTCTGATCCAGAAGGATAATATCAAAATGGGAAAGGTCCTGAGACAGGCAAACCGCTCCATCGATCGCATGGGACACAAGCGCCTTCCGCTCAAGAAGAATATCCTTCAAGAGTTCTGCATGATCGGGATCATCTTCCACGATCAAAACACGACGGCGGCTCAGTGTCCGAACTTCCGTTTCGGACGGATCATCCGCCTGGTCAGTCTCCATTTATTCAGGCCTCGTAGGGGCGACGATGAACATCGCTCCAATAATGAGTCACATCTTTCACCGTTCGTATAAACTGGTCCGGATCGGATGGCTTCACCGTATAAGAATTCGCCCCACTTTCCGCTGCCATCCTCTTTTCCCGGTCATCATCAAGGTTGGTCATGATCACGACAGGAATGGCGGAATAATGATCCTGGGAACGAATCTTTCGAAGCGTGTTCATCCCTCCCATTCCGGGCATTTCAAGATCCATGTAGATCAACTCCGGAACCGGTGCCTCTGAAAATTTCCCGTGGTGGGACAGGAAATCAAGGGCCTCCTCACCGGTCTCCACCTCGTAGATATCTGGATCCAGATGAGACTCTTCAATCGCATCGCGTATCATGAAGCGAGTATCTTCGTCATCATCCACGAGAAGAATTTTTGTTTTCTTCGCTTCCATCACCTAAATCCTCCTGACAGGAACTCTTCCGCAGAGTGAAATGGAAGATTGTTCCCTTTCCCAGTTCCGACTCTACCTCAATACGACCCCCGTAGGTCTCGACAATCTGTTTGACCAGACTAAGACCGACACCCCGTCCCGGGTTATTCTGAGTTTCCGGGGACTTTCCCCTTCGAAACACATGAAACAGTATACGCTGATCTTCCAGCGAAATCCCAGGACCATTATCTTCGACCGAAAATCGGTAAAAACGGGCATCCTCCCGGAAATGAACCCGTATTTCCGGCAGTTCCCGAGCCCCGACATATTTGATCGCATTATCAAACAGATTGTGAAAAATCTGCTTCATCCGCGATTTTTCAACGAAAATTCGGGGAAGCTTTTCGGGATGAATCAACCGAAAACCTTTCTCTTCCACCTGGAATTCAAAGAGCCCCCAGATCTCTTCAATGAGATCAGAGATTTTCACCCATGTAAAGGGTAACCGTCTCGATTTAATTCGCGAAAGTTCCAGAAGGTCTCCAATAAGATCGGTCAGTTTCCCCACATTCCTCTGAATCCGGGAAAGACGATCCTTCACCCCCTCCTCAAGTTGATCCGGAAATTTCCGAAGGATCATGCCACACATACCCGAAATATTGACCAGCGGACCATTCAGATCGTGGCTTACGGCACGCAAGAAGTCCTCTTTCACGGCAATCGCCATCTCAAGGTCGCGGTTCGACTCCTTCAGTTCTTCCGTACGGTCCGCCACCTTCTGTTCCAGCTTCTCACTCCACATCCGTAATTCCTTGTTCGCCTCGACAATTTCTTCACGAGAGGTGGACAAGTTCTCGGTCATCTTGTCAAAAGAGCGGGCGAGACTGGCGATTTCCCCTTTCCCACGCAACCCAATCCGCTGCGAAAGATCTCCGGCCGAAATAAGATCAGCCGCATCGGTCATCGCTCGAACAGGCCGGAGAATGAGTTCGATCACAAATGCGAGAAGAAGAAGCGCCGCAACCAGAACAATCGCCCCGATGGCCAAACTCCGTAGAATCATTCCATCGATCGCCTGGTTTGTGCGGGCCATGGATAATCCAAGATGCAGTGTTCCCAATTTTTTCAACCGTTCCACGGAAGGAGCGAGGGGATCCGACTCATCAATGACTTCCGTCATGTCGATCAAAGCCGCACTCAATTGAAAAACCTTGCTCCCCTGTACCACCAACTTTTCAGGCTCTACCCGACGATTATCTCGAGATTTCGGGAAGGCGGGAATCCCCGCCGCAAAAGCTCGCGAGGCCTCCCACGCAGCGCCTTCAGAACCAGAAGGACCAATCCGGCCGCCAAAGACAATCGGTTCATCATTCATGTCGAGCACAAGAACATAACTCACATCAGGTTCTTCGAGCAGGAGGGGAATTCGTTGCCGGATTCTCGCCTTGTCCCCCAATTGCAGATCGACTCCACCACTACGGGCCGCACTCGCAAAGAGAGCCTGCCCCCGTTTGAGCAGTTCGCTCCTCATCGTTTCACTCTGTCTGCGGACAGATTGGAGAGTAAATCCTCCGGTAAGGAGGACAACGATAAAGGTAACCCCCAGACTCATCTTGGTGCGCAAACTCATGGAGACAGACCTATTCCACCATTTCCCATTTTGTCGATTTGGGGAGAGATACACGAAGCTCACGGGCAATTCGGGCGTTAAATTTTCTTTCAAACGCGAGATTTTTCGCATCCAGGATCACGGGATCATTCTGCCCCCCGGCCTTTTGTAACCCCTTCGCCACTTTCGCCGCTTCCCGGCCGGATCGGGCCCCATCCAAATCCAGAGTAGCAAGAGCCCCCCTTTTCAGATCAGAAGCATGGGTACTGATCACCGGGATTTGGTGCTGAGCCGTTGCAATTTCAAGAAGGCGGTTCCGGACATCCCATTGGGATCCAAACTTGTCTCTTTTAAGAACCAGAAAAGAGTCGACCTTTTCCACGAGTGCCCCAATCGTTGGGGCGGCCTGATCTTTCGCCGAAATCTTTCTCGCGTGAACTTCAATGCCCAACTTCTTTGCCTGCTTCTCCAGATCCCGGATAAGGTCTCTGCTGTAGTGGGAATAAATGATCCCGACCCGCCGCTTTCCTGGCAGAAGTTCATGAAAAGCACGCAACGCTTCAAGGGCACAATTTTGATCGCCCCAGAAAACCCCATTGATATTCCGATAGGCATTCGCTTTATGCTTCTGTGAAATCACCTCCGAAAGGTAGTCGGGAATTCCGGCATAAATAACAGGAGCCGACTTTACATCCTTCAGAAGGAAAAATGCTTTCTGGCCGACGGCAAAGAAGAGTTGCGGGGACAATTTCCTGGCCTCTTCAAGAAATTCTACCGTACGGGAGCTTCCAAGATCTTCATCGGCAAGGGAAAATGTGTGAAAAGCGACCCCTTCCCCCATTGCCAACCGAAAAGCGCTTGAGGTCTCTTTATATTCCTCTTCGTTTTCGGAGAGGAAGATGACAATCGGTCTTTCCTGTTGAGCCAAAGCGGGAACCGACAGCCCCAGGAGGATCGCAAGCGTTAGTAGAGTTCGATGTACCATGCCCCCCCTACCGAACCTGGAATCCAACGTAGAAGGCGCGACCGAATTCCTCGCCATCAAAATGTTCCTGGTGATCCTCATCATTAATGTTCACGACAGAGGCCCAGACTTCCCCCCTTCCTTCCCAAAAACTCCAGGCAATGCGCGCATTCAACATAACTCGGCTATCGAACTCATGTGTTTCGGCCGGAAAAAGTTTGGTAAGTTCTATTTCACCAAAATAATTAACCCAAAGATCGGCATAAAGCCCATCGGAAGGGAAACTGGCGCGAAGCCCAAGATTTCCCTTCGTCTCCGGCGCCTGGGGAAGAGGCTCCCCCGTAGCCCGATCCTCACTCCGTTGAATGGATACATTGCCCCAGAAGGAGATATTGTCGGAAATCAACACGTCCGTCGAAAACTCCGCCCCGTATACTTCAGCATCCACTACGTTGAGGAACTGCTGCGGCGTCGGGGAAAGTGACGAGACAAGCTGAAGTTCAATTATGTCATCAAGCCGGTTAAAGAAGAGATCGAGACCGACCTTCATCCAATCTGCGAAAAGCCCAGAATAGCCGGCTTCAACCGAGAGAATCCGTTCCGCTTCCAGATCGGGAGAAGGGTCAAATTTCACTCCAAATTCGCTCGCGATATCCACGAACGACTCGATAAAACTTGGATCCCGGAAGCCACGCTTTACCGATACCCGAAGACTATGATCATCATCGTATAAATAAAGAAGGGCCGCCTGGGGACTCCAGTTCACCCCTGATTCGGGGTGGTGATCGACTCGAAGCCCGTAGGTTAGATAGAGATCCTCAGAAAGCCCCCACTCATCCTGAATATATCCAGCGGGGCGAACCTGAGTTTCCATACCATCTGTCAGATCATCCGAACCGGCACGGGTATAAATCACCCCTGCCCCAAAGATCGTCGTATGCGTTCCCGAAAACTCCCAATCGGTTGTGTAGTGAACATCAAGATTCCCGGTGAGGTTTTCACCACGGCTGTTGGCAGGAACGAGTGGAAGCACCAGGTTATACACATCTCCGTCAAAATAGTCGGCGATCAGTTGGATATTGAGGCCATTAACCCAATAGTTAAACTTCCCATAACTTCGTTCGATTTCCGCATAGAGGTTCCCGGTTCGAACGGTGCTGTAATTACCACTCTGATAACCCGCTTCCAGCTCCCATCCATGCTCTTCCTCGTAATCTCTTCGATAAAGAAGATTTCCGAATCCCATCTCCTTGCTTCGTTCCCCGGAATATTCTGGAGTAGCAATATCCGAAAGAGGATCAACATCATTCCATCCTGCCGTCGCTCGCAGCCCCCACCCTTCCCCGGCCCACGCCCCTTGTACGGAAGAGATGACCGTATCGTAACTGCCGAGGGTTGTGGATACCCGGTGGGAAGAAGTTTCCCCTTCTGCAATCGTATCGGAAGGTCTCTTCGTAATCACATTAACCACCCCGTGAAGAGCATTGGGGCCATAGAGGAAAGATCCGGGTCCCCGGATAATCTCAACCCGGTCAATATCTTCGAGAGCAACCGGGAGGTTATCCCAGTTGTTCTCTCCCGTTATGTCGAGATAAGTCTGTCGGCCATCGACCAGGAGAAGAACCCCAGAACTCGTTCCGGAAGGACCGTTAAAGCCGCGAAAGGCGACGTTCGATTCTGTGGAGAAGGTCCGCATCACTTCAGCGCCCGGAATCGTGCGCATCGCATCGGAGAGAGTCGGCCAACCGAGACGCATGACCTGATCCCCTCTTAATACGGTCACCGCGCCCGGAGCACGACGAATCGTCCGCTTGGTACGCGTAGGGGTAACCACCTCAGGGACTTTCTCGAAAATCACCCGCTCATCGAAATACATATCATCAAGGGGATCCGATTCCTGATTGGCCTCCTCCTGTGGTGAGGAAGATGTTTCTTCCGTAGATTTTTCCTTCTCGGAAGGTTCCTGGGAGGCCCATGCACTCCCCCCCACCACGAAACAAACAGACCACATGATCCAAAGCCGAATGTGAAATCGAGACATTGATCTTTCTTCCCCAAAAGCGACCTGAGGCCAATCCGTACCCTACCCCCTTCGATTCCTCCGGTCAAAGAAATGACCCCCTCTGCAAACTATTGACGGAGAGGAGATGTTCAGTAGACTGTCGGCCATATGGGAATCGTAAAAGGATTTGTCGACAAGTTCCGAAAGGGCCTTCGGAAGACCTCCTCGGTCATTTTCGCCCCGATTCGGAAAATCGCCGAGGTTTTCCGCAATATCAGCGAAGACGATCTCGATGAAATCGAAGAAGCTCTCTTCACCGCCGATGTAGGGGTCGAAGCGACCGGGAAGATCATCGACCACATGCGGGACGCGTATAAGAAAGGCGAAATCAAGACAACAGATCAGATCATTCCATTCCTAAAAGACGACCTGAAAAAGAGATTGGTCGAACATGGAAATGAAATTTGTTGGGCCGAGACCGCCCCGACCGTAATCCTCGTCTGCGGCGTCAATGGGACGGGAAAGACAACCTCGATCGCAAAGCTGGCACACCAATTCAAGAACGAAGGGAAGAAAGTTCTTCTTTGTGCCAGCGATACTTTTCGTGCCGCCGCGGTCGAGCAACTCGACATCTGGGCGAACCGGCTTGGCGTCGATATCGTGAAACACCAAATGGGTGCGGACCCCGCCGCGGTCGTTTATGACGCAGCCGATGCGGCCCTTGCGAGAAAGTCAGACATTCTGATTATCGACACCGCCGGCCGACTCCAGACGAAAGAAAATCTGATGGCCGAATTGAGCAAGATCGGAAGGGTCGCTTCCAAAAAGATTCCAGGCGCCCCCCACGAGGTACTCCTCGTCCTGGACGCAACCACAGGACAAAATGCGGTCTCCCAGGCACACCATTTCGGAGAGGCCACAAACGTCACCGGGCTCTTCCTCAGCAAACTTGATGGGACCGCCAAGGGGGGAATCGTCGTAGCAATCAAAGAGAAACTTCAGATCCCTGTCAAGTTCATGGGGCTCGGCGAGAATTGTGACGATATCGCCCCCTTCCGTGCAGAAGAGTTTGTAGAAGCTCTTTTCTCTTAGGCGATGGGAGACCTGGAGGAATATTACCGAACCCTCCTCGATCGCTTTGGACTTCAGAATTGGTGGCCTGCGGAATCCCCCTTCGAGATGATGATCGGCGCGATTCTGACACAGAACACCGCCTGGACCGGGGTGGAAAAAGCGATCACCAATCTCAAAGAGAATGATCTCCTCAACCCGGAATCTATTTCTACCGTAGACCCCGAGAGGTTGGCCGGACTCATTCGCCCCGCGGGCTATTTCAACCAGAAAAGAAAACGAATCCAATCCTTTACGCGCTGGTTTCTGGAAAGATTCGAGGGGAAGATGGAACGGATGAAGGAAGTTCCTTTTTTAGAAATGAGGGAAGAACTCCTCGCACAAAAAGGGATCGGGCCGGAAACAGCAGACTCGATCCTTCTCTATGCCCTTCGCCACCCGACATTCGTTATCGACACCTATACCTATCGGATACTCCATCGTCACGGGTTCGTCGGGGAGGAAAGTTCCTACGAAGAAATGAAAACAGTGATGGAGGAACAACTTCCAAAAGAGGAGGCTCTTTTCAATGACTTTCATGCGCAGATCGTCCGCGTAGGAAAAGAGTACTGCCGAAAAAAACCGAACTGCAAAGAATGTCCCTTGAAGAACGATCTACCCTGAGGCGACCGATATAAAAAAAGCCCGCTCAAGAAAAGAGAGGGCTTTATTTTTTTTCAAATCGAAAGGCTTACGCCTGCTCGGGTGTGGACTCAACGACCTTTTCAGCAATCGCTTCCTCGGCAGGAGCTTCGATCGTCTGAGGAGCCGCTTCTGGAGTTTCTTCTGCAAGAATCTCCTCTGCAGGAGCTTCCTCTGCAGGAATCTCCTCTGCAGGAGCTTCCTCTGCAGGAATCTCCTCTGCAGGAGCTTCGATCGTCTGAGGAGCCGCTTCTGGAGCGATCTCAGCAGCCGGTGCCTGCTCACTACGAGTTACGTTGATTGCCTTGAATCCTTTATCGTCCTGATTCAGCTCGTAGTCCACCGGCTCGCCAGGAGCGAGGGTACGAAAACCTTCCATCTTGATCGCAGTGTGATGAACAAAGATATCTTCATTCACATCATCCTGCTTGATGAATCCGAACCCTTTTTGATCGTTGAACCACTTTACTGTTCCGGTTGCCATCCAGATAACCTCCTAAACAACCCTCTTGCGAGGTAAATTCGAGCTGGGATGCTATCACTTTACCCATAACTGTCAAGAGCTTTTTCGGCGAGATTGGGGCTATAACTTGGATGCAAAATCGTGAAATGAAGAAAAGAGGTGAAAAGAGGTGCTCCCGTCCCTGAATTAAAAATTTTCGATCCGGGACGAGAGCGATGGTGAGGTTCGCCTACATGATATCTTCGTCTGATTCGAGAGCCTCTTTGAACTTGTCGAGGTTCTCGATCACCAGGCCACAGCCACGAACAACACAGGTAAGCGCATCCTCAGCTTTCTGTACGGGAATATCAATCTCCTTGTTCACGGCTTCCGTCATGCCACGAATGAGAGAGTTTCCACCACACATCGTGATTCCACGATCGACCAGATCTGCGGCCAGTTCCGGAGGGGTCTGCTCCAGGCATTCGCGTATGGCCCGAATAATTTCTTCCAGAGGTCCGCTCAGAGCTTCCCGGATCTCTTCGCTTGTAATGGTCACTCGACGAGGCATCGCTGCCATCACATCCCGCCCATTCACCTCCATCGTCATTTCTTCTTCCATCGGATAGAGCGAGCCAATCTGGATTTTAACACGCTCTGCGGTCTGTTCCCCGATCTGGAGATTATAGGCACGGCGTAGATGCTGAATAATGGCTTCATCCATCTCATCGCCCGCCACGCGGATCGACTTCTTGGCGACCACTCCCCCGAGGGAAAGAACGGCCACTTCCGTTGTTCCACCACCGATGTCGACAATCATGTTCCCAACCGGATCGAGCATGGGGAGTCCTGCACCAATTCCGGCGGCCATCGGCTCTTCGACCACGAAAACCTGTCGAGCTCCAGCCCGTTCGGCAGAATTGATAACCGCCCGCTTCTCTACCGTCGTGATCCCACTCGGAACAGCAATCACGATTCGAGGCATGATTCCGACTTTGCGATTATGCACCTTTTGAATAAAGTACCCAATCAGCGCCTCGCAGATGTCGAAGTCGGCAATCACCCCATTTCGCATCGGACGAATGGCGGTAATGTTTCCGGGAGTCTTTCCGATCATTTCCTTTGCGGTATTCCCAACCGCTTTTCCGTTCAAGAGAACCTTGTTGGTCCCTCGACGAACGGCCACCACGGAGGGTTCGGAAAGAACGATCCCCTCCCCTTTGACATAGACGAGCGTGTTACACGTCCCCAGGTCAATCCCCATATCCTTAGAAAAAGCACCACACGCACGTTTTACCAGTCCAAGCATCTTGTCCCCCTCTCCCTCCGGACAGAAACTGACCGCGAGGTTTTTTTGATTATGATGATGGAGTGAACTATCCCCTTCACCCTTGTTCCTCTCTCCTAAGGGCCCCCTCTCCATTGGGACCCAACAATGTAAATTATAACTTACGTGGAAGAGAAAGCAATGAAATAATTCACACAAAAGGAAAGGAATTCAAGCCGAGAATAAAGGGAGGAACGGATTACTTCTTCTCGAGAACCCAGAACTGCACGTCATAATTTTCGAACAGTTCGTTCCCCGCAACGATACTTCCCGTAAAAAAAGCGAGGAAAGCAAGGATCAGAAGAGCCGTATAGATATTCGATTTCGGCTTGGACGAACCTTCGGGAATAAATTCCGCACCCGAAGCGTATTGTTCGCCCGTTTCTGAGGCGAACTCGTCTTCATCCAGGAATTCTTCGTCAGACATTCATTCGCCTCCGTTTAGTTCCCGCTGGAGAACTTGACACCACTCATCAGGACCTGATTCGATACGTTATCGGCTACCTGTGGATTGTCTCTTTTTGCTTCAATGCGCCCCGCGGCCCATTTGCGATCGATCTTTTCGATCACGATCTTCGCAACAAAGGTGCTTCCCCGGTATACCGTAAACTCATCTCCGACCATGACCCCATCGTCTTTTCCAAGATCAATAACGACGAGTCCGATCTCACTGGAGACGGCCTGGACACGACCTTCCAGTTTCTTACGAGGTCCGATCGTGGTTCGTACTCCCGATTGTTCCAGATGAGCGATCTGCTCTTCCAGTCGCTTCTTTTCCCGAGCCACTTCGACATGTTTTGATTCAAGTTCCGCAAGATCGCGAGAGAGTCTTTCCGCTTCCTGCCTTGCGTACTGCAATTCCTGCATCGCAACCGAAGACTGATTCTGAAGAACGAGCATCTTCTTTCGATACTGTTCCACCTTGGTCATCATATCCTGGTACTGTGCCAGCTGAACTTCCAACTGCCGAACAAAGACCTGAAGATTGGCTTCGTACTTGGTCAGAAGAGAGTTCGTCCTGTCGAGTTCGCGCTGGGCATCAGAGAGACGAACCGACCGGCCGGCCAATTCCGTTTCCTTCTGCGCAAGCTTCTCTCGGAATGTATCCAGGTTTGCAGAGACGTTGTCGATCTCGACTTTCATCACGGCAATCTCGGCATTCTTTTCCTGTTGCGTCTGGTAGTGATAGTTCACCTCTTTGATGAACTTATCCTTCCAGTCCACTTTCTGCGCAAACAATGTCGCAGTGATCCCCAGGAAGAAGACCGATGCCAGAAAAACAAGAACGACGAATACTTTCGAAAGGGTGCTCATTTATCCCCTCCGGGAAATATGAATAAAGATTAGCGCGTCAATATAGACGTCGCCGAATTCCCTGTCAACCTCTTGCGGAAGAACATCCAAACAAGAGATAAAAGAACAAACAGCCATGACAACCAAGGAAGAAGGTCCCCCACGATCCGGTAAAGCGACCCGGTCGAACTTATGCGTACCCGGGAAGCCAAGGTCCCTTCCACTTCTTTTCCTTCAATCATGTCCGTGACCTTCCCATGAGGATCCACAAAAGCGGAAATCCCCGTGTTCGTCCCACGAACAATACCAACCCGACTCTCGATCGCGCGGAACCGGGCCATCACGAGCATCTGGTCCAATTCTGAACTATCTTTGAACCACCCCTCGTTCGATATATTGACGATGAATTCCCCCCCTTTCCTTGCAATTTTACGCGTTATTTCAGGGAAAACCGTCTCGAAGCAAATCATGGTTCCTGCCGGGGTTCCCGCCACGTTAAAAAGGGGATAATCCTCCCCCGCTTTGAAGTCGAGAAGCCGTTTCGCCCCTGTATATTTTTCCGTGAAATAATCGACAAAAGGGAACTCTGGAATATTTTCGGAAAAAATAACCAGGTGGACCTTGTTAAATCGATAGGTAAACCCTTTTCCAGGCTCAACCAAAATGGCGGAATTGGTCGACTCCGTATTTGCGAAACTCGCTTCCTTCCGCTCAATGACCTCGGACCCGAAGAGAATCGGAACATCCACGATTTCCGAAAACTCCCTCATGGTATAAAGCCGACTACCCTCATTATAGGTGTCCTCAAAAAGGTCATAAACAAGTCCCTGGTAAATAACCGATTCCGGCCAGACAACCAGGTCAAGTTCGGGATCCTTTCCAACCAGGCGGGTCGTCATCTCGCGATGCTTTTTGTAAATCTCTCTTGCCTGGAAGGGAACCTCGGAGAGAAGTTTTAAATCCTGTTTAATATTTGGCTGGATGACACCAATACGTGGCCCCTCCTCGAGCGATTCCGAGAGTCGGACCTTTCCATATATTCCTGACGCTGTCACAAGGAAAGCAAGGACGCCCACCGCCGTCCGGAATCCCCGATCGCGCATGAGCACCTTCTTTTCCAAATGAAGAAGCACTCCCTGAGCAACAACGACATTAAAATAAAGGATCATCCCGCTTACCAACCAGGGACCGAGAAGGTCCGCACATTGAATGAAGGGATCGAGAAAGTGTTGCGTATAGGCAAGAAGGAACCAGGGAAGACCGGAAAAGAGATGGGCACTCAAATATTCCAACGCAATCCAGATAAGAGGGGCCACCAGAGCAAGAGGCATCCTTTTCGAAAGAGTGCGAACCAGGAGAGAAAAAATCGCGAAATAAATTCCCATATAGATCGCCAGGCCATAGGGACCAATAGGGGCGGAAAGACGAAGCCACTGAAAAGCGAGCGCATTAAAAACCCAACCGGCCAACCACGTTATCAGAAAAAGTCGCCACCCCTTTTTCTCACGGCAGGCATAGACCACCAAAGGAACCAGAGCGACCCAGGCAAACAACCCCATGTCGAGCGGAAAAAAGGACGCCCACAAAAGCAGGCTGCTGAGAAAGGGCATCAGATGAAAGAGAATTCTTTTCATAGGAAAAACAGGATCTCGACCTTCTCCCCTTCCTTGTAACTTTTCCCAACGGGAACAACAAGAAGACAGTTCGCCTTGGCGAGACCGAACAGATCCCCAGAGCCATTCCAGGGAACCGGATGTACAAACGCCCCCTCCACCCAGGCAGGAAGATACCGATCGCGATTCCCCTTCGCGGAGACCGCTCCCTTCAAGAGAGAGGGTCGTCTCGGATCCCCAAGGGTTCCCCCCATCATCCACCTGAGAAAAGGACGAAGAAAAACCTCAAATGTGACAAAACTGGATACGGGGTTCCCCGGAAGTCCGAAGATACGAGTGGCTTCCCGTGTCCCAAAGAAAAGTGGTTTTCCCGGTTTAATGGAAACTTTGTGGAACTGGTGCGTCACCCCCTCCTGCTCCAAACAAGGAATGACAAGGTCCCAGTCTCCCGCCGAAACGCCTCCGGTAATGATCAACACATCATGTGCAAGGCCCTTCCGGATCAAGTCCCGTAGATCCGCCTCCTCGTCCCGGGCGATTCCGAGATAAGTAGGTTCCAAACGGAGACTCTCGCATTGAGCACGAAGCGAAGGGCCGTTCGCATTCCGGATGGTGGCTCCGGAACAGGCCTCCCCCGGTTCTACAATTTCGTTTCCTGTCACCAGAATGGCAACAGAAGGTCGCCGGTACACAGCGAGAGACGACTTCCCTATCGTCGCCAGCATCCCGACATGAACCGAAGAAATAAATTCGCCCGAAGAAAGAACCTTCTCTCCTTCCTGCAAATCCTCCCCTTGCACCGCGACATTCTGCCCCGCTTCCACTTTTTCCAGGAAATCGACTCGATCGCCAATCCTCCTGGTCTTCTCCACCATCTGCACCGCATCGGCCCCGGAAGGAACAGGAGCGCCCGTCATAATCTTACTGCACTCCCCCGGACCCAAAACCTTCTGGGGAGATTTTCCCGCTGGGATCTCCTCGACAACCACATACCCAGAGGCATCCGCAGACCGAACCGCATACCCATCCATCATAGACCGATGAAACGGGGGTAAATCAATATCACTAAAAACATCTTCCGCCAACACACGAAGATGCGCATGTTCAAGGGAGATGTTTTCTATGGAAGGATTCGGGACCTGTTCCCGCAAGAGTCGGAGAGCTTCTTCAACAGATATCATAGTAGAAGCGAGGCATCTTATAGGGGGCCAAGAAGACGGTCAACGGAAGAGTAAAGACTTCCATTTTTCGATCACTTTTCCCTTCCATATTCACAATTTACATATTATAACTTATAAAGAGAGAGAGGGGGGAAGTGAAGCCGAGAACAACGATCTGGCCATTTATCATCGCATCCCTGGTATTAATTTTCATGCCGTCAGGGATTACCCACTCCCTCAGAATTACCCTTTTGGGATCCTTCTTTCCTTTTAAGAAAGGGGTCCAGGAAGTACGAGACCAGGTATCCGAATGGTGGCTTCAGCAACAATCCCCCAAGGCAAATGAGAACATCCAACGGCAGAATGAATTCCTGCGCACACAAGTGGTTCTTCTGCATGCAAAAAACGGAGAACTCGCTTCCAAGCTCGAAGCGGCAACCGGGGCAAGAAAAATCATTACCGATAAGAAACCGGAATTGGTTAGTGCGGACGTTATCTTAAACGTTGATAGTTCTGCCTTTCGAAACACGATGGTTGTCGCCGCCGGGAAGAAACAAGGAATCGAACCGGGAATGATGGTGCTCTATCATGGCCACATTGTCGGAAAAATCGAAGAAACGGGAATTTGGAGTTCCCGTGTCATCCTCTCTTCTGATCCAGGCTTTCGGCTTGGCGCGGTCAGCGTCCCCCCCTCTTACGGAGGGAATGTCACATTTTCCAAACGGGATGTCGGCATATTTGAAGGGGTGGGGAATCAGAAAGCGATCCTCAAATGGCTGCGGGGAAAAACCCGGGCCGAGGAAGGGGCTTATGTTGTCACCGTAGATGATCCCGTAAATCAAATCCCCAAAGGATTGCTACTTGGAAAAATTACGGGCGTGGACCATGGTCAGGGACCGTATGCCCGCGTCGAGGTAACCCCGATTGTCAATCCAAATGGATTGGAGTTTGTCTTTATTCTGAAACCGAACCAATGAGCCGTTACCGTACAGAAAGAGTCTTACTCCTGGGTCTGGTTGCGATGGTTCTCGAACTCACCCTTGTGGGAAGAGTGACCTTCCAGGGGGGGCGACCCGAACTTCTCATGCTTCTGGCTTGTTTTGCCGCCCTCTTTTCGTTCCGTCCCCGGCAGGCCTACTGGACCGCATGGATTCTGGGCTTGATCAAAGATATCGGAAGCAGTTCCCCTCTGGGATTCCACGCGATGATCTTTGTTTCGATCGCCTGGGTGCTGATCCTGCTCCGAAAAGTCGTCTTCCGGGAGCATCCTATGATTCAATTCCTTGTCGCTTTTCTGGCAACGCTCGTAATGAATTTAATGGCGGCCGCCTTTGTCTGTATCTTCCAGGGGGGAATTCCCTTCGAACAAATTGTCACCCAGACTCTGATGGGAGGGCTTCTTACGGCCGCGATCGCACCGATCATCATGTGGAAACTTCGGTACTGGAGAAGTTGGATGAGGCCCCATGGATCGTAATCGTGTCCTGATCATTGCGGCCGTGGTGCTCCTGCCATTCCTGGGCCTGGGGGTACGACTGGTCCACCTTCAAATCGTTTCGAAGGATCAATACATTCAGGAACTCAACTCCCGAAGCCGGTCTTTGGAGATTGCCGTCCCCCACCGGGGTCGGATCCTCGATCGAAATGGAAACGTTCTCGCCGAAGATCGGAGAGCATTCGACATGCACATCATCCTGGATGAATTCGAAGAGATTTCCGGAGGAACGGAACAACTCGCGCTCTTCCTGGGCCGGTCTCCGGCCGAAATTGATGCGGGAATCGAACGAATTTATTTGCGGATCGAACGGCAAATGAATCGGCGACCGGAAAACGAAAGAATGGTGATCCTCCGGAGAGAACGAAAAGCACCTTACCTCCTCAAGAGGGATATCGGATTTGAATCCGCCTACCTGGTCGAAACCCATCCGGAACAATTCCCGGGCCTCCTCGTGCGGGAAGGATTGAAACGAACCTATCCGTACGGAAAAGTGGGAAGCCACCTCATTGGGTACGTGGGGAAAATCAACGGCGCCCCCGGGGAATACGCACGTCAACTCGAAAACGGATATTTTACGGAAGGATTCGAAGAGAAGATCGGGGAGGATGGAACCCGCTCTCTGATACGGAAGGGGGTTTTCGCAGAAGAAGTCACCGGTCGAGCGGGTACCGAGAGAACCTATAACGAAAAGCTGCGCGGAAAATATGGAATCCTGATCTTTGAACGAAAACGACGTGGCGCCCGAAAAATGGTCGAGGTCATGCCGGCCGTTCCTGGAGGGGACCTCGACCTGACCATCGATATCAAACTCCAGAAGTACATCGAAAACCAACTCGACCCTCTGGAGGAGACGGCTTGCGCCATCGTACTCAACCCCCACAATGGAGAACTCCTCGCGCTCGTCTCAAACCGGACTTTCAACCCGAACCATTTCGTTCCTCCCGCGACGGCAGAAAATGTCAACCAGTACCTCCAGGATCCCAAAAACAAACCGCTCCTCTCCCGGGCGTATCGTGACCAGTTCCAACTCGGATCTATTTTCAAAATCGTCTCGGCCGCCGCGGCTCTGGAAAACAAACTCGTCACCAGTGAAACGGAAATTGAATGCACCGGAAAGTTCAAACCAAACCTGAAACATTTCAACTGCCATATCTGGAATAGCTATCAGGGCCTGCACGGCCCCCTTACCCTTTCCGGAGCCCTGGAAGTCTCGTGCAACATTTACTTTTACTGGATTGGGGAACAAATGGGGATCCAGGGTTTGAACTATTGGGCGCAACAGTTCGGCCTCGGAAGAAAGACCGGGATTGATCTCCTGGGCGAAGTTCCTGGACAACTTCCTCGACGACAGAAATGGCCTGCGGACGGATATGCCCTCGCCATCGGTCAACATGACCTCATGGTAAGCCCCCTCCAGGTAGGGGTCCTCATGTCCGTCATTGCCAACGGAGGAAAGAGGATTATTCCCCATGTCCTTCGGGGAACGGAGGCATCACCACAGCCAACCCTTCTCTCTGCCGACACCATCGAAATTCTTCGATCCGGCCTCTACGAAGTGGTTCATGGAGCCCGGGGAACAGCGCGGAAACCGGGATTGATTGAATTCGATGTTGCCGGGAAAACGAGTTCCGCCCAAAATCAGAGGGGAAAAAAGGCACACGCCTGGTTTGGAGGCTTCGCCCCTCATAATGACCCCCTCTACACCGTTATCGTCTTTGTGAAACATGGGGGGTCCGGCGGCGAAACGGCAGCACCGATCGCAGAAAAGATCATCAAATATCTGCTGGCCCCAGAGGAGACCGCGCAACGATGATTCGCAACGTCTCAAAAAGACTGAACTGGACAATGATGATCTGCATCTGGATTCTCTGCGGAATGGGACTGCTCGCACTTTGGACTTTTTCCACCCCGGACTGGAGTGATCCGAAAGTGCTGAGAACTCCGGTGGTCCGACAGGGAACGTTCATGGTCCTCAGCTTTATCGTAATGGGAATCACCCTTCTTCCCAATCCCTTTCATGCCCGACGACTGGTTTGGGTCTTTTATATCGTCTGCGTTCTCGCCCTTGTCGCGCTCCTCTTTTTCGGCAAAGTTACCCGGGGAGCCAAGGGTTGGTTTATGCTCGGCCCGGTCAGTCTCCAACCCGCTGAATTCACCAAGATTGCGACGATTCTCGTTCTCGCCAGGATTTTGATGTATGCCCGCAACCTGCATAAGTGGTGGGGCCTCTTCCTCCCTCTTGGAATTGTGGCCCTCCCGGTTGGCTTGATTTTTGTACAGCCAGATTTTGGAAGCGCCATCCTTTTTGGACCTGCAGCGCTCGCCATGCTTTTTGTTGCCGGAGCCAGAGTGAAACATCTTTTGATTCTCCTTATTCTCGCCGCCGCCGTGGGAGCGGGAGCCTTTGAGTTTGGATTGAAATCGTACCAGAAAAATCGAATCTTCTCCTTTATCACTCCAGAGAAAGTGTCGAAATGGGACCGGTACCAGCAAGACCAATCGATCAAGTCGTGCGGTTCTGGAGGCGTTACGGGACGGGGACTGGGAGAGTCGACGATGGCCACCTCCTTCCACATACCGGATCGGCACAACGATTTCGTCTTCTCGATTCTTGCGGAGGAACTTGGGTTCATCGGGTCGATCTTTGTTCTCTTCCTCTTCGGGTTGATCTTTTACCAATCCTTACGAATGGCCTTCCTCTCCCGACATCCCTTCGCACGACTGGTCATCGTGGGATTAACCTCTATTTTTGCGATGCAACTATTCATTAATATAGGAATGACCATCGGGGTCGCCCCGATCACAGGGCTCCCCCTGCCCCTTATTTCCTACGGAGGATCCTCCCTTCTGTCCACCATGATCGCGATGGGGCTCATCCTCAACCTGGGAGGACGCTGGAGCCCGAACTTCACTTCCGATGTCGGAGATGGATCGATCCAAATGAACTCCTTTTCCCCCCACAGAAATCTGCGCGGAGTTCTGTGAGAAAGTGTCGACAGATCCCCGACTGAGTTGTGTAGAATAGGGGAAGGGAATCTGGAGGAACCTCATGAGTATGGAAATAAATCGAAAAAGCAAATCGGGGCTGCGGCAAATTCTGATGTTGGTCGCACCGGCGGTCGCCCTGGCTTCAAACGTTATCTTTCCCTGGAGCGACGTAGCGGCTCGGATCGGGGGAGATTACATTTACCGGCAGCATACCTTTGTGGATATCTGGCAGGGGCAGGGAGCTCTCGCGGTCACCATTCTCGGTGTTCTTGTCGGGGCCGCATTGGTCCTCGTCAAAGACATGGACCTTCGTCGGAAATTGACGGTAAGCTCTCTCTTTCTGGCCCTCCTCCTGACCTCCCTCTGTGCGGCCTTCCAGGCAACGATGCCACAAAGTGATCCTTTGATGGCGGTGGAGCACAAAGGGACGACCTTGTATATGGGACTCGGAATGGGACTGCACCTTACCGAAGCTCTCGGCATCGCCTGGTTCTTTGCCGCGCTCTCCGCATGGTCTTGGAAACGAGAATGGGGACGTAAATCAGACCCGGCGGAAGAATAAGGGAGGAAGGGAACTGAAACGTGCCAGGCTTGTTCGATCCCGGGCATTTACATCTATTGCAAACCTGGGATACGGATACGACGTCTTCGGAATCTGTGTGGATATTGGAGCCGATGACGTTTTTGCCATTCCCTCTCCCAAGTGGAAGATCTCCATGGAAGGGGTTGGATCGGAAGGGATCCCCACCCAAGTCGAAAAAAATACCGCCGGTCTGGCCGCCCGATTCCTTTTACAAAACCATGGAATCAAAAGCGCCGCCCATCTCCACATTAAAAAGGGAATCAGACCGGGCAGCGGGCTCGGATCGAGTGCCGCAAGTTCGGCCGCATCGGTACTCGCGGTTGCCCGACTCTTCGGTATTCCGGCCGAAGCGGATGAGTTGATCCTCTGCGCATCGGAAGGAGAAAAAGCCTCTGCCGGCACAGCCCATGCCGACAACGTCGCAGCGGCCCTCCTTGGGGGATTCACAGTCGTCACGAAGAAAACACCGATGACCCTCCTTCAAATCGAACCTCCGAAAGATCTTCGCATTGTTGTCGCAATGCCGACCGTCCACATCACCACGCGTGCCAGCCGAAAGGCCCTCCCGAAAAAAATTGATCTCGTGGAATATGCCGAAGGCTGCGCGCGAGCAGGCATGATTGTGGCCGCCCTCGCCAGTGGACAGATCACTCATTTCGCCAATGCAATCGAGGGCTCATTCGTCGATCAAAATCGGTCCCGATTAATTCCGGGTTATGAGGAGGTCAAAAAGAAGGCGAAAAAAGCGGGGGCGCTCGCCATTACTCTCAGCGGGGCCGGTCCCTCTGTAGCCGCAATTCTTTCCCGGCGAACCAGTGCGAAGAAGGTGAGCGCGGCCATGAAAGCGGGGTTTCGCTCCGCCGGGATCGAATCTGAATGCTTTACGGGTCGCCCAGCTCGAGGGGCCCAAATCGTCGAGGTAGCGTAATGAAACTCGTCTGTACCGGATGCGGAAAAACATTCCCAGGGAAAGCGATCCTTTATCGATGCCCCCGTTGTGAGGCCCTCCTGGAAGTTCGTTATCCAGAAAAAACCTTTACCCAAAAGCGTACCTGGAAAGGGAGTGGAGTCTGGAGATACGAACCGCTCCTTCCGACAAAGCCCCTGGTAACCCTTGGAGAAGGAAATACGGGACTTCACTTTTGTAAAAATCTTCCGACCCTTCCCTTCTACGTGAAACATGAGGGAGAGAATCCCACCGGATCGTTCAAAGATCGGGGAATGACGGTCGGAATCGCCTGGGCAAAAAAACTGGGGGCCACCACCGTCGCCTGCGCTTCCACCGGAAACACCTCTGCTTCTCTCGCCGCCTACGCGGGCCGTGCCGGTATGCGGGCCATCGTCCTGATCCCCTCGGGTAATGTGGCGATGGGAAAAATAGCCCAAGCCATCGTACACGGGGCAAAGGTCATCCAAATCGATGGGAATTTTGACGATGCCATGAGGCTCGTTCAACAAACCGATGCTTACCTGCTCAATTCCATCAATCCCTTCCGCCTGGAAGGCCAGAAAACGCTCGCCTTCGAAGTATGTGAAACACTCGGAAGAGCTCCGGATACCCTTATCCTCCCGATGGGAAACGCCGGAAACATAAGCGCAATATGGAAAGGATTCAAAGAGTGGAAAGCGGCCGGGAAAATATCCACGCTTCCCAAAATGATCGGAGTCCAGGCTGCCGGTGCCAACCCGATTGTGCGCACCTTCCGGGGACAGAGCAACTCTTGTACGGTTGCCAAACCAGATACGGTGGCAACCGCGATTCGGATTGGGGCTCCCGTAAACTGGACAAAAGCGATCGCCGCTATCCGGGAATCCGGAGGGGACGCGGTGACCGTAACCGACCGGGAAATTCTTGCGGCACAAAAGATTCTGGCACAAAAAGAAGGCCTTTTTGTAGAACCAGCATCGGCTGCACCGGTAGCCCACCTCCTCAAAACAAAAAGGAGGGGGAGAGTCGTCTGCGTGGCAACCGGACACGGCCTGAAGGATCCAGAAGTCATCCTTCGGGGAAAACCAAAATGGGTGCAGATCAAACCGGATCTTCGCTCCCTCCAACGGGTGCTCCGATGAGGTTTCTTCTTCTGGGATTGGGCTCGGTAGGGAAATCATTTCTCGAGTTAGTCGAAAAACAGAAAGAAGATCTACGAAGAAGATATGGACTTACCCCCCGCCTGGTCGGGGTCGTCGATTCAAAAGGATCCGCTTTGTGTGCACAGGGAATCGATCCAGCCGAAATCCTGGCGACAAAAGAAAAGAGCGGTACGGTCGCCTCGTACCCAAAATATGGAAATTCCCGCACCGATACGGGCCTGATAGAAGAATCTCCGGCCGACATCGTCATCGAAGCCACCCCCACCAATATGGAGAACCCAACCCCCGCTCTTCAACGGCTTCAGGCAGGTTTCCGCACAGGCAAACATGTTGTCAGCGTAAACAAAGGACCCCTTGCGGTGGCTCTCCCGGCTCTCCAGGAACTGTGCGCCTACAATCGAGTCGATTTCCGTTTCAGTGGAACCGTCGGAGGGGGAACCCCCATGCTCCCCTGGGCCATGGAATGCACTCGAGGGGATGAGGTCATCCGCATACAAGCGATTCTCAACGGAACAACCAATTATATCCTGACGGAAATGGAGGAGAAGGGAGTCTCCTTCGCCTCCGCCTTGGCCGAAGCTCAGCAACTTGGTTATGCAGAGACTGATCCCAGCGCCGATGTAGATGGAATCGACGCGGCAACGAAACTCGTGATCATTGCGAACCATATCCTGGAGAAACCGACGAGCCTCGGGGACATCCATGTGGAAGGAATCCGGGAGATCAAGCTCAAGCCGGAAGCCGATACTCGAATGAAATTAATTGCCGAGATAGGCGAAACCATGCGGGTCACCCCACAACGGATTCCCGCAGACTCGCCCCTCAATGTCGGCGGAAGTCTCAATGCCATTACTCTTACGCTCAAAACAAGCGGAGAAGTCACCCTGGTCGGTCGGGGAGCCGGAGGTCCGGAAACGGCAACCGCGATCCTGCGGGACTGGCTCGATATCTGGCTGACTCATCCAGGACGAAAAGAAAGGGGCACAGCTTGACGACCATTATGAAATTTGGAGGATCCTCCCTGGCCACTGCAGCCAATATTCAACATTGTGCATCGCTGGTGAAAAAGGGGGCCAGTGCCGTGGTTGTCTCCGCCATGGGAGGAACCACCGATCAACTTTTAGAATTGGCCGATTCTCCAAAAGAAGACTCTCTCTGGAAAGCCCTCCAATCGAACCATGAGGAAGCCGCCAAAGAACTGGGAACGGATGTATCCCCCCTCCTCGACCAACTTCAACATCTCCTTCTGGGAATATCCGCCGTCGGGGAATTGACCCTCCGGTCGAAGGATCTGGTCCTCTCTTTCGGAGAACGCCTCTCTTCCAAACTATTTGTTGCCGCTCTGGCGAAAGAAGGCCTGGAAGCACGCGCCATGACGGGAGGAGAAGCGGGAATCGTAACGGATGACCGTTTCGGAGAGGCAACCCCCCTGATGAATATCTCGCTCTACCAGTTGAAAGAACGGCTCGGATCAGGAACCCTTCCGGTTATTACCGGGTTCCTCGGGGCAACCCAACACGGAGTAACAACAACCATTGGCCGGGGAGGCTCTGATTATACCGCGACGCTTGTGGGAGCCGCCCTTGAGGCGGACGAAATTTGGATCTGGAGTGATGTGGACGGACTCCTCTCGGCGGACCCCCGTATCGTTCCAGAAGCGAGCCTTCTCACGGAAGTGTCCTGCGCGGAAGCGATCGAGATGGGACAATTCGGAGCGAAATCGATGCATCCGAGAGCTCTGGAGCCGGCCGCCGAAAAAGGGATTCCCGTTCGGATCCGAAACACGTTTCACCCCGAAATCGAGGGAACCCTCATAAAACCAGACACAGAAGAGAAAGGAACCCGTTCGGTGAACCTCGTCAACGATGCCGCCCTCATCACAATAGAGGGAGCGGCCATGGTGGGACATCCCGGAACAGCGGGAAGGGTTTTCCAAGCGCTCGGATCGGCCGGAATCAACATACGAATGATATCCCAAAGCGTTTCCGAAGCAGGAATTTCCCTCGCCATTTCAAAAAGGTATCTTGGAGAGGCTCGGGCCGTTTTAGAATCAGAACTTTTGAGAAAAGGAAATGCCCGAAGGATTCACGTGGAAGAAGAGATCTCTATTGTGGCCATTGTGGGGGCAGAGATGCAGGGCAAAGCAGGCGTAGCGGCAGATGTTTTCGGAGCGGTTGCGGAACACGACATAAATATCCGTGCCATTGCGCAAGGATCGAGTGAATTGAGCATCTCTTTTATTGTCCCCCGCTCTTCGGGGAGCGAGGCGGTGAAAGCCCTCCATAAGAAATTTGGGCCCAGGCACGAAAAGCCCCTCCCGAACGACTTTTGACACCTCTGGGTCCCTTCGATATAATCTCGCCTCGCAGATTATGAAAGTCGACCGAGACATACTATTGGGCCAGATCGCGATCGAACGAGGTCTCATTACAGAAGCACAACTGGAGGAGTGCCTTCAAAATCGAGCGCTCTCCAGCCAAAAGGCTGACCCACTCGAAACCATCTCTCCGGGAAAAGTCTTTCGCCCCCTTGGAATTGTTCTGCTCTCGAAAGAGTACGTCAAAGAAGAAGAACTCATTGGACTGATTGAGGAGCAGAATCGCCGCTTCCGTGCTCTTGAGGAGTACCGGAAAATGGTCAAGGTCGACCTTCTCCTCGGGGAACTCCTGATCAAATACAACAAGACCACCCAATTGCAGATCAACAAATGTATCGAAATCCAGGAAACGATGGTGACAAAAGGGGACTCCCCGATCCCTCGCCTGGGCGAACTTCTCCTGGAACATGGCTATACCAACAAGGAAACAATCCAGGAGATGCTCAGAATTCAGAACAAAGAGGTTCTCATCTGCACACGCTGTGAAAAACAGTTCAATGTCGTCGGAATTCAATCCGGGGTGGCTTATCGCTGTAAAAACTGCGGAGGCATCATGGTCACCCAGGAATCGCTCAGCACATTGAAAGCGGATGAAACTCATTTCGAATCGGAAGTGAAAGAGGAACTCCCTCCTCCAGAAGAAGAGACCCCTTAAAACCCGATCTCCCCTGGAATTATGATTGAACCCGGTTCTCCTGTACTGGTATAGTTCCCGGACACCTTTATGTTGCCAAAACTACTAGATCTAACCGTGATTCACCCGCTCAAGACGGCAGGCGTGCTTGTCATTGTAGGCCTCATCATCATGCTCTCCACACTTTCCCGCGTCATCGGAGACCGAAAAAGAGGCGGTCTTTATCTGACGCTCGGGGGGGGAGCGCTCATCCTCCTGGGAACCATGCTGATCCCCAAGATTTTCAACCTTGAAACCATTACGCTTCCGATCAACTCTTACGGATTTACCATCATGGTCGGATTCCTTCTCGCCATAGGGATTGCTACCCGGAGAGCGAAACCGCTCGGAATCAATACAGATATCATTCTCGACCTCGGAATTATTGCGATGATTTTCGGGATCATGGGTGCAAAGATTAACTACGTTCTGCAGTACTCCCAGTTCTTCCAGGCCGCGGCAGGAAAATACAGAGTCTTTGACCTCGCCGACAATGGATACAACTGGATGGGCGTTCTTCTCGGAACGATTCCCTATCTCATCTGGTGGTGGAGAAAGAAGGATGACGAGAAGATCCGACTCTATTCCTGGCAGAGCGGGTCGCTCATTCTCCTCACACTCTTCTTCGCTTTCGTCGGGTGCAGGGCTCTTTACCTCTGGGAGAACAGCGGGGATTACGACTGGAAGGTCTTTGAAAGTTGGCAGAGCGGTTTCGTATGGTACGGAGGAATGATCGGGGGAATCTCGGCCGTTTATCTCTACCTCGTTATGCGCAAACAGAATGTGGGCTTGCTGGGGGACATCCTTTCCCCGTCCCTGATGTTGGGGCTTGCTTTTGGCCGAATTGGCTGCTTTCTCAATGGATGTTGCTATGGAAATCCAACAGACTCCTTCGTCGGAATCAAATATCCCAAATCGCCTATCGGTAGTGATTCCGTAACCGATATCTGGAGAACCCAGTTGCAAGAGGGAAAGATCCCGCAGGATTCCACCTGGACCCTCCCCATTCATGCCACACAACTGTATGAAACGATCGCCTGCATCGGGATTTTCTTCCTCACCTCTCTCTACTGGAAAAAGTGCAAGAAAAACAATGGAGAAACCATCTTCCTCATGGTCATGCTGTATGGCATCTGGAGATTTATGGTGGAGTTCCTCCGAGGAGATCCGGGAAGAGAAACCTTCGGGGCAGGAGACTTCTCCTACTCTCAGACGATTGCCGTCCTCATGGTGCTGGCCAGCAGCATCGGCTTCTTCCTCCTTCGCCGGAAAACAAAGTCAGAAACGCCCCCGCCAGAAGCACCGAAAGCGGAGACAAATTAAGTTTTCTTCGCACGCTTCCGTTCGCCGATCTGCGTCGTTAGACTAAAATGATGAAGGGCAAACAGGCTGGATGGATCGTACTCCTTGCTGCGATCTTCTCGATCGGAGGAGCCTTCCTCATCCGGTCCATGAACTCGCCCCCCCTCCCTGATGAGAAAAAGAATCTCTCTGTGGAATCGTCTACGACGATGACTCCGAATCCGGAAGAACAAAAACCCCCCAAGGGATCGACCCCGGAGGAGGTACTATCCCCCGCTGGAAACCTTCTCATTCATATTACCGCAGGGGGGAAGGACGTAGCAGAAGCAAAGATCATCGTCCTCTTTCCGGCCGCCCGTCTGCGTCGCGAAGCGGTAACCGACAGAAATGGAATCGCCCAACTTGCCAATCTTCCTATTGGTGAATGGGGAATCGGAGTCCGACATCTTCATTACATTCCGGCGGGAACAGAGGTGGAAATCGAAGAGGGAAAAAGAACCAGGGTAGAGATCAAACTCAAACCAGGAGCGCTTCTGCATGGAAGAATTACCGACCTCCAGGGAAATGCGATTCCCGGAGTAAAAATTTACCTGTGCAATACAGGGGAACAGATCACCCCTCTGGGAAAAGGTTTGGAAGCAAAAACGGACGCCCATGGAATCTACCGCATTGATGGAATTCCAATTCGGGGAGTCGTTATTCTTTTCACATCAAATCGTTACAAGCCGAAACAGGATAAACATCAATTCACCTATGCAGGGGAAGAGATTGAACGCAATGCACAATTAGCAGAAGGAAATCAGATCAAAGGGAGAATCACCGATCAAGGAGGCCTTCCTTTGGAAAATGTAACCGTAACCGCCAGAAATGAACTTGCGAAAGCCACGAGAACAGATGCAGAAGGCCAGTTTTCGATTTACGGGTTGGGAGAGGAAGAGGTTCATCTGTCGGCAGGTAAAAAAGGCTTCGGAACGGTATACCGACATAATATCCAACCGAACACGATGGACCTTGAAATCAAGCTCCCAATAGCAGGATCCCTCCGGGGCAAGATCATGGCGACCCCCCTTCCCCACTGGTTTGCGGTCAATCTTTGGAGGTATGACCCTTACTATAAAAAAGAGGTCCGTGTTAAATCGAGAACCGTAGAAGGAGAGAAAGAAAATTTTGTTCTCGAAAATATAACCCCGGGAGAATACACCCTGAAGATTATGGCCGAAGGATACATCCTGGATAACCCCATCCCAATCACAATTGCCCCTGGGGGAGAGACTTCCGGGATCCTGGTTCCCCTTCGAAAAGAGTGAACGGATCCGAATCATTTTCGGGACCGGAACCCCCCCAGTTTCCAGACGACAAGACCAATCCCAACTAAATAAACCCCGGCTAACAGAAGAGATTGAAATGACAAATAAGGAGACAGAGCAAGGGTCGCAGCGGGAGGAGCCAACCAGGCAACAATCCACGCCTTGCGAGAGGTCACCCTGGAGGCCTCTAACTCTCTCTGGAAAGGGGTATCGACAGGCTTCTTCTGCAAATTCCCAAGATGTTCTTCAAGGATTTCCTTCGCTTTTTCTGTATCCGTCTCGGGGATCATGATTCGAAGCGGGGCTCCGGGGGTAGGAATACCCACCGCATACAACGCCCCCCCTTGATTCGCAATGGACGCATGAACTCCCTCATCTTGAAGCATAATTCGAAGGGTTTCCGCTTCTTCCAGAAACGTAGTGGAGTAGAGATGAATCAATTCCCCAGGAGGGGAATCGGGAACAGGATCCTCAAGGACACAATCCACAAGATCACAATCGCAATCCTGACATCGATCAAAATCGGGTCGATATTCCGAACGGCATTTCGGACACCAGGCCATAAACACATTATATATGCATCGCAAAAATAAAAAAACGGCAAAGAGCTCATCCGGGAAAAAAGGTTGGTCCTCTTTCCCATCACGATTCGAGTACAGGATCCAGGTGATTGGGCGACGTAGGTCTGGAAGGATCCCCTTTCTAAAGCTCCTTAGAAAGGAGGTGATCCAGCCGCAGATTCCCCTACGGCTACCTTGTTACGACTTA